>Ga0207663_10000138_pt1 | contig 33996 bp, 54 predicted proteins | sample LARL53metaG_FD_184346 | JGI IMG/M metagenome (GOLD analysis project Ga0207663, IMG submission 184346) | Corn, switchgrass and miscanthus rhizosphere microbial communities from Kellogg Biological Station, Michigan, USA - LAR L5-3 metaG... | ecosystem: Host-associated > Plants > Roots >...
AGCTTTTCCGACCATGCAAAAAAATTAAAAATATTTTCTTATTTCATGCATAAAACTAAAAAAGTTTGGGGGTGAAATTATGTCACTTATCGAGCAACGAACCAAGAAAAATATGAAGGCTTTAGAAGTTTATAAGCCTGAATTTGATACAACAATTTCAATTTATGCTTCTTTAGTTGAACAATATCAAACGCTTGAAAAAGAATTTAAAAAGAATGATTACAAAGTTGAAGAAAAAACGGGCGCCAATAATTCAAAGCGTTCCCCAATGATTGCAACCCTTGAATCGTTGCGAAAAGATATTCTTTCTTATTCCAATGCTTTAGGTTTAACGCCTTCAGGATTAAGAAAATTGAATGATGAAATGAGCAAAGAGAAAAAACAAGTAAGTAAATTAGAAATGGCGTTGAATACTTTTGGAACATAAAAATTTTAATGTCGTTTTGACATATGCGAAGGAAGTTATTTCAGGAAAAAGAGTTGCTTGCAAAGAATTAAAACAAGCTTGCCAACGATTTTTGGATGATTTAAATGATGAACGATATGAATTAAAACATAAAGATGCGGAATTTTGCATTCAGATAATCGAAAAAACTTTTACTCATATTAAAGGAACCGCCAAGGGGCAACCCTATCTTTTAGAGGATTGGCAAAAGTTCATAATTTACAACGTTGCGGGAATTTATTTAAAAGGAACCAATGAAAGAAAATATAAAGAAGCGTTTATTTTTCTACCAAGAAAAAATTCTAAAACGTTTTTTGCAAGCGCCCTTGCTTGGGCGCTTTCCTTGTTGGAAAGAAATTATTATTCAGTTCTTTATATTATTGCAACAAAGTTGGATAGAGCGCTTGAAGCTTTTTATAACATTCTTGAAAATCTTGAAGCCATGGGCGAAAAGAAAAACTTCAGGATATTAGATAACAATAGCGAGCATTCTATAAATCGTTCTTTTTATGATGCTGATGGAAAAAAATCAGGCGCTATTAAAATTCAAGCCTTGGCTTCAGATGCAAAAAAGGCTGATGGGCTGAACGGTAATATTTTTGTTCTTGATGAAATTCACGCCTATAAAAGCGCCAATGATTATTTTGTATATAAGCAAGCTATGAAAGCCTATGTAAATAAATTGTTGATTGGAATAACAACGGCTGGAAGTAACATGAATTCTTTTTGTTATCAGCGCCTTCAATATTGCCAAAAGATTTTAAATAAAGAAGTTGAAGATGAACAATATTTTATTTTTATAACAAAAGCTGATAACCCTGACGATTATACAAACCCAATAGAACATGAAAAAGCTAATCCTAATTATGGGGTTACAATTCGCCCCCAAGATATTGAAGCTGAAGCGATGCAAGCGCAAAACGACCCAAGCGCAAGAAGCGAATTTTTAAATAAATCATTAAATATTTATACCAATACAATGAGCGCTTATTTTGATATTGGCGAAGTTCAATATTCTGATGAAGAAGCCTATAAAGAACTTCAGGCGAAAATGAAATTAAAAGATAAACCTATTCCCCTTGAAGCCTTGGCCAAGCTTCCTAATGTTCAATGGTTTGGCGGGGCTGATTTATCTAAAATGTTCGACTTAACGGGCGCTTGTATTTATGGGCGCTATGAAGATATAGATATTACTATAAGTCATGGCTTTATTCCTATTACGCAAGCCAAGGCAAAAGCTGAAGAAGATAATATTCCCTTCTTTTGGTGGGAAGAAAAGAAATGGTTGACAATGACAAATTCAGAACTTGTTGATTATGAAGAAGTTGTTAAATGGTTTAAAAATATGCGGGATAAGTTAGGCTTCAAAATTAAAGCCGTTGCTTTTGATAAATATAATTCAAGGGATTTTGTGCGAAGTATGGAAAAGCAAAAATTCAAGATGGAAGAAGCGGGGCAACAATTTTGGAAAAAGAGCGAAGCCTTCAGGGAAATAGAACGCAAAATAAAAGCAAAGCAATTTACTTTCCTTTCAAATAAAGCTTTTGAATATTGCATTAGTAACGTAAAAGCAAATGAAGATGCTGAAGAGCGAGTTAGATTTGAAAAAGTTGGCGAAAACTTCAGGATTGATTTATTTGATGCAACGGTTGTTGCGGTTAAGCAAGCAATCATTGCTAGAGATAAAAGCAAGAAAATTAATACTTGGTTTTAAGGGGGTGAAATATTGCCATTGTTTAAAAGGAAAAAACAGATAAGAACAAATTCGCCCGTTGCTTTATGGCTTCAAGGTGAAGAAGCCCAAAATATTTTATTGCCAAGCGGTTATTTACCTATTACCAAAAATGAAGAAGTAAAAAAGTGTATTCACAAAATAGCTGATTTGGTTAGTTCAATGACAATTATGTTAATGGAGAATTCGCAAGATGGAGATATTCGGCTTAAAAATGAACTAGCAAAAAAAGTTGATGTTTACCCCAACAATTACATGATAAGAAAAAACTTCATTTATAAAATTGTTGCCGATATGCTAACCCATGGAAATAGCGTTGTTTATCCAAATGTTCAGGATGGGCTTCTTGACAATCTTACAATTTGGGATATAAACAGAATTATTTTTAATGGCGATAATGAAAGCTATTCCATTCAATATAAGCTTCAGATGTTCGACCCAATGGAGTTATTACATTTTGTTTTAATTCCTGATGATTTACTTCCCTTCAAGGGGCAAGGATTTATTCCTATTGTAAAAGATGCCATTGCAAATTTAGTTCAAGCCAATACAACAAAAACAGGATTTTTGCAAAGCAAATGGCGCCCTTCCCTAATTATTAAAGTTGAATCTGATGCCGAGGGAATGCAAGTACAAGAAGAGCGCCAAAAGATTTTAAATTCTTATGTTGGCGATACTGAAAACGGGGAACCATGGATTGTTCCCGCAAGCGAAATTGATGTTAAAGAAGTTCGCCCTTTATCGCTTCAGGATTTAGCAATTCAAGAATCTATAACGCTTGATAAAAAAGCGGTTGCTTCAGCTTTTGGAATTCCTTCTTTTATGGTTGGCGTTGGGAATTTTAACAAAGATGAATATAACAATTTTATTAATTCGGTTATTATGCCAATTGCAAAAAGCATTGAACAAGAAATGACAAAGAAATTAGTTTATTCGCCTACTTGGTATTTTAAATTTAATTTCAAGAGCCTGATGCAATACGACTTGGGCGAATTAACAACCCATGTTAAAGAAATGGTTGCGGGTGGAATGCTTAACCGCAATGAAGGAAGAAACGCTTTTGATTATAGCCCCGTTGATGGGTTAAATGATTATGTTGTTTTAGAAAATTATATTCCCGTTGCTGATGTTGGGAATCAAAAGAAGCTTAAAGGGGGTGACAATAAGAATGAGAGCGGAACAAATGAATAAACGGGATTTTAAGACAACCTTCAAAGTGACTAGGCAAGAAGAAGCGCCTGATGAAATGATTATTGAAGGTTATTTTGCATTGTATGAAAGTGAAACAGAATTATTTGAGGGCGTTCATGAAATTATATCAAGGGGCGCTTTTGATAATACTTTAAATAACGATATACGGGCTTTATGGAATCATAATACCCAATATGTTTTAGGGCGTAATAAAAGCGGTTCTTTAGAATTGAAAACAGATGATAAAGGGCTTTTTGCATCTATTCGCCTTCCTAAAACACAATACGCCCAAGATTTATTTGAATTAGTTAAACGGGGCGATGTAGACCAATGCTCATTTGGTTTTAATATTGTGGGCGAAGATTTAGAAGAACTAGCTTCAGGCGGTTATAGATGGCGAATTAATGAAGCTGATTTGCATGAAGTCAGCGTTGTAACTTTTCCCGCCTATGAAAATACAAGCGTTCAGGCTAGAGCCAAGCAAGTTGAACAAATTGAAAAGCGCAAGCTTGACCAAAAGAAAAATGATTTGCAAAAAAGATTGGAGGGCTTTACAAAATGTTAAAGCAATTAAAATTAGCAAAATCAATTGAACTAAAAAGAGAAGAATTAAAAAAGATTGAAGCCAAGGCTGAAGCTTTAGTTAAAAGAAGTGATGAATTAAAACAAGCATTAGAAGAAGCAAAAACTGATGATGATATTAAAACGGTTGAAATTGAAATTAATAAAATTGATGCTGATAATGTAGAAATTGAAAACGAAAAGAAAACAATTGAAGCTGAAATTGAAGAATTAGAAGTTGAACTTGAAGATGTTAAAGAGCGTTCAGCAAAAGCAAACCAAGATAACAAGAAAAGAGCAAAAGGAGAAGTTGAACCTATGAATCGTTTACAAGTAAGAGAGTTATTAAAAACGGGCGAATATTACAAGCGTTCAGAAGTTGTTGAGTTTTACGAGAAGTTCAAAAACCTTAGAGCGGTAACGGGCGGGGAATTAACAATTCCTGAAGTAATCGTAAATCGTATCATGGATATTTTGGGCGATTATTCAACGCTTTATCCTTTAGTAGATAAGATTCAAGTAAAAGGAACGGCAAGGGTTTTAATTGATACAGATACAACGCCCGCATCTTGGGTTGAACAAAATGCATCTTTGCCAACGGGTGACGTTGGAACGCTTGCTTATTTAGATTTTGATGGCTTCAAAGTTGGTAAAGTAACTTTTGTTGATAATTATCTTCTTCAAGATTCAGTTATTAACCTTGATGAATATGTTTCAAAGAAAATTGCAAGAGCCATTGCCCTTGCCCTTGATATTGCTATTTTAAATGGAACGGGTGCGGTTGGTAAGCAACCAACGGGAATTATTCCTTCAATTCCAGTAGGAAATCAAGTTGATGTTGCTGAAGGTTCGCCAATTGTTGAATTTGTAAAGCCTATTGGTTTAATTGATACGGGGCTTGATTCAGTTGGCGAAATTAGAGCGGTTATGAAGCGTTCAACTTATTACGCCCATTTCCTTGAAATGAGCATTAATGTAAATGCTGATGGCGAAGTTGTTGGGAAACTTCCTAATTTAACCCGCCCTGATATTCTTGGAATTCCCGTAACATTCAATAATACTATGGCAAATGATGAAGTTTTATTTGGTGACTTTGACCAATATACACTTGTTGAACGTGAAAATATTGCTATTGATAATTCTGAACACGTTCGCTTTGTTGAAGACCAAATGGCGTTTAGAGGTAAAGGGCGATTCGATGGCAAGCCAACAAAGCCTGAAGCTTTTGCTTTAGTTACAATTACGCCCGCAGTTTAATTAGGCAGCCGTTTTAAGAATAGTCTGAAAAAGGTGGACAAAGTGCAAAATAATGAAAATGAAGTTGTTCACCCAAGTCATTATAATTCAGGGGCTATTGAAACGATTGATTATATAAAAGAGATTCTAACCCCTGAAGAATTTATTGGCTTTTGCTTGGGCAATGTAATCAAGTATGTTTCAAGGTATCGTTTAAAAGGCGGGAAAAAAGATTTAGAAAAAGCCCTTGTTTATTTAGAATGGGCAATTGAATCTTTATAAACTCAAATTAAAAGGAGCGGTTAAAATGACAAACGAAAAAATGAATCAACAAAATGTACACCCTGAAGCAAAAACAATTGTAAATGGTAAAGTTGTTTCTTTACAAGAAGCGCTTGAAGCTGAAAAAGCAATGAATCAACAAGCAAAACAAACGGGCGTAACTGAAGCCCAAAATAATCATACTGAAGCCGTTCAAGCGGGCGAAGTTGCTCAAAATGCGCAAGTTCAACAAGAGCAAACTCATTCTATCAAACAAGCCAATGTTCAAAGCGGGCAAGCTGAACTTGAAAAAAATCTTAAAAGTTCAGTATCAGGCTATAACATTGAAGCGAATCAAGAACCAACAAAAGCACCAAAAGCAAAGGCGAAAAATCAAGAAGGGCAATAAATGGATACTCTTATAAACCTTTTAAAACTTGATTTAGGCATTCAGCATAATTTGCGGGATGCCTTTTTTATTCAATTAATTAAAGGAACCATTGGCGAAATTGAAAAACGAGGAATTAAACTTGATTTAAATAATGCTAGTGACCAAATGTTAATAGTGGATTATAGCGCTTGGACTTATCGCAAGCGCCAAGAAGATTTGCCCCTTGCTAACAATATTCAAACAAGATTGCGCAATAGAATCATTGAAGAAAGGATTGCAAAACAAAATGGTATCGTTTAAATCAGCGATTGGGAACCCGCAATATATTTCTTTAGATGATGTTTGCAACCTGATTCAAACCTTTTCAAGTAAGGATGATTTAGGGCAATCTATTTTGGCCGAAAAAAGTTTTATGGTTTTTTGTTCAAAGCTTTCAATAACAAGGGCTGAATTTAATTCAGCGGGTTCAGCGGGGCATAAGCCTGATATGATGCTTATTGTTGATGCTGATTCTTATGACAAAGAAAAATATCTTGAATATCAGGGCTTGAAATATAGCATTTATAAAACTTTTGGGCGAAAAGATGGCTTTATAGAATTATATTGCGAGGAAAAACAAGGTGACTAAAATACAAGGAATTACGGGCGAAATTCAAAAAGCGCTTAAAGCCTATGCAAATGATGTTGCTGAAGATATTACTATTGCAAAAGATGAAGTATCAAAAGTTTTTCAAAAAAATGTAAAAAATGATAGCCCTGAAAAAACGGGCGATTATGAAAAAGGTTGGCGCATTAAGAAATATAAAAAATCAAATATTATTTACAATAAAACAGATTATCAACTAACCCATTTATTAGAAAAAGGACATATAAAAATAAATGGCGGGCGAGTTCAACCAAGAATTCATATTCGCCCTAATGAAGAAAAAGCCGTAAAAGATTTTTTAAAGCGGGTTGAAAAGGCGGTAAAAAGATGAACTTGCAAGAACTTCATTTACTTCTTGAAGCAACGGGCTTTCCCGTTGCTTATTCGCATTTTGTTGAATCTGAAAATGAACCATTGCCAAGCCCCCCTTTTATTGCTTACTTAGCAACTTATTCTTCAAATTTATACGCTGATAACCAAGTGTATAAACAAGTTCAAAATGCGCAAATTGAACTATATACAAAGCGAAAAGATTTAGAAGCTGAAGCAATCGTTGAAGAAGCTTTAAATCAAAATGAATTGCCTTATTATACAACTGAAACTTTTATTGATTCAGAACAAATATATCAAAAAATATATGAAGTGAGGTTATTTTAAATGGCTGATAACAAAGTTGTTTTTGGTTTGCGCAATGCGCATTATGCAATTATTACTGAAGGCGAAGATGGGGCTATTACTTACGGGGCGCCCGTTCCATTAAAAGGAGCCGTTGAAATCTCATTAGACCCAAGGGGCGAAACAACTGATTTTTATGCTGATGATATTCTTTACTATACAACGGTTAGTAATCAAGGATATGAAACTTCTTTAACGGTTGCCAATATTCCGCAAGAATTTAGAACGGATGTATTAGGCGAAACGCTTGAAGGAACTGATAACGTATTAACAGAAAATACTTCAACAAAATCAAAAAAGATTGCTTTCATGTTTGAATTTGATGGCGATATTAAAGCGGTTCGCCATTGTTTATATTATTGTACAGTAACCCGCCCTTCTTTAACTTCAGCAACTAAAACTGAATCAGCAGAACCGCAAACGCAAGAATTAAGCCTAATTTCAGCGCCCCGCCCTGAAGATGGAGTTGTTAAGCGTTCAACAACGCCTGAAACGCCTGATTTAGTTTACAATGCTTGGTATAATGCCGTTTATTTACCCGCAGTAGTATAAAGAAGGATTTGATTAGATGGAAAAAACTATAACTATTGATGGCAAAGCAATAAGATTTAAAAGTAATGGGGCAACGCCATTAAGATATAAAGCCCAATTTGGGCGAGATTATTTCAAAGAGATTTTAAAAATGGCGCCCCTTGCTAACAAAAATAAAGAAGATATTGAAGCAAAAGACCTTGAAGCGCTTGACTTTGAGGTTTTTTATAATATTGCTTGGATATTGGCAAAAACGGCTGATTCATCTATTCCAGAGCCTATTGCATGGCTTGAACAATTTGATGAATTTCCAATGACTGAAGTTATTCCTGAATTACAAGATATGCTTCTTGCTTCAATCCAAACGACAAAAAAAAAGTAAATACGAGCGAATCAGTTGAACCCATAACCGTTGAAACGTTCCAAGTTATTTGCTATCAATGTAATCTTACTTTTTTAGATTTGGAAGCAATGACTATTGGAAATTGCCTTGATTACGTTGAAGAATGGATTGAAGCCCATAATCCAAAAAGGAAAAGAACAAGAAGAGCAACGCAAGCTGATTTTGATAACTTCTAAAATTGTGAGGTGAAAAAAATGGCTGAACGCATTAAAGGAATTACGGTTGAAATTGGCGGGGATACGGTAGGATTAGACAAAGCTTTACAAGGTGTAAATAAAACAAGCCGAACTTTGCAAAGCGAATTGCGAGATGTTCAGCGCCTTTTGAAATTTGACCCTAACAATGCCGAACTAATGGCGCAAAAGCAAGAACTTTTAAATAAGCAAATTGAAAACACAAACAAGAAATTAAAAGATTTAAAAGAAGCTGAAGCCCAAGTTCAAGAACAATTTGAAAAAGGCGATATTAAAGAAGAACAATATAGAGCGTTCCAACGTGAATTGCAAGATACCCAACAATTTTTACGCCATACTGAAAATGCTTTAGCTGATTTAAAAGCTGAACAAAATGAAGTTGAATCAAGTACAAAGCAATTAAATCAGCTTTTTGCAACGCAAGGTAAAACCCTTGAAGATTATGCTGATGTTCTTGGAACAAAATTAGTAAGAAGCATTCAAAATGGAACGGCTTCAAGTCGTGATTTGCAAAGGGCTTTTGATAGAGTTGGAAAAGATGCGCTTGGGGCTTCAGTTGATGTTGATGAAATTCGACAAGCTTTAAATAAATTAGATTCAGGCGAAGCTTCAATAAAAGGCGTAAGAAAAGAACTTCAAAAGCTTTCAAGTGATGCGGGCGAAGCTGAAGGCGCAATTGATAAGCTTGGAAATAAATTAGGCGGTTTAGAAGGCGCAATTGGTGGAATTGGTGCGGGGCTTGGACTTGATGCCCTTGTTGGTAAGTCGCTTGAAATGGGCGATTTAAAAGCCCAAATTGATGTATCAATGAATGTTCCTGATGAATCAAAAAAAGCGGTTTATGATGCAATTAGAACCGTTGAAGCTTATGGACTTGATGCCCAAGAAGCTTTAACGGGGGTTAGGCGCCAATTTCAATTAAATGGAGATATTTCAGATAAAGAAAATCAAAAAATTATCAAATATGCGGGCGTAATATCCAAGGCTTACAATACTATTGATTTTACTGAATTAATCCAAGAAACAAATGAAATGGCTAAAGGCATTGGAATGAGCCATGAAGAAGCGCTTGGCATGACTAAAACTTTGCTTGATATGGGCTTTCCTGAAGAACAACTTGATATTATAAGCGAATACGGGCAACAACTTTCAAGGGCGGGCTATTCGGCTGAAGAAATTCAAGGAATTTTTGCTTCAGGAATTCAAACGGGTTCTTGGAATATTGATAATTTAATGGATGGATTAAAAGAAGGAAGAATTCTATTAGCAGAATTTGGGGCTGAAGTGCCAAAAGCGGTTGCTGATAGTTTAGCGGGAACTGATATAACCGTTGACCAAGTTCAAAAATGGGGGCAAGCCATGGCTGAAGGCGGGGATAAAGGAAAGCAAGCCATGATGGATGTTGCCCTTGCCTTGTCCCAAGTTGAAAATGATACCAAGCGCAACGAACTTGGAACGAAATTTTTTGGAACCATGTGGGAAGAGCAAGGAAGTAAAATAACTGATACAATCCTTGGCGTAAAAGATAATCAAGTTGCTTTAGCTGAAGGAACAAATAATTTAGCTGAAGCAACTAAAAAAATTGATGCTTCCCCCCAAGTTCAATTGAATAATGCATTAACGGCAATGAATGAAGCATTAACGCCTTTATTTACAATGGTTGCGCAATTTGTAACGGTTGTTGCTAATTGGGCAACTCAAAACCCCGTATTGGCGGGAACGATTGTTGCAATTATAACGGTTCTTGGTATTTTAATTGGAATTGGCATGGCATTGATACCATTACTTTTAGGAATTGCTTCAGCGGGAACGGTTTTATCAGCGGTTATTGCTTTTTTAACTTCTCCTATTGGCTTAGTGATTTTGGCAATAACGGCTTTAATTGCAATTGGTTTATTGCTTTGGAAGAATTGGGGAACCATTCAAGAAAAGGCGCAAGAATTAAATAAAAAAGTCGAAACGGCTTTTAACAATATGCGAAAAGCCGTATCTGATAAAATGCAAGAAATTTGGACAAAAATAAAAGAGATTTGGGGAAAAGTCGAAGGCTTCTTTGAAGGCATTGACTTAAAGCAAATAGGTAAAGACATAATTGGCGGTTTAATTAGTGGTATTACGGCAAAAGCAACAGAATTATATAAAAAAGCAACTGAAATTGCTTCAAATATTTCTAAAAAAATTAGAAAAGCGCTTGATTCAAAAAGCCCTTCAAGGGTAACGATGGCGATTGGTGAAGATGCGGGCGAAGGTTTAAAAATTGGTATGCAAAACCAAATGAAAGCAATTGGAAATATGGCAACTAGAATGGCAAAAGTTGCGGTTCCTGAAATAGAACCAAGAACGGCAACGGCAACAACGGGCGCAACTTCAGCGGGCAATAATTTTGTTGTCAATTTAAATAGCCCTAAAGCGCTTGATGTTAGGGAAGCCAATAGAGTTTTTAATAGAACAATTAGTAAAATGTCATTGATGTGGTAGGGGGTGCAATATGTTAAAAATCAAGCAACTTCAAATTTTAGATAAAAAGAATCGAATGTTATGCATTGATGGTTATCGTATTGAAAACTTCCCCTTACAAGGGGGCGAAGAAGCTAATATTGTGAGCATAAAAAGTTGGAATCAACATGGTAACACTTATGTAAATTCTTTTATGGAATCATTTGAAGGTGAAATTGATTTTATCATTCCAACTTTTAATAAAAGAGCCGAGGGCATTCTTTGTAATAGAAAAGCAATAACTTCTATTTGTAACCCGTTAAATGGAACCGTAACTTTAAAAATTACTTTAAATACGGGCGATGTTTATTTACGAGATGTAACTTTTATTAGCGCCCCCCTTTTCCCTATTGGATTTGAAAACAGAAATAGCGGTTGGCAGAAGGTTAAATTAATTTATGAAGCCCATAATCCTTTTTGGTATTCTGAACAATCTATTCTTGAATCTTTTCAAGGGGTTACGCCTTTATTTAGTTTGCCATTTAGTATGTCAATAACTGAACCCGTTATTTTAGGTGAAATCATTCCCGCAAATATAGCGATAAATCAAGGGCAAGTTGAAGCGCCCGTTATTATTAAAATCAATGGGGCTTGTGTCAATCCATTAATTCAAAATCAAACAACGGGCGAATTTATAGGCTTTAAAAATCTTACAATGGTTGCAAATGATGAATTAATTATTGATACAACTTTTGGACAAAAAAAGGTTGAATTAAATGGGCAAAATGTTTTTAACAAGCTTGATTTTGCTTCAACTTTTTTCAATTTAATTGAAGGCGCAAATAAAATTGAATTTAGCGATGATTCAGCTTCAAATGAAGCCAAAATTCAATTCATTTATAGAAATTTATATGTAACTTTATAGAGGTGAAAACATGGCTATAAATTCTTATTTTTATGATTCAGTAAGTGGAGATAGACCCTATTCAGCTAAAGATTTTGCAAATGCTTTTAATATTGCTTGGGAAACGGGCTTTTTAATTAGAGAAACGCAAGGCGGGCGCTTTGGCTTTGATATTGGGGGAACGAATTATACAACCCTATATGAAGGTAAAGCAATCATTGAAGGGCATTTTATTGAAGTAACGGGAACGGAAGTTTTAACGGTTCCAAGTGGTACTTATTCAGGGCAAATTGTAATACGCCTTGATGTTGATAATGCAAGAAGCGCTTCTTTAGTTGTCAAAACTGATAGAACCCCCATTCAAACGCCAACTTTGTATGAATTGCCCGTATATGATGCCAACGTTGCAAATGGAATAATTACGGGCGTAATAGATAAGCGTTATCAAGGTGGAGCCATTCCAAATAATCATAGGCATAAACAAGACCATATTGATGGGCTTGAAAACATTGTTACTTTTTTTTATAGAGATAATGGCGCCTATTTACAAGTGGGCGATTATTCTATTGCCTTAACCCCCGCACAACCGCCATATAGTGCCAAACGGGTTTGGATTCAAACGGATTAAGGGGGGCTTAAATCATGGCAAATGGAGTATTAAAAAAATGCAATGGTTCAGCTTGGACAAATTCACTAGCTAAAAAATGCAATGGTTCAGCTTGGACTAATGGCGTTGTAAAACATTGCAATGGTTCGGCTTGGTTTGATAATTATCCTATGGAAGCCGAGCAAACGGCAACGTTTACGGCAACATGGAGCCAAGGCTTCAGGGGTGACGGGGTGCGCCTTGACGATGGGGTTTGGCAAGGAAATATTTTAACGGGTTCAACAACCGATTACAAAGGAATGCTTGGCTTTGATAAAAATGCAATTCAAGCTTTTCTTGGAACGGGCGATTTTGGAAATGTAGTAAAAGCCAGGATTTTAATTAACTGTTATGAAACAACGACAAATGGAAGCCCTGATATTCAAATTGGAAAGCATTCTTATGCTTCAGAGCCTTCAGGCAATTGGGATGGAAAAACCAATGCGGATTGGGGCGATTTAAAAAACTTTCATATTGATAACAATAAAACGGGCGGTTATTGGATAAGCCTGAACCCCACGCAAATAACGTTGGCTGATAAAAAAACCGCAATAGGTGGAATTACATTAAGAGGGCAAAGCGCAACCAATGAAAATCATGGGAAGTTTAACGGGGTTAGTTCTTTTGCTTCAAAACTTGAAATTACTGTACTGAAATAGGTGAAACCATGAAAGGTTTACTTCAGATAAATATTTTTGATACTGATTTAGTTTGGCGGGGCGCAATTGATGCGGTTAAAAGTTTAACTCATAGAACTTCTTGGAATGAAATTATCAATAGTGAATTAACAATAGGCAAAACCGCCCAAGGCGTTGAAGAAATGCATCTTGGGCGTATTTTAGTAATAAATAATCAACTTGATAAAGCGCTAATTATTGAAGATATGGTTACGAGCCTTGATGATGAATTTTGGAATTTTACCTTAATACCATTAAAGGGAATGTTGAATTATAGAATTTGTCACCCTAGCGATAGTGGCGGGGTTGGTGGAAATCCATGGATAGCAAAAAAACAATCTCAAATAATGGTTTGGTTAGTATCTGATAATTTAATAACACAAACTAGAGACCCTGACAGATATTTTCAAAATTCAACTAGAACAACAAATATGCTATCTATAAGACCAAATAAAACTTTTGATTTTGGCGATATAATTGATTTTTCAGTTGATTGGGATACGGGATATATGGGGGATGCGGTTGTTTCAATCTCAAAAATGTTTGGGCAAGAAGCAAATTATCCTATTGGGTGGAATATCAAAATTAAAGAGGATTATAGCGGGTTTGAATTCGATTGTAATTATGGAACCCATAAACATATAAATCAAGCAACTTTGCCCCCCGTTGTATTTAGTGAGGAATTCGGAAATATTAAAAATGCTTCTTATCAATATTCAATAAAAGAATGGCGCAATGTTTCATATATGATTTGGAAAGCTGAAGGCATTGAAACTGAAAATAATGTTCCCGTTGGTAATACTGAACATGGCGCAACAATTGGCTTTAATCGTAAAGAAATAATTATTGATTCAAGCAAAAAGACACAAAATGAAGTTATAAGCGAAGGGCGAAGCGAATTAAATAAACGCCCCCATGTTGAAAGCTTTACGGCTGAAATAATCAATAATGAAAACACGATGACAACCTATAAAAAAGATTGGGTTGTTGGTGACATAGTAACGATTCAATCAAGGCAAATATTCAAGGGTTTGCAAATTTCTTTAGATGCTATGATTACGGGAATTGAAGAAGTTTATGATGAAGGCGAATATACGATTAACGCAACTTTTGGCGAAGAAAATCTTACTTTTCTTCAGCTAATCAAGAACGCTATAAACCAAAAATAAAGGAGTTTTTGCGATGAATGATGTATTATCAAATGCGGTTTTATCAGGAACGGCAATCATTCCAATTATCGTTGCATTGGTTCAAATGTTCAAAATGACAACTTGGATACAAGATAGATTTGCGCCCTTCTTGGCCGTTGCCCTTGGAATTCTTTTAGCTTTCCTTTTTGGCGAAGATTTGGGGCATGATTGGAGCCATATTATCTTTACGGGGATTATTTACGGGTTAAGTTCAAGCGGGCTTTATAGTGGAATTAAAACGACTTCAGAAGCCATTAAAATGGATAGGATGAAAGCCCAAAAAGAGAAGCAAGACAATAGGCATAAGAAATAATTAAGTTCATAGCATATTAATAAACCATGGAAGGGGTTGATAATATGGCAAAAATATTTATTGATGCGGGGCATGGGGGCAAGGATTTTGGCGCCATGGGGAATGATTTACATGAAAAAGATGTTGTTCTTGATATTGCTTTAAAAATTAAAGAAGGCTTATCAGCTTATAAAGATGCGCAAGTTTTATTAAGTCGTGAAAAAGATGCATATCTTACACTTGATGAAAGAACCGATAAAGCGAATGCTTGGGGCGCTGATGTTTTAATTAGTATTCATGATAATAGCGCCACAGAAAAAAGCGCCAAGGGCTTTGAATCATATATTTATAGTGGAAATGTTTCTTCAGGAACGATTGCTTTTCAAAATGTTTTACATGATGAAATTATGCGAGAATTGGGCGCTGAAGTTGAAGAGCGAGGAAAAAGGCGGGCAAACTTTCATATGTTGCGGGAATCTAACATGAAAGCCGTTCTTACTGAAAATTTATTTTTATCTAATGCTTCAGATGCCAAACTTTTAAAAAGTTCAAGCTTCAGGCAAAAAATAGCCAACGGGCATATTAAAGGCATTGCAAAATTTTTAGGGCTTCAGAAAATAGAGCAACCAACAAAAGAGCCGACAAAAGAAAAATTTTATAAAGTTCAAGTTGGAGCCTATGAGGATTTAGAAAATGCTGAAGCCGTTGCAAATGATTTGCTTAAATTAGGATATAAACCGTATATAAAATATGAATAGGCTTAAAATATAATTAGGTTTGAAAATTGTTGTTTGGCATTGTGAATTCCCTTCAAAAAGAACCGCCCTAATTGGGGCGGTATTTTTTATTTAATCAAGTTTATTATCAATATTCCCTTGGTTGAAGCCCTTGCTTGCTTCTTCAAATAGATTTTTCTTTATATCAGGAATGGCTTCTTCATATGCTTGTTTTTCGTTTATTGCTTTTAAAATTTGTTCAATAGCCTTATCAAAATAGATTTTCTTGATTGGTTCATATTCAGGCTTAACTTCAACTGAAATTCCCCCCGTTGGTTCTAAAACAATTGTTTTACAAGCTTCAACTGAAGATATTCCTTTTGCCCTAATGGATGCTTCTATTTGGTCAACGGTTATATTATTTTTTGATAACTCATTAATTTGATATTGATTATCTTGATATATAACAGATGGAAAGCTTACAAACATTCGTTCAAATGCATTGGTTTTTACGCTTAACTTTTCAAGAATCATAACAAAAACAACAATTGTTGCAACAACAATAAGAGCAATAATAATTCTATGCGGTTTAGTTATGAGCGCCCCCAATGTACTTGAAAGAACAAAAACAGATAAAACATTTACTAAAGTTAGTTGCGAAATACTTTTCTTGCCTATAATTTTTATTGCAATTACGCCTATGATTAAAATAAAAAAGATGCTCAAAATCTGAATTATAATTTCTTCTTTTGAATGCGCTTTGAAATCTTGCCAATAAGTATTGAAGATATTATTCCACAAAATAAAGCCCCCTTGATAAATTTGGCATAGATAAATTGATGCTATTCGCCCAACAATATCATTACATAGTTGCGCTATTTAATGGGCTTAAAAACCGAACCTAGAATGCATTCTAGCAAGCCTAGTATTTGCTTTTAGATACAAAAATAATGCTTCTATTCCGCAACCTATTCAATGGCTACAATTGAATAAAAAAGGCTATTTGTCAAAACCTATATTTAGTGATTTGCATCTATGTAATTTCAACCCATGCTAGAACCTCCGAAAAGGGAACCCATTAAAATGGGTTCCTTTTTTGTTTTTTGCACAAAATAAAGGCGAATCAAAAATTAAAGGAGGAATTACAAGATGTTCAAAAGAATATTGATTTGCACCCTTCTTGTTGGTGCTTTATTGCCTTCAGGAGCCTTTGCCCAAGGAACTGATACTTATATTGTTAAACCTGATGATACGCTTTGGAAAATAGCCGTAAAATATCAAATAGGCGTAAAAGAAATCATTCAAGCAAATAGCCAAATTCCAAACCCTGATTTAATTTATCCTAATCAAAAAATCAATATTCCTAATATAGACCAAACAAAAGGCGTTGAAACGGCAGTTTTAAGCCTTGTAAATCAGCAACGACAAAATCAAGGCTTGAAGCCCCTTCAAATGGATTGGGAACTTCAACGGGTTGCAAGGGTTAAAGCTTGCGACATGGCGCAACGAGGATATTTTTCACATAATAGCCCTACTTATGGAAGCCCATTCGATATGATGAAACAATACGGAATTAATTATAGAAGTGCGGGCGAAAACATAGCCCAAGGGCAAAGAACGCCCCAAGAAGTTATGAATTCTTGGATGAATTCCCAAGGGCATAGAGAAAATATTTTAAAGCCTGATTATACTCATTTAGGCGTTGGATATTGCGCAAGCGGAAATCATTGGGTTCAAATGTTTATAAGCAAGTAAAAGCTGAAGGCGTTCTTTTGAGCGCCTTTTTTTTATTTTGCTTTTTTATAAACTTTTTTAAAATAACTATATACTTTTGTTCATAGTGGTGATATAATAATATTTGTAAGTTAGTAAATGACTTACAAGCCCCCAACAAGGGCTTGACAATGCGAATAGACAAAAGGCATTGCACCAAGATATTAAAATTAATGGGGGAAAATATAAATGAAAAATTTTATTGATTATAAAAAAGGCGGGAATAAAGGTTGCATCATGGAAAGTAATGAAGGGCTATTTACGGCAGTAACGGCAGTAAAAAGCAAAGACTTCAAAACCTTAAAAGGCGCTGAAAAATTCATGGAGAAAAACGGCTATATCAAATTATAGGGGGCTTTGCCCCTGAAAGGATTGAATCAAATGAAATTTGCTTATCGAAAATTTGGCGATTTTTATTATGTATCTGAATTACATTCATATAACAATGTGACAAAAGAATATAAATCAACTTCAATTGGAACGGTTAGAAGATTAGATAAAACTTGGATTGGCAAAGCCAACAACGGCAAAACAGTAAAAGCAAGTACAAGAGAAAAAGCTTCAATTGCAATGGTTGAAGAACTAGAAAAGGGGAAATAAAAAATGACAACAACTTTTGAAGTAACATTTTCATATCAAGGGAAAAAAGATACTTTTATTATTCATGCCAAAAGCCTAGCCCATGCGCATGGAGAAGCTAACAAATTAGCAATTGAAATGGATTTACCAAACCATATGCAAAGCATTTCAAAAGGTATAACAGAATGGAACCAACAAGGGGGAAATGAATAATGAAAGTTGTAACAATTCAAAGAACAAATAAAGTAACTTTGCAAAATGAAACTGAAGTATTTGTTAAAATTAAAGATACGCTATATTTTTGGAGCGTTGCAAATTCACCTGATAAAGCTTTATCAATGATTGCTGAAGCAAATAAATATATTGAAACAAGCAACAAGGGCGGTAAATAAATTGGGGGTAAATTCCCCCAAACTTTTTTAATTTTTTTTGTAATAACTATATACTTTTGTTCATAGTGGTGCTATAATAAGTTATAGAGTTAAGGAACACCAAATAAAACAACGGGGGAAAAGAAAAATGAAAAACACTTTTAAAATTATTGGATTCGATGAATTTTGTGGAGATAAATTTTTTACAGTTGCAATTACTGATAAAGAAGGCTTAACGCATACTGATAGATTTTGCGAAGCAACTTTAATAAATTTTGCAAGAGCAATGGAAAGAAAAAACGCAAACTTTGAAATTGATGAAACAAATGAAGAATTAGTAAATGAATTAAGCCAACTAGCATTTATTGAAATTACTGAAGAAGAAGAAGATGAAAAAGAAGTATTCGATATTTATATTCATAAATTCATTGCTGATGAAGATATTCTTGAATATAGCGTTGAAGGCGAATTCTTAAAAACATATAAAACAGAAAAAGGCGCAATCAACTTTGCTAAAAAACAAGGCTATACAATTATAAAATAAGGGGCAAATTTGCCCCAACTTTTTTAAACTTACTATATACAAAAGTTCATAGATGTGATATTATTAAAGAGTAGTAAAGAGCAAGACAACAAAAAACAACTTGGGGGAAAAGAAAAATGATAACTGTTAAAGAATGGCGAAAAGAAAAAGCTTCAAATTGGGTTTTCGATAAAAATTCAAGTGAAAGTTATATCCATGTTTGCGAAGGCAAAACACTTAAAAAAATGCAAGAAAAAAATATTGAAATAAGAAAACATGATGTTTCAACCTTTGCTTTTGTTTATGATGAAAAAGGGAAATTCAATATTGAATATTTCAAGTTTTGCCCGTTTTGCGGTTGCGACTTAGACCAAGAATAATAAAAAAAAGGGGGTTCGCCCCCTAATATTTTTAAACTTACTATATACAAAAGTTCATAGTTATGATATTATTAAGAAGTAGTAAAGAGCAACTAAAAAAAAAACAAATTAACGGGGGAAAAGAAAATGGCAACTAATAAAGAAATGATTGAAGAAATGGCAAATTTAATGGGTTATGAATATGATGGGGAAAATCTTAAAACTTTTCAAGAATGGGCAAAAGAAGGCATGATTGTTAAAAAAGGCGAAAAAGCTTTCATGGCTTTAGAACTTTGGAAGCCATTCACAAAAAAGCTTGAAGAAAAAGATGAACAAGGCAAAGAAAAAGAAGAACAACGCTTTATGCTGAAAATGTCGCATCTATTCACGCCTGAACAAGTTGAAAAAGGCGAAATTAAAAAAAGAGCCACAAATAAAAAGCCTTCAGCTAAAAAGAAAAAGAAAAAAGAAAAACTTGTTTTTGTTCAAGTGAAAAGCGAACAAATAGCAATGGGCATATAAAAAGGGGCTTTGCCCCTTCTCTAAAATATTTAATATTTTTTTGAACTTACTATATACTTTCGTTTATAGTTATGGTATTATTAAAGAGTAGTAAAGAGCAAGGCGCCCCAACAAGGGCTTGATAATGGGAATAGACAAAAGCCATTACACCAACAAAATTATCAGGGGGAAAAGAAAAATGATTATTACAATCGAATTAACTGAAGAACAAATTAGGGAAGCTTTTGAAAATGCTGAAGTTCGTTTTAGCAAAGCAAAATTAAAAAGGCTTAAAGAAGAAGTTGCAAATATGGATATTGATATTAAAGAAGTTCTTGAAATGGCTTTACAAGAACAACTTGAAGAAATTATTGCGGATGAATGGGAGAAATAAGCCAATGAAAATTATAGAAGTCAATTCAAGCCCATTTACAACAACTTCTTTTGTTCATCATGTAAAATTTGAAGTTGAAGCAATCGTTTTTGAAGCTTACGTTTTTGAAGATAAAAATGAAACATACGTTAAATTTTGCGCTGAAAGCCTAACAAAAAAGCCCGTTGATATTCCTGAATACTTTGGGAAGGGCTTTGCTTCAAAAGTTTTTAACCTAATCTATGATGCTTTAGAAGATAATTTTACAACTGAATTTAAAGAAATTTCACAAACTGAAGCGGGTAAAATCTTAGGTAAAACAAAAGAAGAAGTTCATAACATGGTTTTAGATGGAACCTTAAAAAATTATGGCAATGAATCAAGATTCATGGTAAATGAATTTGAAGTAAAAAAACTTTTAAAGGGGAATTTTTAAAATGGTAATGAAATTAAATAAATCACAATTAGTAAAAGTATCTAAACAACTTGATGGGGCGCTTGAAGCCCTTGAATTGCTTTTTGATTATGAAGAGGGGCGTTTACTTATGGATAAATCAAAAGTTGATTTTAGCGCTATTGTAGGGCTTAGAAATAAGGTTGAAGAAATGGCTGAAAAGAAATCAAGGAAGCCAAAAGCTTCAGGCGGGGTTAATAAAATAAAGTTTTACGATTTGCAAAGCAATAAAGATTGGAAAGAAGCCATTGTTGTTTTTACGGCTGATTCTTTTGAAAAACCATTTACGGAAATTGAAAGAAGCTATAAAATTTATTCAGGTGATAAATATTTTGATGCTAATATGGGTGGCAGTTCGCTTTATGGCTATTGCCTTGATGGAAAAGATTTAGGGGTTAGGCTTGACCATTATATTTATAGCGGGTGGAAAGTCGAATATGCTTATATTACGGAATACAAAGAAGAAGGAGCGCATAAACATGAATAGGGAAGCCGTTAAAAAAATACTTGATAGCAATTTACTTGGTTCTAATGATGTTCAAGAAATCCTTTTAATCAACCGTTCAAGGCTTAAAGCCTTGGTTGATTGCGGGAAGCTTGAACCCATTAAAGAGTTAAAAAGAGAATCACTTTTTTGGCTTCCTGATGTTGAAGCATTAAAAAAGGAAATGCTTCTTGATAGTCGAACTAATTTATATAAAAGCGCCCTTTAAAAAGGCGCTTTTATTAAAGGGGTGAATGTGAAATAAAACTTTTACTTTATTGCCCGCATTGTAAAAAATTTATTGGTGCTGATGAAAGCCCCCCGCCTTTAATTCAAGACTATATGAAAGAAGAAGGGGTTGATACATGGATTGCAACAAAGCCTTGTATAAGATGTTCTAAAGACAAATAACACTATTGAAGGAGCGGTTAGCCATGAACAACAATTATAAAACCCAAGAATTAATTGAGATTGCAAAAAAGTATATAGAACAAGCTGAAGCTGATGCGGTAATTAATCCAACAAGCGATAAATTACAAATTGTAATTGTTGAACCTGATAAAAAGCCCTATAAAACAATTATTGATAATGAATTAGAAGCATTTAATAAAATTGTTGGCGGTTATCTTGAACTTATTCCAATTGGCCGAACTAGAAAAGGCGCAAAAGTTGCCGTTCATGTAAATGAAGAAGGTAAAATTCATGATTTGCCTTTTAATCGCAATATCGTTGGCTTTGATATTCTAGTTGGTACTTTTTTTATTACGGCTTTTAACCTTGAAGGGGATTATATCAGCTTGACGAATGAAGAAGCTGAAAAATATATAAGAGTGTTTTCGCCTATTGAAGTTTATTTATAAGAGAAAAAGAACCGCCTAATTTATTGGGCGGTTTTTTACGACTTATGCAATAGGTTCAACTTTGATTAGTCAGTTGATAAGAGGGGAAAAGCTTGAACCTTATTTATATTATTCACGCTTTGCCCAAGATGTAACCGTTCAGGCGTTTAATTTTTGTTCGTTCTTTCCATACTGTTAAAAATGGAAAAGGATGGATTAAGTAGATGAATGAACAAAAAGATTATGCTACAATGATTAGAGAAAAATATAACAACCCTGAACCAACCCAAGAAATAAAAATTGATGGGGTTGGGGTTATAAAAGTTTATGGAACATGGAACGTTGAAAAAATTATAAAAAAACTTTTAGAGTATGAAGAGTTCAACGGGGGCTGATGCAACGCCCTTTTTATTTTAAAATGCTTACGGATTTTAGAAGCAATCTGTGAATAAACGGTTCCCAAAATCCACTGGTTATGATATAGTAACAAACATAGTAATACCAACGTTTTTGAAGGGAAGGAAAAAAACAATGACAACAACAAAGAAAAAACAAGGCGCAATTTACGGAAGAAAATCAAGGGAAAATGAAGCAACGCTTGAAAGCCAAATTAATGCTTGCATTCAATGGGCTGAAGAAAATGATATTGAAGTTGAAATTTTTGCAGAAGAAGGAACCCAATCAAGTGAAGATTGGAACCGCCCAAAATTACAAGAAATGTTGAAAAAGGTTGAAAACCTTGAATTCAATTATGTAATTGTATCTGAAAGTTCTAGGATAAGTAGAACTGAAGATTTTTCTATTTTCAAGAAGCTAATGAAAGAAACGGGAACGATTTTATTAGAAGCTGATACAAGACAAAGTACAAATTTTTTAGACCGAAATGATGCGGTTAAATCAGGAATTCAACAAGTATTTAATGAATATGAATTAGACTTAGCAAAAACAAGATTAAAGCGGGGAACGGTTCAAAGCGCTAAAAAAGGAAATTACCAAGGAAAAAAACCGCCTATTGGTTATTCTTACGACCATGAAACGAAACGATTGAAAAAAAATTCTGATGCGCCTATTATTCGTGAAATGTTTGAAATGTATATGGCGGGAATGTCAACGGTTGAAATAGAACACGAATTTACAACAAAAAATGTTCTAGCTTATCAAAAGATAAAAGGTGAATTGGTTCCTATTACTTGGGGTAAATCAACCATTGCTAGAAGTCTTAAAAATATCTTGTATGTTGGTCATACGGTTTTTGGAAAAACAAAAGTTCAAAGAATTAAAGGAAAAAGGGTTCAAGTTGATGTTCCTGAAGAAGAACAAATTTTAATTGAAAATACTCATGAAGGAATTATTACGCAAGAAGAATGGGATAAAGTTCAACAAATAATGAATAAGAAGAGAACCATTCCCCCCGCATTAAAACATTCAAAGCATACTTTTAGCGGTTTGGTTAGATGCGCCAAATGCGGGGCGGTTCATACTTTTGAAAAGGCTACAAGTATAACGGGCAAGTTTAGAATTTCAAGTTGTAAAACAAGGGTTTATGATGAAGATTTTATTCAATATAAAATGTGCGGAAATAGCGGGGGCGAATTGGAAAGTTTAGAAGTATTATTTTATGCTTCTTTGAAAGAAACAAAAGCCCAAATTGAAAATTACATTGATTTGATAAAAAATATTCAAAATTCTGAAGCTAAAGCGGGAAAAAGCCTTGAAACACAAAAGGGCATTAAATTCCAACAAATTCAGCAAATGGCAAAGAAGCGTAAAAAGATTCAAGCCTTCCTTGAAGAAGATTTTTATGAAGGTGAAGAAGAGATTGAAAAAATAAGAGAAGTTAAAGAATTAGCCAATAGAATAAAAGCCCTTAAAGATGAAATGGAACAACTTGAAGAGAAAAAAGGAGAATCAGAACTTGAACACGTTGAACGGGTTTTAAATAACATTAATAAGTTTTTCGAGGGAACAAAAAATTCAGCAAGCGGAAAAGTATTAAATGAAATTCTTAACGAATTTGTTTCAAAGATTCTTTATAGAAGAAATGGAAGGGGGGCGCAAATTGAAGTTGAAGTTTATCTTAAAGAAGAAATTCAAGAAATAATTAACCATAAAGAAGATTTAACAAAGATTGCTTGAAAGCGTATAGGGCTAGTAACTAAAAAATTAATTCTAAAGAAAAGAGAAAAGCGCCCATAATTAAATATAAAAGAATTTTAAAACCCTGAAGGAATTCAGGGTTTTTTGTCAAACTTATATATTGTGGGCAATAGTTCATAATTCTAAACAATAAAAATTTAATAAAATTTCAGGTATATTTAATTTTAATATGGTATATGATAGTTAGCGTAAAGGTTTTTATAACTTTGCAAAGTTTAGCCCACAAAATTTAAAAGAAAGGAGAACTTAAATTTAATGCCATTGATTCAAATTACCCTAAAAAGCGCTAGGATAAACTTAGGATTAACACTCAAAGAATCAGCAAAGTTATTTGGAATTCATCATGAAACTTTAGGGAATTACGAAAATGATTCGACTAATGTTCCCCGTTCATTTTTTATACAAATTGAAAAAATATATGGCATTCCAACGGAATTTATTTTTTTTGGAAAGCAAGCCGATTTTATCAATGGTAAAAGAAATGAACTTAACATTCTTGAACAATTGGCGTAAAACTTAAAGGGGCTGATGCATGGACAAATGGGAAGGAGATATTTAGACAATGGATTATATTTTAATGGATTTAGAACGAACGTTATCAAGCGGGGTTCCCGCCTTTTGGAAAAGTAACAAGCGGGGCTATTCGTATAACATTCATGAAGCGGGGCTTTATTCTGAAGAAGAAGCTGAAAAAATTGTTAAAGAAGATTTTGATAAAAGAACGGTTCAAATTAGCTTATCAACCGTTGAAAATATTTTATCAATAAAAGTTAGGTAAAAAAATGAATGCAAGAAATTTTGAAAAAGAGATTGAAACAATAGAAGCCGTTCTTGGCGTTCTATATCGTTGTTTAACCCTTTATAAAGGAATTGGGGATATAAGACAATGTAAAGATATAAGAAGCGATATAACACTAGTAGAAAAAGAATTGCGCATATTAATAGCTGAAAAGGAAGCGGAAATAGTAGCAACAAGGGAGCCTTAAAAATGTCTTATGGATTTTCGGAAGCTGAAAAGCTTTTTAACCAAGAAGTTAGAGATAAAAAAAGAACGGCTTCAGGGGTTCACCATAAAACGGGAAAAAACGGCTATACGGGCAAAATTCTCTTTCCTTCAGATATAATGCCAAGAAAAGAAAAGATAAAGCATAGGAAAGCGGGAAAAGTTATGATTAGTAATATGTATGATGAAATAATTACAGTAGACGAATTTGAAAAACTTGAAATGCATGAAAGAAAAAATAGAATGGCATATTGGCGCAATATTTACACCAATAAAGAGATAATGTCAGCGATGGGAATTCACAATAATAAATATTATAAAATCGTTGCTGAATTGGGGCTTCCTAAAGCGCCCAGAATTAACCGAGAAGCGCCAAGGAAAGCCAAGGCTATAAAAGTTCAAGAAACGCAAGAAAAAGCCGTTGCGGTTGCACCAAGCCCAATTAAGACCCCTGAACCTGAAGCGAAGCCTGAACCCGTTCAAGAAATCATTGTAAATGGAATTCATCTTGTATTCAATGGAACCTATTCGCCTGAAGTGATTCAAAAGAAATTGGCGAAGTTTGAATTAATGCTTGAAGATGAAACAGATGATTTTTATATTGAACTGAAGCTAGTACAAAAGCAAAAATCTAAAGAAGAGCAAAAGAAGATTGAAGAAGAAAATAAAATTGAAGAACAAAAGAAATTGATTGAAGCGGAACGCCAACTTGAATTGCTTCAGGAATCAAGGCAATTAGAAAATATAGAAATAAACTGATAAGGGGGAAAAAATTGGGCGCAATCATTGGCGATTTTGGAAAAAATGAAGAAGGCTTAAATCTATTTAGAATCAATGGTACTAAAGAAGAAATTAATAAAGCCATTGATGATATGAAAAAATTAGGCGCTGAAGTTTGGGGGGAACCTTTTCTTTTTGAAAAAGCCCATAAACATTTAAGTGTTTTAGTCAGGATTCAATTACCTGAAGAAATCCATGAAAAAGCTGATGGATATTAAAACAATTGATGGAACAATTGATTATGTCACTATGATAATGCAACGGAAATTATCAGTTGAAGAAATACTTATGATTGGAATCGCTTTTCAAAATGGAATTTTGCGGGGGCTTCAGGAAGTAGAAAAAGAAAAGGAAAAAGATATAAATGAAAATATATAATGTTCATGATGAAGAAGAAATTGTTGAAGTTCTAACAAAGAGCCTTGAAGAAAAGACAAAATCAAAAATTTTTACGATGCGCATTCTTGGAGATTTAGAAGATGAAATTGAAGCGGTTGTTGTTTTTGAAAATAAAAAGGTTTTAATGGGTAGAATTTTTGTTACAACTTATAAAGGAAAGCTTGCTTGTAGAATTCAGGGAAATTTTATATAGAGAGAAAAATAATTAAATGGTTAGGATAAACGCCAAAAGGGAACCGAGGGGAAACGGTAAACTTTGCATTGTGTTTTGATGCAATTTTACTTGCCCTTCTTTTTTTTACCCTTTTTGCGGAAATTGTAGAAAACTATTGCTTGACTTTTTAAAGGAGGTGAAAAAAATAGCTAAATTTAAATATGTAGAAATGAAAGTTGATGATATTTTGCATGATTGCCCTGAAGCAAGAGATGATGATAATTTACTTCTTTGCCTTTACCTGAAGCAAATAGAATATAAAGATTTTGGGGCGATTGCTGAAGAGATTCACGCCAACAAGATTGCAACCATGTTTAAGACCGTTGAACGGGTTAGGCGCAAGCTTCAGGCAAACAATCCATTATTAAGGGGTGAAGCATGGTATAGGCGCCATGAAGCCCAAGAAGATTTTATTCAATACGCTAAAGATATATAAAGGGGAACGACAACATGAATTACAAAATATTATCTTCAGGAAGCAAGGGGAATTGCATTGTAATAAATGATGTAATGGTTGATTGCGGGCTTCCTTTTAACAAAATCAAGGCTGAATTGTACGATATAAATTATTTGCTTATTACTCATATTCACCAAGACCATTTGCAAATAAAAACGATTAAAAAAATTGCTGAACAATTCCCAACGATTCAAATTATAGGAAATTATGAGGTTCACCAAGTTTTTAACGTTAATCATATCGCCAATAGCGGTTTTGAAATTGAAACAAAAGATTATATCTTTTATCCTTTTCAACTTTTTCATGATGTTCTTTGCAATGGTTTTACTTGGAATTATCAGGGGAATGAAATCATTTACGCAACGGATACTTCAAGTTTAGAATTAGCGCCTAAAAAGAAATATGATTATCTTTTTCTTGAATCGAATCACGATGAAGCCAAGCTTGAAGAAGTGCGGGATAAAATGAGCGGAAATTATAGCCCCTATTTATCAGGTAAACGCCATTTATCGACCCAACAAGCAAAAAATTTTTTCTATATGAATAGGAGAAGCGCTGATTCAGAACTTATTGAATTACATAAAAGCGCAAGATTTTATTAGGCTTTCATGAAAGATAGCGAGCGCTTAAACTTTATCAAGCAAAAAATCAATTATTTGGGTAGAAAAAGAATTAGGGGCAAAGGTTCAAATGAATTGATTGATGATTTAATTTGGTTGATTGATAAAGCTGAAAAAGGAATTTTAAAATCAAAAAAATAATTTGGCAGCCGTTATTAGAATTATCTGAAATTGGCCAATAAAGGAGCGTATTAAATGGAAAATGAATTGTTGAAAGTAGACTTTAAAGGAATTCAAATTGTACAAGGATTAATTCAGTTTAATGATTATCAGCGAATTAAAAAAGAAGCTGAAGATTTAGCTGAACAAATTAAAACGGTTGATGTAAATGAAGAAAATGTTAAACAAAGTAAGAAGCTTTTGGCGATTGTAAATAAGCGCTTGAAAGAACTAGAAGATACGAGAATTGGAATAAAAAAATCCATGCTTGAACCTTATCAGCTTTTTGAAGAGCAAGTAAAAGAAATTGTTGGCATTGTAAAGGAAGCTGATGCTGAAGTTAGGGAACAAGTAAAGCTTCTTGAAGAATTTGACCGAATCGAAAAAGAAGAAGCTATTAGAGATTTATTTTTCAAGCGAAGAGAAAAATACACGTTAGGCGAATTGCTGAACCCAAACCATTTTTTAAAGCCTTATCATTTGAATAAATCAACAAGCCTTGAAAAAGTCGAAAAAGAAATGGTTGCCTTCCTTGAACAAACTGAAAAAGATGTACAAGTTATTCAATCAATGGCGAATGCGGGGGCTATTTTACATGAATATGTTAAATTAGATGGTTTTAATTTAGCTGAAGCAATTGCGGTTGTTACGGAACAATTGAATAAAGAAAAAGAAATTGAGAAAAAAACAAAAGCTTTAGAAAAGGCAAGCGCCAAGGAAGAAGAAAAGCAAGTATTCACTTTTAAAATTTTTGATGAAAAGGATTTTAAGCTTGTTGAAATGTTCATGAAACAAAATAAAATTTCTTATGAGGTGCTATAAATGACAAATGAACTTTTAGAGCAATTGGAATTGGTTGATGTAATTTTTGAAGATAACAAAAAATGTACGCTTGTTTTTTTACATGAAGAGCGGGGCGAAATCAGGGAAGTAAATTTTAATAAGCAAGTTTATGATAAGGATACAAAAAAGTTTGTTGATGATGCTGAAAAGGCGCAAAAATGCGAAGAATGGGCGCAAGAATATTTTGGGCTTGAATTTGACCGATTGGCTGAAGCGATTGGGGAACGAAAAGATGTTTATTGCTATGACAATTTCAATTCCTTATTCGAGGTTCAAATGGTTACGAAATTTGATGAAGATATGCTTGGCCAAGTATTTGAAACTGAAGTAACAAACGCTTTTGATGATGGAAAAAAGATTGCAATTCATTTTGAATATGAGGGCAATTTATATGAATCTAAAATGCAATACGCTGATTATGTTGAAGCCCGTAAAGAATGGTTTATCAATCCAATCAAGCAAAAAAAGCAATATGATAAATTTGAAGATAAATTTCAAATGCCAATAACAGAAATTGAAAACATGATTGGAAAAACCGTTCTTGTTGAAGTGAAAAAAGCCATGGGCAAATATATTTATTCAGAAATCAAGCCATTCAAAAAGGCGAAAAAACAAGGAGCCTAAACCAATGGAAATTAAATGTAAAGACCCTGATAATTTTGCGATTTTTTGCAAAAAATGCGGTTCATACAATATTGATGTTTTTCTTGATATAGAAGATTTTATTGTTTTACTTTGCAAAAATTGCGATACGGAAGAAGAAATTTAAAGGGCTGATTTGATGCACCAAGAAGCGCAATATATGTTCTTTGACATAGAAGTTTTTAAATATAATGCCATGGTAGTATTTAAGGATGAAAATAAAAAATTGTTGCGGGTGTTTCATAACAATTTCAAGGGCTTGGCTGATTTTATTAAAGGTAAAGTTTTAGTTGGCTTTAATAACTATCATTATGATGATTTTATTTTACACGCCATGATTGAACAAAAGAGCAATAAGCAAATAAAAGACTTGAATGATAGGATTATTTCAGGCGAATCAATACGCCTGAAATATCGCAAATTTGAAAGCCTTGATTGTTTTCAACAAATTGATGTATCAAACCCTTCATTAAAAAAAATTGAGGGCAACATGGGGCGCATGATTTTAGAATCAAGCGTTCCCTTTTCAATAGATAGGGAATTAACTGAAGATGAATTTTATCAGGTTCTTGAATATTGTTCTTATGATGTTGATATGGTTGTTGAACTTTTCAAGATTCGTATGAAGTCATATTTCAAGCCCAAGTTTAGCTTGGTTGATATGTATGGCGATGAAAAGGCGATTAGATGGAATACAACAACAATAAGCGGGAATTTGCTATTAAAAAAGAAGTTACCAAAATGGAGCAATATCAGAGTTGAAGAAGAACTTCTTGAATTGGTTCCCCCTGAAGTTAAAGAAATGTGGTTAGAACGGGCAAAAGATTTTAGCAAGAAAAAAATCAATAAGACCATAACAATCAATGAATTTGGTAATGAAATCCAATTTGGATTTGGCGGGTTGCATGGCGCCCATAGGGAAATCAAGAAGCAAAAGAATGTAAAATTACTTGATGTTGCTTCAATGTATCCAAATATCATTTTAATTTTGAATGTATTAGGTGAAGCAACGCAAAAATATAAAAGTATTCTTGATAGAAGGCTTGCAATAAAACACGTTGATAAAATTTTATCTGATGCTTTAAAGCTAATTTTAAATTCTGTTTACGGGAATTTAAATAATGAATATTCCATGCTATATAATCCTAATGCATTATTATCAGTTTGCGCCTATGGACAAATAGCATTATATGAACTTTGCAAGCGCATAGCCCCCTATTCTACTATTTTGAATATCAATACTGATGGGGTTGCCTTTATTCCGCATGATGAAGCCTATATTCCAATTTATAAACAATGGGAGAAGGATTTTTTACTTCAATTGGAAGAGAAAAATTTTGATTATATCTATCAAAAAGATGTAAACAACTATATTGCAATCAAGGGCGATTATATGGAATGTAAAGGCGCTGATGTAAATAGATATTTGGAAGATTCCCTTTTTAAAAATAACAACGCAAGAATTGTTGATATAGCGCTTGTTGATAAATTAGTAAAGGATAAGGATATTTTAACAACGATAAAAGAAAATTTGTCCAAACCGCATCTTTTTCAATATGTTCTTCAGGCGGGGGGAACCTATCAAGGTACTTTTGATGATAGGGGCAATCAATATAATAAAGTCAATCGAATTTTTGCAAGTAAAAAAGAAGGCTTTTGCTTATATAAAAAGCGCCATGATAATGGGTTAGTTCGCTTTGCTGATGCCCCAACGAATCAATTTTTATGGAACCACGATTGCAATGATATTAAAGATTTTTCAAAAATTGTTGATTTAAATCATTATTACCAACTTGTTATAAAAAAGCTTGAAAGGTGGTTAGCTTAAGCTTGTGTATATCGAATATGAGAACAACAAGAAATATCCAAAAAAAGATGCTGATATTGCTGATAATCATGAAGCGTTTAGAAATGCGGGTTGGCTACTAACTGAAAACGATTTAGTTGTTGATATTGACAATGTACCAAAAGAAACAATTGAAAAAGCAATAAGCCTATTTAATATCAAAACGCAAACCGTTTGGACAACTAGAGGGGTTCACTTTTATTTCAAAAAGCCCCAAGGGTTCAAGGGTTCCAAAAAAGTTTGCCCCCTTGGTTTTGAAGTAGAATATAAACATTTGAAAAATACGCCTTCTATTAAAATCAAGCAAGATGGCGAACTTAGGATTATAGAAAATGAAGGGGTTAGGGAAGAACTGAACCCAATTTTTTATAGTAGAAAAAGGCTTGAATCATTGCTTGGACTTGATGAACATGAAGGGCGCAATAATGCATTATTTGCGCATAGGATGAAAATACATGATATTGAAAATTGGCAAAGCATTTTGCGCTTTATCAATAATAATATCTTTGCTTGCCCCCTTCCTGAAGAAGAATTTCAAACAATTAGCCGAGATGTAAAAATTGAAGCTAAAGCGAATTCTGAACCTGAAATAGCTGATTATTTGATAACAAAATATAGAGTTGTTTCATACATGGATAAAATTCATTGGTATCAAGATGATAAATATTTAAATGATGAACGATTATTGCAACGGCTGATATTTGAAGAGATTGGCAATCAAAGAACCCGTTTTATTGATGAAGTGATAAAACAAATGAAATATAGAGCGCCTTTAATCGACCCAAATAAAATTTTTGATATAAAGCTTCAAAATGGAATTTTAAGAGCGGGCGAATTTATTGAAGTGGATTATCAAGAATTTACCCCTTATGCAATTGATGTTCCTTTTTATGATGATGCTGAACCCGTTCAAATTGTTGATGATTATTTAAATCATTTAACCGATAATGATGAACTTTACAAAAAGCGATTGCTTGAAGTAATTGCCCATACTTTAATAGTTGATAAAGAATTCAAGCGAATGTTGGCCAAATTCTTTATTTTTATAGGCGGGGGCGGTAATGGCAAGGGAACGCTTTTAAATATCATTCGACAAATATTAGGCGCCCATAATTCAAGCGCTTTATCTATCAAGCAAATGACGGATGAAAGATATTTTACAACGATGCAAGGCAAGCTTGTAAATTTAGGCGATGATGTAGAAGATTCGAGCATAGACAACGAACAAATGAAAATGCTTAAGAATATTTCAACTTGCGATTATGTAGCAACAAGAAATTTATTTGAGCAAAGCAAAAATATCGAATTGACTATAAGCCTAATTTTTACTAGTAATCATATTCTTAGGAGTTGGGAAAAGGGCGAATCATATAAAAGGCGGGTTGATTGGCTTCCCATGTATGGAAAGCCCAAGAAAAAAGACAAGCATTTTATAACGAAATTAACAACGCCTGAAGCCCTTCAATATTGGATACGCCTAATTGTTGAAGCTTATCAGCGATTATACAAAAATGAAGGCTTTACATATAGCGAAGCGGTTGAAGCTTTCAATAATGAATATCATGAAAGCAATAATACTGTTTTACAATATCTTCAGGATTATGAGAAAAACGATTTTTTGGGAATTAGAAGCCCTGAAGCCTATGAAAATTATGAGCAATGGGCTGAAGAAAATGGGCTTCCTATTCAAAGTAAAAAATTATTTGTTCAAAGCTTAAATGATGTTTTTGGCTTATCGCTGAAGCCAAAAAAGATTAATGGCAAAACGGCAAGAGTTTTTATTGATTAGCGATTACAAAAATATGTAACCTTTATAACTTTTGTAATTAATTTGTAACCGCCTTGAGCCTTAGAGGTTCAAGGCTTACAAATTACAAGTTACAAAGTTACACTTTTTTTTAAAAAAAGTTATAAATAAATATATTAAAGTATTTAAGTAAAAAAAGTAACAATAATAAATATACGAATAGAGAATTTACGAAAAAAGTTGTAACTTTGTAACCTATTCGCCCAAGCCCTTTAATAGCAAGGCGCCAAGGGGTTTTTAAAAATGTAATCCTTTTTGTAATTAAATTGTAACTACAAGGAGCCGACAAAATGCGAGAAATTGAACTTGATTTTGATGATAGGGAATTTTTTGATGTAATGATTGCCGAAATTGAAAAAGAATACGGGCGAAGCGTTGCGAGAATTGCCAAGCTTGAAAGAATCAATTTTGACGCCTTTAATGTTTCAATCATTTTTTCAGATTTTCGCCTTTTAGAAGCTGAAGTAAATGTTAGAAATTATTCTTTATATGATTTTGAACCAATCGTAACAATTAGGGGCGAATATCATTAATATGAAAAGCCAATCTAAAGCAACAAAAGAGCGCATTCTTGAAAATCATTTACGATATTTTAAAACGTATCAAGTAGGCGTTAAAAACCTTGAACAACAACTTGAATACATTATGCCAAGCCTTGTAACAAATTACGGGGCTGATGCGGGCGGTTCAAGCTTCTTTTCAATTTCAAATACAACTGAAAAATTTGCGCTTGATAGGATTGAAGGAAAAAGGGCGCTTGATTTGAGGGAAGAAATAGAACGATATAAATTATTTACTAATTGCATTAATAACGCCCTTGAAGATTTGAAAGAAAAAGAACGTGATTTTGTCGAATATCGTTATTTTGAATGCTTGCCCATTCAGGAAGTGAAAAGCAAAATGGGCTATTCTGAAGATAAGAGCGTATTCAGAATTAGGCGCCATGTTTTAGATAAGTTGCTTATTTCTTTGAGCAATCTTTTTTCCATATAACAACAACTGAAAAAAGCATGATAAAAATTAACCAAGAAATAATAACCTTGGGGAAAAAAATTTTTTAAGGAGCGAAAAAATGAAAACTTTTTTCTTACTATATTTTTTAATGACTTCAGGCGAAGGGCTTGAAGCCGTTGAAGCTTATCAAGCTGAAGTTGCAAATGAAGTTGCAATTACGGCTTTTCAAACTTCAACTTTTGCAAATTCATTTTAATTAGGGGGTTCTTTTATGTTTGAAAAAAAGATGATGAAATTATTACCTTTTGAAGTTCAGGCTTTGCATTCAACAAGCTTTGAAATTCCTTTTGGAGTGAAACAACTTCAAGCCCCTGAAATATGGGCGCAAGGTGAAAAAGGTTCAGGAATCGTTGTTGCGGTTTTAGATACGGGAATTGATAGGGAACACCCTGATTTAAAACCCAATATTATAGGTGGTAAAAATTTTACTAATGAAGGTTGCGAAGATGATTATTCCGATAACAACGGGCATGGAACCCATTGTGCGGGAACGATTGCGGGCGTTGAAAATGAAAAAGGCGTTGTTGGCGTTGCCCCTGAAGCAAAACTTTTAATAGGTAAAGTTCTTGATAGAAATGGTTCAGGTTCTTATCGTTCCATTATTCAGGGCATTGAATGGGCTACAAATTGGAAAGGCAAAAACGGGGAAAAAACAAGAATCATATCAATGAG
>Ga0207663_10000140_pt1 | contig 33730 bp, 32 predicted proteins | sample LARL53metaG_FD_184346 | JGI IMG/M metagenome (GOLD analysis project Ga0207663, IMG submission 184346) | Corn, switchgrass and miscanthus rhizosphere microbial communities from Kellogg Biological Station, Michigan, USA - LAR L5-3 metaG... | ecosystem: Host-associated > Plants > Roots >...
GAGATGTAACTGGAAAGAAAAAACAACAACAACAACAACAACAACAACTACCATTAACTATCAGGAAATCAACTAGGCTTAACATTTTCCTAAATACTGTTTACTTTGTTCTTGGTTTTTCATTAGTATTTGCGGTATTAGGAGTAATTCTGAATAGCGCTCTTGCAACTGTAGGACCCACATTTCAACACACACTTTCTTCGATCGGTGGAATAGTAATAATTGCATTTGGATTGTATCTTATTCTATCTATAAAATTAAGGATCCTGAACTTTGAGAAAAGAATGACTAAAATACCTAAATTCAAGACAAGTTACATAACATCATTTGTCTTTGGGGCTGCATTTGCAGCTGGATGGACACCTTGTGTTGGTCCTATTTTAGGCAGCATATTTACGCTAGCTGCTACTGCTCCTGGAGCAGCATACAATTCACTACTGGCATACTCATTAGGATTGGGTATACCATTTCTAATTACAGGTGCTTTCTTTACAAGAGCTACAGGATTAATCGGAAGAATGGTAAAACATCTCAAGTACTTCAATCCTGCCATGGGCGCAATGTTGGTTATAGTTGGCATATTGGTCTTTACAAATCAATTGGCCTTGCTTGCAAACTTTCCGCTAGCTAATCAAATCGCTAACCTGGAGGGAGGCCTTTCAGGTCATTAAGTTGCAGAGAATGAAAGGAAGGAGAGCGAAAATGAAAAATGAATAGAGATAATTTTAGTGCGTTATTAATGGCAATTGCGGTAGTCTCTATCATAGTTGGATTTGCAATATATTTCAACAGTCCTAGCCTTAACAAGGCATCATCAACACAACAGCAAGTAGAAAAATTTGTTTCAGCAGCAACCATACAAAATGGTACTATGACTACGATAAAGCTAGACAAAGCTCAGTTCCAGAATATTGACAAATCACAATTCAGAATGGCACCTGAATTTGCTCAAATTAGCGGTTACATAAATACACCTGGTAATAATGGTCCGTTAACGCTTTCATCTCTAAAGGGAAAAGTTGTACTAGTGGATTTTTGGACATATACCTGCATTAATTGCATTCGTACTATTCCATATCTCAATGACTGGAATCAAAAATACGCTGACAAAGGCTTGGTCATAGTTGGTGTTCACTCACCTGAATTTGAGTTTGAAAAAAACTATAACAATGTGAAGGCTGCTGTTCAGAAATATGGTATAAACTATCCCGTATTGCTAGATAGTGACCATGGAACTTGGAATGCATTTGGAAACCAGTATTGGCCTAGAGATTACTTAATTGATTCCCAAGGATACATAAGGCATGATCATATAGGGGAGGGTGGTTATGATCAAACAGAAAAGGCGATTCAGTCATTACTAGCTGAACGAGCAGCTCTGATGGGCATGAAAGAGATTAGTTTGAATACAAAACCAACGACAATTAGTCCTAAGAGCTTGCAATCTGTTGATCTAACAAAAGGCACAACACCTGAAATCTATCTTGGATATTATTATGCAAGAGCGCCGCTTGGAAATCCTGAAAATTTCAGACCAGATCAGACAGTTTCATACTCAATCCCATCAAACACCAATTTCAGTCCTGACGTTGTATACCTTCAGGGCAATTGGAAAAACAACCGCGATAATATGGAATTACAAAGTGACACAGGACGTATCGTCTTGACATATTATGCCAAGTCCGTAAATATAGTGGCAGGGGGAAAAGGGGGAGGAGTTGTCTCTAATGATGCAGCAACAGCAACGACAATGTCCAAGAAATCACTTGGATTAGATTTATCACAAGATGGTAGTTTCAGAATTAATGGGCAGAGACTATATAATTTAGCAATGCACAATGACTATAATGCACATTCTATTATAATCAATGTTATGGGTAAAGGATTCCAGCTGTATACGTTTACCTTCGGTTAATAGTCAATTATATGTAACCATATAATAATTTCAATGGATCCAGTGCCTAATGATCCTGTTAATCTAACGGAGTAACTTTTACCTCAATCTTTTGCATTTTTAACATCAACGAGCTGAGTCCAATCCCTCAATTGCGTCATACTTTCTTATAATAGACAAGAACCTTGAAGTATTGTCGTGTTCTTGTTGTTCTTGTTGCTGCTGATACCATATGGAGCAGAGACTCTTTCTCAAGTGATTATCTATCTCTAGATGATTAGATCTACATTACGCACATATTTGACTAATCTTGCCATGGTTTCTACACAGCCTTAAATTGCATTAACCTTTTTTACTATATTTAATACATCTTCATCAATAAGTGCATGGTCTAAACCTACTTTCTGACCGTCAAACTTTGCACTCTTCCCCCATATGTGTGCGAATCTAAAGTCTTTTACCATGTTACGGTGGATCTTATTACATACGTCCCCAACTGTACAACCCCTACGCATAATCATTGGTTCTTTGTAGTCTGTTTCCTGGTTTTTCGGCCGCATATAAATTCTGATAAAATCCAATTTTTTGTAGATAGATTCCTTCAATGCATCAACATTGATATTTCCATCCGCAGAAATTGGAACAAAGTTATTTCCAATCTTTGTTTGGACCTCTCTTACGAATCCTTGATTTACAAGATCTATTTTGTTCAAGACTATTAAGGAAGGAATGTAGACTCGATTACCATTTAGCACGTCTATTAATTGATCGTCTGTCAATCCCGGTTCTCTTATAGTGATTCGACCGTTGTGTATGCCATAAATACGCAAAATTTCCTTGACTAAATTTTCTGTCACATTCACAGGAACTTGTATATTTATAGAAATTCCACCCGAAGACATTTTTTCAATTATGATGTCGGGAGGCCGCTGGTCTGCCTTAATTCCTATTTCGGACAGCTCCTTCTTTAAAACAGGCAAATGTTGAGGCTGAAATACATCAAGAATAATCAAAAGTAGGTCTGCATTTCTAGCTACTGAAAGCACTCTTTTACCAAGACCCTTACCAGCAGCTGCTCCTTCTATTATTCCTGGCATATCGAGAATCTGAATTCTCGCTCCTTGATAATCCAGTATTCCAGGAACGGCTGTGAGTGTTGTGAATTGATATGAAGCGACTCTTGATTTGGCATTTGTCAGACGATTAAGAAGTGTGGACTTACCAACGCTGGGTAATCCTATGAGCACAACAGTAGCATCGCCCGTCTTTCTAACATCAAAACCTGCGTTTCTGCTCCCCGTAGACAATGTTTTGCCATGTGTGTTTTCCTCTAACTCTCGTTTAAGACGAGCAATTTTTGCTTTTAGCAAGCCGATATGGTATTCAGTAGATTTGTTAATCTGTGTCTTGTGAATTTCGTCTTGGATAGCTCTTATCTTTTCTGGAATACCCATATGAAAGTCTTAGATTAGTTGAGATATTTACGTTTTCACTGTATAATCTCTGCCAATCGTTCGTACTATAGCATGCCCTAATTATGCAAGTTTTAGAACCTTTGTAGATTGGAGGAATATTGGGAATTGAAACTAACACAGGAAATTCTAAAGCAAGAAATGGGGATTAAGACTATAGGGTGATCAGCAAAGTACAATGTTCTGAACTATCAATTTGATGTTCATAATGGCATTGATCACTGCCTGTTAGAAAAGTTGGATTAAATCTGTCCGATTTGATTAGAAGGAAAGAAAAAAACCAGCAGAGCAAGAGATGTTGTTAGATACTTAAATGTTATTTTCAGCTTCTTCCATCCCACCTTTTTGGTGTTAGTTCTTAGTCGCTTATACGCACCAGTCGTCTGATTAACGCAATAGATAAAGGGGAGTTACAGATACTGGCTAAGTTCACATAAATAATCAATGCTATGTTCATGAGTTTCATTTATTGCTAATAGAATTGTTAATATTTATGTAAATAAGAAGAAGGTCTATATTGTAATCATGAAAAAGAACTTGACCGTATTATTTACTGAATTTGATGAAACAGTATCCATACAATTAGATGATTCACAGTCACCAAAGACTGTTAAAGCAATACTGGAAAATCTTCCAGTAGAGGTAAATATCCATAAATGGGGACGAGAATTGTATACTGATAATACGCAAATAGCCATTCAAGAAGAAAATGCAAGAGCAGAAGTTAACTTACTGGATGTTGCATATTGGCCTGAAGGTGGTGCACTATGTCTATTCTACGGCCCAACACCAATTAGCAAAGATGGTGATAAGATTTTGCCATATTCTCCTGTAAACGTAGTAGGAAGAATTCTATTTGATGGTAATAATATTATCGATAGAGTGAAAGATACTACAAAAGTAGTTATCAAACAACAAGAACAATAATCATAAACTAATGCTCATGTAATATGAACCAAGGTTACAATCTTGTATAAACTGCCAAAACTACTAAATTGAGAATCTAATGATTTGTATGGAACAGAAAAATATTCTTAGTATGAAATCAAGCTAATGTGCTCCATCATTATTTTCAAAGTCGCAATAATGGGATTCCACCAAAATTCTTTGTATGTGTAGGTAGACCAAGAGCTGCAAGATACTTAGCCTCACTGTAAGTCGACTTTTGAATCATTGAAGATAAAAGTTTTTGATTTGCCTATCACTGGGAGTAATCAACCTACTTGGATTATATTCGGCAATTCTTTTTTATTTACTCTAATTCTTATATTATGGAAGAAATGGCATTAGCCCATACATTGTTGGCTCCTGTCCCGCCTCATACAATATAAAGAAACTATTAACTAAACATTGTATTCGGCTCAATAGAACTCTATGTTCCACTTGTATCTGGCTTTTTAACTTCATTGCGAGCTTATCCTCATACTCTTTCATACTCATTTTAAGTAGGCGAATCAGTCAATCCTACGCCTTGAAGTTACTACTATAGCGAACGGTATTAGTGTGGAACAGAGATTAAGAAAGGCGATATGTCGCCAATAATACATATCGCATGCTCGCATAATATTGCCGTGACTGTATTTAGACAGGTTATATCACCATTTCCATTTCCAGTGCATGATTGCTTGATTTCTTGTTTACCACTCTGTTTTCCATGTGTCTGTAGTGCATATGCCAAGGGTATAACAATAGAAACAAATAATGACATCAAAAGCAATACGAACGCTAACATTCTGAAGCTTGACAAGGCTGAATAGTTCACCGGCATATTTTTTCTATTTGTATTATCGTATATCTAGGATTCTTTAGACTGATTAGTAAGAAAATCGATAGGAATTATTGTTATATTTTTATATTAGTGTATTTACCGGCAAAAGGCCAATGTCAAGTGTTTGTTCAGCATAATCTAATTATTGATTTTGATCCATGAGATCTCGATTGACTTCGTCTCTTTACTCTGAGATTATAGGGTTACAAAAAGAAATTGCAAAGAATGTGATTGCAAAAGATACTTTCGATACAGAAATAAAGCATGTGTGTGGCATAGATGTCTCTTATAGGAAAAATATATCTTATTGTTCGGCGGCAGTAACTACGAAAAATACTTTAGAATTAATCGAGTGCGTCAACACAAAAGATACTGTAACGCAACCTTACATCCCCGGGCTTTTCATGTTAAGAGAAGCCCGACCAATAATGACTACATTGAACTGCCTAAAAACCTATTTTGAACTTTTGCTTATTGATGGGCATGGGCAATTACATCCTCGAAGATGTGGACTAGCCTGCTACGTAGGAGTAATGACGGATAGGCCCACAATAGGAGTTGCTAAATCTCTGCTTTGTGGTGATGTAAGGGAAGATCAATTTATCGAATTGGATGGTGATATCCTGGGATTTAGAATGAAAACCGAAGGCAGCAAGCCGATCTATGTAAGCGTTGGTCACAAAGTATGCTTAGATTCAGCAATTAATATTGTTAAGCGATTAGTTAAAAGTGGAGAGTGGCTTCCAGAACCTTTGCGAATTGCAGATATTAGTTCCAAAACCGCTTGAACTTTGAATGAGTTCATTATTTTTGCTAAAACTAGTCTCCAGTGAAGTTCAATATCATTTCCGTAAGAAATAAGTTTGAGAAAGAATACATTACCAATATTGTCATTTTTTGGCGGCAGCTCAAATGAGAAAGTAGATAAAAGTAAATATGAACATCTTACAATGAGTATACGGCAGTCAGTATTAGAAAGAGCCCATCATAGATGTCAAAAGTGTTCAGTGAAATTTAGCGCAAGTATTCATCCGCGGTTTGAGCACATCAACGGTTCTTTGAAAGATAATCGCCCAGTTAATTTGCGTGCGTTGTGTCCAGCGTGCTTCAAATTTGTAGAAAAGAAGGAAAGTCGTAAAGGAATTGTTCATAATATGCGTAGTACTTTTGGAGGAATATTGAAGAAGTAGAGCCACGAATGGAGAACAGATGGAATCTTGGATTGTCGATAAGGAATGCTAGCATATTTTTTAGCTAAGATATGGTTGCTGCTGATATCATCTCAAGGTTTCAATCTATCATTACAGAATCGAATCCTTTGACTCACGTGTTAGTACATGATTTTTACCCTGCGATACTTAAGTTGATAAAAAAAGGAAGTGGATCTCCTGTATCTTCATTCAAATACTCTATGTGTTTGAGTCAGCGGCCTCCTCCCCAGTTTCGGCAGCACCAGCTGTTCCTTTTGTCATACCGCTTCTTCTAGCTCTTTCTGCTGCCTCTTCAGGATTTGTTCCAACTTGACCTGGTTCTACAATTTTCTGACTGCTTGGATCTCTGCTTACTGCAGTTGGTTCATGCTCTTTTTCCTTTGCAGGAGTCATCGCTTCCTTGGACCTATATTCTGTTAATGGATCATCCTCTCTCCCAACTTCTGTGCTTTGTTCATTTTTTGTAGAAGAGACTCCTTCTTTTGCTTCTTTTGCTGTACCAACTACTTTGTCCTTAGCATCTTTTACTTTTTCTTTAACCTTGTCTGCAAGACCACTCATTGTTATTACTTTAACCTACAAGGTATTAATGACCTGTATACGATATATATGCAGAGACTCTACATTATATTTTTACTATGATAAGGAGTAGAACCGAGGCAACCCAAAGTAATAGCACATCTAAAATAATCCAAGTAAATAATCACTGTCTGATAATAATAACGAAGAACAGTACAACTACAGTCATGTGATGTTGGCTGTGCTGGTAGACGTACCAGGTTCTTATACTAGTGAATATAAGAGGTTATGTTGATGGACAAGCAGCTTTTTTACGAAGCAGCGGTACCCAAGTACTAGTCTGCATTACCGGCTAATCATGGACCTTCAACTGGTAGTAATCACAATAGATGACCTATGTGATGAATATCATGACTAGGTGGGTCTTAGTCAACCCTGTAGCCACTAATGACTAGGCAATGGGGATGAAGTGTGTAGTTTAGTAAAACGTGGTGTTGGGACTTCTTACCGGGCTTATTCCTTGCGGTTGAAGAGTAGTCTCTTGATGCGGTTAATGCTGAGATACTGACAATACTTCAAGGACTCTTTTCTTCATAGTAATTACAGTACAATTTTTTCATTCTTTGGATAAATAACAATAGAAAATTTTGTTTCTGCTGTGAAGGATATTCTGTATCAACGTTCTGTCAATTTCTGTCTCGAACCAGTCTTAGTAATATTCTAAGTCCGTCAAATGAGGAAAACTCTATGCATGTATGATTGGTGGATGACCAAATCAATAGAAGATGTTAATCTTATTGAGGATTATTTCTACCATGCACACGTTTAAGAAGCAAAAACCATGGTATTTTTATCTGTATGTATTTTATAGTATTTGCACAAGAAGGTAAACAAAAGAAGGTGTCAGATACACACAATAATAATAAATTCATTCTGGCACTTGATGATGACTTTGACAGTTACATTGGTAAATTCACCTTCCAAAAACATGGATTCAGCATATTTGCTTTTACAGATCCACTTGTGGCATTGGAACGTTTTAATTTAAACCTCAAAGAATACTTATGAGCGCTTTTGAAATTACTGAAAGAGAGTTTCACAAGGTCTTGCAATCTATCACGATAGATGCTTTTCTTCAAAAGCCACTCTCTACAAAGCAATTAGAACATATGATAGAACAGCAGCAGCTTCTAACTACATAAATGTAAGCAGAATTACTTATCATACAACGTTTAATATGCTTGTTTTCCAAGTCATGATGATATAAGATAATAATGCATCAAAATGTGACATTTTCATCTAGAGCTGAAATTTCAGAACATATCAAGCAAGCAGAATATGGTGCTCATTATCTTCTTATCTATCCAGAACTTAGCACACTAAGAGAAATTTATTCAAGATGCATCAAATCGGAAATAGAATACAGTAATAACATTGTTCTCATACTTTCATATTATGAAAGTCCTGATAAGCTCAGAAAGATATTATCAGATGGTTTTGATCCAAAGAATAAGGATAAGGATGATACTATTGATGTAAGAAAATATGAGAATGAAGGCTCTCTCGTAATTATGGATTCCCTAAAAGGATATTTTGGTTCTGACCATGATTATGGCGTTGGCAGCGGTAGTAATGGTTTAATGACAATTATTAGACAGTTACTCGAAAGTGCAGAAGAATTAGGTAAGAATGGTATTTCCGTTTTTGCTGATTTAGGTTCATTCTATCACTATAATGAACAAGATGATTATGGTAAAACATCAACAGATAGACTTGTTGAATATGAATTATCTTTACCATCAAAATATGATGGTATGAAATTGAAAGGATTCTGTATTTATCATAAAGCAGACTTTGATAGGAGACTTACAGAAGAACAGAAGCAAAAGTTACTAAACCATCATGGTAAAGGAGTATTGATAGATCTAAGTCATATGATCCAATGAGTTAGCAGTAGAGGAGATGTTGTTAAGTCTACTGAACATGTACTAATGACATCATGACTGAACAATTGTCAGAGATGCACAAAGACAACCAGATAGATTAATTTGACCCTTGACTCATAGTCATATTTTTAGGACGTTGCATACTTGGGCTGTGGTAATACCATGTGAGTCCAAGTTAACATTTGCTATTCTTCTAGCAAAGGATGCAGCGTTCTAATTTGATGCGAATATGTTTTGCTTGGTATTTATTTATTCTAAGGCTTTGCTTCGAGCACCATGTTAAAACCATTGTTGAATGTACATCTGAACTTTGAAAATCCACTTTCCTTCATTATTTTTTCTATTTTGGATACGCCCGGCATTCCTCCTAATGGTATAATGTCGGCATTATAATTAGTATTAGAAGAGTAAGGAGAAGAAGAAGAAGAACCGGTTGCTCTCTGAGCTAAAGCTGTTGGAACACAAATAAATACCGAACCAGTATAGCCAATCCTTCCAAGCGGGCTGCTCATGTTTTCCTCTAACTTGTCGTTTGATGCCATCTCAACTATCATACATGTGCCATCTGGTTTTAGGGCATTCCTTGTATGTTTTGCAACACTATATGGGTCTGGCATATCATGGAAACAATCAAAGAACGTTATTAGATCATATCCATCAGCAACAGAGGAAGAAGAACCATTAAAATTAGTGGCCGTGCCTACTTCAAATTTAACTCTATCGACTGTAAGTCCTTCCTTTTCAGCCTGTTTACGAGCCAGTTGTATGGATGGTGTATGATAATCAAATCCATAGAAAGTTGAGTTTGGATATGTCTTGGCCATAATCATAGTAGTAATTCCATAGCCGCATCCTATGTCAGCAACTTTTGCACCAACCCCACCATCACTTCGCTTTAGCTTTTCTTCAACTCCATCTAATGAAGGAATCCAGTTAGTGACTAAATTTGCTTTATAGTTGGGACCGCTAAAACGTACCTGGCCCTCGAAGAAACCCGGGTCGTGTTCGCTCCAATCAAAGCCTCCACCCGTGCGAAAAGCTTGAGTAACCTTTGGTTCAATTTTCAAAGCTGACATGACAAGCTGAAACGCACCAGCAACGTAAGCAGGACTGGATTCATCGGTTAGGGCTATTGCATGTTCTTTTGGCAGGGTGTATGTATCAGTTTTTGGATCATATTTTATATAACCACCGCACACCTGCCCTGCTAACCAGTCTCTTATATACCGCTCGCTTGTATTGGTAATGCTTGCTAACTCATGTGATGTTATACCACTACCACTTTTAGTATGGGCCATGGCCTTATACAAACCAAGTTTATCTCCAATAAATGCAAGCGCAACATTTGAAGTAGCGCCTAGATCGTTTATGACTTTAGATATAAATTGCTCAATCTTCTGTGGATCAACTTCTTCTTGTTGTTTATTATTTTCTTGTTCTTCTTGTTCTTTTGTCATTTCATACCATACCTAATTATAAGTATTATAGAATTGCAGAGATGTGATTCAGATAAACTTTACTTCTCTACTTTTGTTTCATCCTGTGATGTTCATATTTTTAACACGTTGAGTTCTCAGGCCAAGATATTTGCGAACAAACCAAGTTTTATACAGTAGCTTTTATGACAAACAAGGCTATTCTCTATTAAATAATTTTTAATACATTATTAGTGCTACTTCTTAGTATGATCTCAATCAGGATGATGAATGGAAACCCCGGTGGGTGCCTGAAGATCACTCCAGTGTCCAGTACATTTTTTAAACTCTGAATAATATGGAAAAGCCTTCTAGCTGACTAATAAAACAGTGGTAAATACAACAACGATGGCGACCACATGAGATCTAATCCTCACTGAATTTGAAGATTATTATTATCACATAGACTTACTTAGTGTTTACCAGTTTTCAGATTTTGCATTGCTCTCCTGTCTCGTTCAATGGCCTAACGGAAGGATTCAAGTGGAAATAACATTCCATGTTACACGGCTCCAAAATGGTAGACCTACCAAGATTTTACCGACTTCTTCATGGGAACAAGCATCAAATGTAAAATGACCCACATAATGTAGATCATTTTGAAACACCTGCAGATCATGTAGATAGTCTTTGACTTTATTCTTCCTTATTTGGGTGGCAGTTTGAGCCCTCTTGTCCCTAGGACCAAAAGCTCATTTAAAATAAAGTGTCCTTTCAAAAACTCCTTTTCAATACCTGTTCTATTTTCAATACGGAGTATATATACAAAATGACGCATAATAATATGTCATCTTGGCTTTATGAATAGATTTTATATAACCTCTCTTGACGCTTTAACTTCAAAAACCAAGAACTCGCTTGCTTCTTCTTCTCTTAGCCCTAATTCTATGGATACCTGTATCAGCTTTTTTCCTTGGCTAGAGTTTGTAATCTTGTGTGGATTTTTCATTATTAGAATGAGACTTTTTGTTGTCATCGTCTATTGCAATTCCATGATTTACTCCTTCCTTTTTCAAGATATAACAAACGTCTCTAAGATACATAGTTATCTCTTTTGCAATCTCTCGAATCGTCTTTCCTTGATTGTATAACTATGACCTTCTCTCATCGTAAACGCTATTATTACTGGACAATGTATTGTGTTACTATAATAAAGAACCATACTTAGCTAAATCTTTTTCCCGGATACCCCTAATATCAGTCATTGTTATTCTGACACTCATTTTCTTTCCCTGATTTCACCTATTATCATCGGATACTAATACAGAATGTGTACACGAGAGCTAAAGGAGAGGCTATAATGACTAGTAAATTTTATTTCATAAATTCTGTATGGGTGCTTTGCTTTGAATGGTGCTACCTACTATGTAAGTGAGATTTGTCATTCTCATCCTTCTTGTCCCTGCACATAGGATTGGCGAAGAGAATCTGTGTGACAAAGCCAGATCATTAGGTATCTATGTGGATGGAGGTTATTATGTAGAGTATATGTTGGTACCAAACTACATGTATCTTGTGAAAATAGGAGACGATGTGAATACAGATACAAGCGCATCTTTATCGTGTGCAGAACTTGCAGCATATGGTGCAGTAAAAAATGTTATGTTATGCATCTAGCAATCCATGATATGATCTCTCCTGATCTTGCATGCACCTTACAAGGCATAACAGATCTGTTTTATCCAACTCATCTGAATCTGCATTTATTCGGTTCAGCCAATATTCCAGCTTGTTATCTCTGTTATACAGATCTCTCATTTTGTAATCCGTCTGAGTCGGTATTTACATATAGGCTATTTCAGTTTTGCTTGATACGATAGAAGGGTTCTTTTGGCGGTTGTACGATTCAGGGATTTGAACTTGGGATTAAATGGACCGGGTGGGATTTGAACCCACGACCACCTACGTTTCCTCTGCCACATCAATGCTGCATGCAAGGCAGGTATTCTACCGGACTTAACTACCGGCCCACAAAGTTATGCCCAAAAGATGATAATTTAAGTGTTTTAAACAGGGGTTTGTTCTAATAAATTTAGTGATATCAGCTTTGGTTAATTCCGCAAAACTGCTCTGTTGCTCACACAGGCATGCAACACAGCACCGCAAAACTAAAAACATTGCTCACCTGCGAAGATTGCTCGGCCCATTTCTTTGACATATATTTTTAAGTAGTATATATTGAGATACTACCATTATGTCTGGTAGAACCTATTCTTACCCGGAAGTATTGTGCGAAACTGACTGGGTTGCGAACAATATAAAAAATCCAAACCTCAGACTCCTAGAAGTTGATTATGACCCAGAGAATGCTTACAGGCAAGGCCATATAATGGGTGCATATTTGGTCTGGTGGAGAAAAGATATTAACGACCTGAATCGGCGTGATATAATTAACAAGCAGCAGTTTGAGGCTCTTATGACCAAAATAGGAGCTACACCGGAGACAGAGCTTATATTATACGGTGATTTCAACAACTGGTTTGCTGCCTTTGCATTATGGGTGTTTCATTACTACGGTCATAAGAAAACCAAAATAATGAATGGTGGTAGAAAAAAGTGGGAGTTAGAGAAAAGGGAATATACAAAAGATGAGCCTACTCCACAGTCACAATCCTCTTCAAAATACAGCGCAATACCTCCTGATGAGGGTATACGTGCATACTTGCCAGATGTGAGGCGAGCAATAGAAAGGCTAAATGAAACTGTGTTAGTGGATGTTCGTTCTCCAAAAGAATTCTCAGGAGAAATTACTGCCCCGCCAGAATACCCGATGGAACATGCGCAAAGAGGTGGCCATATTCCTGGAGCGAATAATATTCCTTGGGCTCAAGCAATAAGAGATTCAGATGGAACCTTCAAAAGTGTGGAAGAACTTAAGGCACTATATGAAACTAAGGGTGTGACTGCAGATAAGGAAGTAATTTGTTACTGTAGGATAGGCGAAAGATCTTCGCACAGCTGGTTTGTTTTGAAATACCTTCTTGGGTATCCTTCAGTACGCAATTATGACGGTTCATGGACTGAATGGGGCAATATGATAGGTAATCCGATAGAAAAATAATAATATGTGTTGTATTATAAGATATTTAAATCAGGTTTGATATGTATTAAATAAAGAGCGGCCTGCTATTGCCAGTACTTGTAATTCATCAGAGCGTAAGATAAGTTTAATATACAATAACGTGGTTACAAAGATATTTTAATGCAGCAAGGAAGGCAGTTCGTAAAAAAGGGACAATTTTATTTTATTTTCGAAGGGAACGAATCCGATCTAATATTGGAAGATAAAACGAAGAGAGGTTTGGAAGTGAAAGAGCGTAGCTTTGATGACAAGTATGGTGTCGAATCAGAAAAGGGAATGATTCATGATATAGATGGTATAGGACGTAGAGTCGGAATCAGGTGGTATTTTCCTAAAAAAAAATATTCATTAAAACATGTTATAGAAATCGCTGAAGAGATGGAAGCCAAATACAAGGCCATTAGAGAATTGACTTGCCCGGATGATGAATAATCTGTGTTGTTGCATGAATGGATAATGGCGCTGTCAACTTAACTTAGCACCGCCTCATTATATTATCAAATTTGGTTCTGGATAATAATCGAAAAGCTTTTAGGCCTAGGTTTTGCTTCTTTTACAATAGTCCATGTCTGCCCTTCTTAAAGATCGAGTATGGGTTATGTTATCCGGGGTCGCAAAAAGAGGTATTTATCCATTACATGCTAGTAGATTAGGCGTCTTCAGAATTCCAACCGAAATCACTGAACGCTCCGATATTTCAAGCATTAGCAATGATTTGAAAAATTCCGGATTCAAAATTGATGCATACGCGGATAGAATTTATCTAACTTATAAATGGAACGAGAGTGGTATAGATCCGACAACACAGAAGGATCTGTCTGCTGAGCTATATGTTACAGTAGAAGTTGTAACTGGTGAGGTTGTTGATATAATCTATCAGATAAAGCCTCTTGAATTCTTCGGTGATCCCTACTGGGTAGGAAATTATAGACAAAAAGCCGATCAGAATTGCAAAATGGTTATTGACACTGTTATCAGAAATACAAAGATTGGTGACAAATTGATTGCTCATTATCAAAAAGCTGAAAAGCTTTCACTTGAATCAGCAATAAAGAAGTTGGAAGAATTGACTCCCTTGGCAAAGAATCCGAAGGCGAGAAGTGCTACCCTTCCACCTCCACCTGCTGGTCCTTCTGCAGCAACAAAACCTACTGCTGCCCCTCCAGCGCCTGCTGCTATTCCCTCAACTCCTGCTGCTGCACCTGCGGCCGGTGGTAGTAGTAGTAGTAGTAGTGGCAATACGACCATTTCCCTAACCGGAAGTGGTACTGATTACTCCAAAGTTGATGGACCTATTGATCCAAATTTCAAATCAAAAAGACAGGTGACCGGTGCTTTTCAAGGGATAAAGGTATGGGGTCCTATTGATCCACCAGGGCAGCTAGGTATATGGGGTACAGAGGTAACCGTAGATTTTGATATATGTGTAGCAGATGGTGCATGTATTGAAGCATGTCCAGTAAATGTATATGAATGGTTAGAAACACCTGGACATCCCGCATCAGAAAAGAAACCCTTTATGATCAGAGAAAAAGATTGCATATTTTGTATGGCATGTGAAAACGTATGTCCTCCGCAGTGTGTGAAGATATTCCAAAAAGGGCAGTGATCAGTGATTTCTTATTTCCTTCCTCCTCTTGTTTTTTTATCACGGGAAAAGTTGATCAGCTGACATATTGTGACAATTAAATACTAGTTAACTAACATTCGCTCCTAGGTCAGATTGTGATGCTTGGGATTGCCGCCTTCTTGTATGTGATGTTTATAAGTATTGCGTGGATAATGACTTCATATACACTTAATTTTTATTATCTTTCTTATCAATCGCTACACAATGTGAGACATGAAAAATATAGGTGCCAGAAAGCCAAGATATCAAAAGATTCTCACTCTCGTCCTCCCCATCTTCCGACTGTAACTATTCAACTTCCTTTATACAATGAAAAATATGTCGCTGTTCGACTTATTAACGCAGTATGCCAAATAGATTATCCAAAAGAGAAGTTGGAGATCCAAGTATTGGACGATTCTGACGATGATACTGTTGAACTTATTAAATCACTAGTTGATGCTTACAAAGCAAGAGGGTTCGATATAATTCATAGTCATAGAACGGATAGATTCGGATACAAAGCCGGTGCACTAAAAGCCGGTATGAAATCTGCAAAAGGCGAGTTTATTGCGATCTTCGATGCAGATTTTATTCCTCCGTCCAACTTCCTAAAAAATGCGATCAATAATTTTGTCGATCCTAAAGTAGGGCTGGTTCAGTGTAGATGGGGACATATAAACGAAAATTATTCTACACTTACAGAGGCACAAGCAATTTCCCTTGATCTGCATTTCTTGATTGAGCAGAAAGCAAAAAGCCTGACACACATATTTATGAACTTTAATGGTACTGCTGGCATTTGGAGAGCGTCATGTATTAGTGATGCTGGTGGTTGGCATACGAGTACATTGGTTGAGGACCTTGATTTGAGTTACAGGGCTCAGATGAAAGGCTGGAAGTGTTTGTTCCTTGATGATGTTGTGGTAGAAGCAGAACTTCCAGTTCAAATGAATGCTGCAAAACGACAACAGTTTAGATGGGCAAAGGGTTCAATGCAAGTTGCTCTGAAATTGCTGCTAGATGTAGTGCTGCAGAAAAAACTACCAATAGATACAAAGATCCAGGCCTTCATACAATTGACAAGGCATTTGGTACACCCTTTATTCCTCACCCAATTTCTTATATTTCCGATGCTGATCGCATTAGATTATAAATTATATAACGTTGGCTGGGCTCCAGTCGTTGGCATTTTAATTTATATCTTAACAGGACCAGTTACCTACCTCTATATGATAAGGAAAATATGGGGAAAAAATTGGAAATCAAAAGCAATACAGTATTTGTTTTTGATATTCTTTGCAACGGGTGTATCAGTCAATAATACAGTAGCGGTATTTGATGCACTCTTGAGCGGGAAGAGTGAATTTTTACGAACCCCTAAATTCGGCGTTGTCAAAAGAGGTGAAAATTGGAAAAATAAATCCTACGCTCTGCCTTTTACCAAAACCACTTTGCTAGAAATATTCTTTGCACTTTATGGATGCATTGCAGTATTTATTTCCATATTTTCGGGTAATTCAATTTTCGTTCCCATTATCGTAATTCAAACAATTGGTTTCATTTACATTGGATATTTGAGCATCGTACATTCTGCATTCAAGAAAAAACCAAATATTAATCTGGTATCCCAAACTATTGCTGACCATAGTTCAGAGCCTAGAGTTGCAAATACGATGCAGCACCGACAGACCGATACACTAAATACTATGACATCTGCTAAGACGATGGTAAGAGCAGCATATCGAAGTTGGGATGAAGATGGAAATAAGATGACCTCCATATACTATGGATATAGACTAATGTTAATTGGAATTTTGGGATTTATAGCTTTTGGAGCTGGCATGGCATATTATGGATATCAAAGCGCCATTTATCCTGTGGATAAGGCAATAGGCTATCTATCACGAGCACAAACTTCTCAAACCCCCGAAATATTAGTGAATTATATTAAACCAGCAAAGCAACTGCTCCCGGAGAATGGAAACCCTGTTTGGTCATTCTCAACACCTCGGACAGACTTTGGGTTAATCCGGAACGATCTTGATGCTATGATTTCCCGTGCTAACTCCATTTCCTCCATGGAGCCACAAAGTGCTGCATATAATACAGGACTAGAAGATATACGCATGTCTATTAAAATCCTTCAAACAAACTTGGAAGATGCTACACCTTATCTTTATGTCAGTTTTACGAACATAATTTTTAGCGTAATATGGATATCTGTGATTCTGATTATTTTTGGTATCATGAAAAAAGGTAGAGCAAAATTTACAGAGTATGAGAGAGCCTAAATCCCTTCTTAATATAGTAACCGCTATCTTTGGTAGATATATGATATCTTGAGAGTTGTTCCTCTGAGTGAACATGCTCATTAACAGCCTCGATACTCACGTTATTTGCCCTGCAGTACGGATTCAGCGGATTTGAACTGTTTCTCAGGCTTTTGTTTATATTGTAATTTTTGTTTGAGAAAGTCTTGAACCTGACGGTACATCTTAGACTTATTCACGCCTACTCTCCATTGTTGAATTTGCCTGTTCATTTAATTATTATCTAATAGTAAAACCAGGATGCATAGCAAAGGCTCAGGCTTCTATAACTCATGTAATAATTATCTTAGATATGCAGATCCTACAGGTTACTCGATACAGTATCCATCAGGCTGGCATGTAAACAAATACAGTAATAGGTCAATACGAACATCTATAACAAAAGGCTATTGTATCTGATTATGTATACGTGAGCCATAGTAACCTAAGAATTTTAGTTGTAGATATTACGTTTTTATCGCGCAGGTTCGAAAGAATTCTAACCAAAAGTTGGTCAGTTACCCTAGTACTTTCATCATGTGTCTTTTCAGTAAGAGTACTCATCATCCCTAAATAGATTGAGCTCGTTGTTATAATTAATCTTTGTTTTGAGCCTAATAATATTTACTAATGCTGTAGTAATGTGTTACGTCCAGATTTAAATAATAATTTTAATGGTTTATCTCATGTCCGCAGAGGAACAGATCGCACAAAGAATTATTTCTTCTGGATCGCTTGGAGTTAAAAAAACTGATCTACGTAAGGAATTTGCAGAAGCAGAGATTGACACAATTTTGGAGAATATGGTTACGCACGGCAATGTATTTATAGACAAGAAGGGTGCGGCATACTACTGCTGGTATAAAGATCACTATTTTCAAAGCTTGTTAAATTCAGACCCAAAGTTTAGACTGACATATGAAGCGATAAAGTCTCTTGAACAATCCTTCAATAGGACTTCTGACGGATTGGCCAAAACTATAGAGTCCCTTGCTAATAGTATTCCAAATTTATCGAAATTGACAATAGCGGAAAACGAACCTGTTGTTTCAGAAAAAATTGAGAACGATCAGTTAATATCTCTTCAGTTTGAACAATTCAAAAACGAATTTGATATTGCTATTGCAAATTATTCAAACTCTATAGGCTGGGTCGAACTATCAAAAATTAGAAACGAGTTATGTGGCATGTACAATATGTCGAATGAAGAATTTTACCGTCTAGTTGAGCAATTAACAAACAAATACCAAGATAAATATGAATTATCTACTGGCGGCTACGAAGGATTGACTGTAAGGGGTCTTCTTCATGGATTTGTGAGGTGCATATGAGAAATGTATCCATACGAATTGACCCAAAATCCTTATCCTTGCAGTCCCACACCAACAATAATTGACGCTCAAATTCTGGGAGGCAACAGACATAAGGAAGCAAAAGCTGCTGTACTATCTTGCATTGAGGATTTACGCTCCAAAATGGTTGGAATCCCAACCGATAAGGATTTTCGCCTGATTACGCTTATTCAAGATGTCGGTTCAGGTAAAACCCATTTATCTTTGCACATTAGAGGCCTGGAAGAACTTTCTAACAATGCTGTTATTTCATACGTAGATCTTTCTCAGGTTTTACCACGAGATATGCATAGTCTTTACAAGGCTATGTTAGAAGGTTTTACTGATGAGTACGTCAACGACATTAGAAGATCTGTCGTTTACTTTCTGAAAGACAAAGCTGAGCAGAATATCAAGGATGCAAAGAAGATTTTCCATTACGGATTTTTCGACTTAATTAAAGGGAGGAACCTGGGAAAAAAGGCAGAGGATATTTTACAAAATAAGATTATTCCAAACTATTCTGATATCCATAGTGTCCTGAAAAAAGAATTCTCTTCTACTGAAATATCTGTTCTTAAGCTAATAATAGAAGGCAAATTAAGAGCAAATGCATATGATGTATCATCACTAGAGGATATAATTGCCAGTATATCTGCAGTATCTAACTTGAATTTCAAGTTTTTGAAAAAGTTAACAATTTTCCAAATAGATGAATTCGATTCTGATAAGGAGTCAGTGGAGTTTGTTAAAGCAGTAATTAACGCACACTTGCCTTCAACTGTCCTTATGTTGATTCTAACGCCGTCTTCATATGAAGAAATACGAAGGAAGGATATATCCGTATTTGATAGATTGGAAAAAGCGAATTATAAAATTGACCTTGCAGGTTCAAATATTCTAGAAGAGATACTTGATATCGTTTTTGAATATATAAAATACTATGACTCTAAACACACTTTTACAGTGGACAATGAAAGGGATCTGGCAGCTAAAATAAAAGTTATTTATGATGAATTCCCCGATTTCAGAAACATAAGATCTATGATAAACATCCTATACCATGCCATGGAAAATGCGGGAAGGAGGGATGCTGCAATAATCGACGAAATGGCCATAGATGATACCATTAAAAGTGTCTATCCTGGATTGAGAATAAAAGGTAGTATTATGGGTGTTCCTCTTTCAGATTTCATCAAAATCCGAAGGAGTTCCAACGATGTCCAAAGTTTAGAATCAGATATTCGCGATGCAGTAAGAAATCTTGTAAACTATGCTTCTGAGATGGGTACGGTAGCTAAACTTGAGGATACCAATGGAAAAAGCAATGGAATTGATGTAATTTATAATGATCCTACTGGAACCAAAATTGCCGTTGCTGTAGTGATGAGTAAAGACCATGTAAAGAGCTTCGAACAAATATCTAACACAATAAAATCTTCAGGTTCTGCAGATAAATTGGTAATATTAACAAACTCAAATAGGTATTGTGGAACAAATGAAACAAGCGTAGTTAATATTGATCGACGTAAGATGATTGATCTTATATACTTCAGTAGCAAATATAAGAATAATGAAATGATGCTTGATGATGATTTACAACGTGCTTTAATGTTGGCAAAGTCAATCAAGCTTTGTTGATGTGCTAGTATGATATTGATCGGACATGGAATGGTGAATAGTGCACATAGCGTAATATTACTTGAAGTATAAATTTCAAAGGTTCTCCTGGCCGCTCAATGAATTGTAGTTAACTGGCAGATGAGTAAATGCTAGTTAGAGGATAATCGTGCTGCCAATTTTGTCGTTTTTTGAGATAAAGCATATATGTATGTAGGAAACAACAATCAAGAGAAAATGGTTGTTAGACTTTTGTCAGGTTATTGTGCGATTTTCTTCTTATTGATAGCTTCTATATCATCTACCGTTCTTCATGAACAACAGGCAACGGCACAAAAAACAACAACATCCTCCTTTTCTACTACTAAATCAACACCACCACCACCACCAACAACGAGCAATTTCTTAACATATCAGAATCAGAATCCCACTTATGGCATAAAAATACAATATCCTTCTGATTGGACAATGTCACAGACAGGTCTTAGAGATTATACTAACATTGTTGCATTTTATTCACCATTACAAAACCTAACTGCTGTTCCGAGCCAGTTCTTACTATCAAGAACTCATTATTCACAAAACATAACATTAAATGACTATGGTAAATTAGTTAATGCTACTTTACAACAACCCGGAGTACAGATTGTAGAGTCAAAACCGTTTACTCTTGGAGACGGCACACCTGCACATAGCATTGTGTTTATACCTCCTTCTGGCAGTGTGCCATTCAAACCAGAGATAATGTTGGTGTGGACAGTAAAAGGTAGTAATGTATACACTCTCTTATATAATGGAGAAGCTGCAAAATACTCCTTTTACCTGCCAACCATACAAAAGATGATTAATTCATTTGAAATAACAAAATAACAATACCAAAAACAGTAATCGATCACAATTATATACATTTTTTTATATGTGAGAATTTGATAATAGTATGGATTGTGTGAGGATTAGCAGTATGGGGAAGAAGTTGACTTTATTGTGGATACCTTTGTAGAACATAAAGAAGTACGACTGTGTAGACCAATCTAAGATCGTGCTGAATAATCGTATAAAGTTTTTCAAAAAAAGGTGGTTGGTTTTCAATCACGGTGTATAACTTACTTTACCTACTCTGTGCTCCGTATATTGGTGTATTTCCAAAGTGGTTCTCAGTTTTGGTTGGGTCAATCCAAATACTCACTGCACTTTTGTCCATCAGTTTTATGGAAATTGGTACTCCTGTGGCAGGTCCTTTCTTAAGTGACACAGTGGCTGTGCCATTATAAATGGTAGCCATATTATTTTTTGTTGGATTGCCATTTATCTTAAAATCTGTTATAGTATGCTTATGCGCTGCACTACCGTTCAACATAAACATATTGAATGTGGCATTAAACATTGGAGAACTGGAATTCACATTCTTAAAGTCCCATGCGCCTGAAGTTATCCATGCTGGTTTTCCATCTTTCCCATTCTGTATACTAGCAACTGTTCCCATTATAGTGTCTGACTGTTGTGCATTTGCCATCGATAATGGAAAACTAAGCACTCCTACTGATACTATCATCGCCGCTACTACGGTCGTGATAGCTAGCATCACCCGTTTGCTTTGTGTTGTCATCAAGACTATGTGAGCAAGATGACTTATAAGAGGTTTCAAAAAGGAAAAATTACCGCGTTATCTACTAATTTCAGGCCTACAAACTCTTTTAAGACAGAAATACGATTGTTGCGTTGTGGGCCGTAGGAAAAAAAGAGACGGTGATGAAAATGAAGAAAGCTCTTCACATGATGGATTATTTAGATGCAATGTTTGTGGTAAAGACGCGGATTTTATAGTCCAGCTGGAACTAATAAAAGAACGAAGTAACTATAATGTTGTAGAATCCGTAAACCAAATGCCATTTTTTTTATGCGCAGAGCATGAATATCTTTACAAAAGAATGCAAAACAATATAGAGTTAAAAGATTACTTTGCCGAAACAATCAAAGAACATCAATAATACTGATGTGTGCCGTGGCAAGAGATAAACCTTTTGATACATTTGATGACTTCATAAAGAACATCCATAAAGAAGGATCTGCGTTAATAGATTTTAATGGAAATAAAGTTCCATGTATCTATATTAATCCAACAAGATACGATGAAATTATGAATGCTATTCATGGCAAAAAATTGGCGGTCGACACTTTACTAAATATCTTTCATAATGGATATGATGTTTTTGTTGATGTCCAATTGAAGTTTTTAAACATAGGTATAAACGAAAACTACCTTCTCTATGCTAATGATATGTTGGATTTCTTCGAGGCTTTATCTAATACAGGATTAATTGCACTAGCACCGAATCTCTCTTTTGCTCCTAGTAATTCAAACATCTTCATGATTCAACTTCCCAAAAAAGAGGCAGCTGAGAATGCATTTGAAATAATTAAAGCAAACATTAAGAACACAAAAAGATAATAATATTATCTGGATAACTGCCCGGATAACAACACAAACAGTAATGAACCCTGCCTATCTATGTATATATGGAGAGACCGATTAAGAGTGAAAGGCAACGAAAAATCATTCGATAGAAAAAAAAATAGCGCTCCAGTGACAAAAAAGGATGAAAACGAGAATGACGTAGTCGGTAAACAGAATAAAACTGACAATAACCTTGATAGCGATAATAACATGACACCGGAAGAAATTGATACCCATTTTCAAATGTATGGTAAACATGCATGGGAGGTAGAGTACGGAGAAAGGTGTCCAGTATGTGACAAAAGGATAGATGAATATGGGTTTTGTGCCTGTGGCAGTCAAGGAGATTAATTTATTAGATGCTTATTAGTTTTTGTTAGTTTATTGGTTTTTAGAAAACAAGTGCGACGGCCGGGATTTGAACCCGGGTTACCAGATTGGCAATCTGATGTCCTAGACCAAACTGGACGACCGTCGCATTGATATTCGATCAAGGTTAAATGGGGTATTTTAAGGATTTTAGTTTGCCTCTTTAATTAACCATTCGAAAACTACCCTCCTTTTGAAGGTTTAATTCAATCTTCTTTTTAACTCAAAAAACGTATATGGTTATCTCGAAAAAACACTAAACAACAACAATCCTGGGTAAGCCCCCTCGAATTACTTGGTCCTGTTAACTAAACCCTTTCCCTTCCTTAAGTTAGTGAATTTGGTATTGGATTTGATAACACTATTATGCATAAAAGCAAAAAGACTCAACCATTTGCGAACATGTAACATATCACCTAATCCTGATCTCCTGCAAGGGTAATAGTCATCGAATCCCCCGGTTCTATCCTTCAGATATTCAAGTTCCTTCAACAACGCTCTTTTCATATGACGAATGTAGTCTGTGATTTAGTCCGAAGATATGCAAGCTTCCAGATACCATGTTCCACCACCGCTGTAAACGGTATGCTTACCATTACTGCAATGGATAGATATATATAGTTAATAACAATATAAATATAATAACAATGCAATTCACTCTCTTTGGCAAGAAATTTAAATGTACTACCTGCGGCAAGAAATTTAAGACTGATTCAGAATTAGAACAGCATCGCCAAAAGGAGCATGTGAAGTAAAAATTTATTGAAATATGAAATTTCTTGACATAATGCAGTGATCTGATCTATTTACTTATTTAGTTAGTTGTATATACAAATTTTTTATTGGCAAGTTGATTAATGTGTTTCGAGCCTCCATCCCATCACATCTGGTTTGTCAATGATGCAAAGGAAGTTTTTTAACACTATGTTCTTACAATGAATACCGTTGAATCCCTCTTTGTCCCGGGGAAGCAAATCTAATCAAGGAAGGAAAAAGCCTAGGGCCTTTAGGCCGGGTAGTTCATGATACTAAAATTAGATTAGTATATCCCCTACTTTCTGTCACAGAATTTCCATTAGATTCTTCGACTATTATGGTAGTGGAAATTAGGTCATATGTTTGACAATTTTTAGCATCAATAACAACGTAATCATTTAGAATATCTACACCATTCAGACTCTCCAAACTAACACTAAAATTTACAGATGAACTGGAGTTAATAAGCAACAATTGGTTCTTCTGATAATTACCTATGCGAACAAGTCTTCCTTCTCTAGGAGTTGCTCTCACATTTACCTTGACTTCGCCAACTGGATGGATAGTATATCGAGTCATATTATTCACAAAAACTTGAAATTTGAAAGGATAGCCTGCTGTATTTTCGGCCATTTTACTAACTCCGTCGTTCATAATAATGTCTACCTTCTTGATAGTATCAGCATATCTGAAAATCCAATCATTTGTTGTCTTTACAATATTGTCTATAGTTGTTTTCCTTGATTTATTTTCCGCTTCAGGTAGCTGATATCTATCTACCCAATCCTTGTAGTCTTTACTAATATCAGTTATGAATTCAGCACATGTATTCTGATAATCTTCAATACTTGTTGCTCGATCTGAACCTGTATCGCTAGCGAACATCAATGCAGAAGTAATAATAATTCACTGGCATAAAAAGATGAATTAAGATATCTATATGCTAGACAACATTATCCAAAATAATTGAACTGTAGTGAAAGGAGGAGAAGGCGTTGCTGTTGATTGTCTACCGTGGTATTTTCTTTGAAAAAATGCTTATCTGTTTTCTTTCTCTTAGGAATTGATCAAAATAATAAATGTGGCCCTGCGTGTTGTGATTACAATGTTTGATTCGGATGTCAGTGCTAACACATCGTCACACATAGTATTAGCATTTCTGGTGATATATCTTCTATCATGTGCTTTTTAATCCTATTGCTTCCATTTATGTCTGGTTACAATCTCCACTTTGTTCTTGGAGCCAATTCTTGCTAACGAGTATGTGGACGCCATCTGACACATATCTGTAATTATGATATATTAGTATAATTATTAGTTATAACTGTGATATTATTTTCAGCTCTGGTTGAGGAACTGAGATCGAATATGCATAACAACAGGAATGCCTTATATATCATCTTAAAAAAAAGTCCAACTATTGCATATCAAAAGATTAATGATCTTGCAGGTTTCACGGGTTCGCGCTATAATTTGAATTTGCAATTGCATTTTCCTGATTCAAAAAAGATTCATGACATTGATTCATATGGAACTGAGAACCTTGGCATAGTGGTAGATAAATTTCGTAGAACTTTTCCTATTCCTAGAGAAGATATAAAACGAAAAGCAATTGAGGTAATTGGCAATAACATTCAGGCTCAAGACGCGTATATGTATGAAGGGAAGGAGGGGATTAAGTTAGTTTTAGAAAATGGAAGAATAGAAATCCTGCCAGGTTCTATCCATTTATGGTGTAATGTAGAGGACAAAAAGATACAAAGTTATTGTGACTGGTTGCTGCAAAATGTCTACTTTAGATAATTTAGGCTGATGCAATACCTATTTGCTAACATGATTCAAGCTTCAAAATGGATTGGATAATTCACGAATCATTAGTTAGCTGATGAGATGAAGAAGTGTGTGAAAGAATATGATATCGAGCTAGATACTCAGACGTGTTTGTAATAAATCTATTAGTATTTGAAAAAATATTGATATCTATTAAATTTGCATTTTTGAAGGCCTATGTATACATCATAGTTTCTTTGCAACTAGTTCATAACTATACTGAAGTTGGTTTTCAGCGTTATATACCTCTGCTTTGATTGGTAAAGGAACGTCATGGGATATCCAGATGCGGCTAGTTTTAGATCCTATTGTGTAACTTAATAGATAAGCGTTAAAAATCCCTGCATTTGTATGTACGTTCCCATGAGCAATTACTTTTACAGGATTTGTTGTTACACCTGTAGTAATTGAATTCCATTCTGCTCCAACGACCAGATATTTTGCCTCTCCTAGAGCAATATCCCTAATTTCCAATATTGATGATTCTATTGGTTCATAATATGGTGCAAAACCTTGATTTATAGGACCAGCATTAATTAATTGCTGTTTTGATAATAAAACCGTGTCTTGCTTGCTAACTCGTGGTGTTGTTCCATTAAGTACGTGAATGATCGCTTTCCATTTGTCATTGTTATTATTAGTGCTATTGCTTTCATCCTGAACAAACTTTATAGACACTAATGAACCTATAAGCGAGCTGTGTTCTCCCAAGCTACTCCAAGGCGAACTATGACTTCCAATTCTTGTCAAAGAATAGTTCAATACAGTTCCTGAATGAACAGGCTGACCAACTACCCATAAATCAGCCGCCGTTGGAGGGTGAGTGATTGAAGGACTAGGGCCAGAAAATCCTCCACCAATAGCAATAATTATAACACTTATACTTATTCCTAGCAAAGCAAGAATTCCTGACAATAAAAAAACCTTCTGCTTAGGGGACATGGATAATTTTAATTGATAGTTGTGACTATGATTATTTAAGCGTAAAGAAAAAAACAAAAAAAAGAGTTAAGATTAGGAATTTGCTCTATTCCCAAACAATGAGTCAATTCTTCTATGGAGTGGTTCTATAGATAGATAGCTACCCAAAGCCATGCTTCTTCTGTGCTACTACCGATCTGTATTTGAGTTTCATCTATCTATAAGGAATGCAACTATCCTCTTCTTTCTTACTTTTGAATGGATAGACACGTTTAGGATCGAATCGCTGTTGTACCCGATCCCATATAGCAACATAACTCCTATCAATAAATGGTTGAATAGCTTTAGATGTATCTCTAAAGCTCAAGCCAAGAAAGTACAGGTAGTACAGGTATAAGACATACCTGATAATTAATATATGGTTTAGTTCTTTCACGCTCAAACATATTCACATTAATATTTAGTTGAATTCAGCTTTAGCTGTTATCTTTGCTTAACTTAACAGGACCATGAGTCCATTCCAAAGCCTTTTCTCCCTGTCATAAACACTACAAGTCCAATTATTGCTGCCATTATTATTATTGATATGTTTACCGGAAATTCTGATGTAGTTGCTGTCGGTATAGGTGTAGTTGTTTCTCCTCCTCATGGTACAGCCACGACATCAAAGTTGGCATTCTCTACAAATTCACCTGTAGGCTGACCTTGAACGGCATCAATGCTTACTAGAACCTTAGCCGGGCCAGCTTTTGTAAAGATTATGCCAGTTTGTTTGCCAGTTCCATCTGAAGCACTTTGATCGTGAACATCTCTGATTACTTTACCGCTAGGATCTGTTACCTTGAAGCTGTAGCTGACCCCGCTCTGGGCACTTTGTGAATTGCTCTCAAAAAGGATCCCGAAATCTGTTGGCTTTCCAACAGTAATTGTCGGTGGATCCCAAAGTAATTGTATGTAATATGTTCCGCGTGCTGTTTGTATGGTTATGGGGGGCTTGGGAATCACAATTTGGCTCTTTGGTGTTGGAGGCTGACCCTGACCTGCTGCTTGAAGATCGAATGCATATTGGATGGGAGGGGTTCCTGATGTTACATCTGCATAGGTCTGTGCTTTGACAGGATAAGGAACATTAGGGGCTATCCAAATGTTGTTGTCCACTCCTTTGTGATAAGTAATTACCTTTGTATCGAACGTTCCGGCCGGTACTGTTACCTTTGCAGACGCCCCTGGGGCAATTGGTGATCCTCCTATGGAGGCAATCTTACCCCAATAGGAAGCACTCAATGACTGACCGGGTTTGGGAACAAAAGCAGCAAGCCAATGTATTGAAGAAGTATAGGCAGCTATGTATGGTTGCATAGCAGGTGGAATTTTAGAAGTTCCTAAAACGCTTAAATCAAGGTCACTTAAATGAAGAGTTCCATTTATCACCTCTCCTTTTGAATTAACAACATATGCTGGCGCAACCCAGTAGCCTCCAGTGCTGTTAAACTGTTTGAAATAAATAGTCGTTAGAAAGGGCTGACCATTATCAACATCGGTCTGGATTTTGTATGTATAATAATTATTTGGTTGAACACCTTTGCCCACATACCAGTTATTGTTTTGTGCGTAAGCATTTTTTATCATACCACCGGAACTATTTGCGATGCTTGTTATCGCTGCAGTGATCAATACAGCTGCTAAAGCAAATGCAAATAATCTATTCATGAGAGTAAACTCCTTTATTGTTGGCTTTCCACTTTTCGCCATTGCATAAAATAGATCAAGTTCGAGTTGATAAATGTTTATTCAGAATTGTAAGCACAATCTAACAGCATAGATGTCTGTATATCTATGTATCAACTTCGAGACTAGCCTGGTTTATATAATAAAATATTCTATGGATTTGTTATATTTTTTAAGTATAGGTCTATTTGGTAGCATCATCGCTATCAAGGTCTACATTAAAGCAGATAAACGAATAAGTAGAGGATTAAGGTAGTTATTCTCAGCTATATGTGTAATTGTCCTAAAGTTCACTTTTATGAAGTGGATTTTAAATTGGCAGGCGTGAAGGCTATACCAAATCACAAGAACTGTGGAGACCCATTAAACGATGATCAGTTTTCAAAATTTGAAAAGGAACTCATGACATATTGGGGTTTTGAAGAAAAGAAAGAGTAGCGCGATTGTGGATCGGTCAATTGTAGTATTTATAAATGAAAACCTATGATCGTTTAAATTCTACAACGTAGTTTTTTAATGGATCGTAGTCAACTTTATTAATACCTGTGATAAACCCGATGTAGGTGATTTTGGATGACCAAGATGTTAAGTGTCAATATCGATACGTCAGGTGTAGACTCAGGTGAAGCCCAAGAATGGGTAAATGAACTCGCGAATGTGTATGCTGATATGGAAATTGAAGATGTGAATGTCTCAGGGAATAAAATTTCATTTAAAGCAGGATTCTCGGGAATGGATGATACTGAACCAGACGACATAAAGATGAAAATCGAAGAGTACCTGACAATGAACGAAGCATTCCAGGTTAAGGACCTTTCTGTCCGTTAGGCTTCGAAAGGCTAGAAGCTTTTTCTTTTCTTTAGTCATTAGACAATTTTACCTCCTAATGAATCATGATTGGTAGTTACACATCTTTAAATACGGAAATGATCACCCAATTTTGGGTTAGAAGACATGACTTGTAAGGGTATATGTATACGCCATAAAGCACAAAAACCGGTCGGTTCTGGTCGTTATACTAGTGGACAAAAACGCTGTCAGATATGTGAGATATTTATAAAATGGGATGGATTGTGGTGCCCTTGTTGCGGTTATAGATTAAGGACAAAACCCAGAAATCTAAAGTACAAGGCTAAGTTACGGGCAAAAAGCAACAAGTTAGAACTCGTCGAGGCGGCCGCTTCTGTAATAACTCGTTAATTTTTCAAGACACTTTTGCTTACCTTGAAGAGACAGTTGTGAAGCTTCTGCATATGCTGTACCTCATTACTTAAGTCCATCGCGATCTGAATTAATTTGGTGTATTTGCTACAAAATTTTTCACTTTTTTCCAGCAAGCTTTTTCCTCCAATCTTGCCTAGGTAATAGTAGCAATCTGGCAACATGCCAGTCTGAAGTAGATGCTTCATTTTTATAGAAATTAACTCTGTCATATTGCGTCGAATTTAGTCCATATACTCCTTGAAAAGATCTTGATATATTAGATCTTGTGGCTCTTTCTACCCCTATGCATTCTAATGCAGCTATGATTGCATCTGCAATATCTTGCCTCTTGATAGTTAGGTTCCTAATTTGGTATAATTCATGAAGCGGCATTGGTTTTGAACCTCCTAGAGATAGAATACCCTCGAGAAAATCATACGCAGATATTTTCATCCACATCGCCGCAAGAATAGGTTGTGTTTGAATAGCTCTGTTAATCTTTTCGTACCGAAAAAGAGATCTAATTATGGCTCTTTTTCCAAATGCCGTTAGCATTTTTCGATATGTGTTAGAATTAGAATTGCCTTCGATAATAGACGATAACATAAACTTATTGTCGTCATGCAATAAAATCATATCTTTTAACACTAAAATATCAGTTAAATGCTTTGGCAATGTTGGAAGAGTGATTAACTCTACATTATAGTTGCCTATATTTAAGATTCTGTTACTCTCATTAGTCTGCTCACTATTAAAAATTGCTAGATCATATTCGCAACAATCAAACGATATTTCAGATATGGTAGATCGGCAACCGATGATCCCTACAGGATGAGGGATATTATCGTCAACGTATCTCCTGATGTCTTTTGGTATTCTTCTGTGCAAGAATATTTGGTAATGGTTATCTGCAAAGACACTTAAAGATAAATATAGTGAGAAAAAGTTTACGAACAGGTTACATTGATTTAAAAGTTAAGCACGTATGAATTGTTTCGTATTGGACACAAGTTTTATATGAAGATCAGAATCCTGTCAGCTTTACTGTGAGCTCCGGTGGTGTAGTCCGGTTAAGCATTTCGCCCTCTCAAGGCGACGATCCCGGGTTCAAATCCCGGCCGGAGCATTAATTTATTATGCAGGATTCTGTAGTCCGGTTATTCTCTTCATATATTCCTGGCAATACAGCCAGAATAATAGGGGGACTATCATAATCGTCATCATCCTGCAGTACTCGAAATAAATCCAATGATACTAAAAAATCTTATTCCACAAAACAACAATACACGTTATTGTTGTTGACATATTGAGTATACCTTGATACGTCAATTGTGGAAAGCCGCTGGATGGATATAATTATTGTTAAAAGATATGATGGAAAACTAGTAATCTATTTCGGAGATTCTGGTTGCTAAGGAATGACCGCTTTTAATATGTGTAGAGTAATGAAGTCTCATCAGTTCTGCAATATTTGAGTCTGTAAAATATTTAATGTTGTACCTTGCAAGAAACAGATTACAATCATGACAGTGTATTTCCTTGAATTTCAATGATGATTATTTATATATTTCTATATTTAAATTATCATAAGGCATGCTAACAATTTTGCGGATATAGTTTCAAATCCTGTTGGCATTAATATCATTATTATTATTGTTGTCGCTCTGCTGTTTATTCTTATTCTCCGTAAAACGTGTCTTTGATACCTTGTAATAGATTATTCCACCTCTCCTTTCTATAACTGCTATGACTGCTTCTTTTCCCATTATTCCTATTTGTTCAATAGCAGTAGAAAAGTCATTAGCTTTCATATCAATGCCTTCACTGATACCAAATACAATGTACTTTGAAGGCTTTTTTTCAAATTCACCTCTCTCGTATACCCTAAAGTCTACCCCAAATCCAAAACCTTCTTTCGCGATATAACCTCTGCTTCTCAAGTCGCGATAAATCAAAAATTTCGTTAAGATATCTTTATCGTATTTTAATGAAAGTTCCATAAGAGACTCCAAATTGAGGTTGTTCTCTCTCTTGCCTTTTAATACCAGACGTTTAGCGTAAATGAGATACAATGCCTCGTATGGTTTTAGAAGGTATTCAGAATCTTCCTTTTCGCCATATCCTTTACTACTTAATTGATCTTGAAATCTAGTTTCTGTAACAGAGATTTTCATTCCTCTTCCTACCAGAACCGCTTCAATAAGATATGGAAAATCACCAGTATCAAGAGAAGGAGGCGAAACGGATTGATGATTATAGGATGTGGAAAAGGGCGAGGAAGAGGTCATAACAATTAAATCAGAGAGTACAACCTCATTTAAGCATTCATATATCGGTGAAATTTGATGAAGGGTGTTAATTATCGAGAATCCCGTGGTATGCCATATGTAAGGCGTGAATATATTGCAGGAAAACCACAGATAAAAATTGCAAGATTTTCTTCTGGCCAGGCAAAGAATGATTATGATTACAAAGTTGAATTACTTACCACCGAGAAAATGCAACTAAGACATAATGCACTGGAAGCCGCCAGATTAGCAGCTAACAAGACAATGGCCAAAGCAGGAGAAACGACATTCTTTTCGACTCTTAAAGTATATCCACATGTTGTTCTGAGAGAAAACAAAATGATAGCAACAGCTGGTGCAGACCGTTTACAGGAAGGTATGAGACGAGCATTTGGCAAGGCAACAGGACTAGCTGCACGAATCCAACCTGGACAGGCAATTTTTGAAGCCTATGTTACATCTGCTAACCTGAATCTCGCTAAAGATGGTTTCAAAGTGGCTTCTAGCAAACTAGGTTGTCCTGCTATTGTACGAATCACGCCATTAAAAGAGCAAATATTCGAATCTGAGGATTGACCACTTTGTTTCTCTTATCATAGTTTTGACATTAAATTTTGATCCTTCTAGCAATGCAGATCGGTGTCGGTTACCGTATCTATTTCGGAATTGCTTTAACTTTATCGTGGTCCATTCATTCCTTCTAACATCCATGAATAAGAACGAAAGGCAGTATTTTGAAAGAACCATGTCTTTCAATATTTGATAGTCAGTAGAATAAAAAGCTGAATATTTACTTATCATTAATGAATTCAACGTAAAAAATTGCTAGTGTGTTTCGCTTGTGATAATGAGAGTAGGTATATTGAGCTTTTCATTATCGTTCACGCTTTTGGCTACTGGTAGATCCCCTTCAGAAAATAAACTAGTGATTTGACGCCAAATCTTTTGAGCGGAACATTCCGTAACGCGGATAAACTTTCCTATCCTTTACTTAGGGTGAGTCTGATGGACACAATGATAATCATCCTCTTATTTTTTATTAAGCTTTCTAACAATAGCAGGCATAAAGTTTATTGTGCCACTCTGCAAATCATGATAATCAGATGTAAATGCTGCAAATTATTTCTGATTTAGAAGACTCCCAATTTAATGGTAAAAGGGTATTGGTCAGAGTCGATTTTAACGTGAGTGTGCTTAACGGTTCAGTCGCAGAGGACTATAGAATTCGAATGACTCTTCCAACCATAGAGTATCTATCTAAACGTGGTTCTAAAGTGGTGTTAGCATCACACCTTGGCAGACCAGAGGGGCCACAACACAGTTATTCCCTTGAACCGGTAGCCAAGAGATTATCTGAAATAATTGGAAAAAAAACTAAAGTTAGATTTGTTAATCAGTGCGTTGGAGAAACTGTTCACAATGAAATAGAAAAGATGAATAAAGGTGATATTCTATTATTAGAAAATCTGCGCTTTCACAAAGAAGAGGAGGCCAATGATCTGATATTTTCTAAACAAATCGCCTCATTAGCTGATATTTATGTAAATGATGCATTCAGCACATCCCACCGGAGACATGCTTCCACACATGGTGCGGTAAAATTATTTGATATAAAATTGGCAGGCTTTAACCTTAACAAAGAAGTGGGATATCTATCAATGATCAAAGAAAATCCAATCAAACCGTTTACTCTGGTGATTGGTGGCGTAAAAATAAAAGACAAAATAGGTGCCCTCGAAAATTTACTCCCTAAAGCAGACAGAGTGCTAATAGGAGGAGCTGCTGCATATACATTTCTGAAGGCAAAAGGTATCAAGACTGGTAATTCGGTAATTAATTTTGAACATCTACCATGGGTAACGAATGCACTTTCAACATTTGGTGATAAAATAATGCTTCCCTCCGACCATGTGATAGCTTCATCGCCAAAAGGCTATTCTG
>Ga0207663_10000141_pt1 | contig 33038 bp, 44 predicted proteins | sample LARL53metaG_FD_184346 | JGI IMG/M metagenome (GOLD analysis project Ga0207663, IMG submission 184346) | Corn, switchgrass and miscanthus rhizosphere microbial communities from Kellogg Biological Station, Michigan, USA - LAR L5-3 metaG... | ecosystem: Host-associated > Plants > Roots >...
TGAAGGAAACCGAAGCGGCACCGGAACCGGTTGCCGACGACAACAAGGAGGAGGCCGCAGTGAGCGAGCCAACCGCCCCGGCGTCGGAAAAGCCGGCCGCCGCAACCGAGACCACCGAGAACAGCGGCATGGACGCCTTGTCCGCGAAGTTCGACAAGCTGACCGACGCCATCACCGGACTGGTGTCCAAGATGGCCGCTCCCGCCCCGGTTGCCGCGACCGAAAGCGTTGCGGAGGCCCCGGCCGCTCCGGTCGTGACGGAGACCGAGGACCAGCGCGTAGCACGCCTGGTCGCGGAGCAGGTGGCCGCACAGAAGACCGCCATGATTCAGGAGCTGGTGGAGTCGGGCTACGCACCGTCTCGTAAGGGACTGGTGGCCCCGGCTGTGCAGGAAGCGGCCCTGGGGACCGGCGCTGGGGACGAGTACCCCGCGAACTGGCCAACCGAGAACGGTCAGCCTGTCGCACCGCACAAGCTGACGGAGGAGCAGTTCCGCAACGTTACGCGCCCAATGCTCGAACAGGCCGTGCTGGGCAACCGCTCCATCTTCCGCCAGCAGTGAGCCCCACCCCGCCCCGGCCTTGCGCCGGGGCGGGGGCTTTCGGGGGATCGATCCGACCGCCGCGCACGCGGTGCCGTTTCGGCAGTGATGGTCACCAACCAACCGTCCCTTGTGGACGGTTTTTTCATGCCCCCACCCGCTATGACCATCAACTATCGAAAGTGAGGCCCCCGTGCCTTCTGAGCTTCGGGAGGCGTTGACCGCTGCCGGCGCGTCAGCCCTTATTCCTAAGATCATCGACCCGATGCTGTTGGAGTACCAGCGTCGTTACTCCCCTCTGGTGCGGTCGATTCCGTCCCAGAAGTGGAACTCGGACACGTACTACTTCAACCAGCGCACCGTGAACCCGAACGGCGGGTTCGTTGTCGACGGTGGCGCGCGGGTCGTGTCGAACTCGACCTACGTGCAGAACTCGTACCAGATCAAGCACCTTCAGGTAGTCGGCGCAATCACCGGCTACGCCCAGGAAGTCACGCGCCAGGTGATTGGTGACCTGCGTGCACGTGAAATCGAGGGATCCATCCGTGGTCTTTACTGGGACATCGAAACCGCTCTCCTGTGGGGAAACGCGGGCTCGACCCAGTTCGGACCGTACCCACAGTTCGACGGGCTTGACTCGCTGATCAACACCTACAGCGGCGGAAACCAGAACGCCCAGGACAAGGCCGGCGCGACGCTGACCCTTGCTCACCTGGACGAACTGATCGACATGGTGGAAACCAACGCCGCAATGTCGGTGTTCGACTCCACGTGGCAGCTCGTCATGAGCAACACGGCCGTGTCGAAGATCGCTCAGCTTCTGACGAACCAGCAGCGGTTCATGGACCGCACCGAGGTTGCGGCCGGTCTGATCGTGCCGACCTACCGTGACATCCCGCTGATCAAGTCGTCGTTCATGAGCACCCGTTCCATCTCCATGGGATCGGTGACCACGGCGACGGCGACCACGGGCGGAACGCTCGCGGCGACCACCTACTTCTACAAGGTGTCGGCGGTCGTTGCACGCCAGGGTGAAATCGCGGCATCGGCCGAGGTTTCGCAGACCACCACGGGATCCACCTCGACGGTGACGCTGTCGTTCTCCACGCCTACGGGCCTGGACGGACTCCAGCCAATCCTTTACAAGGTGTACCGCTCGACCGCGACGGGCACGGAAACCCTTCTGGGCTACGTGGACGCGAACGTTGGCTTCCAGGCCGACGGCATCACGCCACTGCTCACCACGTCCATTGTGGACACCGGGGCGACCCTGATCCCGCAGAACGGCTCGACGCAGCCGGCAACGTTCCCGGCCACGTACCAGGGAACGAACACGAGCAAGTTCCCGGCGGCCGTAGGAAACGAGAACGTCTACCTGATGTCTCGCGACTACGACAACATCTGCCGGCCGTACGTTCGTGAGCTGACCCCGCTGGACGTCTACCCAACGACGACCAGCCCGGACAGCCTGCCGTACGCCATCATCTCGGACACCGTGCTCGCTGTGCGTGGTCCGAAGTTCCTGGGTGGTCTGTACCGCGTAAACACGGCTGTGTGATGACCCGGTGCCGGGCGGCCACCAGCAAGCCGCCCGGCACCGTGCACCCCGCCGACTATGGACTGACCTCCCCGTGTCGGCGGGGTGCGTCCACAAAGGAGGATCGTCAAACATGTTGCTACGTAAGGAACAGGCTGGGTCCGACTCGTTCGGGAACGTGTGGGCCGAAGACGGCGCGGTGGTCGAAGTGCCGGAAGAACAAGGCCGCGCGCTACTTCGGATCACGGACGCTGGGTTCACCGAAGTGTGCGAAATCCCCGTCAGGGTACGCACTCCCAAGGGGCCGACGCAGAAACTGATCAGCGAGTCACCGAAGCCGATCAGGGCCAAGGGAATCGACGTCTCCACCTTCACGGAGTAGACCATGGCACTGGATTCGCCCACGCCGCTTGCCACAGCGGCACAGATGCAACAAGGGGCGTTCGCGGACCTGGTGCGCAGCTTCGGCCTGGACGCCCTAAACGAGATTATGGTGGAGGCCACCCGGGCGTGCGAGACGGAATGTCAGCGACGTCTGGCCCCATTTGTCGGCCACTTCGAAACCCACCGGTGCCAAGGGATCGACCCGGACGAGTACACCGACACCGCGAACCTGCCCCTGGACCTTCAGGGCGCGCTGGGCCGCTCTTACGCGTACGCCATGGGCGCGTCCACGCTCGTGCGTCACCTGTGGCTGAACGAGTACGCGCCGCTGTACCCGGAGTACTGGGCATACTCGAACATCTCCCTGGAGATCGTTCGGTCCTACGGCGGGTCGGAAAACCTTGTGGCCACACAGTTCCAAGGACCCGAGGTTGACTCGGGTCACGTGTGGTTCAACCTGGGCAAGTTCATTCCCATTGGCTCCCTGGCCCGGGTGACCTACTCCGCCGGCTACAGCACGGTTCCGGCTGACCTGGTTCGCGCGTGCAAGTACATGGCCGCCGCCATCGCGTGCCGCGAACTGGACCCGATGTTGCAATCCCAGCACGGGCACGACCCGGACAAGCTTGAGGCGTTGGCCGTGTCGTGGCTGTCGCCGTACATGCGGAGTTGATCATGGCGCGCGGGCATCCGATGTCGCCGGCCGCCCGAGCCAAGCTGTCGGCCCGCATGAAAGGCCACGGATGGGGCGGCAAACGCCACGTCGGCGGACACAAGGGCCTCAAGATGTCCGCCAAGGCGCGGGAGAACATTTCCAAGGCGCTCAAGGGAAAGAAGCACCCGCACAAGGGGCACTCCCCGAGCGCGGACACGCGGGCGAAGATCGCTGCCGCGTTGCGGGCGCACTACGCGGCCAGCGCCAGCCGGGGAACCCAGCGCACCGCCGGCCGGAAGCCCACGGCGAAGTCGCTGAAGAACCTGCGTCGCCGCAACGTGACCGGGCCATCGTCCCGCGCGCCTGTGCTCAGGCGCGGGCAACGAACGCACAAGTTCCACAGTGGAACGCACCGGCTGATCGTGTCGCACAAATACCGGTCCCGTAAGGGATTCATTCACCGTCGGCGCAAGCATCGCACACGCATCGTGATCCACCGCTACGTACGACACCACCGCGTGTGGCGAAGGAGGAAACGATGAGCACGGGTGACGCCGTCCAACGCGAAGCGAACTGGCTGACCAGGTTCGGAGACGGCCTCCCGGCACTGCTGGCCGCCGACGGCGGCCCGTGGGACGTCATTCAGGCGTACTGGCCACGTACCCCGAACTACAACCTGAACGGTGTCTACGTCACCCGTCACCGGCTGCAAGACGTGCGCATCTCCAACCAGCGCAAGCGGCCAGCGCACGCGTTCCGGCTGAAACTGTTCTGGCGTATCGGATCCACCACCACATCCTCCGGTCTGGCCGAAGCCGAGCAACAGGCGTTCGACAACGCGATTGATCTTCTGCTGCAACGGATCCGTGGCTACCTGGGGGACAAGACGCACGGCGGACAGTTCCTGTCGGTGGGGGAGACACCCGGTCGGGAGCCGGAGATTTCCGTGGACTTCGACGCGCCGGAGACCACTTTGGACCGTGGGTTCCTGTCCGGAACGGTCATGTATTCGGCGGACGACGTGGAAGACATCATCTGAGGAGCGTTTCACGTGCGACAGCGCAACACCTCGGGTAGCCCGCTCGTGCTGCCCACCCTGGATCCGCCCGTGGAAGTCCTCCCGGGTGACGAGATCGACTTCCCGGAGTTGTTGGCCGGTATGGAAGTCATTGACGACGAACAGTCCACTGTGGCCGAACCGGTCGCGGTGGCGAACATGCTTGAAGGTCTTCCACCCTTGGAGGAAGACGATGATCAGGCCGCCCCGTCGGCCGAGACCGACGAAGAGGTGAACCTGTGACTCAGCTTTCACGCCTTGCCATCCTGGGTTGCGCGCCTGAAACGGTGGCGAACACCTACGCCTCCCCGACGTTCTACATCCCCTTCACGAAGGCGGATTTCGAGGATGTCTACACGGAGCTGAAGGACGAGTCGTACCGCGCCAACGACACCATGCTTCAGGGCATGTACCAGGGGCCGGTACACGCAACCTGGGACATCTCGGTTCTGGCGTACCCGGACCTCGTCGGCCACTTCCTCCGGGGCATCATCGGCCCGGACACGGTGACGCCTGGCGTGTCCACGACCGTGGCCACCGGGGGGTCGTCGATCGGAGCGACCACCCTGCCGTCCACCGCGTCCATCCCTGCCCTGTCCTACATCCAGGTGGGCACCGGAACGTCGCTGGAATACGCGTACGTGTCGGCCGTGTCCGGCTCCGGCCCGTACAGCCTGACCGTGACCACGGTCGTCGGTCAGACCGTGGGCCTGACGAAGGCGCACAGCGCGGCGGAGCCGATCGTGTCCGCGTCCTCGCACGTGTTCAAACAGTCGTCGGACCCCACGACCAAGAAGACGTACTCGTTCACGGTCTACGACACCACGCAAACCGTGTCGTACTCGGGTGCCGCGATGTCGGACCTGGCGATCAAGATCGACCCGAAGAACTCGATCACCTTCGACATCAAGTACACGGCCTTCCCTCAGGTCGTGCAGTCGAAGCCCACCCCGACCTACACCCAGCTTCCGCCGGTTCTCGGCTGGGAGTGGAACATGACCAACGCGGGCGGGTCGTCGTCGCGGGGCCTGACCTACGACATGACCGTGAAGCGCGCGGTCGAACCGATCCACTCGTCCGATGGAATCCAAGCGCCACGCGAAATCTTCCAAGGCGCACTCGAAGTAGATGGCACGTACAAAGCCATCTTCGAGAACCAGACGGACCTGAACCTGTACCTGAACTACACCCAGACGCCGACCACGGCACTGCTCCAACAGCCGGCGTCCGGAACCGACGGAACCGGCGCATCCCTCGCGCTGACCATGTCGAAGTCCGGGTACTTCAAGGGAAAGCGCGACCTGTCGTCCAACTACGTTCAGGCCGACTTCAGCCTGTCGGGTATCTACAACTCCACCGACGGCGGAGCCGTACAGGCCACGCTGACCAACTTCGTCTCCACCGCTTACTGATCCACTACACCCCCGGCGTCCGCGCCGGGGGTGTGTCCACATAGGAGGTCAACACCATGGGATATGCAAACCGCCTGGTACACATGGACTTCACTGAAGAACTGGCCGAACCCGGCGACCAGATTTGGATCACCATCCGCAACCCGAAGCTGATGGCGGCCGGTGAACTCCGTCCGCGTGACGTCGCCATGATGTCCGACGGTGTCACGCCCGTGAACATCAGCGACGCCGAATCGGCCATGTACGAGATGCTGGCCAAGCTGATCGTGGGCTGGCACGTGTACGACGCGTCGGAACTCGCGCTGGACAGCGACGGACGCCCTGTGGCGCAAGACGTTCTGCCGATGCCGGCCACTCCGGAGACCGTGGCGAAGCTTCCCGCGATCATCGTCAAGCGGATCTCGGAGGAGATCACCAACGCCGTAAACCCCCAGTAGGGCCAGGGCATCCCTACACGGAAGATGTGCTCTGGCCCGCTGAGTCGATCTATGAGGGCACATGGGGTTCCGGTGCACCGCCACAGGAAATGGCCGACTTTGAACTGATGTTCCACATGCATTGGTCCTGGCCCGACCTGTGCGCAACCCCGATGTACGTCAAGCGGTACACATGGGACCTGTTGCAGGCCAGGCTTTCCGCCGAACGGGAAGCCCAGGAACGGGAGACACGCAAGCATGGCCGTTGAGATCGCACCGGGCGTGTTCTCCGCCCTGTTCGCCCGCATCGCCGTTGAGGCACAAGGGAAAACCGCCGCTGCGCTCGCAGTGATCGGCACGGCGGTGGAACGCCAAGCGAAGATCAACGCGTCCACGGGATCCCACCCGTACGGCACGCCCACGCCAGCGTCCCCGGGAACCGGGCCAGCCCGGATCTCGGGGACGCTGGTCCGGTCCATCACCCACACCGACCCGGCTATGGACTTCGCTGGCTGGTCCATGAAAGTCGGCACCGGAACCGGGCTGTATCCGCGCTACCGCACCATGTACGGCCGCACGTTCACCAGCAAGACCCCCGCGAACAAGTACGGGTACTACCTGGAAAAAGGAATGTTGCGCAACGGTGCCGCGTACCCGTTCATGGGTCCTGCGGTCACGTTCGCCACGCGGCATGTCGCCGCGTTGGCGTACGAAAAGATTTTCGGCGCTCCGTGGAACGTGAGCTGACCTCATAGGGGTGCGTAGTGGCTGATCAGATCAGTGATCTCTATGTGCTACTCCGCGCTGACACCGGACAACTGATCGGCGGCTTCACCGAAGCGTCCGTGTCCGGTGAGGAAATGGCCGCCAAGGTCGCCGCTGTCACCGCCGACGTCGAAGCCGAGATCACGCGCATGAACGCGTCGCTGATCTCGGTCGGCGCGGCGGCCGACGAAATGGCGCTCCAGACGACCGCCGACTTCGAAGCCATGTCGGTCAAGACGACCAAACTGGGCCTCGACTTCGAGGCCATGGCAGCGAAAGCCGCCGCGTCCAACGAAGCCATCGGCGCGTCCATGGCCAAGGCGTCCGCTGAAGCCGACGCCACCGCATCGGCGAACCTCGCCACCATGGCGAAGGTCGGCGCGGGTGTCGCCCTGGCCGGCGGTATCGTCATCGCGGCCACCGCGAAGATGTCCGGCGACTTCGAGTCCGCCACCCAACGCCTGGTCTCCTCCGCCGGGGAATCTGAGTCCAACCTGGCCATGATGCGTCAGGGCATCCTGGACCTGGCCGGCACCGTCGGTGACAGCGCCCTGGACCTGGCCCAAAAGGGCGGCTACGCGGTCGAGTCCATGGGCTACCACGGCGCGGCTGCTCTGGACGCGCTGAAGGCCGCCGCTGAGGGTGCGAAGACGGAGAACGCGGACCTCACGACCGTGGCCAAGGGCCTGACGGCCACTATGAACGACTACGGCCCGAAGGTTGGGGACGCGGCCACCGTCATGTCCAAGCTGGTGACCGCCGTCGGTGACGCCGGCACCACGTTCGAGGACTTCACGGGCGCGCTGCACTCGATCCTGCCTATCGCGTCGTCCATGAACGTGCCGTTCGATGACATCGCGGGCGCGTTGGCGTCGATGACCACGCACGGCTACAGCGCGGACCAGGCGTCTCAGAACCTGGCGAACTCGCTGCGGACGCTGCAAAAGCCGTCGGCTGACATGACGAGTTACTTGGCACAGATCGGAATCACCGCGTCGGACCTGACGGACAAGTTGGCCACGCGTGGTTTGACGGGCACGTTGCAGGACATCAGCGCGGCGATCATGAACAAGATGGGGCCGTCCGGAAAGGTCCTGATCTCCGCGTTCAACGAGTCCAAGCAAGCCTCGCAAGACCTTCAGATCATGCTCCAGAACATGCCGGCGTCCCTGCAAAGGACGGCGCAGGCGTTCCTGAACGGCCAGATCAGCGTCAACGACTGGCGGCAGGCGGTCAAGGCGTTGCCGGCCGACCAGCAAGGTATGGCAACGCAGTTCGCATCGCTGGCCAACCGTGCCGACGGGTTCAACAACGTCCTGAAGCAGGGCGGCCCGGCCGCGATGTCGTACACCCAGGCGTTGCAACGCGCTACCGGCAACGCTACGTCGCTGAACGTGGCCCTGATGACGACCGGCCAGAACGGCGCGGCCACGAACAAGATCATCAAGGACATTTCCGGTTCGACGAAAGACGCTGACGGCAACGTCAGGGGCTGGTCGGAAATCCAGTCGACGTTCAATCAGAAACTGGATGAGGCCAAGTCCGCTCTTGGCGCGATGGCTATTCAACTGGGACAGGTGTTCCTGCCCATCCTGTCGAAGGTGCTGGGTGTCGTCGCCGATTTCGCTAACTGGCTGTCGAAGCACCCCACGCTATTGACGGCCGCCGCTATTGCTCTCGGGGTGCTCACGGTCGCCGCATTGGCGTTCGCCGCCGCCATGTGGGCGGTGAACATCGCCCTGTACGCGGACCCGATCGTGTTCATTATCACCCTGATTATCGTGGCCGTGGTCGCGCTGGTCGCGGCCATCACATTTGCCGTGATCGAGATCCACAATCACTGGGATGACATCGTGTCATTCTTCGCGGGATTGTGGGATGGCGTGAAGAATGTGTTCAACACGGTGGTGGGGTGGATCGGCGATCGGATCAGCGACATTGTCGACTGGTTCAAATCGCTGCCCACCAAGATCGGAAACGCGCTCAGTTCGTTTGGTTCGATGCTCGCGAACGCGGCCAAGAACGCCTGGAACTCCTTCACGAAGTTCATTTCAGACGGAGTCCAGAACGCGCTGAAATTCTTCAAGGATTTCCCCGCAAAGGCCGGATTTGCTATCGGCTACCTCGCGGGAACCTTGATCAAAAAGGCGAAAGAGGCGTGGGATGGATTCTCGGGCGCAATCGTTGACGGATACCACAATGTTGTAAAGTGGTTCCAAGACCTCCCGAAGAACATCGAAGGGCTGATGCAGGACGCCGCTCGCTGGCTGATTGGTCCCGGAAAAGACATGATCCTGGGCTGGCAAAAGTCGGTGAACGATACCTGGCACGATTTCGAAAAATGGCTGAATAGCGTGCCGGACAAGATCGGGGCGTTCTTCACCAACGCCGGAAAATGGCTGTGGGATAAAGGCTGGGAAATCATCCACGGCCTCGAAGACGCGGTCAAAGACGGATGGCACAATGTCGAGAACTGGTGGAACTCCACCTTCCCGGACGGCATCACCAAGTTTTTCCGTGACGCCGGACGTTGGCTGTACGACACTGGCCGCGACATTCTGAAGGGCCTTGTCAACGGTATCAGTTCCGCTATCGGCTGGGTTGAGGACACTGTAAGCAGCTTCATTTCCAACCTGATCAGCGGTGTCAAAGCCGGGTTCGACTCGCACTCACCATCTCGTGTGTTCCACACCATCGGCGAAGACCTGATGCACGGCCTTGGAAACGGTATCAGCGCCAAGGCCGGAGCCGTGATCGACCTGGCCAAGAAAACGACCAACGACATTGTTGGCGCGGCCAACATCGGTGACATGACCATGACCGGGAATTTCACCACCCGTGGTCTTGCCACCGGAATCAACCGCGCCGGTACCAGCGGACAACAGGTCACGATCATCGGCCCTATCACTGTGCAAGGAAACATCCGTACTACCCAGGACTTCGTTCGCGAAATGCAACAGGAACTGCTCCGTTACGGCATCCGCAACTTCGGCAACGGATCTACCTATCTCGGATTCGGAGCGGCATCGTGATTGGGCAACCAGCAAACCCGAACCGGCCCCTGGTCGTGTTCGAAGTGGATTTCCAGGCCGGGCCGCCCAGCTTGTTGGGCAACCACCGCATGTCCGTCAACCAGGTGGCCCGGCAAACCTACGTCCGCACCTGGGACACCCAGCGTGGCCGCCAGTACGAACTTGACCAGGTTCAGGCTGGTGTGGCCACGCTGGGCATGGTGGACGAGAACGAGAACCTGAACCCGCTCAACACCGGGTCGCCGTACGCCACAGCCGGGAACACGATCACCCCATACCACCCGCTGAACATCTCCGCGTTCTGGCCGCTCGCGGGGAACGTGTACAACCCGAACGTCAACACGGCCTATGACGGCTCGTTCGAGGCGGCCGGATCCGATGCCCCATTCGGTGCCCAGGGGGGCGGCACAGCCGCGCGAAGCACCGCGCAAGCCCTATTCGGCACGCACTCACTGTTGGTGACGCAGGCGGGGAACACGTCCGCCCAGTACGGGATCGTGGTTGTGCCCGGCGTGCCCGGCGTCATCGCCACGGTGTCGGTGTACGCCTACCTCACCGGCGGATGCTCGCTTCAGATCATCGCCCCGGATGGGTCCACGTCCGCTGTGCTGTCGACGCAGACGACGTGGACCCGCATCGTGCTCACCTACGTGATGCAGGACGCCCGGGACACGTTCCTGTTCGCCGGCACCGGATCGGCCACGCCGACGTACTACCTGGACGGGTTCCAGATCGAGTTTGCCTCGACCGCGTCCACGTTCACCACGGACGGCCCGGTGCGCCGCAACATCTACAACGGCTATGTCGAGCGGTACCCCACGTCCTACGACATGGCTGGCACGCGCGGACTTCACCAGCTTCAGGCCGTGGACGCGTTGGCTGTGCTGTCGCGGACCGCGATCAATCAGAGTTACCTGACCACGATCAACGCGGACGGCCCGCTGTGGCACGCTCCGCTGAACAACACCACCCCGGCGGTTCAGGGCACGTTGGGGGGCACGGGCACCGATTCGTGGATCCCGTACAGCCTGCCGAACTCCACGTACGGGGCCGTGCAATGGGGATCGGACTCCACTTTGGACGGCAACCCGGCGGTGGTTGTCAGCCAGAAGAACCCGACGAACCCTGTCACCGTGTCCGGTGCCATCGCGAACAACGCGACCAACCTGGACATCATTGGCAAGCCGCTGTCGGTGCCCACGTATGCGGCCACGTTCGAATGCTGGTTCAAGTTCACGGCAGGCGTGTTCGGCCCGTTTCAGTGGTGCTCGTCCTACGACGACACCACATTGACGGCGCACGGCGCGGTGATCGACATTCAGACGATCAACGGGGACCTGTGGTTCCACATCAAGGACGACGTGTCCGGAAGCACTTACCTGGTGGCATTGAACACGGTCGACAACACGGGCGGCTACTTCCCGGACAACCAGTGGCACTACGCCGCGTTGACGCTGTTTTCGTTCAACAACGGCGCTCCGCCGCTGGGGATCGCCGCGACGATCGACGGCACCGAAGCTGACTACGGCTCGGTTTTCACCACAAGCCGGAACAACGGCTACGGAACCATGCACATCGGGAACTTCACCGGCTTCGGTGACCCCGTGTCGCAAGGCTCCGTGGCGAACGTCGCCGTGTACGGCCGAGACATTGGCTCCGGCAACCGCCGCAACCACTACCTCCGTGGCGTCGGCTACATCAATGAGTTGTCCGGCGTGCGGGTACGTCGACTGCTGTCGTCCTACTGGGCCGGGCCAACCAACATCGCCAACGGCTATCTGAAGATGGCCCCGGACTTCGACTACAACAACCGCACTCTGTTGGATGTAATTCAGGAAATCCAGGAGACGGAACGCGGGTTGCTGTACGTGTCCCGGCAAGGCACGGTGACGTTCGAGGACCGGTCTTCCCGGTACGCGAACCAGGTTCCGGTGGCTGTGTTCGGGGAGAACGATTCCCCCTACATCGAGTACGACTCGGATTTTGATCCGACGTACACGTTCAGTCAGGCGAACCTGTCCCGGCCGGAAAACGACAACTTCGCGCCGGTCGTGAATGCCGCGTCCACCACGAAGTACGGCCAGCGGATCCTGACGCAGACACTCCAGGTGAACACGGACTTCGACCTGACTCAGGCCGCGACGTTCTACCTGGCCCGATACGCGAACCCCGTTGTCCGCATCACCACCCTGAAGTTCGATCTTGCCGCGAACCCGTCGCTGTTCTCCGTGATCCTGCCGTTGGACATCGGTAGCCGTGTCACGGTGAAGCGGAAGACAGCTGCCCTGTCCACGTCGAATGACTACTACGTGGAACAGATCCACCACACCGCCGACGCCGAAACCGGCGACTGGACGGTGACGCTTCAGCTGTCGCCCGTGTTCGTGAACACGGCGTGGGTGTTGGGAGACAACACCTATGGCGTGCTGGGCAACGGAACCGCCTGCGTCTACTAGGAGACAACTATGCCGGCAATGCAGGCAACCACGAACTTCGTTGACGGTGTCGTGGTCCATCAGGGCGACCTGAACAACCTGTCCACGAACATCAACACCCTGTGCCAGCAGACGACAGGAAAAACGCCGTCACAGACCGCGTCCAGTAAGCCGATCACGCAGGTTGACCTGAATACGACGCAGTCCATTCCGGACAGTGCGATCACGTTGGTGTCGTGGAACGTGGCGTCCACATCCATCACGGACACCATCTGGGTGGCATCCGGTCCAACCGTGCTTACGATCGTGACGCCCGGCTTCTACACGATCGACTTTCAGGCATGTTGGGCCAACGCGGCCATGAACAACCGCGTCCTGGGAATCATGGTCAACGGCACCACCCCCACGGCCAACTCCATCGGCGAAAGCAACGCGGGCAACGGTTCCACGACAAGCCTGTTCAAGCACAGGTGCACCGCCTACGCGCACTTGAACCAGGGCGCGACGCTGTACGCGTACGTGGTTCAGTCCTCCGGCGGTGGCGCTGTCAACCTCAACCCTTCCTCCGTTTCCTTTCCGGGAACGTTCATGTCTGTTCGATGGGATGCGCCATGAGCACGCCGCAAGCGGCCGTCAAGTTCTTCACCGTGTCGGGAGCCGAGATCGAAGAGGGTTACTACCCGGCACCTGTCCATCCTGGACAGTTGGTTCGCCTGTCCGACGGGAACCGTTACAACATCACGAACGTGGAATGGCCGAACCGGGTCAACGGCGTATGCCCGGACGGCGAAATCGACTGGGAGTACGCCACCGCGTCGACCATCGGCGTCCCCATCGGCTAATTGGAGGTCACCATGACTGATTACGGAACCGACGTATCCCACTGGAATGCTGTGTCCGATTGGAACGCGGTGCACGGCAACGGGATCTCGTTCGCGTCGATCAAGGTCACCGAGTCCACCGGCTACGTGTCGCCGGACGCTTCGGGACAAGCGAACGGTGCCCGCAACGCGGGCGTGGCGGCCGGCGGCTACCACTTCGCGCGCAACGACACCACGCCGGAGGCGCAGGCCCAGTTCTTCGCGTCCGAATGCAATGCCCGCGCCTTGCTTCAGCCGGGTTCGTTCGTGCCGATGCTGGACATGGAAGCGTCGGAGCTGTCGGGGAACGCGGACGACTTCACGCGCCGGTTCATCTCCGCTTTCCGGCTCTACAGTGGACAGTCGAAGGTGGCCGTCTACAGCAATCTGGACTGGTTCCAGAACATCTTGCATCCGGACCAGTGGACCGATGGCAACGTGTTCCTGTGGGTCGCGGTATGGAACGGCGACCCCGGCAACCCTGGCTGGTCACACCCGCGCCTGGCCCTGCACCAACACACCGATGCCGGCACCATCCCCGGAATCGCCGGCAACGTCGACCGGGACTGCACCGTGGCCCCGTTCGCGCTCGCTGACGTCCTGGTGGGCCAGAACGACCCGTCCGGCCCGACTCCGCCACCGCCGCCACCAGCCGCGCCCGGAGACACCTACACCGTGCAACCCGGAGACACCCTCTCGGGTATCGCCGCGATGTGGGGCGTGACCGTGTCGGCTGTGGCTGTAGCAAACGGCATCGCAAACCCGAACCTAATCTACCCGGGCCAGGTGCTCCACAAGCCGTCGACCAATCCCGCGCCGGCACCCGCCGCCGGCACGTACACCGTCGTGGCTGGAGACACCGTCTCCGGGCTGGCACAGCGGTGGGGAACCACCGTCGCCGCGATCGTGGCCGCTAATCACTTGGCGGACCCGAACCGGATCTACGTCGGCCAGTCGCTGATCATCCCGTCCGGCGCTGCGCCGGCACAGCACTACACGGTGGTGTCCGGGGACACGCTGTCCGGGATCGGCGCGCGGGTCGGGGTGGCGTGGCAGGACATCGCCGCCGCCAACGGCATCGGTGCCCCGTACACGATCTACCCGGGCCAGGTGCTGGTGATCCCGTGATCATGGCGCGCGGCGGTGTGCCGCTTCTGGTGCGCTCCGGGCGCAACCCGTTCGAAGTGCTGATGCTGTGCGCGTGTGCCATCGCGGGGGCCGCTGGCCTGATCGCACCGGCCGCGTCGTCGAATGCGATCACCGCCACGCTGCCGCATTGGGAAGTTGTGTGCTGGTACAGCGGTTTGCTTGCGGGAGGCGTTATTAGTTTGGCCGGCGTGTTCGCACGGGGGGTGACCTCACTTCTTGTGGAACGCGTCGGCATCATTCTTCTCGCCTGCCTCATGCTCGCATACGCGCTTGCACTTTTCGTGCAAGTCGGTATCCGGGGAACACTCCCGGCTTTGATTACAGGATTGTTCGCCGTGGCGTGCGCCGTTCGTTTCGTGTACATCACGGCGGACTTGAAACGCATGGAGGACATCGCCACCAAAACGTTGGACGGTGACGAATGAATTGGGCAGACATCACCGCTCTCATCGGCGCTCTTGGAGGTGCCGGTGGTGTGCTCGCCTTGATCGATGGATACAGGAAGCGGAAGCGTATTCCTATCGATCAATCCACGGCTATCGCGAACAACGCGGTTGCTCTGATCGAGAAGTTGCAAACCCAAGCGGACACTCTTCAGCGCCAGCTGAATAACGCCAACACGCGGGCGGATGACCTGGCCGAGAAACTGAAGGCCGCCAACACGCGGGCTGACGTTCTCCAGGAAAAGCACGACTCCCTGTTGGTCCAAGTGTCCGATGCCCAATTCGAAATGCGCAACATGCGGCTGACTATCAAGACCTTGTCAGACGCGTTGGATAAGCGCGCGTAGGAGGTCACATGATTGCCATCGGACGCACCGTCCATTACGTCAGCTACGGCACCCGCAACGGCGAGTACACGCCGGAATGTCGGGCCGCGATCATCACCGAAGTAGGCCAATGGGTCACGGTGAAGGAAGAGACCGACCACCCGGGCCAACGGCGGCTTGAGCAGGAATGGCACCCGGAAGCGTGCTCCATGTCGGTGCACAACCCGACGGGCGTGTTCTTCAACTCCGGCGGGGTGCCGATCGAGCACGATGAAGAGACCAAGAAGCCGGGTACCTGGCACTGGCCGGAGGGTTCGCCGGCCGCCCGGGAAGCGGAGGCGTCATGACCTTGTTGCGTGCGCTGTTGGTGCCGCTTGGCGGCTTGTGCGCCGCGCTGGCAATCCTGATCGGCGGGCGGCCGGGGACCGTTCTCGCCGTGGTTTCGGCCGTGCTGTTCGGCGTGGCCGCCCTTCTCATCCCGATGGGAGAGTGATCCCCTTGTCCGACAAGGTGATTGCGTGGCTACGCACGGTGGTCCCCGCGCTGTGGGGTCTGGCCGTGGCATGGCTGGTGACTCGTATCCCGGCGCTGGCCGGACTCGCTGACGGCCTGAACAGTGTCGGCGGAGCCTTGGCCGTGCCGGTCGCGGTGGCGCTGTGGAAGTGGGTGTTCACGGCGGCCGAGAACGTCATGCCATCGTGGTTGACGGCCGTGCTGTTGGGGCACCCAGCCGCGCCGACCTACACGCGTCTGGCTCCGGCCATGCCGACGGTGACGCCGCTCAGCGAGTGAACGAAAAGCCCCCGTCCGGGTTTCCCAGGCGGGGGCTTTTCTGTGTTCTGGGGAAGTTCAGGCGTCGATCAGTTCCAGCTCCGGTTCCGGGGCCGTCGCGTGCGCCTCCTGGAACCGGGTCACCAGCTCCGCCGGGATCCGGCCGCGCTCGCTGACCTTCTCACCCTGGCTGCGTGCCCACTCGCGGATGGCCTGGTTCTGCTCCCGGCCCAGCTGAGCGCTGTTCGCGCGCTTCTCACCGGTCCGCGTGGCCCGTGGCGCGGTGCCGCCCTTGGTGGCCTTCACACGCTGTGCGCTCTCCACGAATGCCTCCAGGCGTCCGCGCAGTTCGGTCGCGTTCGCCTCGGTCAGGTCGATCGTGTACTCGATCCCGTCCAGGCCGAAGCGAACCGATTCGTCGGCCACCTCTCCGGTGATGTCGTCGACCAGCTCAACAACGGTCTTGCTCGCCATCTTCCTTGACCTCCTTGAGTCGTTATTTCGAAGCATATCCTACGCGGGAATGTTCTGATGCCGGGGGCAGGAACATCCCGGATAGGTCACGTTAACCACGAAATCGGGGTACGTGTCGTCCACGTGGTCGAGGATCTCGATCACGTGGTCGAGGTTCGTGAACCAGCCGGTGAGCGCCCCGGCCTTCGCCCACCGTTTCATCGACCCGACTTGCACAGCGGTCGGTTTGCCGCCGTCGGGAGCCTTGCACTCCAGTTTCACGGACCGGCCGCACACCACGGCGTCCACGTCGGGTTCCCCGGCGTTGCCGAACTGGGAGCCGTGGACCTTCCGGGCGTACGAGAACGGCTGAGACCGGATGTAGCTGATGGCTACGTTCACGATCTCCTTTTCGGGGATCCGGCGCGGCCGTTCGGCCTTGCGCGCGGCCAGCCGCCGGAGCGGTTCCGGGTCGAACGGCACGTCTTCGATCACCGTTTTACCTCCCTGATGTTGTCGTGGCGCACGGTCACCCGGTGGCCCCGGTAGTTGGTGAACGTGTACCGCTGAACGGTGTCACCGAACATGTTGATAGCGCCCATCATGCTGCCCTTGTTCACCACGTGCGTGGTCCCGTCGGTCATCTCCACATAGGTGATCTCATCGATTGGGATACCGTTGATCTTACGAATGAGAGTCACGTTGCCTCCATTCCCGGGGTGATGATGTCCCGGAAGTGATAGGGAGAGGTGGGGGCGAGAAGACGAAGTGACTCCTTGGACCGCGTCAATCCGACGTAGAACAAGCGAACCAGTTCGTACACCCTTTCCCGGATCTCCTCCTTGCTTTTCTTCCTGTCGGGGTCGTGAATTCCCTTGAACCCGGCCCGTGAAATGTCGGGGGCCAGGTACACGACGTCCGCGCCGGCACCTTTGACGCTGTGCACGGTGCCCAACACGACGCGCGGTTTCTGCCCCAACGCGGTGTGCCCGAACTGCCGGGCGACTTCCAGCGGATAGGAGGCAAGCCCCGGCGTGCCCTTCTTGGGGTCGGGCCGATACCTGGCCAGCAGGCACGACGCCAACCAATCCGGGTCCGGCTGCGTTGCCCAGTCCAGGGCCGCATCGGTCTTGAACAGAGACGTGATGTCGTCGTACGGCACCGGATCCCGGCCCCATGTCGCCGCAATCCGCTTCGCATTCGACACCATGCCGGCGTCCTGAATCTTCACCAATTCCATCCATGCCTGGATGTCGTCTCCGGTCCAGTCCCGATCAGCCAGAACCAAATACCGGTAGACGCGTTCCGCCGTGGACATCGTGTCGTCCCGGCCGCCGCCGCCCAGCGGGTTCCAGCGCCCTTCCGTGGGCCGATAGGGGTTGTGGAACGGGATGCCCTCGGACTTCAGGTTGTCGATCAACGGTTCCAGCATGTAATTGCATGACGCAATTACCATAACTTCCTTGCCGGCGTCCAGGTCCCGGCTGATACGCACAATAAGGCCGTCGCTCTCCAACTTGTCCGGCACGTGGAACACGCTCCCGCCGATCACCTCCCCCGTGTCCGTGTCGCCATCCATCCGAGTGCGCGCCGTGTAATCCTTCTCCTTGCGTCCCTCCACCTTCCGGATCCACCGTTCAGCGACAAGACGAACATTCTCCGGAACGCGGTACGACTTCCGAAGAATATGGTCCTGAATGTCGGGGCCGGTCAGTTGCAGAATGGACGTGGGGTCGCCGCCGCGCCACTGGTTGATTGCCTGATCGTCATCGAGTCCGATGATCAGGCGGTCCACATGCTTGCCCCATTCAAAAATGAGAGCCGACTCCAACGGCGTCTGGTCCTGCGACTCATCGGACACCATGAACGATGGATTGCCCGGTGCACGCTCGCCATCGAGGGCGCGGCGGTACGCCTCTTCCACCATATCCGTGTAATCGATGACGCCGTTAGCCCTCTTCCACGCCGTCCACCGCTCACTAAAATCCTTGATAGGCGAGTCGAGCGGGTCTTTCATCTGGGCACGCAACTTGTCGTGGTGAAAGAGGAAATCGTCACCCGTGACGCAGTGATCGATATCCGCGACGGCCGCGCCGGACGAACCGCCCGTTGACCGGGAATCCGGCGTGATCCGGAGAGTTGTTTCCTTGTCGTTCCAGTCCTTCAACACCTTTGGATCCAACGCGACCTTGTTGCCGTACCCGATCGTGCGGTACGCATGGCTGTGCAAGGTGCCCACGTACTTCTTGTTCGGCTGGATCCCGGAGGTAAACCGGGAACTGATCTCGTGCGCGGCCGTCGTGGAGAACGACGAAATCAGTACCGACTCCGGTCCGTGCTCCAACAACAAGTCACGCACCATTCCAGACAGGAACGTGGTCTTCCCCGTCCCTGGCGGCCCGAACACGCGCAACACGTTCCCGGTGTACTCTCCCACGGTTCAACTCCTTCCTAGCCGTTCAGAATGCCGTTCAGGCGGACGCGTTCGGTCGCAACGTCCACCCCGTCCATGACAGGCGGTTTCGTGCGGTTCATCTTCGGGCAGTACGACCGGAACCGGCACCCGCCGCAGTGATCCCCGGTCACCGGCTCCACCCACTTGCGTTCGGCCCGCAACCGAGCCGTTTCCGCGTCGTGGGCCAGTTCCTTTGCCGCGTGCTCGATCGAGTCCGGATGCAACTCCGTGCTGATCTCCCGGCGCTCCCGGATCGAGTACAGCCCAACCGTGATCCGCGTGACCCATGGCCAGCTGTGCGCCGCCGCCGCCGCGTATGTACACAGTTGCGTGTTGCGCTGCAACTCCGTCTCGCTGGTCGGCACCGGACCCAACTTCCAGTCCCGAATGTGAATGGACCTCTTGTCTGCCACGCTGGTGTTGAACACCAGGTCCATCACACCGTGCACGGTGGCCGGCGGCATGTCGTCCTGCGGGAACAGGCGGAGACTGAACCTCTCCTCCACGCCGAGGATTTCCCAGGCGCGGGGGACGATCAGCACGTCCAGCAGTTCCAGCAATAGCCGTTCCGCGTCTTCCCGCTCGTACTCGCGGACACCGGCCCCGTTGGCGTCCCAGTAGGCGTTGAACGCCGCCAGGGCGGCCAAGCCGTACGTGTCGGCCATGGTGCGGCCGGTCCATGACGTGTTGGCCTTCGCCGCGCGGTACGCGGCTTCCAGGCCGGCATGGATGGCGGAGCCGATGAGTTGCTTCACCGAGCGGGGCTGTGCCGGCGTTGCGGCGGCCACGTACCGGAACCACCAGGCACGTGGACATTCCGCCAGGGCGTGTGATTGGGACACCGACCACGGCCGGGCCGAAGCCTGGCCGTGGTCTGCGCTGACATCAGTCATGCTCGTAGAACTCCACGTTGAATCCGTCGCGAGTGGCGGTGACGATGGCGTGGTCCCCGAAGCTCTCCCGAATCACGGATTCGAAGTGGCCGGAGTTGCGGTTCAGCTCGCGAAGCGGTTCCGCGCCGGGATGCGGGTTCGGGAGATCCACGTACTTGCACGCGTCGTTGTCCCAAACGCGGGTCAAGTCGCTCGCGTCCACGAACCCGTCTCCGTACTCGCCGGACTCGTCGTCGTCGTAGATGTCTTCATCGGCGTCGTCTTCCGGGTCGTCCAGGTCCGCCGTGACATCCGGCGCGGTGGCGGGCTTGAGGTAGAACTCGCCCATGGTGAACTCGCACGGGTCACCGTCGTTGAACGACGGAACCCACTGACGCCAGCGAACGGCCGCGACATCCGGCGCGGTGAGCACGGCGTCCAGCAGTTCCAGGAACCGCGCCCGGTCCCACTGTTCCACGGCGGTGTAATCGCGGTAGCTGAGGTCCCCGGTGATGGGGCGACCCTCGAAGGTGTCCGACTTGGTCACTTCTTGCCTTCCTGAATGGTGACGGTGAGGAAGTCCTCACGGCCGACGTAACGGGACAGCCGGCCGCCCATCCATGGCTGAACATTCATGCGGGTCAGCCAGTCGGACGGAGACGGAATGTAGCCGAGGTCTTCCACGATGTGCCGTTCCGCGATTTCGCGGGTGGGCACTTCGTAGGTTCCGGTGCCGTTCTTCTTGGTGATGGTGATGGTGGGTCCGAAGATCCTTTCCACCAGGAACACGCCGGCCGTGTGGTGGTACATGGCGCGGTGCCGGACGTCGCCCATCATGGCTTTACTGCCGTCGATGAACTCTTCGATTTCCAGGTAGTCATGCGGGGTGCCGCCCCACTTATGTGAGGCGGACACCGCGTGATGCCAGCTGTTACTCATCAGGCCGGCACCGGAACCGGGCCGGGGGTCTGCGCCGCGTGCCGCCACGCCTTCTCCAGCTCGGCGTAAAGCACGCCGGACGACGGAGCATGGAACTTCTCGATCATCTCGTCGGTGATGTAGAAGCCGTGCCGGGCCATCCACTCGTCATCGACTTCCCAGTCACGCAAGGCGGTGCGGTAGCCGTTGCTGTACTCGGTCGGGATGATCGAACGGCCCAGAATGCAGTACCGCTCGTCCCGCATCCACAGGTCCGGGTGGAGCGCGGCCGAACGCCAGCCGATTCCCTTCTCTTCCAGGACCGCGATTCCGGCCTGAACTTCCGTTTCGAACATTCCGGTGACCTCCTTGGTTATTCGCCGCGTGCGTTCGGCGGCCGGTGCTGTTCGGCGTGTCGCGTGCACATCCACGCGATTACGTCGAACGGGAACACTTGTTGTTTCACCAGGGGTTTCCGTTCGCACCCCTTGATGTAGCACATGTCCCGGCCGCGATAGCGGGAAATGATTTGGATTGCCCCGTCTTTGATGCGTCGGGGGCGCGGGTCGTTGCGCTTGGGGGACATCAGCCGTACATTCCCCCATGTATTTTGCAGACCCATACGCGGGCCTTGTCGGGCCGTTTCTGCCATACGATGATGACGGCCGGCTTGTTCTGGCATCCGTGCACGTAACACAGATGCACACCCTTGCCCTTGGTCACTTTCATGAGGGCATCGTCCTTGGTGATGTACGGCCCTCCGCCGACGTCCCGACTTGGTGGCACTGCGTGTTTCCCCTCAGTGATTGTAATCTGGCTGCGCCCGGACGAATGCCGCGTAGGCGCGGGTCAGGCCCGCTTCGGTGATGATGTCATCGAATTCCAGCCGCGCCACCGCTGCGTCCCACACCTCATTTGAGGTAGCGGGATCCGGGAGAACAACGGGATTGATCAGGTTCTCCATTTCGGAGAGGCGGTTGAACAGCTCGAATCGAAGCGGGATCATCCGGTATCCGCGCTGCTGCCATTCCTCCGTGAGGAGTCGGCCCAGGATCTTCACCGCCGGACCCGTCAGGTCGGTCTCCGCGTAGTCCATGAATTCTGCGTTCAGGATGTTGTCCACCCAGTAGCGGAAGACGAACTCGGGGGAGTCAATGACGGGTTCGATGGTGGCGGTCATCGGGTGCCTCCTTGGTGTGTTCCTGACAACAAGAAGACTACCCGACCCGCCTCGGCTTGTCAACCCTTTGAGCTGACCAATCGACGATACCGCGCCACCATCACCACCGTACGAATGTCCCGCGACTGCTCCCGACCGGCACGCTCCAATGCGTCCAACCAGGTCATGAACTCCGTGTGCGTGATCCTGTCCTGGGCATAGCGACGCTCCCGCATGTACCAACGCACATACGGGAGCGCCACCACCACCACGCCCAAGACGGACAGCGTGATGTCCGACGTCACTTCTCGCCCTTCTCCTTCGGCGTCCACACGAAACGCTCACCCTCGGCCGGCTTCTCCACGAGAATCCGGGAAGACAGCGCGATCACGCTGCCGGCCTTGATCGGCGTACGCGGAAGCTGAAGCTTCAGGTTCGCCTTGCGCTCCACCCACAGGTTCCACGTGTTCGCCACGTGGTACAGCTGTTCCTCTGCGTTCTCCCGAATCGACAACGTCTTCTGCCGAACCAGCTTGTTGCGCAGCGACAGAATCGGGTTGCCGGCGCTCATGTCCTCCCCCGTGCGCAGGAAGTACAGGAACTTATCCGCCCAGAACAGATCGATCCGCGCGGCCCGGAAATGCACGGCCGCTGCCACCGACGGCTTGACGTTCGCCGCGTTGTAGGTGGCGAACGCCAGCCCGGCGGAGTGCTCAATGGCGTCCTTGTGCTCACGGCACCACCGAGTGACCTCGGGGCGGGCCGGGGCGTACAGGTCCGACGCCAGCGCCCAGTTCTCCACCTCCGGGTCATCGTTGAACCCCCACCGCATCAGCAGACGCGCGGCCGGGGACGCCGCGACCGAGTGCTTGATCCCAGCCATGGCGATTTGCTGCGACGTCTTGCGGGTGGAGTTGGTGTCCATCACGTCCTGCGTTTCGGGCTCCAGGCCCAAAATGATGTCCACCACCAGCGGCACGCCGCACAGCTCGACGGCCCTCAGCCGGTGCTGGCCGTCCAGGAGACGACCGGTCTTGTCGACGCGGATCGGGTCACCGACGTAGGGCCAACCTCCCTCGGTTTCCATCATGCGGGCGTAGGACACGGCCAGCGTCTGACTCAACCGCCGGTTGTTCTCGTTGGCGTTGAGCAGCCGGGTCGCGGTCGCCGCGTCGATGGTGACGGTGTGGCGCACCACGCCGGGGGGCAGGGAAGCGAACTGGAGTCCGAATTCCCCAAGCATGTCGGTTGCGGTCCGATTGGCAATCATGGTCACTGACGATACTCCTTGGTGTGTTTCACTGGACGATGTCCAGAATTCCATTCTGATTGGTAACCCGGGGGTCACCCAATTCGACGGCGCGACGCAGGTTCATCGCGAGGGTTGTCCGCTGGATGCCCAGCCGACGCGCGATGTCCTCTTGACTGGCCTGCGGGTCTGCTGTGCGTGCGGCCACGAACGCGGCCACGATCTCCTCCCGGTTGTTCTGGAGGAGGGGGTAAAGGTCCAGCTCACCCCGGTTGCGCACGCCGTAGTAGCAGCCGGAGCACAGGCCACGGGAGACGTGCCTCCGCTCGCCGGGGGCCGCGTTCCTGCTGCCCGTCATGGGCTTGCCGCAGCGCCGGCACAGCCTTTCACTCTGGTTGTCGGCCATCGGGCTTAACTCCTTTCGTGAGCAAAGCTAGTCAGCGTTGCTCGGTTTGTCAAGTGTTGGGCAAGGGGTGAGAGAGAAGCCGCCACGTGGGCGGCTTCAGCAGGTCACCGCGTTGCGGCCGGCGTCGTCGCCAACGGAGGCGTGAACGTGCACTGTGCCACCGGGGCGGGCGCGTTCACACCCACACCCAGCAGGTAAGCCAGCGTCACCGCGAACGCGGCCAGCGCGATCCACCGGAGCGGGCGAAACACCACAGTGTTGTTAATCATGCTCGGCACGGCTGAACTCCTTGGGGGCTCGTTTCCTCCGCCCCTTCGGGGCGTCATCCCTCATATCATCAGGGACGAACTCCTCCCCTGGGAAGTCCGGCTCGTTCGGCCACACCCGATCGTCCGCGTTGTCCGCGCACAGCCGGCACTTTTTCTCACCGGTTACCCACCGGCCCGGCCACATATACATGCCGCACCCTGGGCACAATCCCCACTCCGTCATCCGAGACAGCGTGGAGAACCACGGACGGCCGCGTTCCACGTCCCAGCCCCACGACAGCACGGCCACCCCGTCCGGGTCGAACAGCGCCGCGCCGACCGCCACCGCGCCGGCCGTGGTGATCGGCCGCCCCTGTGCGCTCAGCGACGCCCACCGCCGCACCGTGGCCGCACCGTGGCCGGCGTTGCTGCCGCACGGCACCGACACCTGACCCACGTAGGTTTCCGCCAACGCCAGCCAGGCGTCATGCCGCGTGTAGCCTGCGAAACGAGCCGGCACGAACAGCGGGGCGGTTACCGATCCGCCGGCCCGTCGGGCGTACGCCCCGCGTCGAACCGTGTTTGTTTCCGTGGCCGCCGGTGCCCGGCCGGTGAGGGCCGGGCACCTTTCCGCCAGGGCGGGCGCGCATTTGTCGTGCACACAGGCGTAGAAGTCCGCGCCACGCCACCACGTGTCCGCGCGGCGCAGGCATTCGGCGCACGTGCTGGCATACCCGGTCACGACCGTGATCACGCCATGCCTCCCTTGATCGCGCGGAGCCGCCGTTCCTCGCCGGACGTCATGCGGTCGTGTGCCGCTTCGAGCACAGCGCCCCAATCGTCCGTCGTGAACTGTGATTCTTCGATTTCGAACCAGTTCGTACGGCGACGAACCACACCGTCCGGCCCGGCCAACCGGGGCCGCACCTCTTTCATGTGCAAATAGTCGATCAGGTTGCGGGCCGCGCGGCCCGCGTACTGCCGGCCGCCTGGTTGCGCGGACACGTATTCAGCGAACGAGCTGAACAGGATGTACACACGAGGGGTGCCGTTGGCACCCCAGTTCCCGGTGTCGAACATATAGGCGCGTTTCAACTCCACGGCTTCCGCCTCGATCGTGGTCGCCGCGTGCATGATCAGATAGTCCCGAAGCCATTCCTTGACCGCCGTCGCCAAGTCCGATCCGCTGGAATCCCGCTCCCAGTGGCTCGTCAACTCGGAAATGACGGCTTCCCATTCTTCCTTGTTCTTTCCCACGGTCCGCGATGGAATCATCGCGTCCCGCTCAAGGGTGGTGCGGAATCCCTTCGGAACCTCGAAAATATCCTTGCGGTACCATTCGGCTTTCAGTGGCTTGCCCGGCCGGTACAGCGCCGGACCCGAACCGGCCCAACGGAAACCGTTAGGAATGCTGAAGATCAGCCGCCCTTTCTGGTTCTCGCCGTAGTCGCGGTGCTCCATTCCGATCGTGGACACTCCCGCTTCCCGGAACTTCTTGGGAATCAGAAGCTGATTCAGCACGTCCAGCACGGGCGAGCCTTGCGCGATAGTCTCCGGTTCCCCCGGCTCCGGTGTGGTGCCGGCGGCCGGGGGCTCCGGCTCCCGTTCCCGCACGACGGTCAACGCGGCCGGCGTCACCGGTTCGGGAACGTTCACGGGCGCGGCCGGTTCCGGCGTCGGCTCGACCACCACGGGCGCGTCCCGAATGGCCTGCATCTTGCCGGCCAGCTCATTCCGCTCCGCGTTCGCGGCCTTCGCCATCGCGGTCACGTTCAGCACGGTCCGAACCACGTAGTCGGTTCGCTTGGCCGGGTCCACCTTGTCGGTGTCCCGGTTGAGCAGCCGCCGGCACATGACCGCTTCGGCCAGCACCTCCGGCGACGCGCCCGCGTCGCACATCAGCCGCACCAACGCCGCGTCGATCGCGGAGTCGTCGCCGCCCAGGTCCGACCGCCGCCCGAACCACGTGTCCTCGATCTTGCTGAAGCCGTTCTCGATCATCAGCGCCACATGGGCCGGCATGTAGCCGCGTTCCCGGGACGCCGTGGACGACGCCCGCCGCCACACCGCGTGGAGGTCGACACCGGCCAGCGCGCCCGCGTCGGCCCCGCTGACCGCCTTCACGGCCGTGATGGACTTCATGGCCTCATCACCGGCCAGGAACCCCCGGAAGTCGTCCGGGTCGTAGGCCCAGCCGTTCCACTCCAGCACGGTGACGGGCCGGTGCCCGTCGACCGGGCCGCCATGCTGTCCGTCCGCCCCCTTGGTGTTGATCGAGCCGGGCGCACGCATGAGGCGGGTCAAGTCGTGCACGGAGTCCACGCCCGCGTCCCAGCCGCCCGCTTCGCGGGCGCGGAGCTTCAGCGTGAGGTTCCAGTCCCGGGCGAGCTGAGCAATGTTCGCCTTCTCTTCCTCGGATTCGAAGATGACCGGTTCCGAGAACGCCCACCACGCCTGAATACCGTTGCCCGTGTGCACGATCAGAGTAGGGGGAATACCGCAGGCTTCCAGAATCCGGCGTGCGGCTTCCAGGTCCGGCGGTAAACCGTCCTTCTTGTGGCCGTGTCCCGCAATGTCGATATCGGCCCAGAGGCCCGGGATACCAGCAATATCCCGCGCTTCCGCACGCTGTCCCTTGTTGGCTTCCTCCTTGCGCTTCGCGATTTCGTTAGGTACGAAACCGAGTCCGATATACACCGCGTGCACGGCGCTTGGTTGGCGGCTAGCCAGCTCACAGACAGCTGACGCGATGGCTTCCGGGACCTCCGCCGGAATCCATCGCGTCACCCTGTCAGGAAGAGAGAAGACGGATACCGAGTATCCCGAAAGCCGGTCGTCCCCGGTCCCGTCTCCACCGCCGAGAAGCGCCGAGCAGAACGCGCTAATGTCCTGCCCGGCATTGTTCACAGGTCGATGTCCTCCAGGCTCACGCCCCCGCCGTCGGCGGGGTTCTCCACGAACATGGTCGCCGGAGTGGCGGCCACCCATTCCTTGACCATTTCCTTGTACTGCTTGGACGCTTCGGTCTCCGCGTCGGACAGGGTGCGGATGACGCGGAGCTTCAGTTCCGCGTACTTCTGGCCGTCCTTGGACTGCGCCTCGATCAGGCTCAGGCCGACCTCAACGCCCCAGTAGCCGACCATGTCGGTCATGAGGCCCACGGCCCATTCCTTGAACGCCTTGAGCGACGCCGGGGGCACGGTGACCACGACGGGCAGCATCGCGCCTTCGGTGAGCAGGAACAGCAGCTTCCGTTCCTTGCACGCCTGTCCGGCGCGGCCCTTGAGGTCGGATCCCCACTGCGCCATGGGGCAGTTGCGGCACGTGCCGGTGGGGTTGTCCTCGGCCAGTGCCCCGCCGGGCGCGTACAGGCCGCCGGCAAGCGGCTTCTTGCCGTCCATGCTCATGCACTCGGGCGCGTTGTTCTTGGGCTCCGGGTCGGTCCAGAACACCCGCTGGGGGTTCTGGAGAACGAGGATGCCGGTCAGCTCGTTCACCAGGGTCTTGTTGCCGCCCTTGGTGACGATCCACGACGTTTCGCCGCCGGTCGGGAACTTGATGTGAACCAGGTCCCGGATGCCGGGTTCGGCGTCATCGAAGGTCTCGGCCATCAGCTCGGACATGGTGTCGTCCGGCACGAGCGCGCGGTACTTCTTGCGGAACTCGTCGGAGACGTCCAGCGTTCCGGTGTCCTTCTTCACGATCTCAGTGGCCATGTGGATCTTGTTTCCTGTCTCATGATGGGTGATGGGAATCCCGTTACAGGGCGGGATGTTTGGGCGGTGCTCCGCGAGGGTACAGCCGCCCGCCGGGACCACCGAGCGTCGCCGCCAGGTGCCCCGGGAACCGTGATCAGCGGGTGACCGAGGCCGCCCGGGAGCCGGACTCGCGGAGCCGGATTTCGGTGCTGGGGACCAGCTTCACGACGGCCGCCAGGGCTGCCGGAGGTTCGTCTCCGTGTTCGCGCAACTCCTTGAGGTAGGCAGTCAGCGACTGTGCGGAGTACGTCTCCTTGATCATGAAGTCCAGTCCGGCTTCAGTCATGGCCGCGCGGATGTCGTCCGTGCTGACGCCTTCCAGCTTCTCGACGTGGTAGACGGGATACAGGTATGCCGTCTTGCCGTCGATTCCGGCGGAGTTGATGTTGTCTTCGGCCCATTCGAGCCGGATCCGCTCGTCCAGTTCCTTGATTTCCGCCTTGTACGTCTTGGCTTCGCCTTCGGCCGCCTTGAGCGCGGCCTTGAGGAAGATCAGACGGCGGAGCATTCCGTTCACGGATTCGTCGTCCGGGGAGGGAACCGTGTGGTTCTCCGCCGTGGTGACGGTGGCCGTGGTGAGTCCGACGTTCTCATGGGTGGACGGCCGAACCGTGGTGGCGATGTTCCGACCACCGGGGCGGAAGGTGTACCGCCCGTCGCCCTGGTCGGTCCAACCAGCTTCTGTCATAGGGTGGCCTCCTTGGTGATCAACTACAGTCAAGACTAGTCGGTGACCCTCGGGTTGTCAACTCTTCTGGTCCTGAGGTTTTCTCAGAAACAGCAACGGCCCGTGCCCCTCGGGGTAGGGCACGGGCCGTTGACTAGCGACGCTACTTGTTCGAGCCGGACACATTCAAGAGCATGTTCGACCCGGACCCGGTGCACGAGAAGCCCACCGTCTTGATCTCCTGCGCCACCTTCAGGCAGTCCTCGAACTTGATCCCGTCCGTCAGCGACGCGTTCAGCGCGTTGTTAGCCGCCGCCAGAGCCTGGTTCTTCGCCAGAGTCTGCTGTGCCACCTGCGTTTCCACCTGAGCGTTCCGGAGCTTGTCCAGGTTCGCCTGAGCGGAGTCGGACAGGTGAATCTGGCCAGGCGCGACCGACACCACTTCCAGGCCGGACGCGTTGATCTTCGCCTTCAGCGACGCCGTGATGCCGTCGGTGATCGCCGCTTGCTTCGACCCGTCGATCACGTCCAGGGACGTGAATTCCCCGTACACCTCACGGGCCGCGTTGTCCGTCAACGGCCGCAACAGGTTGTCCCGGGCCGCGTCCAACGAGGTGTAGTTCTTCCAAAGCTTCACCGCGTTCTCCGACGACACCCGGTAGGACACCGTGATGTCAGCGCACGCGGACGCGTTGTCCTTGAAATTGACCTTCACACAGTCCGCGCCGGGCGTGTCGCCCTTGTCGCCGGCCAGCCGGGACGTGGTCTGAACCTTCGTGTCGATCACGGACGCGGTCGCCCACGGCGCGGTCCAGTTCCAGCCCGGTCCGACGGGGTCACCGACCGGCTTGCCGAACTCCTGAATGATGGCCACCGTGTTGGCGTCCACGCTCACGTGGGAGTCCATCACGATGGCGACGGTGCCCAGAAGGCCCGCGACCACGGCAACGATGATGCCGCCGCCCAAGCGGTCTTCGTTCCCGCCGCTGGTCGCCGCGACCAAGACACCGATAACGGCGATCAGCCCCAACAGGCAGCCGACAATGAAAAAGCCCATAAGCCACACTCCTTGGTGTATTCCCTATTCAGCTACCGCCGTCCCGGGCTCCACAGCACGGGCAACGGTTCGAGCGAAGCGGTTCACAGCGACATCCGCACGCGGCACACGCCGGCTTGTTCCGATCCGCCCAAACATTGTGAGTGCAATTACAAATGCACTTTTTCGGTTTCATTGCTCCCCAGGAATCATCGGCCAATTCTTGGCGTTGGCCTTCAGATTGTCGATCATGCCGCGCACCTTCTCTTCCTCTTCCGCGCTCAACTCGTGCGCGGATTTCGCAAGATGGTTCGCGAAGTTCATGGACCAGTTGTGGTACCAGGTCTTTTCGTGCTGGTGAAGCTTGTCGAGTGACGCGTTACCGATCACCGGGTATTTCTTCGCGATCACCCGAAGGACCATCAGGGTCGCACGCACGTCCGCTTCGGCCGTGTGCGCCTCCGTCAGGTCCATTCCGCAGTAGTGCCGGAACAGGTCCGTCAGCGTGCGCTTGCCGCGCCGGTACCTGTCCACCGCGCGATCGATCGTCAGGGGGCACAGCACGGGTCCGCGAATTTCCAGACCGCCGAACCCGTGCCGGGCCAATTCCCTGTCCAACATGGTGAGGTCGAACGGGGCGTTGTAGATGACGAGCGGGACTTCGGGCCGCCAGTGCTCCGCGATCGTGTCCCAGATGTCCCACACGGCCGTTACGGGCCGTTGTCCGTGCTCGCGCACGTGCTCTGTGGTGACGCCGTGGATCCGGGACGCGGACTCGGGAACCTCGATCCCCGGGTTGATCGTCCAGTTGGATACGCGCAGGTCAAAGCCTGGCATGTCCACGATCACGGTTCCGGTCACGATCCGGTCGTTCACGGGATCGACCCCGGTGGTTTCCAGGTCGAACCCGATCAGAGGGCCGTCGGTCCAGCTCACATCACACCTCTTCGTACGTCTCCGGCATCACTCCGGCATTGATCGGGTAGGACTCACCCTTGGGTCCGATTGCGATGTGGTCGCCCACACCGAACGGAATCCATGCCGTGTGGAGATAATCGTACACAGCGATGCGGCCGAAAAACTGGTCCTTGTGCTCCGGAAGTGGTGCCGTGCCGAACTCGTGACCGTTGCCCTCGGCGTCCAGGGCCAGCAGGCCCCACGGGTTGTTTCCGCACCGGCCCTTGATGAAATTGGCGAGGTCGGTCACGTTGTGGCCGCTGTACTGAAGTGCCTCCGTTTCGAACTTCTTGCGGTAGACGCGGGGTTCCGGATGTTTCATTTTTTCCGGGTTGACCCACGGGTGCCGGGGGTCGTGCTTGTTCTTGGCGGACAGGATGTGGGAGAAACGCGCGTAGTGACTGGAGTCCTGTTCGGTGTCCCAATCACCGTCCCAGAGAACACACGCGATTCCGTAGACGACCGCGTCCAGTTCCATGGGATTCTGGATGTGTGGCATGACAACTTCGACCATTTCGTCGAAGATGGCGTAGGCGCTGCCCCATCCCATTCAGTACCTCCTTGGTTCGATACGACAACCCTACCCTGTCAGACCCGGGATGTCAACTGATTGGGTACTTGTTCCATGGGATGTCCAACAAATGCACGTCCAACACCGCCTCATGCCGCCGGACCCGCGCCAACAGGTCCCAGAACCGCCGGTCCGACACCAACACTTCTCCCTGGTCGTCCTGGGTACGGATCAGACGGCCGATGGACTGCACCACCCGCGTGTGCCGCTGCTCCTCCACGAACCCCCGATACCGGCGGTTCATCTGCTCCGCCACGTGATCCGTCATGCCGAAGAACGACCACAGCACAAGCCGAGTCAACAGCTCACCCGGCAAGTCCAGACCGGTCGCGAAGCTGGCCGTACCGATCAGCGTCGCCGGCAACCCGGACGCCACCATGGCCTGATACTTCGCGGCCGTCTCGCCGGCCGCGATCGAGCCACCCTCCCGGGGCTGGCACAGCACGTTCGGGTGGGTGTTCCGGGGAAGCGCCCGCGCCACCAGCGACACGTCAGCGTGCGACGTGCACAGGATCAGCGCCGCGCGCCGCGCGGTGAACGCCGCCACCTCCGCCAGCCGCGCCCGCACCGTGTCGGAGTCGTCCGCGTTGGACTTCACCCCGGAGTGCTGAGAAATCCAGCCCCGAACCTGGGTGGCGTAGTTGAACGGATGCCCCACGTCGGTGACCTTCACCGCCTTGTCGTACACGCCACACCGCCGAGGGAGCGTGTCCCCGGCCGTGCCGGTCACCAACGCGCCCGCGCCGATCATGCGCGCGATGAACCCCTCATGCGCGGTGATCGGAATCAGCCGGATCTCTCCCGGCTTTTCCTCCCCGTGCACGGCGGCCCACTTCTGCACCTGACTTGACCCTTCGGCCAACTCGGCAATGGTCGCCAACATGTTAAGCGTGTCGACGCCAACGGCCTTTGCCTCAAACATTTCGGGACCAGGGTATGGATCGCGGTATTCCACGAGCTTTTCGCCAATTTCGGTCAACACCTGTCGATATTTCCGGAAGTAGGCGACTTCCTGTGATGTACGCGCCGTGTTGATCGGGCGCTCACTGTCCCACTTTCCCCACGGCTTACGAACCTCGGTCGCGAACTCCAGAATCTTCGTCGTTGCCTTGATCAGCTTCTCACCACGTTCCGGGGAGATGATCGTGGCAACATTGGAATCAGGATCCGGCAGGAAAACCCGGCTTCCAGTTCCCTCAGTAAGGGTTCGGGTCTGAAGGTCCCGAACAGTGTCGGGAAGGTGGTGCGCCTCATCGATCAACAAATCAGCCCACGCCGGCAACAGTTCGGTGATTCCCTTTTCCATCAGGTAGTGATGGAAATACAGGAAATGGAAGTTCGTGAGCACGATATGCACCTGGTGGGCACGCGACCGGGCGCGCTTCGAGGCACAGCCGCCATAGGGGTCATCACTGCGGTACGCGCCGGCACAGTCGCAGTAGTCGTCACACCCGTTGGGGCACACCCATGGCCGCATCCCGCCGATACACACCCCCGTGCCGGGGCACCGGTACGACTCGTCCAGCCCTTCGGCCCTCAGTTCGCCCTGGGTGGCCCAGTTCGCGGACTTGCTGTGCTGCTCCAACCATGCTTCACGCTGCGCCGGGTCGCGCTGGTCGAACCCGCCGAACTGGGCCGCTTTCGAGTCAGCACAGGCGTAGTTGCTGCCGCCCAGGACGCGGACGAATGTGACGCCGGTGGCTTCCGCAATGCGTGGGAGGTCCTTGTTCACGTACTGGTCCAACAGGCTGTTGGTGACCGAGGCGACAACAGCCGGGCGGCCGGGAATGCCGACGTCAGCCGCGCGGGACAGAACGGCGAACGACTTGCCGACGCCGGTTCCGGCCTGGACGAAGATGGGATTGACGCGGTCGGCGCACAGCGCCGACACCAGGGCATCCTGTTGGGGTCGCCGGCCGTATCCGGTGTAGGCCAACAGCTTCTCGAACGACGGTGAGGTGTACACCTCCGGGCCTCCTTTGGTCTGGGCACCGACCTTACCCGACCGGTGTCGGGGTGTCAACTCCTTGGGTCAGTCTTCCCACTCCTCACTCATATAAAAGAAGTCCAAGGCATCACAAATGGTGCCCTTCAACTTCTCCACATCCGACGCCTCGAAATGCTTTTCCGGACTCTTACAATACCGGTGAGACATGCCATCCAAAATCTGAAGATCCAACCCGTCCAACTCAAGGACAAGCTTTCCGTCACGAACCTCGAACTTCCGCACAAACACCTCCCGAATAGAAACAGGGGCTCCCGCCGAAACGGAAGCCCCTGTTCACACCATTACACCCGGTCCATCTCCCACGGCCACCGGCCCGTCTCCGCCGCCTCGATGATCGGAATCAGACGGAACGTGGCGTCCGTCAGCCCGCCCAGCTCGTGACGGTTCGTGCCGGCCGTCATCGCACCCGCGTACCCAGCCAGGTTGAACGAGTACACCGGCACATCTGCCGGCACGTAGCGGTTAACCGCATCCGCCCCGCCGTACCAGCTGGTACC
>Ga0207663_10000143_pt1 | contig 32818 bp, 22 predicted proteins | sample LARL53metaG_FD_184346 | JGI IMG/M metagenome (GOLD analysis project Ga0207663, IMG submission 184346) | Corn, switchgrass and miscanthus rhizosphere microbial communities from Kellogg Biological Station, Michigan, USA - LAR L5-3 metaG... | ecosystem: Host-associated > Plants > Roots >...
TAGAGGGCGCGGTGCCTTGGATCACATAGCCGCTGTTGCACGCGGTGCATGAGCCTGTGGGGCCGCTACCGTTGGGGCATTGGGCGACTACGTTGACTGTGAGTGACTTATTGTAATTATTCCATCCGGGAAAGGCTGCTGTTTGTACAGATGGCGTAAAGAGATAGGCGCCCACGGCTGCTGGTGTAAACGTATAGCTTTTGGTGCCGAGCGGGGCTGCAGTCCACATGGATGAGTTGCAGACATTACCGGTGCCGCACCATAGGTTGCCGACGTTGTCATTGATGGCGGTTTTGACAAGGGTGTCGCCATTAGCGGCGAAAGTAGCAGTAACAGTAACCGGTTGCCCGACGATTGCCGTAGTTGGGTTGGCACTATTGCCGGTAATAGAAATGGTCGGGAGTGCTACTACGGTAACAGGGATGATCATGGCATTAGTGCCACCGTTGCAGGTGAGGCTGTAGTTGTAGGTGCCGGGGGTGGAGGGCGCAGTGACTGCTTGCGTGCCGGCAAAACCGCTTGGAGAGAAGCCGGCGCCTGTGCCCGTTACGCTTGAAACAAAGCTATAAGAGTAGATGGCGTTCCAACCCCAACCACCGGCACATTGGCCAAATGAACATTGCCCAGTGTAATGCTGCGCGCCATATACTGTCCTGTTCGGCAAACACGACCACTCCATGGTCATGCTTTGGCCGGGAGAAACAGTGGGGGCGGTGCCTGCCGAGGTATTGCCCGATGGACCGCTAAGCACAGGGAGCACGCTGGTAGCTTGGTAACACTCCGTACCATACGTTGGACTATCTCCACCACCAGTCTGAGAGACAGTACCCCCGTTTGGACACACTGGACCAATATACGCGAGGCCATCGCCAGACTGCCCCCAACAACCCATAGTCGCACCATTGCCAGTGTCGAAATTTTGAGGCGACCCTCCGCTAGGACAAGCTCTGCCCATATCTCTTTGGTAGGTATATCCTGCGGTAACAGAACGTGTCTGGTACACAGACTGCCCTGCACCGCCACCAAGGTCGACGCTAAACACCCCTACTGAAAACGTATCGGGCGGTGTTGACTCTGCTTGAGTCCCGCCCCCCCAATAACTGTTGCCTATGGTCGGGCACCCCGGGCCGGGAGCGCCGCCGTAACTCGCGAAAGACCAGTTGACATAGCAGGCGGTGTCCGCCGGGTATGTTTGACTTGTGTAGCCGGAAGGTACGCCTTGTGTGTCGCCAAGGGCGGTGGCGGCAGCTTGCGAACTGCCATGATTAAAAAACGAAGCAAGACCATTCGGTGTGAAGTCGTTGCGGGAAATAAAGACTCCCACAACAAGCAATAACGCAACACCTCCGCAGAGAGCTACGAGTTCTTTCAATTGTTCCGAAGAAAAGTTGCGCATGGATTTAAAATCTAGACAAAGGCATCCGAGCCACACCCCCTCCACTATTATATCTCCTGTATCAAAGGCACCAGAGGTACCGTCACCGTCGAGGTGTAGATAGTGGTCCCGTCGGTGCACGAGAGCGTAAAGGTGGTCTTGTGGGTGAGAGGGCCGGACAGAAGTCCCGGCGAAGTAGAGGCGGTGCTGAGTGTCGTGCCGCTGTCGTTTTTGACCGTGCAGGAGGTCATGCTGACCGTAGTCCACGAAAGCGAGGTTGAGGACCCGGTGCGCACATGGGCAGGGGTGGCGGTGAGTTGCGAGACAATACTGGGTGGCGGAGGGACGACGCAGTAGCCGTTCGTCAGCACAAAGCCGTTGTCGCAGGTAGCGCAGTTTCCATCGGCACCCGTACCGTGGACACACTGCGCCACGCAATTGCCGCCACTTGGTACAAAGCCGCTGTTGCAGGTGAGGCAGGAGCCTGCCGGGCCGGTGCCGTTGGGGCATTGCGGTACGCAACTATTAGAGGGCGCGGTGCCTTGGATCACATAGCCGCTGTTGCACGCGGTGCATGAGCCTGTGGGGCCGCTACCGTTGGGGCATTGGGCGACTACGTTGACTGTGAGTGACTTATTGTAATTATTCCATCCCGGGAATTTGCTGGTCTGTACGGCAGGATAGAAAATGTACGAACCGGTAGTAGCAGGGGTAAAGGTATAGCTTTTATTTGTTGGAGGTGTCCATGCCACTCCGGGAAGGGCATTGTTTTGGTAGTCGTTGAGCGCGGTCTGAACCAACGTATCCCCTACCCCTGCAGTAAACGTCCCCACAATACTGACCGCCTGCCCCGGGACTGCGGTAAAAGGATTGCTGCCGTTGCCGGTGATAGTAACAGCGGGCGCGGGCGACACAATAACAGGGATGGTCATGGCATTAGTGCCACCGTTGCAGGTGAGGCTGTAGTTGTAGGTGCCGGTAGTAGAAGGTGCGGTCACTGACTGCGTGCCATACAACCCGCTCGGCGTGAACCCGGTGCCGCTACCGGTGACACTTGAGGCAAGGCCATAACTGTATACAAAGACTGAATACCATTGTGCGACAGAAAGCCATCCTCCGCCTGATTTATACTCTGCATAAACCGTCCGAGACGGAAGACACGACCATTCAAAAGTTACTGTTTGGCTCGGATATACATACACCTGCGAACCGACGGCGTTGCTTACGGGAGCAGCCATGCTCCCCGCGATTGTTTTGGAGCAAGTCGGGGTGGCACCTTTTGAGCCCGTATGCAAAGCGTAACCGCTGGGACAGCTATAAAAACATCCATTTTTACTGCAGGATGCTATTACAGCCGCAGATTGGTCATATGTGGCGGTAACTGTGCGCGTTGTGTTTACGCTCTGCCCCCGACCCGAACCAAGATCAACGCTAAAAACTCCCGACGAAAACGTATCTTGATCGGGGGAGGTGCCTGAGCCAAAATTGCTATTGCCGATGGTGGGACAGAGCGGACCCCAGTTGGGACCGTAGCTGGCATAGCTCCAGTTCACCCAACAAGTAGGGTCCGCAGTATACGTGCTGCCGGTATACCCAGAGGGAATGCCTTGGCTATCACCGAGCGCGGTGGCCGCAGCCTGCGATTGCGAAAGATTCGAAGCAAGAGGGGTACCGTCCACAGGTACCTGGCTTATAAAGACCGCTGCAAAAAGAAGCACCGCCACGCCGCCACAAAGCAAGGCAACATCTTTGAGTTGCTTCTGCGACAACCCGCGCAAGCCCCGTAAGCTCATATACAAGTAGTATAGGTCCTTACTGGGCAAGAGACGGACACAATTGTCCACAGCCTCACCGCTTGCTAGAGCGGGCGGTACAGATTTTTTTGCGGCAAGCCCATTTGCACAACTTGGTCGACACCCGGGATACGTATCCACGCGTTGTGCGCAAAGGGCAGGTAAGAAACAGCACAGGCATTAGGGACATCAACAATGCGCCAAAAAGGGCTGCCGTTTATTGATGTGTCGAAAGTCAAAGCAATTGAGCTAATGGCGGGATTTAGCGCACACAGCTGCTTGAGATAAAACCAAATAGCGTACGGATCGCAGCGTTGGATAGCATAGGTCGAGGTTGAAGTCGCGACCTCGCGCGTGCCGTTTTTAAAATACGTAGTGGACACCGACACGCATTGGTAGTTGGCGTCGAACATGTACACGCCGAGCTTATTGCCCTCTCCTGTCACGCGCGACGGCCCGGGTATAGCGTATGGAATTGCATCGACCGCGCATACCAACAATAGAATGAGCACGCCGCCAAAAATCTGCCGCAGCGGCCGCCACGACCAAGGCGCCTGTTCACCTGCAAAAAACAGCGCCAGTATCATAGGGAGCACAATCGCGGGATATCTCAAGCCCACAAAGACAGCCGAATAAGTGTGAAAGACGGCGAGGACTCCCAGCACAAAAAGCCGCACCCGCCGGTCCGGATAAAACAAAAACCACACCAGCACCAGCTCCATAAATATGACTGCGTTGGTTGCGACAGGGATAAGTGCGTGCGGAATAAAGTCGAGTCCGCCTTGCAGTGCCTTGAAATACGCCCCCGACAGCCAACCTTCGTTGAGTTTGGTGAGTCCTGAGAGAAAATAGAGCAGCACTGCGCCTACGCGTAAAAACGAAAGCTTGTAGCGTGCAAAAAGAAAGAGCGCGGCGTAAAGAAAGTGAAAGTACCAATAGTTGACCGAGAGCCGCATCGACATGAGCATCACCAGCGTCTCCCACGCAAAAAGAATAAGGAATATCGCGTACACAGCCTCAAATCGACGGCGCACCAAAAGGAAGCCGGCCCAAACCATAAGAGCAAACAGTAGTGCGTAGGCTGCCCCCTGCAGGTTGCCGAGGGGCGGCACAGTAAGGAAGTACCACGAGCCGCACGACTGAAAGAACGGCCAACAGAGCTGCCTACCCTCTTCAACCGCGTTGCGGGTAAAGTCGGAGTACTGCGACCAGAAAGAAAACTCAAGGAACCAGCCGAACAGGAGCGCCCACGCCGCTATATATAGAGCCCGTGACTCGGCCACCTCACCTGAATGTAAGAAACGGGAAATCTGTCGTTTAAAAAAAGCACCGATTGTTGAGAGAGTTGTCATAACTAAAAAAGATACTTAGTGATTAGTATACCGCCGACTACAGATACCAAAAAGGCAAGAAAAAGGCGTGGGGTTAATCCCACGCCTGTACATTTTTTACGGATGCAGTACGTACGTTATGCACTCAGCTCCTTGATGACATCCTCGACCGCCACCACAACCGTGTCGATTTGGGCCTCGGTGATAGTGAGCGCAGGGGTGACATAGACCTTCATCAGGACTTCTCCGAAATAATCCGGATGAAAGACCGGCGAAGTAAACACCCCGCGAGACAGGAGCCCTTGCACGATCTTTGAAGCCGGATATACCGTCTCCAGGCAACGCATGAGCCCTGTGCCGTTAAATCCGCTCACCTGCTTTGGATACTTTTTTTGAAGCTCGCCAAAGGACTGAGCAAGATAACCCGACTTCTGACGAATGTTGTCGAGAAGCCCTTCGTCGAGCTGCTTGGCAAACTGCAGTAAGGCCATACACTGGAACGGACTCGCGTTCCAGGTGACACCCCATATGCCGCTGGCAAGCTCCTCCATGAGGGCGGGTTTGCCGATGACAAACGAGAACGGCACTACGCCGCTGGCCGCAGATTTCCCGCCGCAAATCAGGTCAGGTTCGGCGCCGACGCTCGGGGAATAGAAGAATTCCCCCAGCCGCCCGAAGCCGCTCCTGATCTCGTCGGCGATGAAAACCGCACCTTGTTGTCGGCATAGGGCACCGACTGCGGCAAGATATCCCGAAGGCGGGACCATGCATCCTCCGGTGCCTTGCACCGGCTCAAGCAAGACAGCAGCGACTCTCCCGTCACGCGACGCGAATGTCCTCTCAAGCGCATGTATGTCGCCGAAAGGAACATGCACAACATTTAGATTTGGAGAGAGCGGACCAAGGTTATTGCGACCGCGAGGGCTCCTGAAAAAGGAGCGCTCCAAGCCGCCCGACCCGTGATAGGCGCGCTCGGCAACCACCACCTTGTAACAACTCCAGCGTGGGTCGCACCCATCAAGGTTGTGGCCGTCTTTTTTAGCCGCATGGCCGAGCGCAACACGCAGGGCCGCATTGACGGCAACACTGCCGTCGTTGGCGAAAAAGACTCTTGCATCCGGCATGCCGGAGACGGAGCGAAGCACCGTGAGCACCGACTTTAAAAGCCGGTGCGCAACGATGCCCGCTACGGCCGGCGTTCCGTGCATCATGTACCGGGCAAGCAGGCCGCTCAGCACTTCGTTGCCGTTGCCTGCCCCGGTTGCGCCAAATGCAACCTGGAGATCTATCAGTTCTCTCGTAACCAATGCACCGTCGGCCGACGGCACAATGACGCGCATGGAGCTGGAGTCTCCACGGCCTTCGGCAATAAGTGCGTCGCCGGCGGTAGAGTTCCTCGCACGCGCACTGTTGATGAAGTTGATAAGCGCCTGAAACTCGGAGGCAGACGTAACAATGTTACTCTCCCCGTCGACTGTGACATCGTCTATGCGGGGACCAAACGATATATTAAGCTTCGACATGCGCTATCCTCTCTCTTGTTAAGACCAAGCTGCGAAAACTATACCCCTCTACAATATAGAGCGCAAGGGACCGGTAACCATATATAAAAAACGCGACCAGTATAGTTTGGTCGCGGATAGCTACATTATTTTATTTTTCTAATTTTTTCATACACCACGCTGTGGTGTCATAGATTTTTTTTGACCTGAACAAGTCGCCCCATTTTTTAATTTCATTGTGCATGAGTTGGTCTTGTTGGTGTGCAGACAAGAACAGAGGTTCGATTGCAAGCTCTTTAAATGCACTTGCAACAGCAGGGGTTCGTAGTGCCTCGTTGATTTTTTGCGAAAGATACGCCCGCCGCGCCGCCGGAACACCCTTGGGTGTATAAAGTGACGCCCAGGTTGGCAACGTAAAACCCTTGAGACCCTCTATCCCCAACTCTGCAATCGTAGGGACGTCGGGCAGGTAGGGTTCTCTTCGCGGCCCGCTGACAGCCACAGGGCGCAAGTTGCCCGCATCAACCTGCCCTTGTATCGCCGCGTAAGACTGAATGAGCACGGGCACTTGGCCTCTCACGGCGTCCATAAGCAGATCCGCTATCTTTGTGTGCGGCACCATCACAAACTTCACACCCGTTTGATACATGAATATCCGAGCGAGCAGATAGTTGGGGGTATTAACGCCCGTGAGGCCCACGTTGAGTTTGCATTCATTTTCCCGCGCATACCGGAGTATGTCGGGAAGGGTCCTGAAGGGTGAGGCTGTGGATACCGCGACCACATTTGAGAACGTCTCGAAGCCCGACAACGCGTCAAACTCTTCGAATGGAATAGAGAGATTTGAGCCTTTAGCCTGCGCATCGGCTATGGCAATAGTGTCGGCTGACGAAAACATATTTATGGTGTATCCGTCTCGAGGAGCACTAAGTGCCGCTTGCGCAGCCACTATGCCGTTGCCTCCGGGATGATTTTCGATCACCACGGGCTGTCCGAACGTAACAGACAATGTCTCGGCAAACCGCCGCAGCGTAATGTCTCCAGCCGTAGCAGGCAGACCGGGATAAATAATTTTGAGCGGCTTTGAAGGATACGTATCACCGGCCCACGCCGTGTGCGCTATCAGAGTGAGGGCGGCAACGAGTACCGTTGAGATGCTGCGCATGCTGAACATAGGAACCTTCTTTCTCTGTTCTTTAACAGATTGTGAGGAGAGGAACTGCTGTTTGAACTGTATACAAACCCCCCAATAGAGTCAATATTTTATACGCGCGCCCCGAGTCCGGAGCCCGAGCGGGTAGAGGCTTCGTCGCCGGCGATATGACGCACGACTATAGGGGTGAGCCCTTTGCCCGAAGGGCTGCCTTGCGGCTGCTCGATAAAAGAAATCGTGAGCGGGAGGTAAAGCCCGGCCTCCACACCTTGCGCGTAGGTGTACGTCGGGAATACGCGGAGCTTCTTTTCTATTGCGCGGGCAAGTACTGCGGCATCAGGAGTGTTGCCCGCACGCACCAGCGAGATAGACACGCGCGGCAGCGCTTTAGTCTCGACTGCTTCGTCGGTGTAGTGCACTTCAAAATATTGGGAGACTACGCCGAGCGAGTTCAGCGCCTCCTCAACCGCAGCTATCTTAAGTTCTCCCTTTACCAGGCGCACCGGGAAGACGGTCATGCGCCCGATAATCTCGAAGGCGCGACTGTGCCGGTCGCATCCGCAGTCCCGCTTAACATACGCGGCAACGTCTCCCGTAAGATACCGAACAAGAGGGAACGGAATAGTGGGCGAAAGCGTCGTGAGTGCAAGCTCCCCGTATACGCCGTCTTTCTCAATAGGCTTCCCTGTCTCGGGGTCAAGTATTTCGCAATAAAAATGTGACACCGGCTCGATAGCAAGCGAGCCGGGAGCTGTAAGGCTATGGATGCAAGGAAACGCCACCGCCTCGCGCGTCTCTGAGCTTGAGTAGTTGCTGATGATAGCAGCGTTCGGGTACTGCTTTTTCAATATATCGAACTGCAATGGCGAACAGCGTTCGCCACACAACTGCACCATCTTTATAGTGTGCGCTATCCCCTGCTCTTTAAGCAGGTCGCCGAACACTAGCGCACTAAAGGGCGCTAGATAGATACCATCTATCCCCATTCGCTTGGCAATATGTGCGGCAAACTTGAGGTCGGCAACGTCGCCAAAAAGGCTGACGACTCCATTGTGGGCTTGGGGAAAATCGAAATGCGCCGAGGCAAAAAAGTTAAGTATGCGGGTCACCCCCAAACGCGCATACGGATCTGTATACTCGCCATAACTTACCCGGGGCGTGATTAAAATCCCCTTACCAGAGGTGCCGTAGCTGTTGCGGATATAGTGGACATCTTCGCGTGCGACAAACATGCGCTCCCACAAGGGCGTATTGATAGCGTCTGTGCGCGGCATAGCGGGGATACGCTGCCAATGATGCACCGTCAATGGAAAAGATGACTCTATATTCCCCAATTGCCCGCGATAAAAAGAAGAGTGCGGATTTTCGCAGACCGCGCGCAACACCTTTTCAAGTTCCGGGGCAGGAAATTCCCTCATGATGGCCAAATTGTATATTACTCGCGCACAATACGCACCCGTTTGCCTTGTACGCCGGGTTCACCCACCCGGTTGACCACGCGCAAGGGCGCATACTCCCCGGCCGCCACCCCCTCTGCGTATGTTTTGTCTGGCGCCACTCGAAGAGCCGAGGCTATGAGCCGCTCCATATGTTCCGGAGTAACCCCGGGCTGCAGTGCACATACAATAGTGACGCGCGGTACAAGCAAACCGTCCTGCATGAGTTCGGCGAAGCGCACCTCAAACTCATATCCGGTAAGATACTGCGCCAACGAAGTAAGGACTCGGTCGACCTCCACCGTGTGCAGCTCGCCGCCACGGATGCGCAGGCGGTCTATCTCCAGACGTCCTTCTATTTGAAGGAGCGGTGTTGTGGCGCCACAAGGACAATCCGTGCGCACGATGCGGGCAGAGTCCCCTGTTTTATACCGTATGAGCGGCAATGCCGTGGGGCGCAGGACTGTTATCACTATTTCTCCCGACTTGCCTGTCTCTGTTACTGCGGCGCCCGACTCATCTACAAGCTCCACATGGGCAGAAGCGGTGAGAGGGTGCACCAAGAGCTCATATGAGCGCGCCGCCACGGGGCATGTCCCGGCTATGGGCGTTTGTGCTTCTATACTCGAGTATTCTGCAAAAAAAATACTGTCCCGAAAATAAGCTTTAAGAAATCGCCAATCGGAGGCAGTGCAGAGCTCCCCAAAGAGTTGAACTACTTGTATACGGCTGGAGGCTGCCGCGCTGAGCATGGGTGCCAGAGCCACAAGCGCGTACGGGAACCCTGCTAACACGTCGGGTCGATACCGTTCGACAAGCGCGGCAGACAACGGTATATCGCCCGGGATAAGTTGGAGCGTGTCTATCCGCTCTGTATTGCTGTAGTAGTAGAGATACTGCGCCCCGCTAAAGCTTGCTGACCGGCGGATTGGAAGTGCGTTAAAGAACCACGCCTGCCAGCGCTTTGTATCTTTTTCGTCATAGGCCCTGGGCATGAGAAGTGCGCCCTTGCCCGACGTGCCTGAGGTTGGCCGTATGGCGTTGATTGTTTTCTTATCAGGAAAAAAGATTCGGTCCCACACCGGCACCTGCTGAATCTCGCCTCTGGTCAAAAACGGCACCGCCCCCCAATCGCCGCCCGAAATTGCCCTCTCTGCGCCCGAGTCATTACCATATTTGAGGCGATAAAAATCGCTGTATGGACTCGTGAGTGCGCTCTTTAATACCTCCCGTGCACGGTCCTGTGTGTCACTCATATAAACAAAAAAGTGTTTTTTTCTTTGCGGGCAATGCGCACGCCGCTGTCATACCGCACAAGCGGCAGCGCATGCTTCTCTAGGCTTGAAATTAAACATGTTCCCTGTTCGCTTACTTCAAAGTAGATACCAGGGAGCGGCTCAATGGCGCCGCCTTGCAACATACGGGCCACCGGCACTCCGGGGAACAAGTGATACTCGACCATGTACAGGCCGTTGAGCACGGGCGGCTTAACCTCAGTGCCAAACGGTACGATGAGATGCCATGCCCGAATTTGTTTTTCCAAATTTTCTTTAGCAAGCATCGCTTGAAGCTCCTCGGCGACTTCAGGAGTGCTGACTACCATTTCGGCCCGGGCTTCTTTCATGACCTGGACAGCCAGCGGCAAGTTGCGCGGTGCGAGCACCGACACAGGGACGCTCTTGGCCCGAAAGGTCGCATAAAAAATGGGGGCCACCTGCCAAAAAAGCGGTGCAAGATATGCGGCGACAAACGGTTTTATTTCATCAATCTCTGCAGTAAGGAGCGGCCACGGCTCATCAATACGGCGTGGCACCAAAAAAAGATTTTCAGGATGGGCGGTACTAAACTCCGAAATTACATAGCGCACATCCTTCTCCGGGTATGTAAGGAGCGAGGATGCAGCGCGGAGTGTATCGGCGGAGGATACGGGCACGCTTTTCCATTGATCCGCAGTGACACTCTCCGGCAAATCCTTATAGGCAGCGCAATGCGTGCGGGCAAATGTGTAAACTTCTTTGAGTTTGTTAAAAATATCCGGTGTCATACTGCATCATTGTGACTGGGTAAGCCGTATGCGTTTGCCTTCTATCGTACGCGTAGGCTCCCGCAGTATACCAACTTCAAGTGGGAGCAAAAGCCCTTGCCGTACTCCCTCTCCATATAGTGCAGTTTTGCCTATATGCAAGCGCCCCTCGAGACTCCGCGCGAGCGCCTCTAAATCAACAGGGGCGGCCTTTGGAAGTATCAAGACCCGCAGGCCTTTTATATGTCCCGTACTCGTCATTTGCTCTATATATTGCACTTCAAAATCTTCTGGAAACACCTGCGGAGAAGCGGCAAGCGCTTCCTCGACAAAGTCCAGCGAAAAGTCGCCGCCAAAAAGCCTTGTTTCCTCGGCGCTGACTCGCCCCATATGTTTGAAGCGCGGTGTGGGGTCTCCGCACGGACAATGCGCTTCCTCAATAGCCAGCAGGTCGCCTGTGCGGTATCGGATAACCGGGAACGGCTGGTCGGTCGTAAGAGACGTAATAACCAACTCCGCGGGAACATCCGACGGCATCACCGAGACGGCAGTCCGGGGGTTTATAAACTCGCTGTAGAAAAACTCCCGGTCGATATGAAACGACGAGAGTCCGGTCTTAATTGCATGGCTGCACGACTCGCCGAACGTCCCGTTCCAGTCTGAGGCGGAGTAATTTTGGACTAAGACCGCTTGCGGGTATAAGCGCCTTAAAGCCTCTATCTGCGCGGGAGAGCACCTCTCGCCGCACAGCTCTACTACTTTAATCGAATCTATAATGCCAACCGCAGCCAAATATGGTGCAACATCTATCGCGAGCGACGGCAGGTGCATCAAAGAATCTACAGCAAACAGTTTGGCAAGTGTTGCGGCAAACATGAGCTCCTCGTGTGTCTCAGGAACAAAACTGGTGAGTAGCATAATACCCGCTCTTCGACGCTCTGCTTCAGACATAAACAAAGATGAAAAAAAAGTGATCATGCGCGTAGCGCCGCCGAGCGCAGCTGCTTTGCCGTACTTACCAAAGGTGCGCCTGGGTGTAAAAAGTCGTTTTTTTGTGCCCCCGGTATAGCGAATGGTGTACACCTCGTCGTGCGGTATAAAGGTACGCTCCCACACGGGCACCTCGGCTATTTTGTCTTTGGTCAAAAATGGGAGTACCTGCCACTCCTCAACGCTTTTTGGGAATCCGGGCTTCTGCAAAAAAGCGCCCAGATAGCGTCGATAGAAATCCGAATACGGATTTTCTGTGACCCAGTGAAAGACCTCCTCCAGCGCAGAGAGCGGAGCCTGCTTTGGGGTACGGGAGGATTCTTCCATGGGCGAAACTATACCATTTCCAAATTAGGGAGTAAAAATTACTCCGGCCGAGCCTGTATCGCGCCAATAATCCTTTGCGCGGCAACGGCTGAGCCGTGCATATACTCCAGGAGCGGCCCGAAGCTCCCTGCCGCAAGCATCCCTGTAAAAAAGAGCCCGGGCGCTGTCGACTCAAAAGCGGCGGAAAGCGCCGGATACCCTTCCTCCAACTCTATACGGTTGTGCAACTGCGGTGCAATAAAATCCACATGACGCAGACGCGGCCTAAACCCCGTCGCAGAAATTATCCTATCCACAATCACTCCTGACCGCAAAAAATCTTCAGCGGCAATATCCGGGACAAGCACAATAGCCGAATGCTGCGCACGCTCCGCGAGCGAGGGCTCCAGTTTGGCCCTTCCTTCATGATGAAACCGGTCTACTATTTGCTGTCTTTCTTCTTTGGGTAATGCGGAGAAAAGCACGCCGTCCCGCACCCGCGCGATTTCGTCCGCAAGCCAGCTCCAATGCGAGTCGGCAAACACGGGCGACTCGTGCGGATACACCACATACACTTGTTGCGCTCCAGCCTCGGCGGCCAGCACGGCCGACTCGAACGCGCTCTGCCGGCCGCCCACGACGCACACCCGGGCGCCTGCATATTCGGCATAGCCGCTTACTTGCAAAGAGTGCTCCACCGGAACAGAAAACTCTTTGAGAGTTTCGGGAATGTACACATGCGGCAGCGCTCCTGTCGCGACTGCCACCTGCTTTGCCCGCACTACTGTGCCGTCTAAAAGACGCGCAGAAAAAATTCCATTCTCTTCAGAAAGCCCCGCCACCTCCCCATTAATAGTCTGTACTGGCTCCTGCTGCAACGCCCACTCTACATAGTCGGCAAACAGCTCGCGGGAAATAGGAGTACTGCCCTGCTCCGCCACGCCACGCTGCTGCAAAAATGTACCGAAAGACCCTGTCCCCAACGGATCAAAGCGCGCGGTCATTTTGGTGCGCAAAGGCATCCCCCGAGGGAGGGTGCGCCATAGAGACAGAGGCCTGCCGACAAGTGCGTAGTCCACGCTGGAGCCCTTTGCGGCAAGTGCCAGGGACAATCCGTAAGGCCCGGCGCCGATTATGAGCAGTTTCTTTAACTCACTTTCCACGTGCGAATAGTACCACCAACCAACATGTGGATAACCTACACCCTACGAACATACACCTATTGCTTATGGTGGTATTCTTATCCTATATGAGTAAGATGACCTTTAAGCGCGCCCTTGGTCTGCTTAGTATAGCGGGGGCAGTGTATGCAGGAGGGTTGTTTGCTTTTCTAAATTTTTATAAGAGCGATGCTGCTCCCTCGATAGCAGCCGCTGCTATGTGCCCTGTCTCTGACTCTCAAAACCAGAACCAGATGTACTTTGTCGGATGCGGCGGTTTCTTCTAGTTTCTACGCCTATTGCTATAGCACTTTGTGCTGCAATGTTTTTTGTAGTCCAATCGTACCTATATCCTCCGGATGTTCAGCTGTATGCTGCCGCAGAGAGGCTTGACCCTATTTTTGCCCTCGAGGGCACTGACCCGGAAAAACTGCGAAGCGCAGTGACTTCATTTTTGCAATCCAGAGACGAATTTGCCTCCTACCTCGACAAAAAAGCGGCAGCCAATGTAAAAAACTCACTCTACCCTGAAGACTTTCTAAAACTCTTGCCCGACCTCGAGCAAGCGCGCCAAACATTGCAGAAAGACCCAACAGTAAAAACGGCTGCTGCTTATCACACTCTCTTACTAAAAACAATTCAGGCCTACGAAACCGGCGCGCAAAAGCTTGCGGCAATGCTCCGCGGGCCGGCACAGCTGCAAGGACTGATGAACTTTTCCGGAGGAGTTAGCTCCACAGCTTCTGTAGCGTTGCAGATTGAAGCTGTTATTCATGACGCACAAGAACAGGCAACAAAGGAAAACACTCGCTATAGCTGCATGCGGCACCCGCTGGAGTCGCAGTGCGAATCGCTTGCAACGCTCAGTGCCGCACGCAGCGCTGCACTTAACCAGCCTGTCCCGACACTGGCAGCGCCGAGCGCCTCGCTCTCTGCGACCGACGCGATGGTTAAGGAAATCATACAGTTTTCTTACCCGCGCCTAACCGACATTTCACCTTTAATTGCCGTCCAGTCTGACTGTTTTATCTATCCCACCACCTATGTGCGGCCGTGGCAGTTCCCAGGTGTCGGTGGAGGCGAAGCTTTTAAAACGTACGTCGCCAACGACGCCTTCTTCTATGATGTGAAGAAGTTCGCGGCCAATCTTGATACGTCGGCCCTGTACAAAGCAGCACTAAAACAGGGTGCGAGGTATGAATATCAAAATATAGCGAACTACTATATGTGTCCGGACTCCGGGTTTTATGTATCAGATATCTCGCGCATTATGGGCGTCCGCGAATTGGCGCAGCAAACTGCCACTACCGAAGCCTCGCAGCTCCTCTCGCTTTCGTTCTTGCAAAAGCAGGATGCATTGGGGTACGTAAAGAGCGCCGGCTCAGACGAAGCTGTCGACCGCTACATTCAAGGATCTTCTGACTTCGACCAGACGCTTGAAACACTCGCCAATGACAACGTATATTTGCTCGCCGTGGCTAAAAGCGGAGGCACCGTAGGGTTGCCCTATTTGTATGTTGCCCGAAGCTACGCTTCTATCCTGTTCTTTCTCGGGAATCCTACCTTTGTGGCTCAGCATATTTCTTTCTTTTCCCCAGGAGCTAAGACGTTGCAGGATCCTACACTTCTTTCTTGGAGAGACAGTCTCTCAGCGACGACAAGCGTGGATCAAATGCTCGTCGAAGCAAAAAAGTCCGTAGAGATCTTCCGGGTAATCAACGGCAGGTAATAGGTTGCTTTATAGCCCTGCGAAAAGCGTAAGCTTCCCCGCGACGTAGTCTTTCATTTTGGTCACAGCGGGCGTCAAGAACTTGTATGGGGTTGTCTCCTCGCCCGCGAGCGACTCGCGCAGCATATCGCGGTAGAGCACGCGGAGCTCGGTGTTGATATGCACGATAGTGATACCCGCTTTAATGCAGGCGGTGATGTCTGCTTCGGTATTGCCTGAGGCGCCGTGGAGTACGAGCGGGATGCCGACTGCATCGGCTATTTCCTTAACGCGTTCGGGGTGCAGGCGGGGCTCCTGCGCATTTTTGAGCATCCCGTGGACATTGCCCACCGCCGGGGCAAAGCAGTCGACGCCGGTCGCCTCGACAAACTTTTTAGCATCTTCCACTGTGGTCAAATTTTCAAGCAATACGCCCTCGGGCAATTCGTCGTGCAAGCTTGACGAGGCGCCTATGTAGCCGAGCTCGCCCTCTACTATCATGTCGCGGCCGCTGGCGCGCGCATATTTAACGCAGGTGGTCAGCAGGTGGATATTCTCATCCATCGGTAGCTTAGCGCCGTCGATAACGACGCTGTCGCAGCCGGCGGCAATGGCGCGCTGCACCTTCTCTACACTGTAGGTGTGGTCGGCGTTGAAATAAATCTGCACGCCCTGGTTTTGGTAGAGCTCGATAAGCGCCTTCGCCTGCATGAGAGGAAAGTACTCGCGTTCGCCTTCAGAGAGCCCTGCGATAACCGGGAGGTTCGTCTCTTTGCTCGCGTCGATAATAGCCTTGAGCTGGTTAGAGTCCGAAAAGTTAAAGTGCCCAATGGCCTTGCCGGCTGCCTTATATTCCCCAATTACTTCGCGCAGGTGTTTCATACCGTGCAGTATACTACAAGGTATATGGACTTCTTTGCTATTGGCGACACGGTTGTAGACGATTTTATTCGACTCAAAGACGCCTCCGTCCACTGCAATATTAACAACGACTCATGCGAAATCTGCATGCGCTGGGGGGATAAAATCCCCTATGAGTTTCATGTGCTCATCCCGGCGGTCGGCAACTCATCCAACGCAGCAGTTGCGGCCGCCCGCCTCGGGCTCTCAACCGGCTTGCGTGCATATGTCGGCGAAGACGCCTACGGCGCGCAGTGTGTGGCAAGCCTTGCGGCCGACCAAGTCAACATCGACTATGTCGAAAAGCAGCTCGGCAAGAAAACTAACTACAACTACGTGCTGTGGTACGAAGGGCAGCGTACTATTTTAGTGAAGTACGAAACTTTCGACTACCAAGTGCCGCAATTGTCCGAGGCCCCTAAGTGGCTCTACCTTTCTTCGCTTAGTGACAACACTATTCCCTATCATGAAGCGTGGCTCGAGCAACTCAGTAAGTGGCCCGGTACAAAATTAGCCTTCCAGCCGGGGACCTTTCAAATGAGGATGGGTAAGGAGGCATTGGCAAAAGTATACGCCCGCACTGATATCTTTTTTTGCAACAAAGAAGAGGCCGAACGGATATTGGGCATCGAGCCGGTACAAGACCCTAAAGCCCTGCTGACCCAGATGAAAGCGCTCGGCCCCAAGACAGTGGTGATTACCGACGATGTGCGTGGCGCAACCGCAGTCGATGAACAAAATAACTTTTGGTTTATCCCCCGCTACCCCGACCCGCGCCCGCCTTACGAGATAACCGGCGCAGGCGACGCCTTTGCCTCGACAACCGTTGTTGCGCTTGGCCTCGGCAAAAACTTGCAAGAAGCCTTGATGTGGGGCGCCACCAACGCCTCGGCCGTGCTGCAGGAAATCGGCGCGCAAAAAGGCTTGCTCACCCGCGCGCAGCTGGAGAAAAATCTGGCCAACCCTCCGGCCCCGTTTGCGGTGCGCCCGCTCTAATTAAAGTTGCCTGCTGATTTGCTCTTGGCTGTAGAACGCCTTAGACATGGCGTTTGCCACCGGGTTTTGCCCAAAGGCGGCCTGCCATATCATGAGCCCAAAGAGCAGCGCCACTGCCGCCACAAGCGTAAGCCCGAGATAGCTGCCGACGTTTTCATGCAAAAATGTTGCTTGGCCTTGTGTCATCATAAAATTATTTTTGTTTGCGGCTGAGCGCCTTTTCTATCGCTTTTATTATAGACGGCGTATCAAGGCCATAGTGCTTTGCAAGCTCTTGCGGCTCGCCCGATTGTCCAAAGCTGTCCTTAACAGCCACAAACTCAATCGGGACCGGGCACTGCGCAGCCAGCGCCTCGGCGATAGTGCTCCCCAGCCCGCCGGCGGCCTGATGCTCTTCGACCGTCACCACCGCACCCGCAGTGCGCGCGGCTGCGACGACTGCTTCGACATCGAGGGGCTTGATGGTGTGGATATTGATAACTTCGACAGGCACGCGATGCTCGAGCTCTTTGGCCGCAGCGAGCGCGTTATATAGCAGCGGCCCTGTGGCAAACACCACCACCTCGGCCTGATGCTCGGAGATCCATATAGTTTGTGCTTTGCCAAACTCAAACGGTGTTTCAGCTGTCGTCATGCTTGGCGTTGGTGCGCGGCCAAGACGCAGGTACACAGGCCCCGGGTGTGCGGCGGCGGCGAGCGTTGCTTTGCGCGCCTCTTCGGCGTCGCACGGAGAGAGCACGGTCATGTTCGGCACAACGCGCATCAGCGCGATATCTTCGAGCGCTTGGTGCGTTGCACCGTCGGGGCCGACCGAGAGCCCCGCGTGCGAGCCGGCGATTTTGACAGGGACATTATTGAGCGCGATAGTCGTGCGGATCTGTTCGTTATTGCGGCCGGGGCTGAACGTCGCGTAGGAGGTAATGAAAGGAATTTTGCCGTAGTTGGCCAGCCCCGAGCCGACGGTTGCCAGGTTTTGCTCGGCGACGCCTATCTCGATATACCGCTCGGGATACTTTTCTTTAAACGCCAACACGCGCGTCGACTCGGCCAGGTCGGCGCAGAGCACCACGACATTGGGGTTGCTCTCGCCGAGCTCAAGCAGCGCTTTGCCAAACCCGTCGCGCGTCGGGGCGGCGGGCAAACCTTCTTTTAAGTTTAAGTCGGGGTTCAACATATTATTGATGCTCGCTGGTTATCTGGCCCTTGAGCGTGCGCAACTCAGCGAGGAATTTCGCCGCCTCTTCTTTAGTAGGCGGCTTGCCGTGCCAGTGATAATCGAACTCTATCTCTTTGACGCCTTTGCCGGGTATGGTGTGCGCGATAATCACTGTCGGCTTTTCATAAATAGCTTTTGCCTGGTTGACCATGCTGATGATGGCCGCAATGTTGTGGCCGTCGACCTCGAGCACGTGCCAGTTGAAGGCCTCGTACTTGGCGCGCAAGCCCTCAAGCGGCATCACGTCTTCGGTCATGCCGTTTATTTGTATATTATTGCGGTCAATGATGGCCGTTAAGTTGCTGAGGCGGTTCGCACCGGCAAACATAACCGACTCCCACACATTGCCCGCATCGTGCTCGCCGTCGGACATCGCACAATAGACGCGAAACGTCTTGCCGTCCATGCGCGCGCCATAGGCAATACCCGCCGCTTGCCCAAGCCCGCTGCCAAGCGGCCCCGAGGTTGTCTCGAGCCCCGGCAAGCGCTGGCGCTCGGGGTGGCCCTGCAAACGCGAACCGAACTTGCGCAACGTCAGACATTCGGCAACCTCAAAGTAGCCTGCATGCGCCATGGCGGCGTAGCGCACCGGCACAATGTGTCCGTTGCTGAGTACAAGACGGTCGCGATCCTCCCACTCGGGATGCTGCGGGTCGTGCTGCAAAATATTAAAGTAGAGCGCCGCAAAAATGTCGGCCATGCCCAAGGGCCCCGCGGTGTGGCCCGAACCCGCAGCCACAAGCATCTCGATAATCGTGCGACGAATAGCCGCTGCGCGCTCTTCTATGCGGAGAATATCAACGTCACTGAGCATTAGCCCTATTGTACAACTCTTTATATGCGGCAGCCGCGTCGGGTGCGCCAAAAATAGCCGAGCCTGCAATAAGGCGCGTCGCGCCCGCCGCCACAAGCTGCGCAACATTATCGAGCCGCACGCCGCCGTCTACCTGCAACGGCAAAAGCGGGTAGCGACGACGCAACCGCTCGAGTAAAAAGAGTGCTTTGTTGTCCGGGTCAAAACTTTCGCCCTGTTTACCCTCGTGTTCAATCCCCATTACCTGCACAAAGTCGTATTGCGATTCAAAAGGTTCAAGATCGTCGGGGCTCTGGTGCGCGCCGAGCGCCACGCCCACCTGCAAGCTAAACGAACCCGACTCTTCGTTGAGGTCGATAAGCTGCTGCGCGGCATGAACAGCCGTGCTGCTTGTGGCGTGCACGATGATGCGCGAGGCGCCGGCATGGATGTAGTCCATAAACGCCTCTGCAGGGTCGGCCACCATGAGGTCAAACTCGAAGTCTAGCTCCTCCCAAAACGGCAGCCCGTGCTCTTGCTCGACGATGGCGGCAAACTTCTCGCCGTCTTTGTAGGGCCAGGTCTTACCGTGCGCAAAGTGGCCGTCGACGATATCTATCTGCACGCGGCGCGTCACGCCGCGCATGCGCTCAAGACCCTCTCCGAGTTCCTTCCACGAGCGGGGCAGTACGGCCGGTATTATTTCTATTTTTTCTTTTTCGCTCATTTGAAATTTTGTTCCTCTATATTCGCTATCTTCTTTAACCGGCGGACATTGCGCTCCTCGCCGCCAAACGGCGTCATCAAAAAAAGCTCGATATAGGCCTCGGCTGTGTCGGCCGACAGGATGTCGGACGGCAAGGTGAGTATGTTGATGTCATCGTGCGAACGGGCGTGGGTTATCGAGTCAGGGGAGTAGCCGACCGTTGCGCGCACCCCGCGCACTTTGTTGGCAGCGACATCCATCCCCATCCCCGAGCCGCACAGCAAGATACCGAAGCTGCCTTGGTTTTGCGCGACACCCTGAGCAGCCTTAAGCGCAAAGTCGGGGTAATCGTCTTTAGAGTCGAGGCTGTGGGCGCCGCAGTCCGTCACCTCATGCCCACGAGACAGGAGCTGCTTGTACAAAACATTTTTGAGCGCAAAGCCCCGATGGTCGGCCCCGATAAATATCTTCACTCCTTTATTGTACACTCCCCGCCATCTTCACGTGCTTCAAAAGCGTGTGGGTATACCCCATTTCGTTGTCGTACCAGGCCAAGACCTTGACCAAGTTGCCGTCGATAACGCGGGTGAGGCTGAGGTCGGCTATCGAGCCAAACTCCGAGCCGATGATGTCGCTCGAGACAAACGGGTCGTGCGTGACAGAAAATACGCCCGCCCATTGCGGCAAGGCGGCGGCGGCCTCAAGCGCTCCATTTATCTCTTCAACGGTTGTGTTGCGCTTGGCTATGAAGGTAACGTCGGCAATCGAGCCTGCCGGCACCGGCACACGTAGAGAAATGCCGTCAAACTTGCCCTTGAGCTGCTCGTACGCCTGCGTCACGGCGATAGCCGCGCCGGTCGATGTCGGAACAATATTTTGTGCGGCTGCCCTGCCCTCTTTAAAATCTTTTTTTGACGGGCCGTCGACCAACGATTGGCTTGCGGTGTAGCCGTGCACAGTGCTGAGCACCGCCTTCTCTACCCCCACAGCGGCGTCAAGTATCGCGATAAGCGGGCTGGCGGCATTGGTGGTGCACGACGCGTTAGACGAAAGTGTTTGCCCCGCCAACTTTGCCTCGTTGACGCCCATGAGTACCGTCACGCCGGTTACCGCAACACCGGCTTCGTCGGCGCCGTCTTTGGCGGGGGCCGAGATGACAACGCGCTTGGCGCCGGCAGTCAGGTGCGCCTTGGCCTTGGCAAAGTCGGTAAAGAGCCCCGTCGATTCAACCACAACGTCGATGTTCAAAGCCTTCCACGGCAGTTTGGCAGGGTCCTTTTCGGCTGTCACTGCGATATGTTTGGCGCCGATAACCAGCTCGCCGTTTTGTACCGACACTTGGCCCGGGAATTGGCGGTAGACCGAATCGTATTTTAAAAGGTAGGCAAGATTGTCGAGGTTGCCCAGGTCGTTGATAGCCACCACCTCGATGTCGGGCTCGTGCATTGCCGCGCGCAAAAAGCAGCGGCCTATGCGCCCGAACCCGTTAATTGCAACACGCACTGCCATATAGCTTTTAGTATATCACCGCCTACTGTGTTGTTGTTGCAGTGTCAGTAGCTGTCGTGTCGGGAATCGCCAACACTGCAGCTGCGGGGGTCGAGCTTGCCTGCGTAGTGTCTGTCGGTGTTGTGCTAGCGGTGGTTGTGTCTGCAGGTGTTGTACTGGCAGTGGTTGTAGCTGCAGGCGCCGGCGTGTCGTAGATAACATTGGCCCCGGGCATCGCGGCAGGCGGTGCTTGGGCGCTGCCGGCGGTGTTAATTTCGCCGCCCGGATCGGCCGCACCACCCACCAGCACAACACGCACGACCTTAAGCTGATTCCCCGCCTGGTCGGTGGCGCGATATTCGATAACATGCGCACTTGTAGTCGAGGTGTCTATCTGCGGCGGGTCTGATGGATTGCCGTCGACAAACGCGTGGTACCCGATATTGGGGTTGGTCGGGTCGAGCAACACGACACCAAGGTCGTTGTACCCGCTGCCGACCGCAACCTGTGCAGGATTGTTGCCCAACACTTGGAGCGAAAGCAGCGACGACCCGCCGGAAGAACCTCCTGAAGAGGAGCCGCCACCCGACGTGTCAGGCTGCCCGGGCGTCGCTGACACCGTGTTGTAGCTGTTGTCAGCCGGCGGCGTTACGACCGGCGTGTACCCTGGCAGGGTTTCAGTGGTCGAATCGAGAAATTTACCAACAAGGCCGCCGTAGGTAGTAGCCACCACCTTTTGTGAAATATCATTTTTAGCTTTTTGCTGCACCTGTGTTAAGTACGCCACTTCGTTGGCGATAATGTTGCGGAACTGCGACGTGACATAGACGCCTAAGTCGCGCAGCCCCAGGTCGGCTTTAGACACCGTCATGGTCAGATTTTTGGCGGCATCCTGCCAGGCATAGTCGACCACATCGATAGTGGTAAAAGTATACGAAACATAGTAATTGTCGGTGTCTTCGGTAACGCCGTTAATAAGTATCTTGGGCGTCCAGGTTGAAAGATCTTTGTTGGCGATGTAGGTATTGTCGGTCGAAACCACCTGTTGCTGCTGCGAGTAGATAGCTTGCGGGTCGGTGGCGGCAAAGGCGCTCCCCGCACCGATAAACACAACGCCCAAGATGATAGGCACTGCGTTGTTGTACTTAACAAAATTGAGAAGGCCTTTCATAGAGTTATTTTATCATTAGAACGTAAGTAAAACCTTGCCCACGATATTGCTGGGTTGCACGCCGCCAAAGTCGCGCGAATCGGTGCTGTGGGAGCGGTTATCACCAAGGACAAAATAATCCTGCGGGCCAAGCTGTATGTGGTAATCACCAATATCGCCTTGCCCGCCCACCAGAGTCCCCTGCGGCAACTCGGTAACCTGGCCGCTTGATGAAGTCACTGAAATAATCCCCTTTTGGATGACTATCTTTTCACCCGGGAGGCCGATAATGCGTTTGATGTCGGTGGTGGTTCTGTCATGCGGGTTAACAAACACAACAACGTCCCCGCGCTGCACGCCGACAACGTGCCATGTGAGCGCATCGATAATAAGGTGCTGCCCTTCGTGCAGGGTCGGCTCCATCGAGCCGCCGCCCACCATGTCGAGCCTAATCGAATAGATAATAAGCCCGATAGCGCAGAAGAAAAGTATTGGGCCGGTAAGTGCGCGCATCATAATCAGAAGGTCATCCCGAGCAGGAAGGTGGTTGCTTGAATAAACTGCAGCGCCGCCGGCGCAGCCGAGTATTTGTACGGTACGTCGGCAAACGTGGCGTAAGTGTAGGTTGCACTGGAGGTATTTAGTGATGCTGCGGCATAACGTATTTTGAAACCGTTTGCTAAAAAATCTACTCCTTGCCCGGCAGTAACGCTCCCTTCCGCTCCACTCGTTTCAAGAGTAAAGTAACCATTTATACTGTTGTATGTATTTCGTGCGCTATCAAACGCCAGCCAACTTTCAGCACCGCCGTCGCTCCTTTTAATAAGCACGTATTTCGGCTTAAACCCTGTGTAGATAAACGGGCCATCGGTTGATGCGTTGCCGGTGTAGGAACCAAATTGCGAAAAGCCGGAGACGCTCTTAAAAAGGTATGCAACGTAGGTACCTGTAGTTCCTCCGCTGTAGGAAATAACGACCGAACCCGCACCGCTGCTGCCGCCTGTGTTGCCGGTACATGTATCGCCGACACCCCCGGCGCCGCCGGTATGCCCAGCGCCAACCACCACGGTTATAGAGCCTGATATGCCACCTGTAGTGTAGGCCTTGACCGCTTGCCCACCGGCACCACCTGCGCCTGCAACTCCTCCACCAGTAGCAAAGGATGCGGCACAATTGTTAGTAGCCGCAGCGCCACCGCTTGTACCACCGCCAGTAGTGTTGGTGTCGCCGCCGCTTGCAGTACCGGAGCTACCTGCACTTCCGGTAGGAGTACCGCCCGGTGAACCACCTCCAGCTCCACCCCCGTTACCCACTACTGAGCTGTTAAAAGAACTGTTACCGCCAGCAGTGCCGTTTGAACCGGCGGGACTGGCCAAGTATGATGTACAACCTTTCCCGCATGAAGTCGCTGTAGCGCCGGTAACCCCGCCACCGGAGCCGCCGGCACCTTTGACTGTGACTGTCATATAACTAAAGTCCGGCACACTAAAACTGAAGGTACCCGCGGTGGAGTAGGTTACCGTGGTGGTGCCGGAGGGAGCCGTGTAGTTGGTATTGTTGGTTGCATTGTTGCTGACCATAAACTGCGTGGAGGAGAAGTTGCCTGTGCCCCATGGCGAGTTAGTAGTGGTTTGAGCAGCCGTAGTGTCGAGCAGCACAAACGAGGTAGCGCCCGCTAAACTTGAATGCCAGACAAACGGGTCGCCGAGAGTGTTACGGCTCTTGACGATAACAAAGTTGGGTGCGGCGCCGAGCGAATGCGAAATATTTCTATTGGCAGTGTTGTCAGCGGTGTACGTGACAATATCGACGCCATCGACTGTCGGGGACTTCTTCCATAGCCAACTTATATAGTTATTGCCCGACGTGTTAATAGCTGCGTTGGTGCTTATCGAAAAACCATTACTGTTGAAAGCGGTTATCCATCCGCCGCCCGTGGCTCCTTCGATGGCATTAGATATCGAAGTAAAAACGTTGGAGACCGTACGCGCCGAATCTTCGATTACATGATTGTTGGCGCTGGTGCGGTCTTTTATCCATACCAAATCGGGCTGGAAGCCGATTGGTTGCACATAACTAATGAGCACAATACCCGAACCTCCATTGCCGCCTGACTGGCTGGTGTGGACGTTAATATTCGAAGCACCACCGCCTCCGCCGCCAGTACTCGCGGTACCCGCAGTGCCGCCCCCAACAGAAGGTCCGCCGCCTGCACCTCCCCCGCCACTACCACCGGCACCGCCTGTACTACCTTGATATCCCATGCCTCCGCCGCCTCCGCCACCGTACGTAACCGAAGACCCCGTGATTGAATTTGCCGTGCCTGCGCCACCCGCACCTGCGGCAGTTGAGACACCGGTTCCTGCATCAGCCCCTACTGCGCCGGCACCACCGCCGCCGCCGGCATTTTGACTGCTTATGTTACCTGCAGCACCTCCGGCAAACCCTTGGCCGCTTGTCCCACTGCCCGCTGCACTTGTAAATGACGCACCGCCTCCCGAGCCGCCACTACCGGATGCCGGGCCGTTAAAGTACGCACCTGCGCCGCCCCCTATTGCCGTGATGGTCCCGAATGTCGAGTTACCGCCGTTGGTTGCAGCGGTAACCCCCGCGCCGGTACATGTGCTGCCCGACGCACTATCTCCAAATCCGCCGGTGCCGCCGGAGCCCACCGTCACCGCCATATTGCTCCCAGGCGTTACTGTGTAGGCACTGTTATACACTACGCCGCCGGCACCGCCCCCGCCGCCGCCGGGAGATTGGCATGCACCGCCACCACCACCGCCGCCGGCCACCACCAGCACTTTAATCGATGTGACACCGAGTGGGACGGTCCATGTGCCGCTTGATGTAAAGGAAGCTACTGTCGTCGAACCGGTAATTGACTGGGTTGCACCGGTGCCGGTGTATGTCACGGCATCAAAATAATTCTTTGGCACCACAATCGTGGGTGTGGACAAGTTGTAAGTGCTAAGCGCTTTGTAGCCGCTCGGCGGCGTGTATTTAAAGTATCCGCCGGAGGCAGAGTCGTACGTAAGTGTCGTGGTACCTCCTTGACCGAAGTTTACATTAGCGGAAATATCTCCATTGCCTGTACTGACAAACGGAACCAGAGGTGACGTAAGGTTGTTGGCGATGTAGTTGGTCCCTGCAACCGGATCGCCCGAGCCGTACCACGTGCCGTTCTTACCCGTCCAATATTTATGCGCGTCTACATCCACCGCTATCATAAAAACGCTGTTTGCGGCTCTTGAAAACCCCGTAAGCGCTGTGCTAGCGGAGTTATACCAAGCGTTACCGTTCGTAGCGCCAGGCTGGATAGCCCAACCATCGTTTGCAGTCGAACCGGGAAGGTTGGTGTACGAACTTACCAAAGGCTGCACGGGGAGTAGCCCGAACCCTAGATAGTCGCCGCTGCCCGAAACCGTTTGGGTCACCTCGAAGTACCATTTGCCCGAGGGTAATATCATTGTTGCCGGGGTTACATGGTGCGTTGCGCCCGCGGTAGGTCCTACTACAAGATTGCCGGATGAAATATTCTGGGCGCCACGATTATCTACATTATTGAGAGTCGCAAAGTTGTTGGTGGGCGTGTCGACTACTTGGTCGGCTGCAACAAAGCCCGAGGAGGTAAAGTTGTTACCCTGACCAGAGACATCAGTGCCAAGCGATGAGCCGTTACTAAAGTCGAGATGGAAGCCATCGGTGCCATAGGCGGCGCACGGCGGGTTGCCGGTAGCATACGGTATCGGCCGCCAATATCCATTGGAGTCAGTTGCGCCAAAGCAGGCCGGCGGCACCTGCGCGCCGTCGATAAGATAGGCGTCGGCAAAATATCCGTCGTAGTATTGGCCGCCGCTATTGTTCGAACCAAACCCTTGCGTCGCGGTTGTGTTGACGTTGAGTGACGCATTTTGAGTCGGTTGAGTACCGGTAACTGTTTGCCGAATACCATTTACATATATTTGTACGCGATCGGCAGCAATGGCCCGGGTCGTGTCGACCGCTACAACAAAGTGATACCACGCCGCAGGGTCTCTAAAGACTCCAGTCGTCGATAGTGAGGCCCCCTGGTTGTCGATAAAGTTAAGGGCATCGGATGAGGAAAAGTACAACATTGTATAGGTCCCGCTCCCGTTTGTTCGGCCGGCAAAAAAGGTTACCGTTTGGGCGAAATTTGCCCGCTTCATCCACGCGCTCCACGTCCACTTTTGTTGGTTCCCTGCTCCAGCCGGAGTGCGCGTGAGTGTATCACTCGTGGTGGTTGCAAACCGCGCGGAGTTGCCGATAGTGTAGGCGGCCTTAACGTTGGCACTATAGAGCGCTTCGTACGAGTAGACTGCACCCAGGATAATAGTGCCGATCAACAAAACACTCCCCCATTTAACCAATCGGGCCTGTGTCGTTGACGACATCATTACTGCTCTGAATAAAGATTGTTTCATAGTTTATGGGAAGTTAAGCGCCGCCGAGCCGAATATTTTGAGCGTCGAAGTCGCGTTGCTGGCGACAAATGCCACGAGGTCGCAGTAGTTGGCGGTCGTGGTCAATGTCGGCGCCGCAGCCCCCTGCCACAACACCGCGCCGTCCCACGTGACCGTGCGGTTGCCTGTGCTGTCTTGGCACACCACTAGGCGCAGTATTTGCCCGGCCACATAGTTGGTGAAGTTGATTGTCCGGTTGCCGCCAAGGGTGACCTTTTGTTGGTTGCCGTCTGTCCAACTTACCGTAATAGTCGTCGCATCGGTCAAACTATTTTCGACCGTGGTGATAGCGCCGCCCGCACCTACCGTGAGTTTGGCAAACGGCGTCGATGTGCCGATGCCCACACTGCCGTTAGCATTGATGCGGAAGATGTTTTGATTGGTGGTCGAAGCGACGTGGACGAAGTTCGTGGTGCTGTCCTGAGTCTCGATATCGAACTTAGAGCTGCTGGTGGTGGTACCTATCTCGATCTTGTTCTGGACAATCAAGTTGCCTTGGCCCGACGGGGTGCCGCTCGGGCACGCATTGCTCGACACGGTGCCGCCCGTACAGATCCATTCGTTGGCGTTGGGCAATATCATGGTGTTGCTGCTTGGGACAATAATGTACTGCCCTGTCGCGTTGGTACTAAGGAGCGTGTAGTTGGCATTATCGTAGGCGATGTCGACCTGGCCCGAGGTGACGCCGTTGGTAAGTGCGAGCTTGGTAAACGGCGTCGTAGTGCCGATACCGACGTTTCCTACAGAATTGACCACGAAGTAACTGCTGGTCGAGCTGCCGATGGCAAAGCTGGTTTGACCTGCACCGGCATTGATAGAGAGGTTAGCATACGGCGAGGTAGTGCCGATGCCAACGTTTTCGGTCGTCTTTTGAATAACGAACGGAGTTGCTCCGTTGGACATGTCTGCTATCTCAAAATTCCCGATTCTACCGGCGGCATTGCCGATAGATTGAAAGCGCCAGCGATTTCCCCCTGTGTCGGTACTCTGAAGATCGAAAGTTGCGCCGCTCCCTGCTGCACTATTTGTAATGACTACACCGTCTGCTGAGCCTGTTGTGCTTATGGATAACGCCTTCCAAGGTGAGGTTGTACCGATGCCGACCGAGCCGCCCATAAACGAGGCGGCAATCGGATTGGCGGCAGTAGTCGATGCAACATATACACCAAGGCCGCCGCGGGAGAAGATGCCCGAAATGCCGACATTGAGGCCGCCCTGCGCGGAGAGGTCGTTTCCAAACATTGCGTTGCCGGTCACATTGAGGACATCGGTTTCCAAACTGCCGATGTTGGCGGCAGGAGTCTCGAGGCCGTTGATGTTGATGACTTGGAGGCCGGAAGTATCGTCGGCGACATACGCGTACTTGCCGGAGAGGGTGACGCCGCGTGCGGTGCCGGAGGTGTCGTAAGTGCCGACGAGCGACGGCGCAGCGGGGTTGGAGATATCAATAACCTGGAGGCCGGAAGCGTCATCGGCCACGTATGCATATTTACCGGAGACGGTGACGCCGCGTGCGGTGCCGGAGGTGTTGTAGGTACCGACGAGCGAGGGCGAGGATGGATTGGAGACATTGATAATTTGGAGGCCGGAGCTGTCGTCAGCGACATAAGCATATTTGCCGGAAACATCGACATCATTTGCGGAACCGGTCGTGTCGTAAATACCGACGAGCGAAGGCGCAGCGGGGTTGGAGATATCGATGATGTTGAGGCCTGAGGAAACGTCGGCGACATAGGCGTATTTGCCGAAAACAGCGATCCCTTGTGCAACGCTGCTCGTGTCGTACGAGCCGACGAGCGACGGCGAGGCGGGGTTGGAGATATCAATAATATCGATACCTGCTGTGGCATCGGTAACATAGGCGTATTTGCCGGAAACAGCAACATCAGATGCACTGGTGCTTGTGTCGTAAATACCGACGAGCGAGGGCCCAGAGGGCTTTGAAACATCAATGATGTTGAGGCCGCTGCTGCCGTCAGCAACATAGGCGTATTTGCCGGAAACAGCGACCCCTTGCGCAGTGTCGCTCGTGTTGTAAGTGCCGACGAGCGAGGGCGAGGATGGATTTGAAACATCAATGATTTGGAGACCGCTGCTGCCGTCAGCAACATAGGCATATTTACCGGAGACGGTGACGCTGTATGCAGTGCCGCTCGTGTTGTATGTGCCCATAAGCGTCGGATTGCCCGAAGCGACGTGTGTAATATTGCCACCAGCAACGGAGAATTTGCTGAACGGAGAAGTGGTGCCAAGCCCCACATTGCCCGCAAAGTATGCGCTGCCGGTGTTATCGATATTAAACAATGTGCTCGTAGCAAACGCGGCGGTCGATGAGCCGATGGTAAAGGCGTTGAGGTTAGTGTCGCCACCATTAAGGTGCACTGCAAGGCGCGCGTTCGGCGTTGTAGAGCCGACACCGAGCGCACCGGTTGAAATAGTCGATGCCGAACCATTGACACCCGTGCCGTAGAGCAGGTTGCCGATGTCGAGCTGGTTGTTGTTGGTCGCCGACGGGAGCGAAATATTGTAGCCAATCTGGATGTTATTACTGCCGGTCGTGAGGTTGGCATTAGAGCCGGTCGACCATGAACCCAGGATGGTGTTGTTAGCGCCCGAGGTGATGTTGGTGCCGGCATTAAAGCCAACCAGCGTGTTGTACGCTGCGAGTACATTTGTCGTGTTGCCTGCACCAGAACCAAGTTGGAGCGAGCCGGTGGTCGAGCTGGCGTAGAGCACCGTGACACCCGCCTGCTTAAAGCCTGAATACTGGTCGGTGTTGATAAAGCCCGCGACATCAAGTTTGTAAGATGGAGAGAATGTACCGACACCCACGCGGTGGTTGACGTTGTCTACAGCGAGCGTCGTGCCATCTGCTTGAAACACTGAAGAAAAGAGGTTTGTTGATGAGGCGGTGGTGGCAAACGAGTTGGTTGTGGTGGCATTGGTCGAGGTTGAGTTGAGCGCGGTGAAATTTTGCAATGTCGAGGAGCCGGTGGCAAGAAAATTAGTTGCGTAGAGCGACGTGGCCGTGAGCGCGGTTGAGGATGCATAGGGGAAAGTGCTTGCAGTAGAGGCAGTTGAGGTGATAGCTCCAGTCGTATTAATAGCGCCTGTATTGCTGATACTAAATAATGTCGAGGTTGCAAACGCAGCGGTCGAACTCGCAATAGCAAAGAGCGTCGTATTGATATTTGCATCGGCTGCGGCCGCTGCGATTGTGAGCCGCGCCCATGGCGTTGTCGTGCCAACGCCAACATTGCCGCCGACAAACGACGCGACAACAGGGTTCGTTTGCGTAGTCGAGGCGATGTACGCCGCGATAGTGCCACGGCTAAATATGCCGCTCACTCCGACATCGAGCCCGCCGCCTGCGGCAATATCCCCGCCGACCGTCAGGTTGTCGGCGACGTTGGCTTGCGACGCAGCGAGTGAACCGATGTTTGCAGCCGGCGTATTGATACCGTTGATATCGACAACCTTAAGGCCCCCGTCGTAGTCGGAGACATACGCGTATTTGCCGGCGACGCTCACGGCCATCGGCGCGCCGTTCGTGACGGTGTAGCTGCCCACCAAGCTTGGCGTGGTCGGGTCGGTGATATCAACAACAAGTGTTTTAAGGTGTCCGTGGTCAGCGATGTAGGCATAGTTCCCCGCGACGGTGAGGCCGTAGTAGGCATCGGTAGTATCAGGCTTGTATTGTCCGGCAAAAGATGGGGACGCCGGGTTGGATATATCAACGACATAAAATCCTTTCACGGTGTCGGCGACATAGAGGTACTTGCCCGAGACATACACGCCCGCCGGCACAATGCCCGCCGCGGTATAACTCCCCACGGTTGCCGGTGCGACCGGGTTGGAGATATCGACGACATATATCTTATTGGTGCCTTGGTCGGCCACGTAGGCGTACTTGCCCTGCACCGTTATCCCGTATGGCGCGCCGCTCGAAATAGTGTACGAGCCGACCCATTGCGGCGCAGCCGGGTTGGAGACATCAACAATGCGCACTGCTGCATTGTTGTAGTCGGTCATATACACGTACTTGCCCGAGACAGCTATACCGTTGGCCGATACCGCTGTGCCAAGGCTTGGGAAGCTGTAGTTACCCACCTTGGTCGGGCTGCTGGGGTTGCTAATGTCGATGATATTGAGACCGGTTGTAACGTCGCCGACGTAGGCATACTTGCCCGCCACCGCGACCGAGAGCGCAGTGTTAAAACCGGTGTAACTGCCCGCGGTCGTCGGGCTCTTGGGGTTGCGGATATCAACGATGCGCAGGCCGCCGGCGTTTTCAGCAATGTAGGCGTAGTTGCCTGCAATAGCTGTTTGGTAGGTAAGGTCCGAACTTGCACGTGCAAAGGCGAGCGTCGGATTGCCCGAGGCGTAATGTTCGATGTTGCCGCCCGCGACCTCGAGCTTGCCGAGCGTCGTTGTCGCCGATGCGCCGATAAGCACCTGGTTGGTCGTGGTTGAGAGGCGCGTGCCCGAACCGTTGAAGAAGTCCCAATCTGTCGAAGAGCTGCCGCCGGAGGCGCCGCAGTCGGTGCCGGTGCCAGTGACAACGCCACTGGAGTCAACGTGCAAACACTGCGTCGAGCCTGTTACTGAGTTGAGGGTTAGGTTGCCCGTGACAGTCAACCCGCTCCTGACAGTAGTCGCGCCGAACGTCGCAGCAGCTGCAAACAAATTGGTCGAGCTGGCGGTCGTGGCAAAAAGGTTAGTTGAGGTAGCGTTGGTCGAAGTCGAATTGAGCGCGGTGAAGTTTTGCAGTGTGGTCGAGCCGTTGGCAAGCAGTTGTTGGAATGAAGACACAACCGTGGTTGAGGTGGCAATGTAAGCGTCCGCAATGACATTGCCTGCAACTGAAAGTTTTTGATACGGCGAGGTGGTGCCAATACCAACATTGCCGGAGTTATCGATGATGAACTTAGTGCTGTTGTTGATTGCGGCACGGAAGAGGTAGCTCGTAGAGTCGATGCTGAACGGATTGACGTCGAAGGCAATGCCTCCGCCAAAGACTTGCCCCGACCCTGCGCCGAAGTTCCAAAGCGAGCCGCCTGTGACAGCGGAGGTTGGGTTTGAAGTGAACGTACCACCATGATCGACATTAAAGACGCTCGTGCCGCTTTGCGAAATAGTGAGCGGTGCGGTTCCGCCGAAGGTATAGTCGATTGAGAGTTTAGAACTCGGGCTGTTTGTCCCGACCCCCACATTTCCCGCAAAGTACGCGTTGCCCGTGGTCGTCGCACCGCCCGAGATGGCGAGGCCACCTGTTTGCGTACCATCGCCAATGGTTGATGAGCCAAAGATTTGCGCATTAGTTGCAAAGAGCGACGTGGCAGTGAGCGCGGTTGATGATGCGTACGGCGCGGTGAGTGTGGTGCCATTGTACGTGAGCGAAGAGCCGGTGGTAACTTTGCTACCGTCAAAGTAAGCAACGCCGTTGGTAGTTTGAGAGTTTGTGTTAGTACCGCCGTTTGCAATCGGGAGCACGCCTGTGACATCACTGGTGAGATTTACCAATGCAGTTGAAACTGCGCCCGCTGTTGCCTTGAGGAAGCCCGAGAGGTTGGCAATAGCGAGCGAGCCGACATTAGCCGCTTGTGCGAAGAGGTTTGTCGAGCTGGCGGTCGTGGCGAAGAAATTGGTCGAGGTGGCGTTGGTCGAGGTCGAATTGAGCGCAGTGAAGTTTTGTAGCGTCGTCGAAGCGTTTGCCTGCAGCTGGGAGAAGGTCGCTGTGCCGGAGAATGTGGGCGATGCAGAGAGCACTAGGTTGCCGGTGCCGGTTACGGCATTGGATGCAGTAACTCCGCCGTATGTAAGCGCACCAGCGAGAGTAGTGGGACCGTTGACCGTGAGTGTGCTGAGGTTGCCGATGGTACCGAAGAGATTTGTTGAACTTGCCGTCGTCGCGAAGAAGTTAGTCGAAGTGGCATTGGTGCTAGTTGAATTGCCAACAATAGTAAAGTTGCCCACGTTGGTTGATGATGCCTGCGAAATAAATCCCCCCGTAAGGGTAAGAAGCGAAGTTGTCGCCGAACCTCCGTATGAAGGGTGTGTCCACGCGTCGTACGAAGCGAGATAATCTGTTCCAGCAACAGCCGTCGAGACTACGCCATTGGTTGCCTTGAGCAGCCCGCTGAGATTTGCTATCGAAAAATTTGAGGCAAACAAGTTGGTTGAGCTGGCGGTCGTGGCAAAGAAGTTGGTCGAGGTGGCGTTGGTCGAGGTCGACTGCAGCGCGGTGAAATCTTGCAGTGTGCTGGAGCCGGTGGCAAGGAAATTAGTTGCGTAGAGCGACGTGGCAG
>Ga0207663_10000144_pt1 | contig 32805 bp, 60 predicted proteins | sample LARL53metaG_FD_184346 | JGI IMG/M metagenome (GOLD analysis project Ga0207663, IMG submission 184346) | Corn, switchgrass and miscanthus rhizosphere microbial communities from Kellogg Biological Station, Michigan, USA - LAR L5-3 metaG... | ecosystem: Host-associated > Plants > Roots >...
TGATGTCGACGATCTGATCCCAGTCTGTCCAGCCGGTCACAACATTGATGTTGAAGGTTGATGATTCAATTGATGCCACATTTGGCAGAAAATAGTATTCCTGCTGAGGTACCGCATTGAAGGTAATATATTGCCAATAAGGGATTAAGTCAGTTTCAATTTGTTTGAAATTGAGCAAATCGTTGAGCATATCCAAGCCGTCATAAATTTGATCGCCTGTTGCTACTTGTAAATTCCTTGCCACAATTCCTGAAAGAAACCAGGAGCGAGTAATCAATTTTTCTGCTGTATAAGCCATGTTACTCACTCCCTGTGAGATTACACCAGTGCAGGATATGCACTATTTGAAACACCAGCCCATTCCACTACAGTTACAGTTACGGCGTCTGAACTTGATGTGACTCTATAATCAATTTCTGGTTTGGATGAACCAACACCCGCGATAACTTGAATATACTGACTCTGAGCAATACCAGCAGTCACACCTGTAATTGTTGGCAGGTTTCCTGTTGCAGTTGATCCAGTGGGTCTAAATTGGACAGTATCCCCTGCTGCTACAGGCGTAAAGGTTACAAGAAAAGTAACAATTATGTTTTGTAAGGTTGTAGTTGGGACAGCACTTCCGGTAGTCAAGTCAATCGCTGTGAACGATGTAGCTGTACCACCTGTCAGGACAGCAACTCCTGGGCTATTGAAATAAGTTAAAAGGCCAGCGATGTTCTGAGGCTTATTTGTTGCATAAACAAAGTGACTGGATCCGTCTGTTGCCCAGAATCCAATAAGTCTGAATGAATCATAACCTGATGGAAGGATAGGGGCTTGATTGCTGGTCAAGCTCAATATAGCTGCCGTGTTATTATAATTGCGTGAATCACCAATCAAATAAATAGCATATTGTGTACTTGCAGCGATTGTTCCAGTATCTAGGCCATTAACTCCATTTACTGCAGAATTGATAAAAAGTCCTGGCTGATAACCATTGAATAATTGCGCAGGATTATCTATACCAAAATAATTCTGTAAGCCAACAACCATGTCAATGCTATTGGTGGAATCACGAGCGGCGCCAGGAGCCACACAAACTACGGTTGCAGCAGTTGGAGTTGCGGCAGATAATTGGAGTCCAGATGTATATAACCGTGGTAAAGCATAAATTGTTTCATTTTGGATTTGTGGAATAGCCATTTTTATATCCTCAATTAATGATTGATTTATTACCCGCCTAACATAGACGGGTAATACCAATTAACCCTGTGAAAGTGGAATGATATAGCGCATGGCGTATTCAGGAACAATTACAGAACCATGTGTTTCATCATAAATCATACCTGTCTGGTTTTGACCGAACAGAGAACCGTAGGTTAATCGCATGGAAGCACCTGTGGTATCGTCATATTCATTAGCAGTCGGATACGGACTTTGTTCAGGTAATTGAGGCATAGCTAGATATGCTGCATCTCCACCCAAAATACCACCGCAACGGTGGGAAGGAAGACCCAGAACTTGCATACCAGCAACAACAGGGTTGTTAAGGTTTTGGTTCTGACCACCAGCCCAGTTCAGTGCAGGGGTAAATGTGATGGTAACGTTACCGCTGGCATTTGAAGCCGCATTTGCGACAGCCCGGAATTGGACTGGATTTGCTGAGGGGAAATGACCGATGAAAGTCAGGTAACGCATATTTGGCTGACCGCTTACACCATCCTGGAATTGGAATAAGTCGCCGGCAAATACTGCGTTGGCATCACTTGCAGTTGCTCCACTAAACGTGATTTGAGTAACGTTTTGACCAGTTGGATCATTAGTTGAAACAACAGTCAGGGTTTGTTGATTAACGCCAGTATCACCTGAAACGTGGATAGGCATTAAGTTTGATTGGTAATAACTTACCAAAGGTGTACCAAAATCCCCTACTTCCCAGCTCATTGCAATTTCATCATTACGATGTGGAACGAATTGGTTCAGTCCATTACCGACTACACTGGGAACTACAGTATCAGGCAAGTAAACCTTGATTCCTTCTGCTACAGAGCCGTAGTTCTTGAAGAACATAATGGCTTGTGCCAGCTGCTGATAAGAACTGATTGCGGTCGAACCGTTGCCATAGAAGCGATATGGGCCGGAGAAAACGTTGGTTGTTCCATCTAATTGGCTGACAACACCCGAATCCCAGTTCAGGGCAATATTGCCTTCCACAAGAGCTGCCAGTTCTGCAATTGCGGACTTACCAAACACACGCATATAATCCTCTTCGCCTTTTTCCAAGTTGAAGATACGTTGTTGTGAGGTAACAGCAAATGACGTGTTATTCGCTTGGTCGCAAGCTAGTGACTGAACACGTTGAACGGCTGGCTGGAATGCTGCCACAAGGCCCGCAGTAGTCGTAAATCGTGGGGGCAAGTCAAAGGTTACAACAGAACCAAGGTTGGCTTGAATCTTATCAAAGTCTTTAAATTTTGTGTTAAATGTACTGATATGACAACATAAGTTCTGTAATAGTGCCAAACCAGAGCGTTGGTAGGTTTGCACCTGTTGCAAAATATTTGTGGGAAAAACTGCCATTTTAATTACTCCTAACTTGTCCATAAGTTAGGATTCAGGGATTTTTATGCCCGATATTTTCTTTTTAAATCAGCCATAGAAAGAGTAGCTCCCGAATCCGTTCCGGTATTGGAAGGCTTCTGTTGGGATAACGGTTCTTTGGCATTTTTAACATTCGAGCCTTCATCGTTTGACTTGATAGAATTAGCCAATCTTTTGATCTCGAAAATGCCGTCAGAGGCATTATGGGAACTCAAGGATTCAAGCCTATAAAGCTTGTCCCTGTTATGAGCCAGGTGATACAGAACGTCTGCGGCATTATCAACGTGTTCGGCTAGAAGCTGTACAACGTTAGGATAATATTGCATTGCAACATTACTGGTCACGGTCTCAAAGTCATCAAACTTTTCTTTTCCAGCTTGCACTTTGTCACGAAACATACCGACGATTCGGTTAGCCGCATCCACATTTGCCCTGTCCTGAGCTTCCTGCTCAATCTTGGTAAAGTGCTGTTTTATCCTGTCGTCAGTAACGCGCGCGATATCATCATCTGACATATTGCGCTGAGAATTTTGTGGCTGCTCAGATGGCGCTTGCACTTGCTGTCTTTTGAATGCTTCGACGGCACGTTCAGCGGCTTCCCTTTTAGCATTGCCAACAATCTCATTGACTTGTGACTGTGGAACCATCTTTTCAGTTGCCTGAATTGGCGGCTCAGCCTGGATCTGATTATTATCAGACGTATCCATAACGCTATTATCCATACATTTTCCTTCCAGCTATTGCCCCGCTACGGTAATACCTTGACTTACGTTCAAGTTTCGGATTATTACGCCATCACGCTATAAAACTTTCCTCATGTAACGTATGAGTCCCGGCAAGCCAATTGCCATCCTTGGCACCATATAGAAAAACGTGGCCACAAACTGAATTTAGTCATATTGCTGGATTTGCTCAATAAGATGTATTAAGTGTTATTAATCAATATTAATAACGCATAAAGATGCTAGACTATATGATATTTAAATAAGCTTGCGCTTGAAATATGATAATTAAGTAAACTTGCATTGATATGCATAACAATACATAATAAGGATCATTATGTTAACAATCGATGGTGTGAAATATTTTGGTGAAAAAGAACTTTCCTCACAATACGGTTTATCAGTTCACTGGTTTAGACGAGCAAGACATGAAGGTCTTAATCTTAAATATCACAAACTATGCGGCAGAGTTTATTACAAAGAAAAAGAAGTCCAAGACTGGTTTAGAGAAAATCTCATTTCAAAAGAATAGGAAAGAGGCACGGAAAGGAAGGTGAAAACCGTGCCTCCTTTTACAACTAGAGCACCGTATAACCGATTAAAATAGTACCATTCAAGGCTGTCGCAGCTGTATTATTATAAATAGTCAAGGTACTTGTTCCTGACCCTGCTGTTGCTTTGAGGGTAATATTTTCGGTAGTGTTCGTTCCACCCATTATCGTCAATAATATCACAGACGATGTTGTAATGAGAGTATTTGTCCATGTAATGGCATAGGCCGCTCCTCCCGCTGTTGTTAAAGCAGAAGTTGTGATTACACCAGCATTTCCGCTAGCAGTAACTGCATTTGCAGCCTCAGTTCCATTGGCTTTTGCCAAGGTGATTTGACCGGCCCCTGTGAAAACGTTTGCGGCAATTTTTGAAACCACATTGGTTGTCGCTAAACCTGAATCTGCTACAAGTCCCGCAGTGCCTGACGCCTGAATCAAATTGCCATTAACTAACGCCGCAGCAGCAATTGCGAAGTCAGCTGTGGCAGCACCAGGGTCTGGAATACTAATTACCGATGCTTGGCCCATTGCTGCATTACTAATTGTGGTGGCTGTATTACCTGTATTAGCTACTGCTGCGAGTATCAGCGAGCCTTTGCTTGCGGTTCCTGGGAATGAAGTTAAAGTACCAGGAGTGCCTGACAAACCTGCGGCTATGTTACCGGGATTCGTAACATTATCAGCAGCTGATGATAAAGTTCCTGATGTATTCGTAAAGTGAGCAAGATAGTTTGCGGTTGTCGGCAATACTACATCACCTGGATTACCCCATGCCGTCAAAGTTACTTGACCTGTACTGGTGGAAATATTAACAGTAAAAATACCGAAACTACCAGTCGTAGTCGTTTGGCTAAAACTATAAAGAGCCATTATGATATCAGCATTTGATAATGGGATTCCAGCTTCAATACTGGATGAATTCAAATAACCTGCTGTTGTCACAGTTGTCAGATTATCCCCGAATACTGCAAATTTAAATTGGGGATAATTTCCATTCGTCACCGGAATAGGCGTTGGAAATTGATATATAAGAGCCATTATAATAATCCTTTATTATTAATTGTTTTTCATCCTTTTTGTAACGCTCATAAAGACGACGTCGCGTCTTATAAAGACAAGTTGAGCATTTACAATTTAATTTATTTCTTTCTATCATGCTTTCCTTGGAGTCAAAGAATCGCCACGACGGCTAAAATGTGATTCTTTACCATGATGAACGCCCATTTTACCATGATGTCCTTCACAGTCTTTGGGATTATATTCAGTACGCTTTTGCTTTACGCGCTCAATACCTTGTTGATGATTGTCATGTACCATACGGTTATCTATCATGCCATGTCTTGATTTATGCTCTTTCATTTTAATGTCCTTATTATAATGATTTACCAAGTATACTACTTATGCAATTTTTTTAAAGTTTCCGCAAGATTGGCTTCGCGTCTTAGAGTAGTATTTTTACTATGCTCCGCTTTTTCCAGCTTTTTTGCAGGAATTTTCTTGCCCTTTGGCACTCCGAGTTCTCTGTGCAACTTACCCGGGTGTTTAATTGCGCCCTTTATCCATTTGTCAGTCACAATGCTTACTCCATTGAACCATGAGCTTGTGAAATAAGTACAGGTGGAACAGATTTCACCTTTGTATTAATCCACGTTACCAAATGATTAGCCAATTCAGTTGTTTCGGATAAAAATAGTTGCTGTGCTTCCGGTTCGTGAGCAATGAAAGCAGACTCAAGCGCCGGCACCAAATGTTTTCCCACAAATAAACTTAATAAACTCATAATAATCCCTTAATATTTCGTACTGATTGGCTTTTTCATATCTTTTTTAAGATTTGATTTCGGCTTTTCAGTTTTAACAGTTTCACCAACTATGCGAGCTCGTGTTGTCTTCCTTCGCGTCTTATTGGTGTCCTTTGCAACAGGTTTTACACCCCTCTCAACCGACTTGAAAGCCTTATCCGTAACTTTCTCGCCCCGGCGGTCATAAGGGTCTTTGTCTACTTTGCCAGATTTTTTTGGCTTTCTATTATCCATAATTCCACCCTGTCCAGACGCTCACACATAGATTGCAATGCCTGTGCGACGCATGTTGTTGCTATATCGAACTCGTTTTTACTCTTGTTTAGCTCATTAACGAGTTTCACCATTTCTTCATTCATTTCAAACAATCCTTTTTAACCATTGTTCTAACCAATACTTTATCCTCACGAACATCGTCATGGGTCACTTTTTTTTAGCGTGCGTGTGATGGTGTGACATCATTTTTTCATGATGTTTTAATTCTTTCATATGATGTTTATGCATTTCTTTGTGATGGTGATGCATATGCTTATGGTCTTCGTGCTTTTCTTCTTTCTTGTGATGCTCTTTTTTATGGTGTTCTTTTTTGTGATGTTCTTTTTTAGCTTCGTGCTTCTCTTCGTGTTTCATTTTGACGCTCCTTGTCATTAAAGTTATTTTTTCTTTTTTTTCTTCTTTTCGCCAGACTCACTATAAGCAATAGCCACGGCTTGCTTCTGGGTCTTGCCTGCTGAAATTTCTGCTTTGATATTGTCCTTGAAACCTTTACTTCCGGGCTTAGTCCCTTTTTTTAATGGCATTATTTCTTATCCCATACAGTTTTATACAAATCTCGCCGCTCTGATGCACTTGCGCCATCCATATGGCCGCGAACCTGTGTTTCAAGCTGTCTATCATTAATCTTGTATTTCGCTTTCAGTTCTTTAAAAGTAGCATTATGCAGGTCATTCCATGTTACCTTTTTCATTTTTTAACTTTCCCTTATTGTTGAAACCCTGAAAAACCATATCAAAAGGAACGCCTGTCAAATCTCTTACAAATTCCGAAAATGTTAAACCATCCATCTTCTGACCCATTTTTAGTACTTGCTCATCAATGGGTTTGCGTTCTTTCTTTTCCATGTGATTCCTTAACTTTATGATGTGTTTCAATTGCTTCTTTCATATGTCTATGACGCATATCATGCTTTTTAATTTCCAAATCGACCTGTTTTGCAAATTTCTCGGTCATAGCTTTTACTAACTGTACATTGGCCGATTCTTTACCCAAATGCAAGTCAGCCATGATTTTTTGTTGGTCTTGTTTTAACTTGGCCATATCGACCTGGAAGTCCATTTCATTTTTCTTTTGTTGCTGTTGCATTTTAGCCATTTCTATTTGTGGCTTCATGGCCTGTGGATTTTGTTGAGCTGCTTGCTGGGCTTGTTGTTTTTCTTGTTGATATTGCTGAACCCATTCACCCGTTAACGCCTTTAATTCCTCAATGCCTTTGCCTTCCATATTGTCCAGAATGAAATTCAAGCCCTTTTCAGCCATAAACTGCTGGAATAATGGGGACATGCCCATGATTTCTTTTACCATCATGATGGTTCTGGATTTCTGAACCTGGAAGCTCGCTCCTGCCTTGACAGCCACGTTTAAAACGTTTGTGTCGAAATCCATCGGCATACCCTGGTTTTGATTTATTTTAACGTAATGTCTCTTTCCTTCTTCATCTCGTATAGGAATGGTTCGGGGTGTGACCATATACTTCGGCATCAAATCCACATAGATTTGTGCAAGTCGCTGGAATCCTTGCAAACAGCCTACAATGTAAGGCATCGCAGTAGCATTTGATTGGCTGGCTCCTTCTACGATTGCGATACCAGATAACTGATTGTTATTGATACCCAGACTAGCATCATAAGAACCCAGTACATTCTGAATGAGGGAATCCGATCCAGTGAAAGCTTGTGCAATTTCAGGAGGCGCTGGCACACGCTGGATTTCACGGATCGGATTTTGTATCGGCATTTCTGGATTAGATTCATGAACAGAATTGTAAACCAGAACGGACTCCTTTTGAACATTCTCATAAGCTGAGAGAAAGTTCTCCTCTTTGGGAAGGGCTTCTTTAGCCACCATGAATTTATGCTGGACAGTATTCTCAATTTCATTTGCAAGCGAAATACCCGCATAATTCTTAAGACGCTGCGCACCTTTTGCATGATATACATAGGGTCTGGTTACCTGTCTGATATTCCCGTTTAAAGGGGTTTTTATCATTATTGAGTGACCATCGATAAAAACCAGCGGTAGATATGAAAAGTCTGTTTCTTCAAATTCGAGCACCTGATTTTCAATGAGTCTATAGCGCACAATTTTATCAAGCATGGTTTTGCGTGGTTTACCAATGATAGTAGGCGGAACTGTCATATCGTTCCAATCATTCACCATTTTGTTGTATTTCGTTTGAGTCATAACGCGACCATCACGAACTTGAACGATAGTTTCTTCTTTACGTTTTTTCTCGTAATAATCGCAAACCACGACGATTTGGCTATTATCATTTTGATATGACCAGTTAAAACCTGCAAAATCCCTTCGAAAGCTCATCGTGCTTGTAGATGTATCGGGATATTCTTCGCGGAATTCCTCTTTATCTTTGGGGAACAACTCAAAACAGAAATTGCCATCCCCTTTATGAGCTAATCTTGAAATCTTATCAAAACCCGATAAAGTTGGCTCGCATTTTTCAAACTTGATAACCTGATTCATGGACATGGGATGTTCATATTCTGTTTTAACTTTGACAACAGAAAAACCACCGGATAACAAATCCTTATAGACTTCATAGCGCAAGTGATTGTTGTCAGCATCCATAAAGACATGCTTTAGATGTTGCTGTACAACCTTGATTGTGATTGGGTCTGCCTTTTCTTCATCATAGGCATTAACTTCGATATCGGGTTCTTGCTTGGAAAACTCACCCAACAATCGGCTGACATAAGCCTCAAGGACATTGAATTCCAATTGAGGGCGATTCATTGTCATCAAAAGCGTTATTTCATCTTCTGTTAATGATGACTCAAATACAAACTTTCTAAATTCATTATAGCGGTCGTAGTTATCCTTAAAATAATCATGCGTGTTGCGTACGACTTTCTTGATGCGCGCAAGATTATCCTGATAACGTTTTGCTACGTCCCTCATTGTAGCCCCTTAAGAGAAATCCTTTCTCGGTTAACTTTTTAATTGTATAACAATTGTTTAAATTATAAAATTATTTCTCCAAAACCTTGTATAAATCATGAATCATAGTATTAAACCCTGGTACCTTTTCAGAAATTTTTCCAATTATGCCATCTGGTCTGGAAATAGATTGCATCCCTTCAAGTATTCTTGATTGTTCCAGTACTATTGTCCTCAATTCATTTATATTTCTAAATAATGTACTATGAATCTCTTCCTGCATTGTTTTTAAGCTTGTTTCGATCATATCTTTCATCATTATACGACCATATCCATTTTTCATGTATTCATGAATTGCTTCATAAACAGAATTAAATATAACCTTTTTTATTTCATTAATAGTTAAAATATTTTTAGTTTCCCTATCATATTCATTTTTATCCGAAGATAATAACAATTGAATTTTGGCTAGTCCTTTTCGTCCTACACCTGGAATCTTTAAAAGATCTATTTTATCTTTCTTTTTTAATTCAGTTATAGTTTTAATTCCTTCATTTAATAAACAATTTATTATTCTCTTACCCAGCGCACTGGCACGAATGTCATCTGACATAGGCAATTTTCCTTAATCTGTTAATTTTGTTCTGCGTACTTGTTACTCTTTTTGCTATTTCATCATAATTCGGCGCATTTACCTGCGATGAGATTAATGTTTTCTCAATAAGTGCCATCCTGATTGCATCCGCTGCTGTATCCGCTATGTCATCCCATCTATGTGTTTCATTGGCTGTAATTTTACTCATATGTTCAATACATAGCTTAACATGCCGGCCAAAGGTTGGGAATGATACACGGCGTTCTGCGATGTATGGCTGTACTGCCAGAAAGCGTTTTGTCTTGTTGCCTTGTTCTCTGGTTCTAGGAATATCCACAACCCGTATTGTTCTTATCTCATCAATAAGGCTTAACAATGTTCCCCCTGTGGATTTCTTTTCAATGGCAACCATTTGAGGCGGCTTCTTATACCTCATACACTGTGACCAGAATTCCAGAAAAGTTGGTTTAAGGTCTTTGGGTTCTATCCGGCATTCAAGAGTATCTATCCAGTGAAGCCCATACTGACCTGTTTTAACGCCGTACGATTCTATTTCATAGATACCAAAGAAACTAAAAACGGTTGCATCATTGTAGCTTTTTGCGGTTTCAGCAGTGTCACAAGTTATGAAGCTATAAATGATATCAGGTTCATCGTCCAACATTACAAACCATTCAGGTTTAAATAGCGCACCACCTGCTGGTATTGGGTCTTGCTGATACTGGCTGGCAAACACATATGGGTCAGTCTCTTGCTTTCTTAAAAGCTTTTCGAGCGTATCAACCTCAGGGTATAAGGCGTTTCCAGCATCATCAATGCTCTTCAAGATGACTTGATGCCAATCATACCCATCTTTGCCGGCAATCAGATAAGCACCCAGATCGTCCTCATGAAGCCGTTGTCCGATGAATATGAAGGGTACGTTTATTCCTCTCGCTCTTTGCTGGATTGTTTCTCGATAATTGTCGATAACAGAGACTCTAATTGTGTCCGAATGTACTTCATCCGGTTTATGTGCATCATCAATAATAACTGCGCCCGTGAATCTATTAAGTCCGGGTAATCCTGCATCTTGGCCTGTAATAGCTCCGCCACTTCCGAAAGCTGCCACAGCTCCTCCTGAAGTCGTCTGGAAATATTCCCGTGCTTTACTGTCATGACGGATCCTTACATTAAATAGATATTGATAATGTGATAGTTGCATTATGCGCTTGATAGTTTCTGTATGCTTTGCTGCTAACACCTTGGAATATGAAATATAAAGAAATCTTGAGTCTGGGAAACTGGCCAGCGTCCACGATACCCACATTGCGAGCATGGTTGATTTTCCAGAGCCGGGACTGACATTGATTAATAGTTTGTGATTTGGTATTTCAAGCCTGAATGCTTGCGATAAAGCTCGCGCAATAATAATGTGATGGGACTCACGCCCATTAGGAACTGATACAATAAACTTTCTACCAGTGAGAATGGGATAGAAAAACTCAGTAAACTCCAAAAAGCTTGATCGTAATCGTGAAGCAATCTCGTCCTTGTCATGCTCGTCTATCATAAATTCTCGATTTCTACAGGATCAGGTATGCAAAAATGAGTCACCCTATATAAACTTAAATCTATATCAAGAGCGTCATTCGCCATTACTTCCCATGCTGATGCATTTCCAACTTCATTTAAGTCTTCACACATTGCAACTATATTTCTGTCATATTGTCCAGAACCAAGTTCAATTCTAATAAATATAAAATTTCCTGTAGGCGGTCTATATTTTTTAATGCTATACCATTTCATTTCTCATCCTTTGGATAGTCAGGCAATTCCATCCAATGGGTAACTATTACTTCGCTACTAAGTCGCATTGAAGAATAAAAAAGGCAGCAATGATACCAATCATCATTTTTCCTATGACCGTTCATTATCTCACGACTCATCCCATTATTTATAGTCGCAAAAAACATTACTTCATGTAAGTCTGGTGGCAAACTGTCTTCTACATTAATCCAGGGGTCATTAATAAATACCATCTTTGCTTCCATCCTTTACCCATTGAACTGCTTTCTTATGCCCTTCAACGGCCTCATTCCATGTGGAATAGCGGCGGCAGTAAATGTCGTCACCTTTCTCTGAAAATACCATGGTTTTTAATATATGAGGCTTTCCATTTTTAAAAGAGTGATTCATTCCTATCCAGACCGTGGAAACACGTTTGCCGTCAACCATTTCGTCATTCACATGTTTCGTTCGTTTCCTACTCATTTCTTGGCGTTGCTCTGACCATTCAGCAAGAGAACATGGCGTTATGCTTTTATCTTCGTGTAAATAATAATGATGATGATATTCAGTCATTTCCAAGTTCCTGTGCTATAGCTACGTCAAGAGCTATATTATTCGGCGCCAGCAAACCATCATTCATTTCCTGAACCATATGGATTAAAAATACATATGCCTTTTGTATTGCTTCCGGGTCTCTCTTTTTCACACTTCTTTCCATACTATCAATAAATCGTCGCATATTTTTAAGCTCCTTCAAAACGCCTAGACGCATACGGTTTATATCTTTCATTTTTTATAACCAGTGCAGATATCGCACGGTGACTGGTCCGTTGGATGATGTTTTTGTGCCCATAATGGGATGCATCCTACATATAAGTATTTTTTAAAATCAAACTTCATTTAACCACCCTCAAAACTTTATGGGCTTCCTCTATCTCTCTGGCTATCTCTCTAAATTTTTTTGATAATATTTCAGCTACTTTCTGGGTTGAAAGCGGTTCTTGTTTTTCTTTTAATTCGTTAGTAATTGCGGTACCCACTTCTTTTAAAACTTGAGACATGACACAAAGCATTGTGTTATCAAATGAGTCATCACTATCATATTGATTTAAAAATTTCTTTATAAAAGATAAAGCTGAACTATGCATGGCTATAGATGCTAATTTTTCAAACCGGCTCCGTTCTTCTCCGCCAAGAGAGTCTCTTATTTTTGAAATCAATGAAAAATCGTCTACACTTTCTGTCATTTTAGCTTCCTTTTTATCTAATTTAAGCTTTAATACAATGAATTGGCCATCCTCTCCAAGAACCATGTATGCCATCACATTCTGGACATCTCATATCATCAATCTTAGTTAATAATTCGTTTTTGGTAATAGGTAAAAGTGGATCTTTTCTAGGCCCACAAAAACAAGATGGATTATGTGAGGCATTGATTCTTCCACAGCGTGGACATTCCCATGGTTGGTTATTCATTTTAGAATCCATGATATTCAGCCATATTGTCATGATAGATGTATTTAAATTCTTCTGGTATTGGGATATCGTTCATGAAGCGTTCAAGGTCTAACATTGCTTTTTTATATCCCATAGCGCGTCCACAATTAAAACTAGATGGATCATCGTGTACAAGCTTTGGTAATTCATTCGCAATAATAGCTAGTTTGCTGTCAATCCATTCATTAAGTAATGGCATATTTAATCCTTATTACTAATTAACTACTAAAATAAACTAAATTAGTACATAGAAGCGCTGGCATAGCCTTTGCTCAACTCCTTCTATCATGGATAGATGAGATACAAGTGACAATCGGCAGGAATTGCACCTGCTGGATAGTTATTACTAAATTTAAAATTGCCAGTCACGTTCATTAACAATTAAATCCTGATTGGTTCTATCAACGCTTACGCCTCTTTCGCTCCAATATCCGTGGAGCGCGTTTGCATGTCACTGTCCACGCCGCGATTGTCATAAACTGTGCCCCTTAAAACCAGTACTGGCTTTTTCCGCTAGCGAAAGATGAGGGGCGCACCTTTAATCAGGACATTTTCCGTCAATAAAATCTTCGCCTAATAATAATAAATCATATGCTCGTGAACACATTACCTTTGCGCAAACATCATCCTTTTCTATTGACATAAAAATATGCAATGCCAAATGGATGGCTTCCATAGCTTCATTAAATAGCGCTTCTACCTTTTCAGGTGAGTTATGTATATGGATAACATTGCTCACGGCCTCACCATTAATTCTGTAATTCTACTAACCATTGCATCCATAGCTTGTCTCTTTGTTTCATAAAAATGGCTTGGATCATTTTCGTCATAAAGAGTTTTCTCTAAAAATATATCCCTTAATGAAAAGGTTCCCCATAACTCACAAGGCCCTATTGATGGATCAGGATTATTCGTTGACCAAGCCCAGCATATTTGACCTTCTTTCATTCAATCACCTTTAATTCATCAGATTGCTGGTTTGCAATATTCATTAATATTTTGGCAACGTGCGTTTTATTATGCAGACCACAAGGCGTTAATAAACTTTTATCTATTTCATATAGATGATCCAATGCATACACATAGACCTGAGAGAATTGCATTAATTGCATTATTTGTTTTTCACTGATTATCATGGTGGAATATCCTTCCGCACTTGTCACATTGATACGCTAACCACTCTTTGTGCTTCTCTTCATGCTCGCAATAATTACTAACCATCAAGGATAACTTGTTATATAAATCTTTGTCTTTTTCATTAAATACATCTGGGAATGAGTTAGCAATGCTCATACCCCATGTATATAACAGTTCTAGTTCATCTTTGGTGAACTCACTCATTGCGTTTCATCTCCAATTTTACGGCCACATTTTTGGCATTCGTAAACCCATCCGGCGGTGTTTTCTATTTTATGCTCGCAATGGCTGTCGATCAGGCCTTCTATTTTGTCTCTTAAGGCTTTATGGCTTGATGATTCTGCTAAGATCGTTGTTCTATGAATATATGCGTTCATATCAAGCAATATAATTTGCAGCTCTTCTTTCGTGAAATCATTCATTGGATAGTTCCAATTCCCATTTATCAACATAACGCTGAAAAACCCTATTTCTTAAAGATGGATGCAGTCCCCATGGATATTCAATCTTGGATGATTCAATATATCTATTAAACTTTTCTATCATATAGTTTGGATCGAATTTCATTATGGTTTCAAATTCATCACTATCCTCAAATAATATTGATAGAAATGCGATTATATTTGCTATTTGTTTATGCTTGGTCATCTATTAGTTTTCCATTAACCTTATTTAATAAAGATACAAACTTTGATTGCAAAATATCATGTTGTCTTTGGTTGCTATCACACTTGCTTTCAATTCTCTGGATGAATTTCATATTGCGTTCACACACTGTGATTCTTTTTTCTAATCGTAACATTAAATCATAAACAGAGTGTTCATCTTTCAATAACCATTTGGCTAAACGCTTAATCATTCAACTATTTCCCAGTCATCTCTCATAATAGCCCAACGATGAATTCCCCAATCATCCTTTGTCCTTGGCGCACAATCATTCTTATCCATTCTATGTATAGTTGGTTGTAATGGCATACCCAATCCAGGATTACCAATACTTCCACAAATCCAATACTCACCATCATAATTATTTATCAATCTTGCTTTCTTGCCTTCACGCATTAAAGGCAGTACCTCTTCAAATTTCATCTATAAAACTCCCCGCATTTACGGCATTTAACTTGCGGAGGGTTAGTAAAATATGTCAAGGCATCATCAACATGCTGGCACTCATTGACGGGACTTGTGTTAGTACAATTCGATACGGATTGATAGCCGCACTTAAAACAACGGAACCCGGAAAGCAAATTATATTCATGTTTGCAGTCTTTTTGTGATGTGTTTCTGGTATCAGTTGGAAATTCATAATTTACAACTGGTTTCCAATCCCAATTCACACACATAGATGGAGCATCGCTTCCATCAAATCTACCTTTAATGGGATCTTCTGAATGATTTAATAATGACAGCCAGTATTGAGCTTGTGCTTCGATAAGAGCCGTTTTGCTTTCATATAGTTTCATAGGAGCATCAGCATTAATTAATTCACGCGCATTTGAAAGGAGTCGAATATCTTCGACTGTAAATATTTGACTTACTATTTTGAAATCATCATTAATATACCAATAAGTGTGTTTTGGTTGCGTAAGTTCTATTAGTTTGGTAATGAGTTCATCTAAATCATACATAACTATATCAGGCATATCAGGAAGGCAATGGCAAAGCGTTATTTCATTTTCTCCATTGCTTATAATATGCCTTATGAAATGGGTATCGCAGTCTTGAATGAGGTGATGCGCTAGTTTCAATTTTTCGTAGTCTATGTCCATTCGAAATGCCTCACATAATGTAAAACATGGGATAAAGCATCAACATAACCTTCTTGATAGTCAGTAGGTTCAGATTCAAGCTCATATTCTTCAAGACAAATGCGTTCAATTAGTTCCTCTTCAAAATCTTCATGTTTCAATTTTTCGTAGTCAATCATCTTCATACCCGATAGTTCGCTTTAAAATTGAAACATATTGATTTCTTATTGAATCGAGCAAATCATAATAACCCTGATTTTGGACTTCATTTCCATTTGGCCACATAAGAGGAAATAAAATGGCTTCAATCTGTCCTAGAAGAAATATCATATCCTGACGCAATTTATGATCTTCAATTATCATTCATTAAACCTAAAATGGTTTGCATAGCCATTCGATAGCCCAGGTTATAGAACTTAAGCTGTGCATGGGCAAGAGGAGTTAGGGTTAAAAAGAGTTCGGAATCCAATTCGTTTTCAAACTCATGAGTTTTCTTAATGAATTTCTCAATAACTGAATCTAAATCATCTGTCATTAAAATTCCTTTTTGTTCCTTTGGTCTAATTCTTGATATCTTTTTTTGCAGTCGTCGTCGACTTCATTATTAACTGGCGCCTGATGCTTGGAATCGCCATACCACTTAGGAGCAAGTTTGCCGGCAGACCATCGGATTGCATCCAATTCTAGTTTGGCTCGACCCAGCATTCCGCTGTCAATTCTTTCATTACCTTCTTTGTCAATATAGGTAGGAATTCGCATACAAACCTCCAAAGAATCGTCCGCTAAAACGTGTGCCTGTTTCTCTTTGGCTTTCATATAGTTGTCGAAGAAATCAACATATGTGTTAAGCCAGTTATAAATTGTTTGACGATCGGGCAATCCATAGTCACGAATAAGCGTAGTAATTCCAACGGGATGAGTAGAAACAAGCTGACAAATTTTGTCGGCTAATTCTTTGGTGTATTTTGTTGGTTGTCCTCTCTTTTCATAATTACCCATTTCAATCAACCTTTCTCATACGCATCATCAAACATTTTAACAGCATCCTTGCGTTTGATTCCAGGATTTATATCCATAATATCTTTAATAGCTTTTTTGTAAGAATCAGCCTTGCGATCTATTTCATCAATAGTAGGAACTATATAACCTTTATTGGCAGGTAAAACATTGCCTTCATCATCACAAACATGACAATTAGCCATTATCATTCCGTTGCCCATAAATTTACCAGTTCCAAGACATCTATAACATTTCATCAACAATCCTTGTGATTAAAACATAAACCACATACTAACATACTGTAAATATAGTGCAATGCAAGAAATTATACTTTTATGCGGAAACAGTTGACTTAATGCATTGGGTTAGTCATAATGACTATATAAGATAACAAATGAGGGAATAGAAATGAAAAAGACAATTCACGAAATAACACTTTATGACCTTGCAGGATGTGAGCATGAAGTTTGGATATCAGATAACACTATGACTGGCCTGAATCTTGAGATAGAAAACGAAGATGGTGAAGTCTTTGAAGAACAGGGCTTTCACAAATGCGCTGCTGAGGGATTGGCAGACTTTTGCAAACGGTATTTGCGGACTTATGAACGATTACAAAAAAATAAGGAGAACTAGAAATGATTAATGAAAGATATGAAATATTTAATCCTAATGATTTACCAATTGAAGAATTACCAGTCATTTATGGATTTAATAATGGTGGTAGTCCTAATTGCCGGCACGGAGAACTTATAGCGGAAGATGGAACGGGCTTAGGTGCCCATATATGTTCTGACGAATCCTTCATGTATGGCGATCTGGGTATTTTAAAAGGTCGTCGGAGTGACAGACATGAAGGTTTTAAAAAACATTACCCAAATGGATATCGAATGGACTTTGTACCATATGGTGATGTTCCTGCCCATCCAGCACTTAATGAAGCTTTTAGATTGAATAAAGAAAAGGAGACCGAATCATGAAAGAGAAATATAGCCTATACGAATATGAATTATTTGATAAAGATGGAAAATGGGATTATAAAATATATTGCGATAGAGATTATCTTAACGAATGCCGGGATATTGAGTCAGACGAATGGTTTGAAAGCGAAGAAGAATGCCGTTTTGCCTGTATAGGACATATAGGTTTACTTGAAAATGGAGAAGGATAATGTTTAAAAGCCTGAAATGTTTATTTAAGGGTCACAAGTTTTTGATGCGTTATAATTTTAGAAGTCATCACTATACAGCTCAGGATGATGATAAATGCGAGTGCTGTGGTAAACTACGCAACAAGGTCAGGCATTCCGTTTTCTATCCACGCTCGAACGTGACAATCAAGTGATGCGATGGGTAATAATCCAGCTCTCATATCGTCTTTATCTTCCCCGCTCAGTAGTTTGGTCACTATGAGACGGGGATCGATTTTGTACTTCCTTGCAATATCCTTGATAATATCCTTGCAAGCCTTATCCGTCAGTTTTCTATCCATGAATATCCGATGAATGGTTTCGGTTTTTCCCCTTCCCTTTCCAAATACTGAAATGAAGGTTCGTGGAACCAAAAACTATAAAATCCTTCTTTGTTACTACCTCGTCCATGTCTATTTTTATCGCAGTTCAGAAAAACGTCCGGTTTTTCCAATTGCTCCAATTCTTCATGATCAAGATAATCACCCCTTAATCGTCGGCGCTGCAATTCCTCTTTCCGCTTATTTCTCCAAACTGAAAAACAGTTGTCAGCAAGGTCACTAATAGCACCACCACCCCTGATATCATATTTACACGGGATTTCGCTTTCGTTGCGTGGCTTCCTTGGATGAGCTACCAAATGGATATGACAATTATGTTCCAGCTTAAAGTCACGTAGTTTCTCTGTCAGTTCCTTTTGTCCGTTGTAATCATCTTCTGCAATGTTCAGAGTTGTCAGAGAATCGATCAAAAAAACATCCACGCCGTATCGTCTTCTTGCGTACAAAAATACCTCCAATAGCCTTTCAATCTTACCAGTACCAACAAGGTTAAAAAGAAACAATTTACCGTCCATCCATTCATCAATCTTGTCAATAAAGTCACGAGTTGGTTTTTCTTGAGCTGTGGCTTGCAAGTACATTCTGGCCATTAATTCTTCTGGAAATAACTCCATGCTGGCAATACAAACTCTGGCACCCTGAGCTATCATATTGAGCATGACATGACTTAAAAACAGCGTTTTGCCGTGGCCATTGTATCCAGTCCAGACTGACAAACCTGAGGGTCTGAAAAGGATATTTTCCTTGAACTTATCCCAACCAATGACATAGCCTAAAAACTTCCCCGGAACCGGATGAATGATTTCATAGGAACTCTGCGTGAATTCAATCGGGCGGCGCAATTCCTCTGGGTCAAGGGTCTTTGCGTTATCCAAGTAATATTGCATATCATCAGCGCTGATTCCGTTTACCAGGCATTCGTTTGCATCTTTCATCGGAAGCTCAACCAGCCGGCACCTATGCGCTCCTAAGCGGTCAATGATTTCCTTCGCACCTGCCATTCCAGCATCATCATTGTCCATACATACATAGATTTCATCGAAACGATTTAAGCGGTCAAACTCATATTCAATCCATTTCTGCTTATCACCTGAACCACCACCGAACGGTACTGATAGCGCAGGGATTCCGTATTGGCAAAAGGACATGGCATCAATTTCGCCTTCACATATGACCACCTTTCTTGCTGTCTTTGGAATTACGTTCCATCCGAAAAGACAGGGTTCACAGTTTGCTGACACATACATCTGCTTTATCCCGTTTTTCCTTTCTACTTTCATTTTTTTTACAAATATTAGCTCATTTTCACGAATATAATTAAAAACTATCTCTGAATCATCGTGAGGAACCTCATATTTCGCAATTACAGCCTCATCAAGGCATCTTTTCACATTAAGGTATGTGTAAGTAGCGCTTTTTGATTTTGTCTCCGCATACGCAATCCTTGGAGGTTTTACGAATGTCTTTTTGCTATTACCATAATTAGCTTTTATTCCTGAGATATTAAAATAATTTGCAACTTCACTCATTGCCTTGGAAATCGATACATTTCCTTTCAAAGCCCATAAGTCCAGCAAATCACCGCTGGCACCAATTGCAAAATCACTCCATATACCAGCTTTATTTCCAAATAGATGGATTTTAAGGGACTGACCGGCTTCACCATGAACCGAGCCGACACACCATTCGCTTCCTACCCTTTTTCCGTTGGGAAACAAATTCATGGCTATATCTTCTGCATGTTCCGAAAGTTTCAAAGCTAAATCTTTTGCTAACATAACAAATCCTTACAGTGAGGGTTTTATTGAGTTATGCGATCCGTTGCTTTTTGATTCATCCTTGAAATACTTTGTTTCCAGTGATAGCCAACAATTGGCAACCATCCTTTCGAAAGACTCTATCGGCTTAATTTTATATGCCTTTTCAATCTCTGAGAGAGTTTTGTTCACTTTTAACCATGCTGTTCTGGTTATCTTTGCTTTCTTGCCCTTCCTGATAATTACCCAATCTTCAAGCATGGGTTTTGGAATATCGTGAGGATTGTCCGAAATCAGATCTTGTAAATCAAGGGACTTTTTAGAATCAAGCTTTGGTTGAATATCAGGGTTGCCGGCATCACCGTCTCCTGATGGGGTTTTATCTAATGTCTTTTTATTAGATAAAACATTAGATGAGTTAAAAGTAGATGGTATAGCTGTCACAGTTCTGTGAAAAGCCTCACACAGTTTTGTGAAATGGTGATACGCGTTTTCGTCATGAGTCAGATTTTTGTCGTACAGTTCCCCATTTTGTGAAATGGACTGCGAAAGGGTTATTAAGTATGTCTCTTTGGTCAATTCAGGGAAATATGACAAAGCTTCATAGGTAAGAGCATACCAACAGGTTCTGTCATATTTATGTTTGTTATAATTACCTTTTGCCACCAATCCATCTTTTATTGCATTATTAATCACTGTTTCAAGTTGCCGGCGTGTCCAATAAGGAAATATTTCTGTATAAGCTTCAAGCGAATTAAAAGACCAACATAAACCATCATGGATATTATGTTTATTAACAAGGTTATAAAATGTCCACTGGGCGAGTTCTTGAACAAATATAGCGGTATTAATGTTGAATTTGACAGCAATGTTTGAATTGAATTGATTTATCATGATATAATTCGTCCGTAGTTTGTTGAGCTTTATGGATGACAAAAAAGCCCAGCAACATTCAGGTAAGCCAAAGCCCTGAGTGTTTATTATTATTATTAATGTTTGAGTAACTAACTTGGTCGTCGGTATTCAAACAATGCATTTGTAGAAGCTGTAAGAGGCAGGAAGCCTCTAAAACTTCCTGATTATATTAACCTGATATTTTTCAAATTGATATATTACAAATTAACTAAACCATCCGATTTATTCAAAAAATACTCAATAGATTCAATTATTTGCCTAGTGATCTCATTTAACGTATCTTGAGTGAGGGTCTTTCCCGTGTGACAGGAAAGATTAGATCGGAGTAATTTTGCTAGCGATTCATTATCCAGCATGATTTTTATTTCGTCAGACATTCCCTATCCTTAATTTGTTAAGCTATCATTCCAATCGATATACCAATCAATATAATTTCCATATCGCTCCATTCAATTTCGGGAAAGTGATTACGAATGACATGCCAAATTATTATCAATCCACCAAGCCTGAAAAGTTTTAATACACCACCGTCTGATAAAAAATAAAGAAGGAAATCAGCAATCCTTCCTCTGAGCTTCTTTTTTATAACGACATGATCATGAAATAGATTCATATGAGATATCGACTGCTTTTCTCGCCTGAACTCACAACCACACATAACGCACAAATATTTTGCCATTTCAATTATCCTTAACAGCTTTAAGTCTTCCATTGCTCGTGACTTCCAGCACACATTGCATCTTAAATGGAATCGCATCATTTTCTTTCCATGCCTTTACCGTGTCCCTTGAAACCTTTAAATCTTTAGCAATATTAATCATTTTATAGTCATAAAATGCCATTACATCTGAGAACTTCATGTTTTACCTCTTTTTGCAGAATTTGATTGACAAACTATAATCGATTGCGCATAATGTGTCAATCCTTTAAATGAATTGAAGGCTAAATATGAACATGGAATCGTTTTTTTGTGCATATCTATATTTTTATAAACGCGGAGAACGCAATGCTTACTGAACAACAATTAATAGAACGAAAACTCGGTATTGGTGGAAGTGACATGCCAATCATACTTGGTTTATCCAGCTACAAAACCCCGTATCAGCTTTATCTTGAAAAGATTGGTGAAGTTGAATCTGATTACGAAGAAACACCGTTGCAATACTGGGGACACCAACTAGAAGGGATTGTTCGTGATGAATTTGCTAAACGAAATAATGTTACGGTTGAAACGCCCGATGCCGTTGTTCATCCTGTTTACGATTTTCTACGTGGTAATGTTGACGGCTATATTCCATCTCTTAAGGCAGTACTGGAAGTAAAGTGCTCAAATTCTTTTATGGCGCACCAATGGGGCGAAGATGGTTCAGATGTCATACCTATGCCGTATCTTGTCCAGGTAGCCCATTACTGCGCAGTTATGAACGCAGACTGTGCCTACATTGCTGTACTCATAGGTGGCTTTGATTATCGTGAATTCAAATATACCCGTGATGCTGAACTGGAAGCATTTGTCATTGAAGCTGCCCGTAAGTTCTGGGAATGCGTACAAACTCGTACTCCACCACAACCCATTAATCAGGTTGACTTGCGTTTGATGTTCCCGAAACATGATCCTGAAAAGACCTTAACAGTTGATGAAAAAGTGAAAGCACAATTAGCAACGCTGTTTGATACTAGATTTAAAATAAAACAATTGAGTGAGGTTGAGGACAAGTACAAGTTTAACATCATGCAATTTATGAAAGATGCTGAGTGTCTCACCGATGAAAGCGGTAAACCTATCGTATCATGGAAGGCTAACAAACGCGGGTCACGTACGTTTCTGTTGAAAGGGATGAACTAATGACTAAAATATCAGTAGATGAATTCTTGAATTCGGAAAAATTTGAATCAGCAATACAAAACCTTTTTGATTTTAAATTTACCATGGAAGAAACCACCAAGTGTTTGAAAAAATACATTTTGAATATTTATAATGAAGGAAGATGGGATCATTATTTTGAATCCTCAAACAGACAGCTCGAAGATTTCAAAATGGAACGAAAAAAACTTTTAGGTGAATCATGATAAATTTTTATTTTAAGGTCTGGGAAGTCAATGAAATATGGACTGCTGAAATTTATGCTAACAGCGACTTTTTAACTTGTCTTGATGAATATGCCTCTCAAAAGGAGGCAACCATAGCTGGACAATCATTTGTTGATGGTATTGAGTTTGCAAGAGGGGAATTAGAATGAGTGCTGTAATAGAAGACACAAAAGACAAGATGCCAGTAAAGAAGCAACAAACCGTTGCCAGCATGCTTGATAAGATGAAACCTGAAATAGCTCGCTGTTTACCAAAGCATTTGACCACGGAACGTATGACACGTATCGCACTGACTGAACTTCGAAAGAACCCAATGCTTCAACAATGTGACCCGATGAGCTTTATAGCATCGATTATGCAAGCATCCCAGCTTGGTCTTGAACCAGGTATCATGGGTTCCTGCTATTTAATACCTTTTAAGAACTATAAGACAGGTGTTTACGAATGTACCTTCATGCCAGGCTATCGTGGATTTCTGGACTTAGCGCGTAGGTCTGGACAGATTGTGTCACTGGTTGCTCGCTCGGTTTATGAGAATGATGAGTTCAGCTATGAGTTCGGTTTGAAAGAAGACATCAAACACAAACCATCCCTGAATGACCGGGGCAACCTGATAGCGGTTTATGCGGTAGCTCTCTTGAAGGATGGCGGCCACCAGTTTGATGTGATGAGCAAGTCTGAGGTTGATAATATCCGTAATTCATCCAAGTCCAAAGATAACGGCCCATGGGTTACACACTTTGAGGAAATGGCTAAAAAGACCGTTTTAAGGCGACTTTTCAAATGGCTGCCTTGTAGTGTGGAAATGCAAAAAGCGGTGAGCCTGGATGAACAGCAAGAGATTGGCGTTCAGGATATGAAGGCATCGGCATCTGAGGACTTCGATATGAATTTCATGGGCTCAGAAGAAAGCGGCGTCGTGATTGAAGGATCGAATCAAACTGAAAAGCTTAAAAAGGTTCTTAATATTTCTGGTGATAATGAAAGGGGTAATTAATGATTAACGTAGGGACATTATTGGGTCGTGTAGGTAAAAAGGACAGCAAAACCACAAAGAGCGGGGTGAATGTTACCGTTCTTTCACTTGCTACCAGCAAGAAATACAAGGATGCGTCAGGTACCCCACAGGAAATGACCACTTGGCACCAGGTCAATTGCTTTAGCAAGCTTGCTGATGTTGCTGCCAAATATGTCCACGTAGGGGACTTAATCTATGTAACTGGTGAAATTCAGAATAAAGAGATTAAAAGCGGAGAACGTGCCGGCCAATACATTTATTCAATTAGCGCCAATGACATCAAGTTCATTCCCAAAGTCAAAGCTGAAAGTGCTCCGAAAAAAGAGGTTAAAGAGGTTGAAGCATTTGACGACGATGATTGCCCGTTCTAGCTCATAGCGTTGATGAGGATTTTTACCTTACCGTCCTTAGAGAAATTACGCGTGATAGAGATATGATCTATCTGACTGTCATCATGATATACCCTTGCTTCCTGGAGCGCATCCAGGAGGCTCTTAAGCACATTATCAAGGTCACGCTTTCTTTTATCCGGAGGGAATGCCTGGATATGGATTGAGAGTCTGTCCTCCTTCTTGAATTTATCTCTGGATTTAAGACAATGGAAAAAAACCATTTCACGATAGGCTTTCCCTTCTTTGCTGATGTAATGCCCTGTTTTGGTGTGCCGCCAGTAATGGTTGATACTAGGCGGCCATGGTAGTTCCAATTGAATCATGCGATTGTCAAAATACCCTGTGGGCCACCACGTGCCACCCATGTTGTATTTGCTACTGTACATACAAGATTGATTGAATCATATTGATTAGTTGATGCAACTGAACCTGTAGCACCTGATGTCGTAGAAACACTTCCAATATGTATTTGTTGACCCGCTGACTGAGCAATAAACCATCCCCCAGCACCGGTTCCAACAATGGAAATGTTTGTACCAAATGCTGATCCTGCTGGTAATGTTAAAGTCACAAGCCCCGCATTATTAGCTACATATCCATTATTCTGTGACATGACCAAGCTTGTGCCTGTAACATTTGTCCACTGGAATATGTCACTTCCTGAATTAATGTTAGTCCATACAGCTGTTAAAGCTGTTCCTGAGGTAGTGCAGATAAATAAATCCTGATCGAGCGTATCCCAGCAAAACTGATAGGTCGTGCCGGCAACAAATCCATTCGGATTTCCAGAATTGAACAAAATAATATTAGCTTGAAATAAATTGTAAATCTGTTGCAATGGTTCCTGTACCGACAATCCCAGTACAGATGGACTAACATAGCCCTGTACTGCGCAAATAATATCCGTCAATTGTGCGCTTGATACTGTCGGCAATGATGTGAACATCTCTTCTGTAGTTGCCATTTTAAATCCTTTTGAAAATTATTTATTAACGTCTTCTTCGAGCACCAATAAAACCATATCCCGCATTTGTATTAACGGCGAATGTAATTAATGCGCTTAAATAAACTGTAGTAGTTGAGCCTAAAGGAACCCTGAAATGTGGCATTGTTAAATACAAACCTACGCCGGCTGCTACAGGTAATTGCCATGTATTTGCACCGCCCGAATTTGGTGGGCCTGTAAATGAAGCCGATGTCGTACTAATCCAGCAAAACATATTGGTGGTAGTTGTGGCGGCATTTGGCACACTTCCTACAGTTCCCCATACATCCCAGTCACCGGCAGTTAATGAAATAGATGTAACATTGAATGCTGCACCACTTGTTGCTGATACAGGGGTTCCAGAATCAACCGATGAACTTATATATTCACCTACGCTACCCGCTGCGGCATTATTATTTGTGGTTGTACCAACTATTCCTGTGGTAGTGCTAAAAGTAACACTTGTTGCTGATGCTGCCCCTAAAACCGGGGTTACAAGGGTTGGCGTATTGGCAAATACAAGCGCGCCACTTCCAGTCTCATCGGTAACGGCTGCGGCTAAGTTAGCACTGGATGGTGTACCAAGAAATGTTGAAACACCGGTTCCCAATCCAGTCAATGCGCTTTGTGCATATCCTGTACAACTGGATAATACACCTGCCGTTGGTGTTCCAAGTGCTGGCGTTGTGAAACTTGGTGATACATTACCCGCAAAAGCACCTGTACCGCTGGCACCTGCTAATCCGGTATTAACACTGTTATTTGTAGCCATTGTTCACTCCTTAAGCTACCGTCAATATTCCCTGTGATGCTATGACGGCAAATGTTGTATTGGCTGTAACGCAGACAATCGTTACAGAATCCCATTGGTTTGTTGATGTTAAAGATCCGGCTGAGGTTGTTGCGGAACTTCCGTAATGGATAACCTGTCCCGTATTTGCTTGCAGGATCCATCCTGCTGCCCCTTTTCCTGCCACAGCGAAAGTACTACCAACTGCAGCCGTTGCGGGCAATGTAACCGTTGTTTGAGATGCGTTTGAAATTATGTATCCATTATTAACTGCGGCGGCTTGGGTAGTACCGGAAACGTCATTCCAGACCGTAGAACCCACGCCAGTGGATGCAATCGTTATTGTGCCGGCACCATTGGTTACAGTGATACCCGTACCTTGAGTGATTGCGGCAGCCGTATAGTTGGTTCCGTTACCGATAGGTATTTGGCCGTTGGTTGGTGTGGTAGCGATTCCAAGTCCACCGCGGCCAACGGCAAGCGTTCCTGTCCATCCTAATGTCAAGGATGTAGCACGCAAGAGAGCGGTTGCTGGTGTACCACCGAGTGTAACAGTTACGTTCGTATCATCGGTTTTTGTCAATGCTGCGGCGGTATATGGCGCACCAAATTGGAGTGCAAAATTCGCATAGGTCATCCCTGTATCATCTGTTGCTCCGTAGGGTGACCGGGCGAAATACATCAAATCGGTGCTTTGATTTGTTGTAATCGGATTAGCAACAAATACCTGTTGTAGATTCTTTGACATTATGAATATCCTTATTCATAGCTGTTTCAATTATGACAATAATAAAAAGTCGGTTCCGTCCAAAAGCAAAAAGTTTGTCCCATCCAAAAGTAAAAAGAAGTCAGCAATAGGTGGTGGATTCGGGCTGTAGTTGCCATTCGGTATGGCACCGAAAATATTATCCGTTGCCATTCTTATGGGCTTATCCAGTTTAAACCCGTGACAATACGAATCCTTTTCGCTCATTATGCTTCACCTGTTGGCCATAACTCAATGCCGACATCCGCTGTCGTACTATTTGTAATGACACTGATTGTAGTACCTGCAAGCACTGTCCTTTGACCTGGATTTAATGAGGATGTTGTGCTGGCAAATGTAGCCCCAACCGGTATTGCTGCTGTTGCCCCGGTAAAATCAACCCACACGTCAGTACCAGGCTGCGGCGAAAATGCCACAATCCATATCGGATAATTTCTGGGAACCGTGATTGAACTGGCACCACCTGCCGCAAGCGTTGCACTGAATTTATTGCCTGAGTCTTTGGGCGCATAGGCATTATATCCCTGTACATCTCTGCCGAAATTCAAAACTTGTGAAGTCATAATTTTTCCTCTTATAATTTCATGAACATGTTCATATATATTGCTGGTTGCACAATATTGAATGGCACGCTTGAACCCGCAGTATTGAGCGTGATTGCAACTGCTGTATTTGCTGTTGCCCCGGCATTGAGTCCAGCACCACCCGTATTGGAGAAAAAGGAGTTCGGAGCATTTGCTATGGTATGGGTGTGGGTTGCCAATTCACCGGGTAACTGTGTATGTGAGTACTCACCAGTTGTCATATTGGGTAACGATGAGACAACGCTATTTGTCGGTGTTCCTGTCGTTGTGAAGGCAAGAACTACAGAATTTATTGCGTTCGCATAGGTCGTGGAAACGTTAAATGTATTGGTTCCGTTAAACCCAGAGACATAATAAACAGTGTTCAGTGCCAAGTTTGACGGAAGTGTGCCTGTATTCTGAATGAAATAAATAGGCATTCCATTGTAGAAAACCACATTATTTGAAGTCGTGATTAATAAGTTACCACCGCTGTTACTACCCGTGATCACAGTCGAAAATGAAGTTAACTGCTGATCAAAGGATGGAACCGTTCCCAGTAAGACGCGCCCCATTGTTTGGCTTAGAGTAATAGCCTTGTTAGCAGTAAAGTCTGCTATTGCTGAGGCACCATAGGCCACGTTAGCACCACCACTGGTTACCATTTGGGCTAGAACGTTCGTTGTTGTATGGTTATACGCAGAAAATAATGTCCATATCAAATTGAATAATTGCCAGGTATCCTGATTGGCACGTGCTGTACCATTTGAGCTTGCGCTGCCAATAGTACCGTTATTCATATGTACCCAACCATATGGCTGGAATGAATTCAATGACGTCCTGATATCACCTGTACGTGGGCTATTTATGATTGCGTCTATTTCATCATAGGTTGCAAAACTGTTTGTCGGTATATCCGTTGTCAGATAAATCGATGGTTTTGTAAAATTGATGTTGCACGTTGAATTGAGAGGTACTTGTACTTGCAAATAGTATGCGTCATCACCACCGTTTCCGAGTGTCAGACCTGATGTTCCGGGGAATACGCCGGTAAACTCATATTTCGTCCATGCCGGGTTCAATGTTATAGACGTTATTGGGAAAGGTACCGGCGCTGTAGTTCCGGTTCCTGTGTCTTGGAATATTAGCAATTCGATAACATTTTCACCAGTTGATGTCCCACCAGCATTTTGCGCCTGAATGGTCACTGTATAGGTAACGGCGTTTAAGGTGTCCAAATGCAAGGATATGGGAAACTGATAGCATTTTTGTAATTCCCCGCTGCCGGCACCACTGCAAGTATGATTCAGATAAAATTCTGGTGTTATGTCCCCAGTCAGAGTTTGTGTATTGGATTGTGCGAATTTGGTGAAGGTCACTGTATCAACAGCGCCGGTGACATTTTTACGGAAAACGATATCAGGATATTGAAAACCATCATGTTGACTGGGTGCAACTGTCAATTGTGTAGTACTTGTCAGTGAAGCGCTTCCAATATTGCGCCAGAATACATTGTTGATAATGTAATTATCTACGGACAGCGCATTACTTGTAACACTGTTGGCTATCACATTGTATGGGAAATTAGGCCGCGTTATTTGATTGGTTTGAGCATGATTTACAATGGTGATGTAATAAGGCTGCGAAACGGTTTCATCCAGCTCACTATAGGGATAGAAAAATGGAATGGTGTCTACGCCATTGGAATCACAAATAGTCCCGGCAGAACTTAATGTCAAAGGATTTGGAAGTCTGGAAAAGGTATAATTACCTTCCGCATCAGCAAAGTTCGATGATTGGTAATACCAGTTTTTTAATGTCGTTCGGCTGTTGTCCTGATAACAGGTTATGATACCGCCAGCCATAGGGGAGCCGTCTTTGTCAACAAAGCTGTCCTGTAGCATCGGCGCTGCAATAAGCAGCTTTGGATTGATCGGCATAGCAAAATCCTTTTGCTGTATGTTTTAAATCTTTTAAAACCAGTGAAATCCGTGTGCCATTACGCCTATAACTCCGGCAATCGTTGCCAGAATCCATCTGAAATCAGATTTCATTTCCTTTCTAACTGAAACGAATTCTTTGTTAATATCTGAAAACCCTTGGTCAACCTTATCTGAAAGCTTATCGAATTTATTTTCCATTCTAATAAGAGATTGACTTATATTAACAATAGCCATTTCAACCAATGCTACACGAGTTTCCAAGCTTTTTGGATAGTCTACAATTCTTTCCTCATGTTTCATTTTATATATCCGAATTAAGTAGTTCGGATAAAGCATAACCCAAAATAAATACTGCGATACAAATGCCCATAATTTATCTCTCTGTCTATAAAAGAGATAGTATAATCATTTTTTGGTGAAAATAAAATCATTCACTGATTTTTTTACCCAAATATCCGATTGTACCTGTTGCCATTGCCAAGCTTATTAATCGATTTGTCAGTGTTCGCAATTTTTTTTGTGCTTTATCATATTCATGTTTTTTTTGTTGAGCTTCTGCTTTGGTGATGTCTTTCACATCTGATTCAAGCAAAAGTTTTTTAGCTAGCGATTTCTGTTCCCTAATCTCCTGCGTCAATTTGGGAATCTTTTCGATATTTTTATGTAATGCTGCGGTCTGCTGCGCTGTTTCCATTTGCTGTTGTGCTTCTTTCTGGAATCCCAGTAAACGCTGTAATTCAGGATTTGCCTTGATATAGGGTTCCAATAATTTATTCGGCTTCAATAGCTTTTCAGGTTCGCTAGCAAATGAATGCCCTACAATCATTTTAGATAATTCAGGATCAGATGTGATTATATTCCTTAAAATATCATTACCTTTCGTGGTTCCTGAAAGTGCTTTAATAGCATTGGAATCATATTTACCATGCTTTAACATGCTTTGATAAACAGGATTATCATGTAATGGCGCGACTTTCGTACTGTATTCATGATTGATTTTATGAAGGCGTTCCAAGGTATCTTTGGGGAAATGTTCACCGATGAGCTTTTCCATGTCTTCATAGGTATGTTTGGTCTGATTAGCTTTTGCAATCCATTCATCATGCGCTTGTATGGGTAAACCGAAAGCCTTGTGTCTTTGTGCGCTTTCCATTTGCCTTAAGGCACGATATGACTTGAAGAAAGCCGGGCCATTGATAGTCCGGGTCTTGGATGATGGATGAGAAGCGGCGAATGCTTTTTTAAAGTTTTCTTTCTGTTCGTCTGTAAGATTCGAATTTTTACCAAAATACTGTTTCATTTCTTTTTCAACGGCAGCCATATCCGGCGTACCTTTGATTTCGATGTCAGGCAAACTATCACCGAGTTTATCGTATTGTGAACCGATTTCTTCACGCAAGCCTCCGACACGAACTTGTCGTGGCAATCCTGTCTTTGGATGGGGTTCAGTTGTCGGCGTGCCTTCAATGGCTTCCACAACTCGGTCTGACAGCTTTTGTATATTGGGTTCGCCTTCACCTAGCGTATGCCTGATGACGTCATTAACGTTTTTAACGGCGTGTTCAGCTTCGGGTATCAATTGCTGGCCAGGTAGCATTTTCTCTTGACCGATATGATGCTTTTTGAATGCTTCCGCTTGTGCCAGTTGTTTGGCTTTGTCTTCTGCACCTAGCATCAATGACTCAGGATTACTTGAATCAAATTTATGTGATGCAAGATTTTTCAGCTTTTCATGTTCGGCTTCCTGCATTTGATGTTCAATGACAGATTTTAAATATGCCGCTTCTTTGCCTTTTACATTATATTTTCCCAGTAAATTTTTACCACCTTGCCAGGCTGCTGGTACTAATTCCGCACCTGTACCAAGGCCAGCACCAAGGGATCTATTATCAGGGGATATAGCGGCACCAGTAGCACCACCAGCTATCAGGTTACGCACGATTTCTGGTAATTTTTTAGCATATGGGATTTTATCGATACCCTTTTTAACAGCTTGATATCCTTTGGTCAGTGGCGCACCTATATGCGGGGTAATGTTCCCCATTGAACCGATATCTTCCATTGTCTCACCGACATATGGATTGATATTAAGTTTTGGTAATTCCTGCTTTGGAATTTTTACCCCGGGAATTAAATTTGCAATTCCACGGCCAATTTCAATATTGGGATGGATTAACCCGCGGGCAGCTGATGGCAAGCCTGTACCTTCCACGGCATTATTAAAGTGACCGGCTATGTCGGCAGCTTTTTGTATATTTGGGTTGCCCTGGAGCTTTTCAGCGAGCTTATATATCAGCGGATGAGTTTTTTTGACCTGTTCCAGATACTCTGATTCGCTTTGTTGGGCTGCTTTCTTTGGGCGTTCAGATTTGGCTGCTTTTTTTTCCGCAGGTCTACCACCAACGCTTGACCAGTCAAAAGCATTTCCTTGTGATTGCTGTTGGGCTTGTGGCTGATTTGCAGCGCGTCCCCCAACTGTTGACCAGTCAAATTTTCCGGCTGTCACTGCCCTGCCTCCTTAAACTGTCCAGATCGTATAAGTTCCATGGCCTTATCAGCTGACACGAAACCCTGTGACCCATCCGGGCCGATTAACAGCATTTCAGGCTGAGTTGTTCCTTCCGAATTTTTACTTACATTAACGCCCTGATTAAGGCTTCGCTGATGCTCTTTAATTTTTCGAAGGATTACAGGCAGTGTTTTATCCATTCTGTCTTCAAAATTCTTTCCTGATTCACCTGGATGTATCGTGAACATATCATTTATTTCTGCGTCATGAAAACCAATAGATTTTAAAGCTGGAGCCATTTTTGCACCAGTGGATTTCATTTTGGCATAAGCATCAGCAACTTTCCCACCACCAAGAAATTCAGAAATTTTACTTGTAACAGGATTGCCAACTTTTTCAAGATTTCCAGCAACTACTGATAAATCCTGCTTTAAGGGGCCAGCTTTGGCAACTTCTGAAGCTGCAGAACGATATTCATTAAATAAATTGGTAAACCCTTTTGTTTCTCTTAAAACATCGAGTCCCTTTTGAACATTGCTTCCTGTCGGGGTATATATGGCTTCTCCACCTTTCCCGCGGTGAGCGGTACCGGGTGTATAAGAAGATTCGCCAAACTTGCTGGTAAAATGCTCGCCCGGATTTCCGGGAATCAATGGATCACCGTTTTCGTCCATATCACCTTGAGGCGCGGATTGACCTTGACCGCCCATACTCTGACCACCCATGCCGCCAGACATGCCCGGGGAAGCACCTTGCTGCCCACCGCCTCCTGACATCATGCCAGAACCCATGCCGGAACCTTGTTGACCGCCTTCACCGATTCCCTGTCTACTTAGCATTTGACTTATATATTGAGCCATTTGTTGTTGCTGCGCCGGATGCAAAGAGGAAAAGTAAGGACTGCTTGCGAGCATAGCCAGTGGCGAAATTTGCTTGTGGAAAATATCAGCTTCTTTTTCTCTGGGTAGATAT
>Ga0207663_10000149_pt1 | contig 32320 bp, 29 predicted proteins | sample LARL53metaG_FD_184346 | JGI IMG/M metagenome (GOLD analysis project Ga0207663, IMG submission 184346) | Corn, switchgrass and miscanthus rhizosphere microbial communities from Kellogg Biological Station, Michigan, USA - LAR L5-3 metaG... | ecosystem: Host-associated > Plants > Roots >...
CGCGGCAACGTGGTGGTTGGGAACGCGACCGTCGCCGACGATGTCCGCCGCTCGGTGATCTGGTCGGAGAGCGAGCACGTCGCGGTCGTCGGCCTGGAAGACATGGTCGTGGTGCGTGCGAACGGTCATACCCTCGTGATGCCCACGGGACGCGCCGAGCACCTGAAGGAGCTGGTGCAGCGACTGTGAGCCACGCCCTATACCTCCTGGACCCCGACCCCGCGCCCGCGTGGGCGCCGTTCGCCGGTTCGCGTCCCCTGTGCGAGCTGCGGGCGGGCGCGCACTTGATTCGCGAGCGCTGGGAAACGTTCGTCGGCGCGGAGGCCACGGGGATCTTCGCCCTCCCCCATCTCGCGGGGTTCACGGAACCCGGCGTGCCTCCGGTCGGGCCTCGGCGGGCGGTGGCCGGGCCGGTGGTGATCGGATCGTCCACGTTCGCGCCGTGTGGGCTCGCTCCGTCGCTCCCCGAAGGGGGGGCCTTCCGACTCACGAACGGCGGCATCACGGTCGGCTGGGGTGCCGGACCCGGTGGTACGTGGGACGGCCCGCAACCGCACGCGACCGCGGTAGAGGTCCCGGGCCTGGTCCTGCACGGCGTCTACGACCTGCTCCCCGCGCTCGAGCGTCTCCTGGGCGACGACACCCGCGCGCTGCTGGGCGATTCGGACCCGGTCCCGGCGGGGAGCATCGTGCTCGGAGACCCCGCCGCGATCGCGGTGCACGATGCCGCCGTGGAACCCGGCGTCGTCTTCGATGTACGCAACGGGCCGGTGGTGCTGGAAAGCGGCGCCGAGGTCCGCTCCGGCGCCCGGCTCGAGGGACCGCTCTGGGTCGGCCCGAACGCGCACGTGCTCGGCGGTCCGATCCGCGCGTCGGCGATCGGCCCGCGCGTCAACGCGCGCGGTGAGCTGTCGAACTGTGTCTTCCTGGGCTATGGCAACAAGGCACACGACGGATTCGTGGGCCACTCGGTAATCGGCCGGTGGGCGAACCTCGGCGCGGGCACGATCACCTCGAACCTGAAGAACACGTACGGGCGCGTGCGCCTCGACGTGGCGGGTGCGTCGCTCGAGACCGGGCTGCAGTTCCTCGGCAGCCTGATCGGGGATCACGCCAAGACGGCGATCGGCACGCTGTTGTCGACCGGGACGGTGATCGGCGCGGGCGCGAGCGTGTTCGAGGGCGTGCGCGCGCCGAAATATGTCCCCCCCTTCGCCTGGGGGAGCGACGGCGCCACACGGATGACAAAGGAAGGCTTCTTGAAGATCGCCGGTCGGGTGCTCCCGCGACGCGACGTGGTGGTGGATGAGGCCACGCGGGCCCTGCTCGGTCGCATCTACGACTGGAATTTGGGCTGATTTGCCCGTTCCCCCGTTGCTCATGGCGGGCGGACGGCGCACATTGGGGACCCCGGCGAAACGCGGCGCGCGATGGCCCAGACCGAACAATTCCGACGAGTCGGCAAGTTCGAGCTCCACGAGCTCATCGGGGAAGGTGCGATGGGCGCCGTGTGGAAAGCGTACGACTCGGTCATCCGGCGCTACGTGGCACTCAAGCTCCTGTCGCGCGCGGGGCGGAACGCCGACGCGCGCGATCGTTTCCTGCGCGAAGCGCGCGCCGCGGGTGCGCTGCAACACCCGAACATCGTCACCATCTACGACCTCGGCGAGTCGGACGGGCAGCTCTTCATCGCCATGGAGCTGGTCGATGGGCGCGACCTGAGCTCACTCATCGCGTTGAGTGAGCCACTCGCGCTCGAGCGGAAGCTGGACATCGTCATCGAGGTTCTGCAGGGGCTGTCCTACGCGCACGAGCGCGGCGTGATTCACCGCGACATCAAACCGTCCAACGTGCGCGTCGCCTCCGACGGTTCGGTCAAGATCATGGATTTCGGGATCGCGCGACTGCAGTCGGCGGATGCGACCGGTTCGGGCGCGATCATCGGCACACCGACGTACATGGCGCCGGAGCAGATCACGAATGGCGCCATCACTCCCGCGACGGACATCTTCGCGGTGGGTTGCCTGCTCTACGAGCTGCTCGCGTACCGCAAGCCGTTCGAGGGCGAGACGGTCCATGGTGTGCTCTACCAGGTGCTCACGACGGACCCGAAGCCGCTCCGCACCATGGCGCTCTCCGTTCCCGCGGCCCTCGAGCGCGTCGTGGCCAAGGCCCTGAACAAAGTGCCCGAGGAGCGCTACGAGACGGCGCGCCAGATGCAGTCCGCGCTCTTCGGCATCCGCGCCGCGCTGTCCGGCGCGACGGATACGACGGAGCGTATCAGCTTGCGGTGGACGCCGATCCCGTCGGCCGTGCTCCGCCTGGTCACCCACACCCCGATCAAGTGGCGCGCCACCGTGTTGACGACGTTGATGGTCATGACGCTGGTGGTGGTGTACGTATCGCGGTCACCGTCTCCCGCCGCCGCACCGTCCCCCGAGCCCAGCCTCGCGAACGCCACGCTCGACCAACTCCTCAGTTACCCGCTCCCGCCGCACCTCAACGCGGCGCTGCTCGCGCAGCGGGACTCCGCACTCTCCGCCCGGGACCGGGCGCAGCGGGCAGGCGCCATGAAGAACAACGTGCCGACCCTCATCCTCGCCGAAGCGGTGCTGCAGAACGCCGAACGCGCCTTGCGCTCCGGGGACGTGGCCCGCGCCGCCAGCGGCTATCTCAGCGCGATCCCCCAGTATCGCAAGTCGCAGACCGAGGGAGAGGGGCTTCGCGTGGAGGCCGAGCAGTCGATCGCGCGCGCCACACCCGTGGTCCACGCGCTCGCGACGCGGCCGGAAGCGGGACGGGCCGCGACTTCGCTCGCACGAGCGGAATCGCTGTACACCGCGATGGATTATGTCGTGGCCCGCATGGCGGCACTCGATGCGGAACAGGTGGGTGTGGCGGCCGGCGTCGCTCCGCCGTCGCCCCAGCCGACGAACACGCGCGACGCGATCGGCGTGCTGCTGCAAGATCTGGAACGTGCCGTCTCGAGCGAGCGGGTGGGCAACCTGCAGGTGCTGATGCCGAGCATGGGGGACAAGGACGTCGCGGCCTGGCAGAGCTACTTCAAGCGCTATACCCAGCTCACCGCGCGCTATAGCGTCGAGCGCCTCAACCCGCGCGGGGACACGGTCTACGCGGCGGTCCGGACTTCCTACATGTACGTCCCGGCAGGGGGCGGCGCGCAGGGCGAAACCCGCCTCCGTCAGACGATCCGCTTCACTCGCTCTCCCAACGGTTGGCGCATCGCGGACATCCGTAACGCACCCTGAGTCAGCTCAGTCCCACGCCCGCTCGGTCGGTAGCGGCGGCGGTGGAATTGCCACCGAGTCCGCCCTGGCCGTCGGCGGGCCGACGCGCCGCAAGGTCACGGGCTTCTCCAGATCTCCGCCCGAGAGCGTGAGCTTCTCGCGATCGAGCTTCATCCCGTACACCTGCCAGACGCCGTCGCCCAACGTGAGCCAGAGGCTGTCCCCCACCACACGCCAGCGCGCGACCTGATCGCCGAACTGGGCTGAGCTGTCGCTCCGCACCATGATGTTGCGGATCTCGTCCTCGGTCTTGGCCTGCCAGCGTCCTTCCAGGCGGGCCCGCTGCGCCGGTTGGGAGGAGGGGGATGGATCCGACGTCTGCCCCGCGAGGGATGCCGGGGACGAGCAGCACAGGATGAGTACCGCGGAAAGTCGAAGGATCACGAGCCGTCGAGGTTCAGGGAGCCGATATCAAGATACTTACCCGGACCGAGCCGGATCAGGTCCCGGACGACGGAGGCGCGGGCGGGGTCGGCGGTTGCGGCGCGGGCACTGCAGGCACCGAGGGCACGGGCGCCCGCTCGTCGGTCATCACGGCCACCTGCGGCTCCCATTGACGCATCATGCGCAGGAAAGCGCCCGCGAGCTCGGGATCGAACTCGGTCCCGGCGCGACCTTCCACGTAGGCGAGGGCGCGCTCCTGCGGCCATGCGTCCCGATACGGACGGTTGGTCCGCAGGGCGTCGTAGACGTCGCACACGTGCACGAGCTTGCTGGCTCGATGACAATCCCGCCGGAACCGCATCTTGGGATAGCCCTCGCCGTTGAGCATGATGTGATGCTCGTAAGCGACGACGGCCGGCAGGTCGAGCGCTTCCTCCGATTGGAGGATGATGCGCGCTCCCTCGGCGGGGTGCTCGTTCATGAGTGCGCGCTCTTCATCGGTGAACCGGCCGGGCTTGGTGAGCACCTCGAGGGGGATCTTCACCTTGCCGATGTCGTGGAGTAGCCCCGCAACGCCGAAGGTCCGGACATCGCGCGCCGGGAGCTCGAGCGATTCGGCGAGCGCCATCGCGAGCACCGACACGTTCATGGAGTGCGTCGTGGTGTACTGATCGAACTCCTTGAGCTGCAGCAGCGGAATCACGATCTGGTGGCCGCTGTGCATGGCGACCGCGAGCGAGCGCACGACCGCTTCCGCCTCCGTGAGCGGGAGGACGCCGCGGCTTTTCACTTCGTCCTGCACCCAGCGGAGGGCGTCGGCCTCTTCGCTCAACGAGTAGGTGATCGTGGCCGTGGGGATCGCAGCGGCGGTCTTCTCATCCTCGCCGCGAATGCCCACCGCCCCGAACCGGATGCTGGAGCGGCGCATCTGCCGCGCCTCGGACGTGTCGATCGCCGAGAGCGTGAGTCGCGCCAACACCTCGTCGAGAAACTCCTCGAACTCTTCCCGGCTTACGACGTCCGCGAACTCGAGGCGCTGGATCCCCGCCTGCGCGAGCCGCTGCCCCCAGTCCCACGCCTTCATTTCCCGCAACGGCATGCGACCGAACACGATCTCCTCCCCCAGGAACGTGAAGAGCGGCTGCGCTTCAGTCGCCTGCAGGTCGCGGAGTTCCCGGTAGGCATCGTCGATCGCCCGCTCGCGGGCGGGATGGCCCGGTGTATAAAGCGTCATCCCGGCCAGGGCGTGGGCGAACGCGCCGAGAAAGGCGGCTGGTCCGCTCACGGGTGGCCGCCGGGGTCGGCGGCGTGGCGGATCTCGTGGTCGGCCGAGGCGGCCGCGCGCGCCAGGCGGGCGCGCGCGCGCCCGTTCTGCAGCCAGCCGGTGACGAGGGCCGCCAGGGCGACAAGGAGCTCCGGCGACTTGGGCGGCAGCTTCTCGCGCCCGAACAGTGTTCGGCCGGCGGAGGTCAGTTGCAACAGCGTCTCGAGGGCGGCCGGCGTCGAGGTGTGGCCGAGCGCCCGGATCGCGAGCACGCGAAGGTCCGTGGGCAGGGTGCGGTCGGTAGCACGGCTGATCAGCAGCGGGACGGCGCTGTCCGGTGAACGTTGCAGCGCCACCGCGAGCCCCAGGGCGAGCCGCAGGGTGCGCGGGTCTTGATCCGCCAGGCCGACGGCGAGCGCTTCATCCCGCCCTTCGGGGAGCTTGAGCTGCAGCTTGACGGCTTGGAGGCGCACCCGCGCGTCGGCGTGGTGCATGAACCGGACGGCGGAGAAGCCCGGTGGCACGCCGATCTCCTCGAGCAGCGTCAGGAGATTGCGAGTCACGTACCACCGCGGGTCCTCGAGCCGCGCGATGACCGTGGGGGCGATGGCGGTGCCCATCTTCACGAGCTGTGCGAGGAGTCCGCGCCGGGTGCCGCGGGACTCGGCGGTCGCGAGCACGTCGAGCAGCGGCGCTGCCGCCGGCGGGCCCACGAGCGGCACGACGCGCTCGAGCGTCTTGAAGTCCACCGGCTCGCGGGTCGCGATGCGGCGCACCACGTCCACCGTGGCGACGCGCCCCCGCACCACCCCGCTGGCCGCATTTTCGACGGTCACCGTGTCGAGGGCATCGAGCAACTGCTCGAGCCGTCCTTCGCTGACGACCTGGTCCACCGCCGGATCGAGGCGCGGGCCCACCGTGCCGATCTCCAGGGCCATGGCGACGATCCGGTCGGGCTCCATGGAGTGGGCATCCGAACGCGCCGGGGTGGTGACCGGCGCGCTCCGCGCCATGCGCTGCAGAGCGACGCCGTACTCTCCCGGGTTCGGATCGGGCAACGTCCACCCGTCGAGCAGCCGGCGTACCTGATCGCGCAACGCCGCGTCGGCCTGAGGGCGCACGGCCTCGGCGCCCGTCTCCGCGTGGGCGGCCAGCTTCGAGAGCAGTCGCACGAGGGAGTGCGAGATCGTCTCCTGCGTCGTCTCCGCCGCGGCCGTGAGGATATCGAGCACGGCGTCCACGGCCATGCCGTCCGTGACATCCGCCACGAACTGGCGACGCTGCGTGAAGTCCCCTCCCATGAGCACGAGTCGCTGCAGCGTATCGGGCTTGAGCGTCCGGATGAGCCGGGAGGTGCGACGCCGCAGGGCGGCCGCCTCCGTGCCCCCCGCCGTCTTGAGCTCCGCGGCGATCTGCAGCAGGTAGCCGACGATCACTTGATCGTAGGCGGCGTCTCCCCCACTCGTGGCGCGCGCGTTGATCGCCTGGGCGATCACGGCCGGCTCGGTGGGCGTTGCGGCGTCCGGGGCGGTGGCGAGGGCCGCGCGGGCGAGTCCCACCCAGAGCTGCGCCGCTCGAGCATCGCCTTCCGCGGGTTTCCCGCCTTGCTCCGCGAGCTCGAGGCGCTCGTAGGTGAGCGGATGGAGCTGCACGTGTCGCCAGGCATTGAGTCGCTCGGCGCCCTCGAGCCCGAGAGGCCGCCCGGTCCGGTCCGCCTCGACGGCCAACACCTTGAGCGCATCCGCTACCTCCGACGCCTCCACGCCTCGCCGGAACGTCACCGCCCCCAGATGGTGGCGGTGCAGCCGGCCCGCCAGCTCCCGGAGGACGGGGTGCTTGGGATCCGTCGCCACGCCCTCGATGACCAGCTGATGGCGCGCCACACCGAGCGACAGCGTCGCGCGGTCTTCGAGTAGCAGTTCGGCCCGCCGGGTCAGCGCCGTGACGGCGGGCTGGAGGGAGGGGTGGCCCTGGGGATACATGGCGTGCTTGTGCAAGGCGATGGAAAGCTCGACCAGGAAGTCGGCAAGGGCCCGCGATAACGTGGCGCGCTCGTGCGAGGGGGCAGGCATTAGGGCCCTAAGATAGCAGGCAAGGCCAGAACTAGACGCGCAGACGCACAGGGGTGAAGAGAAACAGGGGCCAGGAAAACCCTGACCCCTGTTCACTGTCAACCACTGTGCGTCTGTGCGTCTAACCGTGCGTCTCTGCGTCTACCTGTGCGTCTGTGCGTCTACCTGTGCGTCTGTGCGTCTGTGCGTCTAGTTCTTAGTACATCCCACCCATGCCACCGCCGCCCGGCATCGGCGGCGCCTTTTCCTTCTCCTTCTTCTCGACCACGACCGCTTCGGTCGTGAGGAGCAAGCCGGCGATGGACGCGGCGTTCTGCAGCGCCGTGCGCGTCACCTTGGTCGGGTCGATCACGCCGGCCAGCACGAGGTCCTCGTACTCGTCGGTCAGGGCGTTGTAGCCGAAGCTCAGCTTGCCCGCCTCCTTGACCTTCCCCACCACGATCGATGCTTCCGCGCCGGCGTTCTGCGCGATCATGCGGATCGGCTCCTCGAGGGCGCGCCGGATGATCTCGACACCGATCTTCTCATCCTGGTCGCGCGCCTTCACCTTCTCGAGCGCGCTCTGCGCGTGCAGCAGCGCTACGCCACCGCCGGGAACGATGCCCTCCTCGACCGCCGCGCGCGTCGCGTGCAGCGCATCCTCCACGCGCGCCTTCTTCTCCTTCATCTCGGTCTCGGTGGCCGCGCCCACGTTGATCACGGCGACGCCGCCCGCCAGCTTCGCGAGCCGTTCCTGCAACTTCTCCTTGTCGTAGTCCGACGTCGACTTCTCGATCGCCGCTTTGATCTGGCCGATGCGACCCTGGATGTCGGCCTGCTTGCCCTTGCCACCGATGATCGTGGTGTTGTCCTTGTCCACGACGAGCCGCTTGGCCTGACCGAGGTCAGCAAGCACGGTGTTCTCGAGCTTGAAGCCGAGCTCCTCCGAGATCACCTTCGCGGCGGTGAGGACCGCGATGTCGGTGAGCATTTCCTTCCGCCGGTCGCCGAACCCGGGGGCCTTCACGGCGCACACCTTGAGGGTGCCGCGCAGCTTGTTGACCACCAGCGTCGCCAGCGCTTCTCCCTCGACGTCCTCGGCGATGATCAGCAACGGCCGCCCCGCCTGCGCGACCTTCTCCAGAACCGGGAGCAGGTCCTTCATGGCGGAGATCTTCTTGTCGTGCACGAGCACGTACACGTCCTCGAGCACCGCCTCCATCTTTTCCGGATCGGTAATGAAGTAGGGGGAGAGGTACCCGCGGTCGAACTGCATGCCGTCCACGGTCTCGAGCGTGGTCTCGAGGCCCTTCGCCTCCTCCACCGTGATCACGCCGTCCTTGCCCACCTTGTCCATGGCGTCGGCGATCTTGTCGCCGATTTCCTTATCGCCGTTCGCCGAGATGGCCCCGACTTGCGCGATCTCTTTCCGGCCCTTGGTGGTCACGGAGATCCGCTTCAGCTCTTCGACCACGGCCTCGACGGCCCTGTCGATGCCGCGCTTCAGCGCCATCGGGTTGACGCCCGCGGTGACCGACTTCAGGCCCTCGCGGAAGATCGCCTGGGCGAGCACCGTGGCGGTCGTCGTGCCGTCGCCGGCGAGATCCGAGGTCTTGGTCGCCACTTCCTTCACCATCTGGGCGCCCATGTTCTCGATCTCGTCCTCGAGCTCGATCTCCTTGGCCACCGTGACGCCGTCCTTGGTGACCGTGGGGTTACCGAACTTCTTGTCGATGACGACGTTCCGGCCCTTCGGGCCGAGCGTAACCTTCACCGCCTCGGCCAACTGGTCCACGCCACGCTTCAACCGGGCGCGGGCCTCTACATTGAATTCGAGCCTCTTTGCAGGCATGTCCAATTCCTCCTAGAAGACCTCAGCCGAGCTTGGCGATGACGTCGGATTCCTTGATGAGAATGATTTCTTCGCTGTCCAATTCCACTTGGGTCCCGCTGTATTTCCCGTAGACCACCCGGTCGCCGACCTTCAGCTCCATCGGGACCGCCTCCCCCTTCTCCCGGCGTCCGGGACCCACCGCGATCACCTCGCCCTGGATCGGCTTCTCCTTGGCCGTGTCGGGGATGTAGAGACCACCCTTCATCGTCTCCGTCTCCTCCATCGGTCGGATGGCCACGCGATCCGCGAGCGGGAAGATCTTGAGCTTCGCCTTCGCAGCCGTTGCGGTTGCCATTGCGGTTCGACCTCCACTCCGGTACTTGGTCATAAGTGCTTGTAGGACAATGTTGTTAGCACTCTTCGCCAACGAGTGCTAAGTCAACCGCACGGAATCTCTCCGCGCGGACGAGGCATGTCAAGGGGGCGAAACGAGCCGCCGGACAAGGGGCGACGCGGCCAGCGAATCGACGATCGCGCGGGCCCGATCGGCGTCGGTGGGCCCCAACGAATCGATCGGCGCTGACACACCCGCCAGGATTTCGCCGGTCCGCGTATCGGCAAGCCGGACGTGGAGCCACATCACCGCCGACGGCTCGAGCTCGCGAAACTCGAACGCGAACAGATACGCTGTCGGCCCGCTCCCTCCGCGAACGTGATCGCGCACCGAGAACCCCCGGTGCCGAAGGCCTTCGGCGATGCCCCGGCCGAGCGAGTCGTGACGCGTGACGAGAATCGCGTAGCTCTTGAGCGAGGACGGTGCTTCGTAGCGGGTGGTGGGGGCGCAACCGGCGAGTGCAACCGCCAAAGCGACGCCAAGTACGGCGACGCCACGCCTCACGGTATCACCCGCCTCGCCCCCACCCACCGATCGAGCCAGTACGACCCTTCGGCATCCTGCGGATCGAGGCGTGACAACTTCACACCATGGCTCGAGCTGTGAATGAATTTGAGCTCGCCCACGTACATGCCGACATGTGTGACGCCCGCGCCGGCGCGCGCCGAGAAGAGCAAGATGTCACCCGGGCGCAATGCGTCGACCACGGGCGTGACCTCGGCGCCCGCTTTCGCCTGATCGCGGCTCATGCGGGGCAGCCGAATGCCGTGGCGACCGTAGGAGTACTGGATCAAGCCAGAGCAATCGAAGCCGTTGTTCTCCGTTCCGCCCCAGACGTACGGCGTGCCGATGGATTCGAGCGCGGTCTGAACCACGTCGGCGGCGTTCCCGGTGATCGTCGCCGGCGGCTCCGGCGGTGGCAGCTCGGGTGGCGCCCACGGTCCGGTCCCCCGCCCCCCGTTCCCTGCCCCTCTCCCTCCCCCTCCCCGACCCACACCTCCCAGGCCCATCGAGACGCCGATGCTCAAGCTCACGCCCTTGCGCGCGTCGCTGCGCGGGTTCCAGAAGCCTCGCGGGCCGCGATCCTCGAGCCGATACCGCACTTCCGAGCCGACGCCGAACCAGCTCAGCGGTCGCCATTCGAATCCACCGCCGATGCTCCACTGCGCCGCCAGCTCTTGCGTCGACGGGTCGGTCGAGAGCCCGAGCGCCAAGCCCGCAAGCGCGTAGGGACTGAGCGTGGCCTGGCCACGCCACGCCTGCAGCTCGTAGCCGAGCCCGTAAAAGGCCCGCCGCCGGCCGAGCGAGTCGTTCACGAGCACCGACGCGCCGAAGCCGTGGGTGAACGGCCCCGCCCCCGATCGCGAGCTGGTGCGAAACTCGTAGACGTTGGCGCGATTGCCGTTGTACCAACGCCCCAGATGGAGCTCCCATCCCGTTCCCTGCGCGGCCAGCGCGGCCGGCAGCAGGAGGAGCCCGGCGAGCGGCTTAGTCAGCAGCGGCAATGGCCCGCTGCTCCTCCGACGCGCGCGGCGCCATGTGATGGGACAGGAGATGCGGCACCCGGCGCATGAAGCGGACCCAGATCGCCAGCGCGACGAATGCGCAAACGGCGGCGGCCGCGCCCGCGACCAGGAGCATGGTGAGGGGACGAGCGAACCGCGTCGCCACGAGGGCGCCGGCCCACAAGCCGACGTACGACGCGAACCAAGCCAGGACGGGCGTGAGCAGCCAGCCGACGACGACCAGCAGGTGGGCGAGCCACCGGGGCACCTCGCCCTCCGCGTTAGCCCTTCCGGGCCAGGGCGACGATGGCGAACGCCGCGATCGCGACCGTGAAAGCGCCGCCGGTGGCGACCGGGAGCGCGATGCCGAACGCGAGCAGCCGCGCCACCACGGCGCCGATCACGGTCGCGATCACGACGGGCATTGCCCGGCGGGCGAGCGTCGTCTCGCCCCGGGCTCCGGCGGAGGCCGTGACGATCCCGCCCATCCACGCGAGGAAGGTCCCGAGCATCCACCAGACGGGCAGGTACCACCAGGAGCTGCCGCCCCCGATCGCGTCCCACGTCCACGGGTAGGCCTTGAAGGGCCGCAACACGATGATATCGATCGCGCTGAAGACGATTGTCCCGACCAATCCGATGGCTGCCGCACCTGCAATGCCGTCCGCGCCGCGCGGGGCCGTCCGTGTGGCGGGGAGGAAAGCGGCCAGGACGCCTGCTGCAAGCACGATCAGGGCTTCGACGACCCCTCGCGCGCCGGCGGTTTCGGGCACCGCACGCGACGCCGCCAGATAGGCCACCACCGCCACGCCCGTGACGAAGCCGACACCAGCACCGCCCAGAGTGACGGTACGGAAGTCAGACCGGTCGAAGGCGACGTTTGCCGTGGGCGCGGAAGAGGGGGCTGACATGCGTCGTATTCTCCTCAGTGATGGGCTGACTCGCGAAATCTACGTACCGGGTGTCACCGGGCAAACACCAGTAGCACCGTGAGATCGGTGAGTCCCCAGGCGGCCAGCGCGCGATACATACCCCGCTGGTGAGCCGCCCGACCCAGCGTGTCGCGTCGCCGGTACCACGGAACGAGCACGACAAGCCAGGCCGCCAGCGGTACGAGCAGCCACCGGGCCGGTCCTCCCTCCCCGAGCACCAGGGCTGCCCAGCCGAACAGGGCGAACGCGAGCAACGTGCACGCGATGGCGACACTCAGGCTCGCCCTGAGCCCCAACAGGAGCGCCAACGTCCGATCGCCCCGCTGGCGATCCTCCTCCAATTGATACAACTGTGTGAGCGGATAGAGCCCCGCGAACAGCGGACAAAAGGCGAGGAGGACCAGCGCATGACCCGCGTCGAGCGGACGCCCCGTCGCGGCCCAGGCGGCAAAGGGAGTGAGCGTCCCGAAACCCCACATGTTGATCAGCCAGTCGACGCCGGCGACGGCCTTGAAGCGGAACGGCGGGACGGAATAGAGAATCGAGAGGATGAAGCAGATGGCGTACGCGACTCGGAACGCGGGCGGGAGCGCGAGCGCCAGCAGCTGGCCGGCCGAGAGGAGGATGAGGCTGAACGCCAGGAGGTGGTCCGGCAACGGGGGCGGCGCGTTCAAGTATCCGATATCGCCCTCGTCCTTGTCGAACACGGAGTTGATCGCCAGCGTCCCGCCGTTGAGAAAGATTACCCAGACGACAAGTGCCAAGAGCGCAGGGAAGAACCGCTCCCCGCTCCCCGCTCCCTTGAGACCCACCGCTAACACATATCCCAGGATGGTATGCCCCGCCATGATCGGCCACTCGGCCGGACGCATGTGGAGCACGTACGAGAAGAGGTCACCAGGCAACAGGCGGTAGCCCCACTGGCGCCAGGGATTCAGCGCGCGGGGGTTCACTACCACGTCAGACCCAGTGCTTTCGCGGCGATGCGCAAGCCCGTGAGTGTCAGATCGGGGTGAACCGATTCGATCCCCCGCACGAGTGGGGCGACGAGGCCCGCCAGGCCGCCCGTCGCGATTACTTGGGGCGTAGTGCCGTTCGGCCACTCGGCCTTGATCCGCCGCACGATACCATCGACGGCGTCCGCGGTACCGAGCAGGACGCCGGAGCGAATCGCCTCGTCGGTGCGCCGTCCGATCGTTCGCGCGGGTGGCATCAGGTCGGTGGCGGGGAGCTTGGCGGTCCCGCGAATGAGCGCGTCCGACGCGGTGCGGATGCCGGGCATGATGACGCCACCGAGGAAGTGGCCATCGGCGGTGATGCAGTCGAACGTCGTCGCGGTGCCGAAGTCCACAACGATCGTGTCACGTCGAAAGAGCTGCGCGGCGGCGAGCGTGTTGAGAATGCGATCGGCGCCGACCTGCAGGGGCTCTTCCACGTCGAGCGTGATCGGGAGTTTCGAGCGACCGTCCACCACCACCGGGCGCACCGTCGTAGCCCGCTCGACCGCCTCGCACAGACCCTGCGTGACCGGCGGGACTACGGACGCGACGACGGCCGCGCGCACCTCCTGCGTGGAGCGGCCCTCCTGCGCCAGGTACGACGTCAGCGTGGCCGCCCACTCGTCGGGGGTGCGCGACGGCGTGGTGGTCAGGCGCCAATGCGCCTCGAGGCTGTCGCCCCGGAACAGCCCAACTTTCGTTTCGGTGTTGTTGATGTTGATGGCGAGGAGCATGGGAGCAAAGCTACAGAGGACGGTAGAGGTCGGTAGAGGTCGTAGAGGTCGTAGAGGTCGTAGAGGAGGAGCGGGCGACCGTCGCCGCCTGTTTTCGCTGCTGCTTGCAACGATCGGGTCCCGCAGCCCCGACGGCGACGTTAAGTTCGCACCGATGCCCCCGTACGAGCGTCTCCGAGCATGGCAAGAATGTCATAAGCTCGTGCTCGATACCTACCGGGCCACCAAGTCCTTCCCAAAAGAAGAGCTCTACGGTTTGACATCTCAAACACGGCGGGCAGCGTTTTCAGCCGCCGCAAACATCGTTGAAGGCTCAGCCAAGCACAGTGCGAGAGAGTTTCGTCGGTTTCTTGACGTCACGATCGGTTCCTTGGCGGAGCTCGGGTACGCGTTTCGAGTTGCGCGCGAACTAGAGCTAATGCGAGGCTCCGATTGGGAAAAGTTGGAGGATTTGCGAAGGCGCGCCGGCTTCTTAACGTGGCGACTATATCGGTCACTGGTCGACCGCCGGTAGTGAGGCGATCTCCTCTAGCACCTCCAGCCCTCTAGCACCTCTAACACCTCTACGACCTCTACGACCTCTACGACCTCTACAGTCCTCTCCCGACCTCTACGCAAGCTCCACGTGCCCCTCGCGCAGGGCGATCGTCCCCGCGCCGAGGTCGACGAGGAGCGCGCCGTCAGGGCGGACGCCCTGTGCTCGACCGACTGCGGGCGCGCGCAGCTGGCGGCCGCGCAGCCAGTCGCGGGCGGCGAACGCCGCGCATTCGCGCTCGCTCAGGGCCGGCGCGCCGGAGGCCAGACCGGCGAGCGCCGGCACCAGCCGATCGAGGACGTCGAGCCGCCGCACGGCGGGCAGCCACTCCACCAGCGCGACCGCCCGCTGGGAGACCTCTCGGGGAATCGGGTTGCACACGTTGATCCCCACCCCCAGCCCCAGCCACTGTAACGCTTCCCCGTGCCAGCGGCCTTCGCACAGGATCCCGGCAAGTTTTCGCTCGGCGAGCAGCACGTCGTTCGGCCATTTGAGGCGGGTCTCGGCCCGGCCCAGGAGACCGTCGACCGCGTCGGCCACCGCCAGGCCCACCCGCACGGAGAGTACGCCCAGCTCCGCGCGTGTCGGGCGGAGCAGCACGCCGAGCCACACACCCCCCGGCGGGGAGTGCCACGTCCGGCCGTCACGCCCGCGGCCAGCCGTCTGCTGCTCCGCGATGACCACGCTGGCGGCAGGTGCCCCCTGCGACCCGAGCTCGTGAACGGCGTTCAGGGCCGAGTCGAGTGCGTGAAAGACTGTGCACTGCGGCACGCCCCACCGCCCCGCCAATGCGGCCGCCGGTACCTCGTCGAACATCAGCGGCGCCAGAGGGCGTACGCGATCGTGAGCACGCCGGCGAGCCAGTTGTAGGGCGCGAACGCGTAAAAGCGGCCGCGTTTGAGGAGGGCCACGAGAAACCGAATCGACCAGATCCCGCTCGCGAACGCGACCGCGAAGCTCACCGCCAGCGGGACCGCGCCGACCGCCGCGACGTTCACCGCCATGTGTCGCCCTTCGACCAGCGCCGCGCCCCCGATCACCGGAATGGCGAGGAGGAAGCTGAATTCCGCCGCGGCGGCGGGCCCGAGTCCGGCCCACAAGGCCGCGCACACCGTCGAGCCGGAGCGGGACACGCCGCGAAACACCGCCGCGACCGCCTGGGCGAAGCCGATCCCCACCGCCGCGCCAACGGAGGGCTGCGGCCGGTCTCCCCCCCCAAACCGCCGCGTCGACCAGTTCATGAATCCCGTGACGACGAACCCCAACCCGACCAGCACGAGCGACGCCGCCGCCTCGACCTGCCGATGGAAAACCACTCCGATCACACCAGCCGGGATCGTCGCGAGCAGCAAGAGGCCCGCGATGCGGAGGTCCTCGGGACGTCGCGCCAGGACGCCGCGGACGATGGACCACAACCTGCCTCCGTACACGACCAGCACGGAGCCGAGCGTGGCCACGTGGAGGGCGACCTCCACGAACACGCCGGGCGTGTGAACGCCGGTGATGACCTCGAGCACGCGGAGATGGCCGGAGCTCGATACCGGGAGAAACTCGGTGAGGCCCTGCACGAGCCCCAACAGCAAGCCCTGCCAGAGCGTCACGTGACCCGTCCGGCCACGAGCGCGATGATGCCAAGCAGCATCGCGCCCTTGAGCCACGCGCTATTCGCCGCGGGACGACCGACGAACAGGCGGACCGCCACGGCGAGCACGATGAGCTGGGCAAAGAGCGCGATCAGGAAGTAGGCCCCGCCGTAGTGAGCCGCTGCGGGCAGCACCACCGAGAGCGGCACGAACGCCACCGCGAGCGCGCCGGCGATCACGCCCGCCCGGTGCTGGCCCAATCGAATGGGGAGCGTCCGGCGCCCGAGCGCGCGGTCTCCCGCTTCGTCGTCTAAGTCCTTCACAATTTCGCGCACGAGGTGAATCCACGCCGCGAGCGTCCACGGAACGATGCCGGCCCGCGGGCGCTCGACCGCGATCGCGCCGAACATGAGCGGGAGGCCGGCGACGAGGGCGACCGCGACGTTCCCCGGCAGGCCGCGCCGCTTGAGCACCGGCGAATATGCCACCATTACGCCGAGCGCGGCCGCGCCGATCAGGACGGCGGTCCCATTGACGAAGGCGGCGGCCGCGAGCCCGAGCAACGTCCCGCCCGCGACGCAGAGGTCCGCCGTGCCGCGGGAGATCCGGCCCGCGGCGAGCGGTCGGCCGGCCGGCCGGTTCACGCGGTCGGCGGCATCGTCCCAGATATCGTTGAGGGCATACCCGGCCGCGCCGAAGCCGATGGCCGCTACGGCCGCCAGCAGCAACACGGTGGGCGTCGCGAAGGCTCCGAGCGCGATCCATCCTCCCGCCAGCACTCCCGCCGCGGCCACCACCAGATTGGGCGCCCGAATCAGCCGGAGCAGGTCCGTCACGAGAGCACGTCCTGGTACAGGCGCTCGTACCGCGGCACCACGCGATCGGCCGCGAACTCGAGCGCCCGCTGCGCAGCCGCGCCGCGCAACCGGGTGTGCAGCGCCTTGTCGCGCAATACCTCGATCGCGCGCCCCGTCATCGCCGCCACTTCCCCGCTCGGCGTGAGGAACCCGGTCTCACCGTCCACCACCACCTCGGGCAGGCCGCCCACCGCGCTCGCCACCACCGGGACGCCGCACGCCATCGCCTCGAGGGCCGCGAGTCCGAACGATTCCGTCTGCGAGGGCAGCAGGAAGAGATCGCTGCATCGCAGGATGTCGCCGACGTTATCGACCTTGCCGAGGAAGCGCACGTCGCGGCGCAGCTTAAGGCGGTCGACCTCCTGCTCGGCGGCGTCGCGATCGGGCCCGTCGCCCACCAGGACCAGCGTCGCGGGCATGGCGCGGTGCACACCGTCGAACACGCGTACCACATCGGTCAGCCGCTTTACCGCTCGGAAGTTCGAGACGTGCACCAACACCTTGTGATCCGGTGGGGCGAGCGAGCTGCGACACGTCCCATCCGTCGGCGGATGATATTCGGCCGTCGAGATGAAGTTCGGAATCACCATCACGTCGCAGCCGGCGCAGCCGAACGCGCGATAGGTCTCCGTGCGGAGAAACTCGGACACCGCCGTCACGCGGTCCGACCGTTCGATCGAAAACTTGGTGAGGGTGAAGTAGGACGGGTCCTGTCCGACGAGGGTGATGTCCGTGCCATGGAGCGTGGTGACGATCTTGAGATCACGCTCGTCCGCCAGCATCTGCTTGGCCAGCCAGGCCGTGGCGGCGTGCGGGATCGCGTAATGCACATGCATGAGGTCGAGATTCTCGCGCATCGCCACCTCGTGCTGCTTCACCGCCAGGGCGAGCGCGTATGGCGAGGACTGCTCGAACAACGGGTACTCGGTTTGCGTGACCTCGTGGAACGTGACGCGCTCGACATAGCCGCGCAGGCGGAACGGGCTGGCGTACGAGATGAGGTGTACTTCGTGCCCGCGGCGCGCGAGCTCGAGGCCCAGCTCGGTGGCGACCGCACCCGAGCCACCGTACGTCGGATAGCAGGTGATGCCGATTCTCATTCGGCGGGAAGCGAGAAACGGGAAACGGGCAACGTCACCTCATGCCAGCGTTGCTGAATTCTGGCGGCGAGCTCGTCGGGAGATTCCGTCGCGTCCAAGGTCCACACGTGTCCCGTGTCCCGTATGCCGTGTCCCGTGCCGCGAAGCTGGTTTCGAAACCACGTCTCTTGTCGTTTCGCGTAGCGTCGCGTGGCGATGAAGATCGCCTCGCGCAACCCGTGCTCCGGCAGCCGTCGGTCGAGCATGGCGACCACCTCCCGGTAGCCCACCCCATCGAGTCCCGGCCCCGACGGGGGCGCGCCCGCCGCCAGAAGCCCGCGCACCTCGTCGACGAGGCCCGCCGCGAGCATCGCGTCCACCCGCGCGGCGATACGCCGTTGCAACGCGGCACGCGGCAAGGTGAGATGAATGTACCATGGCCGCATGACACCGCTCGCGCGTGCGTGCTCCTGCCACCACGTGAGCCCGCGGCCCGTGAGGAGCGCTACCTCTACCGCCCGCGCGGCCCGTTGTCTCCCGCCGCCGGCGTAGCGCCGGTCCAGCCGCGCCGCCCAATGCGCGAGCTGCGGCGCCGCCACGGCATCGGTCCACGCACGCAGGCGCGCGCGCCGAGCGACATCGAGTGGCGGCTGGTGGAACAGCCCGTCGGTGAGCGCCCGAATGTACAAGCCCGTCCCACCCACCACGACGGGCTGCCGCCCGGCGGCGCGGATCTCCTCAAGCCACGCGGCCGCCTCCCGCGCGAAGCGGCCGGCGCTGTACGCTTCGCCGGGCGGGATCAGATCCACGCCCATCGTCGGCACGCGGGCGCGGAGCTCGCGGTCCGGCTTCGCGGTACCGATGTCGAGCCCGCGATACACCTGCCGGGCGTCGGCGGAGATGATGGTCACCGGCTCGCGCGCGGCCCAGGCGGCCGCCACCGCCGTCTTCCCGACAGCGGTAGGACCGACCAGCACCGGCACGAGTGGCGGGCGAGCCTCAGGCTCTCCCAAAGCGTCGCTCCAGCTCATCCTTGGGAAGGTGTACGATGGTGGGCCGCCCATGCACATCGTGGGCGGGCAGCGTAGCGGCGAACAGCCGCATGACGAGCTCGCGCAGCTCGTCCGGCTCGAGGCGCTGGCCCGCCTTGATCGCCGCGCGGCAGGCATAGGTCGCCGCGAAGCGCTCGAGGCGGTTGGCCCAGCCGCCGAACCGGCCGCCCGCCAGATCCGCTACGAGCTCCCCAAAGCACCGCTCCGCGTCGAATCGCGGATGCGGATTGGGGGCGGTATGCACGACCACCGCGCGGCCCGAAAACGGCTCCACCTCGTACCCCACCCGGCGCAGGAGCTCGCGGTTGGCATCTACGGCGTCGAGCTCCGGAGGCGTGAGCTCGAGCGTCAACGGCAGGAGCAGTCGCTGCGCCGGCGCGCCGTCCCCCGTGAGCTGCCGCATCGCTCCCTCATACAACACGCGCTCGTGCGCGGAGTGCTGGTCGATGATGGCGACTCCGGTATCGGTCTGACAGAGGATATAGGTGTCGAAGACTTGGAGAAGTGGTGTCCGGTGTTCGGTGTCCGGGGTCCGGGGCTCGAGGGGAAAAATCTCGAGCGGAGAGCCGAACCCCCCGACACCGGACACCGGAAACCAGGCACCCGCCGGTTCGCCCAGCGGAGCCGCGGCATTGAGCGCAGCCAACGCCCGCCTCGCCGCCTCTTCGACCACCTTCTCGACGAAGAACTTGTCGCGGAAGCGCACCTCGAGCTTGGACGGGTGGACGTTCACGTCGACGGCGTCACCGGGAAGCTCCAGGAAGAGAATCAGCGAAGGCCGGTCGCCGGGGGCGATCGTCGAGCGGTAGCCGGCTTCCGCCGCGCGCAGGATGAACGGATCGCGAATCGGTCGTCCGCGGACGAATACGTACCCCTTGCGCCCCGCCGGCTTCGCCTGGGCGGGGCGTTGGGCGAACCCCCGCACCTCGAGCGGCCCTTCGCGGTGCATGACCGGGACGAGCGTATCGGCAAGGGCACGACCCCACAGCGCCTGCACGCGCTCGATCGGACGGGCGGTCGGGCGAACGTCGATCAGCGAGCGGTCGTCGCTCGTGAGGGTGAACCCGACGTCCGGACGCGTGAGGGCGAGCACGGTCAGTGCTTCCACCACCGCGCGGGTCTCCGTCGCCTGGGCGCGCAGGAATTTGCGCCGCGCGGGGGTGTTGAAAAACAGCCCGCGCACGGTGACCGTCGTGCCCTGCTGGCGGACGACGTCCTCGACTTCGTCCCGTTTCCCGCCCGCCGACCGAACGCGCGTGCCGGTGTGCCCGTCGGGAGAGGTCTCGAGCTCGAACCGGGACACGGAGGCGATGGCGGGCAGCGCCTCGCCGCGAAACCCGAAGGTCCCCACGCCGATCAAGTCGGCGGCATCGCGAATCTTGCTCGTCGCATGCCGGGACAATGCCAGCTCCGCGTCCGGCCGCGTCATCCCCGATCCATCGTCGCTCACGCGAATGAGGGCCTTCCCCCCGTCCTCGATCTCTACGCGGATGGCACGAGCCCCCGCGTCCAACGCGTTCTCGACGAGCTCCTTCACGACCGAGGCGGGTCGCTCCACCACTTCGCCCGCGGCGATCTGATCCGCGACCTGCGGCGCCAGGACGGCGACGGTCGCGGTCACAGCCGCGAGACTTCGCTGCTCAACACCCACCCGCGGATTCCGTCGGCGCGGTGTACCTCGAGCCAGGGACCATAGCTGCGCTCGATCAGGAGGGCCGCGCCCGCTTCCACCGTCGACGCCGCGCTCGCGTTGCCGTACGGCGCGGCCCGCACGGGCGTCGCAGGGTTCAGGACGATGGCAAGCGGGCGGGCGCGGCGGAGTCCTTCCTGAATCGCCAACGCGACCGCCACGGCGGTCAGCATCGCCAAGCCCAAGACCACCGTGCGCCGGCGTCGCGCGGCGACGGCGAGCCACACGGCCGTCCAGAACAACACCGCAACCAGCGCCCACTCACCCGGCGTGGCGAGTCCCGGCGTGAGGAGCGCCTCGCTCGGCGCGTCGGGCGAGGCGAGGAGATCCCGCGTGCGCCGTATCATGGGGTCGCGAGGTGCGAGCCGGAGCGCGCGCGTCCAGGCGGCCGTGGCCTTGCCGTCTGCCCCCGCACGGTACAGCGTCGCGCCCAGGTTGTACCAATGCGCCGCCACGCCGGGCTGGGCCGCCGCCCGCGCCGCGAATGAGTCGGCCGCCGCGCGCAGCGCCCCGGCCTCATACAGCGCCTCCGCACTCGGCGACTGACCGGCCAGGGCGCGGGCTCCCCCCCCTGCCCCGATCGCCAGCGTCACGAGCACCCCGAAGGTCACGATGCTTCCCGTCCGGCCCCGCACGCGACCTGGCTCCGCGCCCAGCACGTGCAGCACTTGCTCGAGCTCCGCCGCGAGCTCCGCGGCATCGCCTCGGCCCCGAGGACCGTACCGCGACGCCCGCAGGCGATCGCGCAGCCGCATCACATGTCCCGCGACCGCGCTCTCGAGTCCCGTCGCGCGCAACGCCCGAGCGAGCCCATCACCGTCTCGCGCCCGTGCATCCGGCACCTGACTCTCCAGGACGTGGTGGAACTGCCGCTCCAATAGCCCGAGGCGCGTGAGCTTGATGGGCGCCGGCGTCTCTTCGGGTGGCCACTCGCGATCCTCGCGCCGCCTCCAGAGCCACGCCAGGACCGGAGGACCGACAAGCAACGCCAGCCATCCCCAAGGCACGAGGGCGTCGACCAGTGCCTCGGTCCACGTCGGCGCATCGTCGGTCGCGAGCGGTGGCAGGGCGCGCGCGGCGCGCGGCTCGACCCCCGGCGCCACCGCCAGCGTGCGCGGCGCGACGGTGGCCATGCGGTAATCGCCCGCCATCAGGTCGTAATAGGGATAGCGCACCTCAGGCAGCACGAACGATCCGGCGGAGTCCGGCATCACCAGGTAATGAAAGATCTTGGTGCCGGCGATTCTCCCGTCCCGCGGCTCGAGCCGCATGCCCGTCTCACCGGCGTATGTCCGGAACGCGGGCGGCCAGCGGAGAACCGGCTCGGGCCACAGCGCGACATTGCCCACGCCCGCGACGCTCGCCGTCATCGCAATCGGCTCACCGACCCGCCCGCTCGCGGGATCCATCGCCAGATCCAGCTCGAGGCCCTGCGCCGCCACGCGCTGGTCGTCGGAGCGCCCGGCGCGCGAGGGCAGCGGGAGGACCGCCACCGGCACCGTGTCGCTCCGCAGCGAGAATCGGTCTTCGCGACTGAAGAATGAGAACGTGGCCGGCACGGCGTACTCGACCAGCGCGGGCGGAATCACGATACGACCGGCCGCGAGGGGAAACACGGCCTGGTGCGCCACGAACACGTCCATCCAGCGTCCTCGCACCAGCCGCGACAGGGCGACTTCACTCGGTGCCGCCCCGGGATACGACCACACGCCCTCCGGCGTCTGGAGCGTGAGGATGGGCGCCTGACGCAGGCGCGCACGCAACTCGCGCGGGAACCACGCCGCGGCGATCACGTCCAGCTGTTGCCCCACCAGCACGGAGTCGCCGGGCAGGATCAGGCTTAGGGCCACCCGGTCGTTGCGCGCGGGCTCCCGGGCGGCCTCGACCAACCGGCGCGCACTGGGCGAAAACGCCGCCGCGAGCACCGCGTCCGCGCTGTCGACCGTCACTGTGACCGGACTCGTCGCCACGTCACGGCTCCCCTGATGCACGCGGACCGGCCCGATCACGAGCGTGCCGGGTCGTGCCGCCCGCAGCTGAAGCTCACGCGTCGTGGTGCGCACCGGGCCGCCCACGCCCTCGATCGTGACCTCGCTGACTTCCCGCGAGCCGACGATGGTGAACCCGGTGAGCCCCGGCAGCACGACGCCGATCGGCTCCGGAGATCGCGTGCGCGCGCGGATCGTCAGGGTCAGATCCTCTCCGGCGGCCACATGCGTCCGGTCGACGCGCGCCGTCACATCGGGCGGGGGGGGGGAGGGGGGCACGCCTTGCAGCGCGACGACCAGCCACAGAGTGAGCGTCACCAATCCTTCACTCCGGGCTCCACGGCGTGGCGCGTCTGCCCGGTGCGGTCGCGGCGCGTTTTGAGCTCCTGCTGACCGATGGAGCGCAACACCTGCTCGGCCTGCGCCTCGCTCAACGCCTGCGCGCCGCCTCCCCCGCGGCTGGCGCCGCCACCGCTCGAGCCCGACTGCCCACTCCCACCTCCGCCCGACGGGCGGTTCGACTGGCTGTTGCTTCCCCCGCCGCGCCGCCGCACGGCGAGCTCGAGATTCCATTTGGCCGCGGCGTCGGTCGGTCGCAGCAGCAGCGCCTCGCGATACGCCCGCTCGGCGTCGCCGAGGTGGCCGTCGCGCCCCGCGCTATCGGCGCTCGCTTGCCGCAGCGCCAGAAGGCCGAGGTTGTAGAGCGCGCGGAAGCGGAGATCGGGATCGAGCGACGCTGCGGCATGTGCCAGCGCGGCCTGCGCCGTCTCGGCGTCGGAGTCCGCCATGGCCGCCGTGCCGGCGTTATACCAGGCCGCATCATCTTTGCGATGCGTGGCGAGCTCGGCCGCGTACGCTGCGTGTGCGCGCCTCACGTCGTGCCGGTCCCACGCCTTTTCGGCGGGGCTGCGCGGATGCTGAGGGAGGGGCTGGGGTTGTTGCGCGACGCCGGGCGAGGGCACCACGCACGCCAGGACGAGGCCGAGTAGCGCGGCGGTCCGGCGCGACGCGGCCTGCGCCACGAGGACCATCACAGCGAGCATGAGGGGCAGCCAGGCCCGCGCTCGGATCGCGTCTCGCTGGCTCGCGCCCGCCGATACGACGCGACGAGATCGCGCACCGCGCCGGCCTGGTCCGGGAGATCCGCGGCGACGAGCGAGCCCTGGGCCGCGTCCGCGACGGCGCCGAGGACGTCGTCGCGCCGGGCGGTCTCGATCACGGTGCCGTCGGCGTCCTTCTGATATCCGAGCAAGGCGCCGCGGTCATCCCGCACTGGGATGCGCGTCGCTGCGCGGCCGCCCTCAGCGACGAGGATGAGACGAACCCCGCTCGCCTGCAGGCGTTGAGCCGCGGCCACAATACCCGGCACGGTATCATGCGCCTCGCCATCGGTGAACACCACCAGCACCCGATCGGCCAGCTCCGAGCTGGCGCGGAGCAGCTCACCACCCTGGCGCAGCGCCCCGGCCATACCGGTGCCGCCCTCCGACGCGACGTCGGGATCCAGGGCGTCGAGGTACAGCGAGAGGGCCGAGCCGTCGATCGAGAGTGGGGACAGGATATAGCTCGAGCCGGCGAACGCGATGAGGCCGAGCCGATCACCATCCAGGTCCTGCACGAGCCGCCGCGCCTCACGCAACGCGCGCCGCAGCCGGCTGGGACTCGCATCCTCCGCGAGCATGGAGCGCGAGATGTCGATGGCCATCACGAGGGAGAGCCCGCGGGTCTCCGCCACGATCTGCTCTTCGCCCCAGCGTGGCCCCGCGAGCGCCACGACGCCGAGGAACGCCGCGACGGAGAGCGCGGTCGGCCCGAGCCGACCGGCGCCCAGCGCGCGCCGCACGGTTTCCTCCGACCAGAGGGCGGCCCGCCGGATGCGCACGCGACGCGCCCAGGCGGCGGCGAACCACACCGCCCCGCCGATCAGGGGCGCGAGCGCGAGTACGACGGGCGCGTCGAAACTCATCACGGCACTCGCACGGCGAAGGTGCCCGCCAGCACGATTTCGAGCGCCAACGCTACCAGTCCCACGGCCAGCGGCACGCGATACGCTTCTTCGAAGCGCCGGTAGACCACCTCTTCCACACTCGATTTTTCGAGCCGGTTGATTTCCTGGAAGATGTGCCGGAGCGACTCGGAATCCGTCGCCCGGAAGTAGCGACCTCCGGTCATGGAGGCGATCTCGGTCATCAAGGGCTCGTCGATCTCGACGAGCATCATTTCGTAGCGCAGGCCATCGGCACCCTGCCCCGTGGGCACCGGTGCCTCTCCCCGCTTTCCGACGCCGATAACGTAGATCTTGATCCCGAACGCCGCCGCGGCCTGAGCCGCGGTGCGCGGATCGACCGTGCCGCGATTGTTCACGCCGTCGGTCAGCAGCACGATCACCTTGCTCTTCCCCGGCGACCGCCGGAGGCGGCTGGCGGCGGTACCAATTCCGGTGCCGATGGCCGTGCCATCCTCGAGCATGCCGATCTTCAGATCCCGGATCGCTTGCTCGAGCACTTGATAATCGGTGGTGAGCGGGACTTGCGTGAGCGCCTGCGCGGCGAAGGCGACGAGCCCGATTCGGTCGGACTTGCGGGCCCGCACGAACTCGATCGCGGTTTGCTTGGCCACGTCGATGCGGTTCGCCGGAGCGAAGTCTTCCGCCAGCATACTGCTCGACATGTCGATGGCCAGCACGATGGAGATGCCCTCACTGCGGCTCTCACTCTTGGCGGCCCCGACCCGAGGGCCCGCCGCGGCGATGATCCAGGCGCCTAGGCACGCGCTCCGCAGGGTCACCGGCAGCCGAGCCACCCAGAGGCGCTCGGTGGCGCCGGCGGCCGGTCGCACATCGCTCATGCGGGTGCCCGCAAGCCGCCCGAGGCGCTTGGCGCGCAGCCACCACCACAGCGGCAGAAAGCCGAGCGCCAGAAGGAGCAACGGGCGGGCGAAGCTCACGCCGCCACGTCCTTGGCCAGGCGGCGTGCCATCAGCACGAGCGCCGAGATATCGGTCCCGTGCGCCGACGCGAACGCCACGCGGTCGAGCTGGTCCAACAGGTCCCGCAGCTCACGCACCGGCGCCTGCGGGCGGGCCCGCTCGACGACGGCGAGACACTCGGCCGTGTCGAGCGCCGAATGGGCCTCCGGGACCGCTCTTGCCAGAGCGGCTCGAAGCCGCCACGTCGCGCGGGCCACGACGGCCTTGGGCTCTCCGGCGGCCAGCCACCGCGCGTCCGGCACCTCACGTTCCACTGGAACCTGAGGTCGGGCCGCAAGCTTCCTGGGCGGGCGCCGTCGCAGGGCGACGCCCGCGACTAAGAGCGCCGCCGCGATCCCCGCGGCGACGAGCGGTGGGAGGGCGTTGCGATGTATCGCGCGCAGGGGCGCGAGCGCACCCTGAGGAGTCGGGTCCTTGAGGCTGTCGGGGATGACGCTCGCGACGCTGAAGCTCGCCACGCCCCCTGCTGTCGAGTCGGCGCCACCATCAGGGCCAAGACGCCAGATCGGGGGAAGAGTCACTCGGTGGGCGCCGGGCTTCCAGGCCGCCAGCGCATACCGCACCACCCACGCCCCAGCGACACGCCGCACCGAGGGCTCCGTGAGCGGCTCGACGTCCTCTGTAGGCTCGAGCTTGCCGGCGCGGACCTGCCACCCGGCGGGAACCGTGAGCGCGCGCACCAGCCAGATGGTATCGCCGACGGTGGGGTTGGCGGGGAACGCTGCCCACCCTGCACCCTGTCCTGCCGCACGGCGGCAGGGCGGCAGGGCGGCAAGAATGCCGAGGCCGGTGGCGATCATGGCACGACGGGCAACGTGACGTCGTGCCGTCGTGCAACGTGGCCTCATCGTTTCAGCCGGCGGGCGCGCTCGGCGAAGGCTCGACGCAACGGGACGGCGTACGGCACACTGGTCTGAAGCGCCACGCGATCCACGCCCGCCTGCACCAGCTTCCGCGACCGCTCCTGGAGCAAGCGTTCCGCCGCCACGCTGACGCGCGTCCGGGTCGGGCCGTGGCTGGTATCGAGGAGCACGCGCTGCCCCGTTTCCGAATCCTCCATGTCGACCCACCCCGCGTCGGGCAGCAGGCGCTCTCGAGGGTCGTCGATCGTGATGGCCACCACGTCGTGATTCGCGGCCAGCTGCGCCAAGGGATCCTCCCAGCCATCGGCCCGAAAGTCCGACAGGATGACGACGATGGCGCGGTGCCGCGGCAGCTTCGACGCGTAGCGCAGGGCCTCGCCCAGGTTCGTGCCGCGGCCGCGCGGCCGGAACGCCACCAGATCGCGGATCACGCGCAAGGCGTGCGGCCGCCCCTTCGCGGGCCGCAAGACGACCTCCACCCGGTCCGCGAACATGAGCGCGCCCACACGGTCGTTGTGGCGCGCGGCGGCCAGGGCGAGCACGGCCGCGACTTCCACGGCGAGGCCCGCCTTGGTGTACGGTCGCCCGAATTGGCAGGAGCCCGACTGGTCCACGACGAGCATCAGCGTATTCTCGCGCTCCTCGTGGTAGGTCTTCACGAAGGGGTGCCCCATTCGAGCCGAGACGTTCCAGTCGATCGCCCGGAAGTCGTCTCCCTGCTGGTATTCCCGGACCTCCGCGAACTCGATCCCCTGTCCGCGGAACACGGATCGGTATTCGCCGGTGAAGAGGGAGTTGACGAGGCCGCGCGTGCGGAGCTCGATCCCCTTGACCTGCCGCAACACCTCGGGTGTGACGGCGAGGCGGCGCGCGCGCAGCGGAGATGTTTCGGTGCGCCGACGCTCCCTCCCTTCGTATTTCACGGCACGCCCACGGCCTCCAGGATCTTGCCGATGACGCGATCCGAGTCCATGTCCTCGGCCTCCGCCTCGAACGTGAGCAGGACCCGATGCCGCAGCACGTCGTACGCCATGGCTTTGACGTCTTCCGGGACGACGTAGGAGCGACCCCGAAGGAAGGCATGCGCCCGCGCCGCCTGGGCGAGGTAGATCGACGCCCGCGGGCTCGCACCGAACGCAATCAGCGGCTTGAGCTCCGGGAGCCCGATCGCTTGCGGCTCGCGCGTCGCGCGCACCACGTCCACGATGTAATCGACCACCTTCTGATCCATGAACAGCTCGGCGATCGCGCTCCGCGCCGCGAGGATGTCGTCGGCCTCGGCCACGCGCTGCACTTCGATCGGCCGGCCCGACGCCATCCGCGCGACGATCTCCTTCTCGGCGTCGCGCGAGGGATAGCCCACGCGCACCTTGAGCATGAAACGGTCGAGCTGGGCCTCAGGCAGGGGGTAGGTGCCTTCCTGCTCGATCGGGTTCTGGGTCGCAAGCACGAGAAACGGCTCCCCGAGATAGAATGTCTCGCCGCCGATCGTCACCTGCTTCTCTTGCATCGCCTCGAGCAACGCCGACTGCACTTTCGCCGGCGCCCGGTTGATCTCGTCCGCGAGCACCAAATTGGCGAAGAGCGGTCCCTTTTTCGGGTAGAACTCCTGCGTGCGCTGATCGAAGACCATGGTGCCCACCACGTCCGCGGGGAGCAGGTCGGGAGTGAACTGGATCCGCGAGAACGAGATCTTCAAGCACTCCGCCACCGTGCGCACGGCGAGGGTCTTGGCGAGCCCGGGCACGCCCTCGAGCAGAATGTGCCCACCCGTCAGCAGTCCAACGAGCAGGCGCTCGACCATGAGCTCCTGCGCAACGACGCGCTTGCCGACCTCCCGCGCGATCGTCTGGCTCAGCACCGCGTCGCCGGTCTTGGCCGTTTTTGTGCTCATTTCAGCGCCGCCTCCGCCGCTTTGCGCACCGCGGGCTCCTTGTCCTTGCTGTAGAGTTCCAACAAGCCCCGTGCTTCGGGCCGTGTGAGGTAACGTAGACCATCCACTGCAGCTGCCCGCACCATCGGGCTCCGACGGTGCATCATGCCCCCGGGCTCGGCGTACTTGGCGAGCACCTCGAGGGCCTCCTTGGATCCCAACCGCCCGATCGCGCGGAGCAACTCCGCCTGTACCCCTTCGTCCGGCTCCTGCTCCATGCGTCGAATGAGCACCGTCGAAGACGAGGGGTCGCCTCCCGCCGCGACCGCCCGAGCGGCCGCCGACCGCACCGCCACACTCTCGTCCTTCAGGGCCGGCATGGCCGGGCGGGCGATCTCACGCCCCCCCGCCTCGGCCAGGCCGAGCAGCGCCGCCTCGCGCACATATTCGGACGTGTGGCGCAGCAAGGGCAAGAGGAGGGATACCGCCTGCGGGCTGCCCGTGACGCCGAGGAACTCGGCCGCGGCGGCCACGACGGTGGGCTCCGCGTCGGCGAGCTTCCCCTGCAGCGGTTCGATCGCCCGGTCCGCCGCGGCGCGGATCGTGGCGCGATACGGTGCCCGCAGCTCTGCCGGCGCGGCGACAAAGGCATCGATCACGAGCCCCATCGACACGGACGCGAGCGCGCCCACAGCCGTCACCACCGACTCGAGCTCATCGGTGGGTACGCGTGATTCCCCGAGCCGATGCACCAGGCGCTCCACCAGCGCGCGGTCGGACAGCGCCAGCGCGGCTTTGTCGATCGCGCCCAGAACGCCCGGGTCCTGCACGGTAGGCAGCAGCCGGTCGAGGGCGGCGATCGCTTCCGCGACAATCGCCACGTCATGCAGCGCGATCAGCTGCTCCGCCAACGCGTGGAGCTTTTCGACGGCCACCCGTTGCTCCTCGGGTGTGGTGGCGGTGCGGAGGCCCGCGACGGCGCGCTTGACCTCCACGTCCACGGGAAGCACGTCTGGCCGAAACGCCGCGCTGGCGCGCCGCGACGCGAGCAGTGATTCCGGCGAGGGCGCGGCAGGCACCGCGGCCGGCGGTTGTGGGGGAGGAGCCGGGTAGGTCGGGGGTGGTGCTGTGGGGATCGGCGGCGCCGGAGGGAGAGAGGCGGAGGCCACCGGCGGCTCGGGTGCCGTGGGCACCGCGGGGACGCCCTCCGCCGGCGTCGGCGCGCGCAACCGGTCGAGGCGCGTGGCCGAGCGGCGACCGAGCGCGAGCGTGATCCGGCCGAGCGTCGCGTCGTCGTGGGGGAGCGCCCCGGTCGCGACATGAAAGAGCGCGAGGACGTGATCGGGCGTCATCCCGGGATTCAGCGTCACGGCGCGTATCCCCCGAGCGTACAGCAGGCCCGCGAGCTGGGCGATCTGCGCATTGCGCGGCAGCAGGTGCTGGCCGTGCCAGTGGAGCCCCGTGACTCCCACCTTCCATTCCAGGGTGCCGAGCGCGGCGAGGGGCGGCAACGTCTCGCCGATCTGCCGGAGCGCTTCCATGACCGCCGGATGGGACGGCGGATAGAGACGCGTCAGGCGGAACGTCGTGCCGATGGCGCCGAGGGCGCGTTCGACTCCTGCGTTCTCCACTCCCATGAGGTCAGCGCTTGATCCGTTCTCCCCGGTCCTCGAACCGGAAGACCCACGTGGCGAAGCGCGCGGGCTCGATCGGATCGTCCGCGCCGATCGCGGTCCAGTCCACGCCGCTCCCGGACTCGGTCGAGCAGCGCGCGCGCCGCTCGGCCTGCGCCACCATCTCGCGCGCCCGCATGATCCAGCCCCCGAACTGCTCCGGGCGCAGATCCACCCACCCCCGAGGCGCCGCCGAGCGCGGGTCTCGACCGTCGCCGGGGACCGCGACCTGCCCCCCCCGGTATACCCGATCGCCATCCGGCGTGAGGATGGGAATGCCCACGGACAGAATATGACTCCGCAATACGGTGTCCCGCTCGATCCGGGCATGGGCGGCGGCCGACAGCTCTCCTGCCCGCGAGTCCGCGAGGGCCCGCACCGTGGGGCGAAGCAGCGCACACAGGTACGACTCCCACAGCAGCTTGGTGAGCCGTGGTGGTCCGAGCATCTCGAACGCCACGGCGCGGCGCCCGGCTTCGCCCTCGAGCGCGCGCAACCGCTCCAGGGCCGCGCCCCGGAGCATCGCCGCGCGATACGTCGGGCCGGCGGTGGCGGCGTCGAGCGCCGCGACCACGTCCCGTCCGGTCGGCCGCCCTTCGAGCTCCATCATCACGTAGTCGGCCACCTCCTCCGGCGTGATGAACTCCATTTGTCCCAGCGCCGTCACGGTTTCGAATTCGTCGCGCGAGAACAGGCCATTCTCTCCTACGTCGATATACGCGCCCTCCAGGGTCTGGCCAAGCTCGCGCCAGGGGTGCGCGTCGGGCGTGAACGCCTGATCGAGCGCGACCGGGGTCGGGCAATCGACGAGCGCAATCGGCTTCCCCTTGCGCCGGATCGGGCCGAAGCCGATCTCGCGCCATCCGATCGTCGCAGTGGGCTTGATCTCCACGGTTGCGGGAGCGCCGGGTGTCCGGCCGAGCAGGAAGAGCAGCAGCGATTGCGCGCCCGCCACGGCGGACTTCGTGAGGAGGAGGCGACTGGGACGCTCCTCGGAATGCGTGTACGGAATGTTGAAGCCCATCCCGCCCGATCCGCTCGTCCCGATCTTCACGTAGGCGCCGGTCTCCGCACGCTTGAGCGACTCGACCAGGATCTGCACGTGACGGATCAGCTGCGGCATAGTGAGCGACAGCACGTGGCGCTCGACCGTCGCCCGATCGACCTGTCCACGGCCGGCCGATTCGAGAAGGGCCTGCGCGCTTTTTTCGGCATCCTGGTACGCAAACGCGGTCGCGGTGTTGACGCTGTCGATGACGATGTCGGGTCGATGGGTGGTGAGGAGCTGATACAGGAAGCTCCGGTGCAGAATGTCCTCGGTGAGCTCACCGAGCAGGTCGTTCACGAGCAGCCGCCGGTGCGCCGGGTCGGCCATGACGGCGCCGCGCTCGAGTCGGGCGAGGCTCGCGGGCAGAAACAGGTCTCCCCATTCAGCGTCGATGGACGTGCCGCCACGATGCGGGTCGAGCGCGTGGGCGGTGGCCTTCACCTCGTCCTCGAACAAGGCGACGAGGATGATCCGGCTGGGCGCGGCGCCGAGCAGCCGCTTCGCAACGGCGTGCCCCACCAGGCCGCTTCCGCCCAGGATCATGACCGTTCGGTCACGCAGGTTCATGCAGTCGCTCGATCGCCTCGATTTCGTGAGCGGCCAGCCGCCGGTACTTCCCTTCGGCCAGCCGGCCGAGACGCACCGGCCCATAGGACACCCGGTGGAGCCACTCGACCTTGAGCCCCAGCGCTTCCGCCAACCGCCGGACGATGCGCTGGCGCCCTTCCGCTAGGGTCACCTCGACTTCCACGCTCCGCTCAACAACGCGAACGCGAAAGTCGAGCACGCGCACGCGACGGCCTTCGATGACGGGTGGCCGCGTCAACGCGGTCTTCACGTCGGCCGCGCTCTTGCCGTGGACGCGCAGCCAGTACGTGCGAGGAACGGCGAACCGTGGGTGCATCAGCCGGTGCGCCGCCGCTCCGTCGGTCGTGAGCAGCAGCAGCCCGGATGTCATGACGTCGAGGCGTCCGACGTACGTGAGGCCCGGGACGTCGGGGAGAAGGTCGTAGACGGTCCGCCGTCCCTCCGGATCACCGCGCGTCACGACATAGCCCACCGGCTTGTTGAGCGCGAGCCAAGTCGCCGGCCCACGCGCGGTGCGTACCGCCCGGCCATCCACGGTGATTCGCTGCCGCGTCGGGTCCGCGCTCATGCCGAGCGTGGCGACCGTGTCGTCCACGCGCACGCGGCCCGCGCGGATCAACTCCTCGGCCTTTCGGCGGGACGTCACGCCCGCACGCGCCAGGGCGCGTTGCAGGCGCATGAGCGTCATTCGGGTTCGGCGGGTGCGGGCGGTCGGAGGGCCACCTGCAGCTCGTCCAGCCGCGGCAGCTCCTCCAGGTCCTTGAGTCCCAGGGTTTCGAGGAACTGCGGCGTGGTGCCGTAGAGCAGCGGCCGTCCGAGGCCCTCCCCCCGTGTCACGATCTCCACCAGCCCGCGCTCGAGGAGTTTGTCGATCACGGCGCCGGAATCGACGCCACGGATCTCGTCCACCTCGATACGCCCGACCGGCTGACGGTAGGCGATGATGGCGAGGGTTTCGAGCGCGGCGGGACTCAGCCGCCGCGGGCGCACCGCGAACTCCGCGCGTTCGATCGCCTCGGCGTAGTCGCGGCGCGTGAGAAACTGCCACCCCTCACCGATCTCCACGAGCTCGATCCCGTGAACCCCCCCGGCGAACGTG
>Ga0207663_10000153_pt1 | contig 31913 bp, 31 predicted proteins | sample LARL53metaG_FD_184346 | JGI IMG/M metagenome (GOLD analysis project Ga0207663, IMG submission 184346) | Corn, switchgrass and miscanthus rhizosphere microbial communities from Kellogg Biological Station, Michigan, USA - LAR L5-3 metaG... | ecosystem: Host-associated > Plants > Roots >...
ACTGCTTTTCCGAACTGGAACCACGTGATGTCCCCCGCCCAACCCGCACTCCACATCGGCATCTGGGCTAGGGGGCGGAACGCTGAGAGAACGGAGCTAGTAGGACCTTCTGGCATGAGGCCTAACGGATCGCGCTTAAGCTGCGGGCGGAATGCCCACGGGCGCAAGGAGGCGGAGGTGCAGAGAAAAAGGCTCGCGGGCGAGGCAACGCAATTCTTCCCTACTTGCGAGCGCCCGACAGCTTCAAGCGCATGTTAGGCACCAAGCGTCCGCGCACTCTGCCCATACGAATGCAGGCGGCGAGAAAGTACGTGGAGAGTGGGTGCTCGCCGAACGCCTTCCACGCCGCATCTGGGGGATCTAGAGGAGTGCTGCCAAGCGGCGCACCGTCAGGGCCGAAGACGAGAAGGTCTAAGCTGCGAGCGCGCTTGTTGGCACAGTCTATGTCGACCACTGTACGACTCTCGGCAAAGGGAGGATGGTCACCGAGGCGCTGCAGCTCGGCGTAACGAAAGCGCAATATGGAGTGTACGATCGGACTCGTGTCGTGAACGGCCGCCGAGTCGATGAAGGCTTCAATCTGTGGCGATTGCGCAATGCCGAGCCAAGGTGGGTCGTCCTGAGAGCTTTGGATAACTGGCTGACACCCGGTAGCTATGACGACGAAAACGAGCGCGGAGGCTCGTGCTGGTAGGTTTAGATTAGACATGAGCGCTTGGTGCCTAACGGATCGCGCTTAAGCTGCGGGCGTAATGCCCGCTGGCGCAAGGAGGTGGAGCGGCAGATAAAAAGGCTTGCCGGCGAGGCAATGCCATTCTTCCCTACTTGTGAGCGCCCGCCAGCTTCAAGCGCATGTTAGGCCTCATGCCATTCGACCCCGAAGTTAGAAGCGACAACGTGTGGTGTTTGTAGGCCCGGTTGAAGAACCGCCAATGCTCAGTTTCCTCCGCCGACTCGTCGTCGGACTCATCGGGCTCAATTGCCAGTGTGTCGCCGTTGTCGAAGTAGAAGGTCAGAAGACCCGACTCGGCTAGGTCCGCCTCCCGAAACCGTGCGCTGAGCTCACCCAGGCTCCGCAAATCCGCAGTTTCATAATCGGCGCGTACGAACCCAGAACTGGAGCGCCAGTGCCAAGTGCAGCTCACATGAAGCGCGTACTCGCCCACCTCGCGTTTGTTACCATGGCGGTCGAGTCGCGACACTGCTTTTCCGAACTGGAACCACGTGATGTCCCCCGCCCAACCCGCACTCCACATCGGCATCTGGGCTAGGGGGCGGAACGCTGAGAGAACGGAGCTAGTAGGACCTTCTGGCATGAGGCCTAACGAATCGCGCTTAAGCTGCGGGCAGCGTGCCCGCAGGGCGCTGTACCCTCGAACGATAGTTCGTGCGCGTCAGCGCACAACCGTTCCGATTCCATTAAAGCGATAGGCCCGACAGCTTCAAGCGCATGTTAGGCAGCCCACTGGTTGCGCCCATAAGTAAGCCCGGATGCCAGTTCGACCGCACCGTTCCCTGCTCTGCACCCTGCTGGATAGGGCTCTCACCTCGTAGAGAACCGATAGCCTATTCGCGAACCGCCCCCAGATGAAAAAGAACTCTTGTCGAGGGCTGCCTAACGAATCGCGCTTAAGCTGCGGGCGCAACGCCCGGGGGCGCAAGGCGACCGAGTCGCAGAAACAAAGGCTGGCCGGCGAGCCAACGCAATTCCTCCCCCACCCGCGCCCGACAGCTTCAAGCGCATGTTAGGCAGCGGCCCCATCCTCTAAAAGTGTCAGCCGACCTCGACAGAAACCGACACGCCTGCCCTAGCCAGGTCGTGAATTACTTCCGTGAAGCGATATACAGTCGCGCGTGCCTTGGCGTCCATCGTTTTGAGCCCGGTGATGCGCACGGCGAAGGGCGCGTTCACTCGGTTGATATCACCGTCCCTGATGCTTTCCTCAAGGGCATCGAGGTTGTGTCCGTGCCAGTCGGGAGCCCCTAGCGCGGGAAGGAAAGCTGCGTAGAAGTCATCCGGCGTCCGCCAGGCAGCGCCGTCCATCGTTATGGTGGTCGCGGGCAGTGGCCGCTGCCTAACGGATCGCGCTTAAGCTGCGGGCGCAATACCCGCTGGCGCAAGGCGGTGGAGCCGCAGAAACAAAGGCTGGCCGGCGAGGCAACGCAATTCTTCCCACCCGAGCGCCCGACAGCTTCAAGCGCATGTTAGGCGGCGTCATGGCCCGAACTCGAACGTGGCGAGGCCTTCAGAGCCGAACAACAAACGCAGAGCCTCACGGAAGAGCTTCATGGCCTTCTGCTCGTCCTCGGAAGATCGGCCCGGTGCGAGGGAAAGTGGCTTGATATTGGTGATGCGAATCGAAGGGCCCAACACCTTGTTCGGATTTAACCACTGCGAAATCGAAATGGGCTTCAGCCGAATCTGGCTAGGCTTGGGCGGCGGGCCCTGCTCTAACTCTTGTTGCACGTCGGCCGGGAGCGTTTGCTTGTAGATTGCCGCCACACTCCGAGCCGCGGTCTCGAACGGAAGATGACCGTCGAGGTACTGAGCTATCAGCGCCCGAACTTCGGGAAGGACTAGGTCGAATTCCTTCATGATGACGCCGCCTAACGAATCGCGCTTAAGCTGCGGGCGGCGTGTCTGAGGGCGCAAGGGACCGGCCGCCCCGGCGGCGGCGCGCCAGGCGAGGCAACGGCCACTTCCCTTAAGAGCAGGCCCGACAGCTTCAAGCGCATGTTAGGCGGCGGCGAGTGATCATTTGAAGATGCCCCGGGCTCGGAGGAACCCATCTCTCTTAATTGCGAAGAGATCCTGGATGCGAGCGCCCGCCGTGCAAACGACTCGATTACGGCGGCGCACAAAATACTCGGAAGGAAACAGCTCTTTGATCTGAGCCTCTGTCAGGTTGGCAATTGGGAATGATACTTCCGTCTTGAATCGCACTCGAGCGGCCCGGACCTCGCCCCTGTGCACTTCGTCCAACTCGTATGGATCGCCACAACCAGCCCAGCCTCCATCGGTGGTCCCATACACAGGGTTATACATGTATTTCTGGTGGATCATGCGGCCGTTGTAACGGGACACGTAGAGAAGAACAGTCTCGAACTCGGCGAACGCCGGCGTTCCGTAATGATCGTAGACTTCAAATTCGATCGTATCCGACGGGAACAGGCCGCAAAGGACATGAAGGATCCGATAGCGGGCCAAGTACTTTAAGTCGAGGATGACGGAACCCGGAGGAGCCTCGTTACTGACAGGCTTAAGGTCGATCCGACGCCCAACGAACACGAGCAAGGTCTCGCTAGGTTCCTCGCCGCAACGTGGCGGCGCCGCGGACTGAGCCTGGGCCCAGGAGCCGCACAGAAACGCGGAGGCCAGCAGGAGTGTTGTTCTCCGAATCACAGCAGCCGCCGCCTAACGACTCGCGCTTAAGCTGCGGGCGCAACGCCCACGGGCGCAAGGCGGTGGAGCCGCAGAAATAAAGGCTTGCCGGCGAGGCAACGCAATTCTTCCCACCCGAGCGCCCGCCAGCTTCAAGCGCATGTTAGGCCGCGCGCCTACTGAAGCTGGACAGGGACATGTGTAGTCGTGAGACGTGCCTCATTAGCCTCGAGCGTGGCAAAGACGTAGTAGAGACCTGACGGCAAGGGGAGCAGCGGCATCTCGGACGCGAACGTCGTGCTCCCCGTCCAGACGAACCGTAGCGTCTGTGTTTGGTGTGGCGCCAGAGTCCGCTGCGAGAGCGCCGCTGTGCACATCCACCCGCCACCCCCCGGTAGTACAAGCGTGCCGTGCGCATCCGCAATGTATGGGAGGATCTGGCAACCACTTCCAAAATGGAGCGTGACGGCGTCGGGCGCGCTGTTGGCCAGGGTAATCGTGATCGTATCGGGCTGGCCAGCCATCACACTTGGAGCGCTCACAGCGACGCTGAGACCGAGGCGCGACGCAGCGTTGGGCGCGAGAACAGCCTCCTGGTGGCAGCCAACGGCGGCGAGAACAAGGCTCATGGTTAATAGGTGCCGCATCATAGTACCTCTTTCGCGCGGCCTAACGGATCGCGCTTAAGCTGCGGGCGCAACGCCCGAGGGCGCAAGGCTGTGGAGCCGCAGAAACAAGGGCTGGTTGGCGAGGCAACGCAATTCTTCCCACGCGAGCGCCCGGCAGCTTCAAGCGCATGTTAGGCGGCCGCGTGAGACGGCGGGGCGTCACTCGCACCGCCTCGATGCCGATCCATCTTTGAACAGGTCAAAACGGACCGCCGCGCCAGGCACCTTCGATCAGGAGGACCCGCGGCTCCCATCCTGTTGCTATGGGCGCACCGTCGGGAGTGTGTAGGGTCCGCTTGTTCCCAAAGGCGTAAGTGACTCGTGGGGTAAACGAATTTCCCAAGGAACGGACCGTCCATCCGACGCCTAGCGTGTACCCCCAGCCAGCGCCTGAGGCGTAGGTGGTGTCGCGGGAAAATGGCTCGATGGGGTCGCCTGTCCCCTTCCCGATCATGTAATGTGAGAGCCCAACTCCCCCGTCGACGAAGGGGCCAGCGCCCGTACGGGCGTAGTACGACATTAACATTGTCGCTGCGGTGATTACGGGAAGTTGGCTGTTCTTCTTCAACCCGTTCAACCACTCACGAAACTCGACACCGACTCGCACATGTTGCCCCGGCATCCAGCCGAAATCCCCAGAGAAGGTCCAACCTCCAAGTCGCGGACTATTGCTACAGTTGTCGCAGGAGGAACGCGCCGACCCATAGCCGAAGCCGAGCCCAGCCCAGAAGCCATGTTGCTTGCCATGCTCCTGCATTCCCTGGGCAAGCGCCGGGAGGACGTCGAGGGACATCAGTACGACGAGAATGGGAACAGTCTTGGTGAAGGGGCTCATCGCTCGGGTTCCACCCTATTTGATGGTAGAGACCTCGGCAAAGAGATAAATGTCACGCCTCTACGGGAGGGAACAGGGCAGACGACCCGTGCAACCCCGGGGCGAGCGCTGCCGCCTAACGAATCGCGCTTAAGCTGCGGGCGCAACGCCCGCGGGCGAAAGGTCGTGAGGCCGCAGACAAGAGGGCTCGCCGGCGAGGCAACGCAATTCTTCCCCCACGAGCGCCCGTCAGCTTCAAGCGCATGTTAGGCCGCCACGATGCGTCTATCATCACGCACTACCGGGGCTGGCCCCGTTGCAGGCGCACCAGTCCGCGCACCGAAAGGACGGCGGCGAAAAGCCCGGTCACGCCGAGCGCGAGGAGTATCCAGACGAAAAAGAATGCGTCGGGTCTGGCGAGGGCGCCGGCGACGCCACTCGCCCGCATTAGATGCATGACCGGCATCCCGAGCGCGAACAATGAGCCGAGGAACATGATGACATGCCCCGAGCGCCGCTCGGCGAGGACCAGCGTTCCCCAGAGCAAGACGACCAGAAAGAGCGCCGAGATGAGGACCCCCTGCAGGCTCAGCTCGCCCGCGTTGTGGAGGAAGTCGCTCGTTAGGTGAAAGGTCAGGAAGAGAATCGAGAGAAGCGACGTGACCGTCAGCAGGGTGCTCTGTTTCACTCGGCATTCTCCTCGTCAGATCAGGGGCCCCGGGGCGTGAACCTTTCGCACGGCGGCTGGTACGGGACACCAATATAGCCGAACGAGGGCGACTGGTTCTGCGGAGTGGCGGCCTAACGAATTGCGCTTAAGCTGCGGGCGGCGTACGCGTCGGCGCAAGGGACCGGCCGCCCCTGCGGAGCGACGCCAGGCAAGGCAACGGACGATTCCCTTGAAGGCAGGCCCGACAGCTTCAAGCGCATGTTAGGCGGCGTCGCCGCTGTCGCGGCGCGCCGCCCCGAGCAGTGTGTCCGCAGGACTCAGAACCCCTGCCCCACCACGATTCAACACGTGGGTATAGATCATGGTAGTGCGTACGTCCCTGTGACCAAGCAGCTCTTGGACAGTGCGTATGTCGGCTCCGCTCTCGAGGAGATGAGTCGCGAAGGAATGACGGAGCGTGTGAGACGTGGCGCGCTTACGGAGGCCTGCGCGCAAGACCGCTGCTTTCACTTCTCGCTGCACGAGGGATTCGTGCAAGTGAAAGCGGCGAGGCGGATGGCGCCTCGTTTCACGAATCGGCGTCCGTGCTGGGAATACCCACTGCCACGATAGCTCAAGTCCGGCGCGAGGGTATTTCCTCTGAAGAGCGGACGGCAAGTCGACAGGCGCAAACCCGGCCGCGAGGTCGCGTTGATGAAGGTTCGCAACGCGACGAAGATGCTGAGCCAGCGGTGCTCGAGCGATCTTGGGAAGGGTCGTGCGGCGATCGGTGCCACCCTTCCCCGATCGAACCATGAGCTCGAATCGATCGAGGTCAACATCCTGGACGCGCAGCTGCAAACACTCCATGAGTCGTAAGCCACTTCCGTACAAGAGAAGGGCGATGAGCCACGGGACGCCTTGGAGCTCTCCCAGGAGCCGCTTCACCTCATCTCTCGAGAGAACGATGGGGAGGCGCTTGGGCTTCGCGATGTGGGCGACCTGATAAGGAAGCTTGAGGTCACGGCCCAACACGCGCTGGTACAAGAAGAGAATCGCCCCACGAGCCTGGGCTTGGGTAGCAGCGGCCACCCGCTTGGACACCGCGAGATCCTCCAGAAACGCGATGAGCTCGGCGTCAGGGATATCCTTGGGATGGCGCATCCCCGCCCACTTCACGAGCCGCTTGGTCCAGCCGATATACGCCCGCTCGGTTCTCGGACTCATCCGAAGAACCCGTGCGGCGCGGCGAACGTCAGGTAGCAGGCGAGGACCTGAGAGGTTGTCCATATTCAGGGCGGCGCCCTCTTCGGGCGACGCCGCCTAACGGATCGCGCTTAAGCTGCGGGCGGCGTGCGCGCGGGTGCAAGGGACCGGCCCTCCCCTCGGAGGTGCGCCGGCGAGGGAACGGCCGATTCCTTTAGAAGCAGGCCCGACAGCTTCAAGCGCATGTTAGACGGCGGGCCCTCCCCTACCGTGTGTCCGGAACCTCGAAGCCCAAGCGGGGGCGATGCGGTCGGGGTGGAAGGGCATTCGGGGTAGCCCCCGCGCGCCCCAACGTACGCACGCCCTTCACACGTCTGCTTCCTCGTGAACCGAGCTCGCTCTACCGATGACATGTGCGGCGGGCAGTTCGGCCCGCCGCCTAACGAATCGCGCTTAAGCTGCGGGCGACGTGCGCGCCGGGGCAAGGTACCGGCCCGCCCCGCCGCGGCCCGCCAGGCAAGCCAACGGCCGATTCCCTTAAGAGCAGGCCCGACAGCTTCAAGCGCATGTTAGGCGGCACGGATTACCGATCCGAGTCCGGCAGCCACGGCCTTCCACAGTTCTGGCATCGACGATTCTTCGTTGTGAAGAAACGGAGGAACGCGTCGGACCGCCAGCCGCCGAAGAAGGCCTTGCCGCAGTGGGGGCATGGCCAGAATGGCAAAGCTGACTGAAAAATGGCTAGCGGCACACAGTACGCCAGCGCGATGATCACCTTCGTGCGGTATAGCTCCGGATGCCGGTCCATGATCGCGACTGTGCCGAGGAGGACCGGAAACAATCCGTAGAGAATCCAAAGGAGGGTGCGAAGGCGAGCAAAGCTGATCCTGCGCATCGTAGGTGTTCCCATCTTTGGCCGTGCCGCCTAACTATGTTTCGACAGCTTAGTCTTCGGAGGCCGGCGATGCAACCGCGTCGCGAATCGGGATTCCTTCGCAGTCTAATTCGAGGCTACTTGCGCCGATTGGGAGCGTTAGGCGGCAGCAATAGCCGGCTAATCGGCGGGAGCAGGCCGGGATGCCGCGCGGGGAGCACGGGCGCCATGAGCCGATCCGCCGGGCTACGGACGCCGCGCCCGCCGCGGTTCAGGACGTGGGTGTAGATCATGGTCGTGCTGACATCTCGATGCCCGAGTAGCTCCTGCACCGTCCTGATGTCGTAACCGTCCTCCAGTAGATGGGTCGCGAATGAGTGCCGCAAGCTGTGGCACGTGGCCCGCTTGGAGATCCCGGCGCGCCCGAGCGCCGCGCGGAAGGCTCGCTGAACCACCGTCTCGTGCAAATGATGGCGCCGAGGCTCCCCGCCGGAAGCCGCCGCATGCTGCCGCCGCGCCGGAAATACCCATTGCCACACCCACTCGGCCGACGCGCTCGGGAACTTGCGGTCGAGTCCCTCCGGCAGCGCCACACGCCCGGCCCCTCGCGCCACATCGCGATCATGCGCGTCACGCACCCCTGCCAGGTGGCGCAGGAGCGGGCTGATCAGCACCTCGGGGAGCATGGTCCGCCGGTCACGATCGCCCTTCCCGCCGCGAACCACGATCTCACGTCGAGCGAAATCGAGGTCCTTCACCCGCAGCTGCAACGCCTCGAGCAAGCGCAGGCCCGACCCGTACAGCAGCGCCGCCACGAGCGCCGGCGTACCGCTCATCTCGCCGATCACGGCCTGGACCTCCTCCCGCGTCAGCACGACCGGCAAGCGCTTGGACGCCTTCGCCCGCACCACGTTCGCGAACAACCCGAGGGGACGGCCGAGCACGCGGTCGTACAGGAACACCAGCGCCGCTAAGGCCTGGTTCTGGGTGGACGCGCTCACTTTGCCGTCGACGGCAAGGCTCGTGAGAAACCGCTCAACGTCGTGCTCTCCCAGCTCCAGCGGGTGCTTCATACCGCAGAACCGCACGAAGCGCCGCACCCAGCTGACGTAGGAGTCCTCGGTCCGGCGGCTGTAATGACGGAGGCGAATCGCGCGCCGCAGGAGCGAGAGCAAGCGTGGACCACCCGCTGGCGGAGAAACGCGACCGCCGGTCATCCCGTAACCTCGGGAGAACCGGCGGAAACACAGCGTCACGTTGACGCTCCAAGCATCGTTTTCTTGCGGAAGGCCGCTACAGCTGATGCACCACCTTCGTCGCCGCGTGCTCGGTGATCGTCGTCCCCGCCGGCGCATCGGCCGCCCGCAGGACCCGCCGTATGATGGCAAGCCCCCGCCCCAGATCCGAAACGGTGACCTCGATGTCCGCGGCGACCACCACCACGCCCCCGTCCACGATCCCCATCTGGGTCCCCTCGTCACCCGTCTCCCCCACGCCTTCGGCTTTAAGCGCCTGGTTCAAGGGATCGGCAAAGCGCGCCCCGCGATCGATGGGCTGGATGTTTCCGGGAAGCATGACCGTCAATCGGTGGATCAAGGCTTGTACACGCCCCACACACCGCGGAGCACGTCGGCGATTTCCCCCACCGTCGCCCGCACGCGCACCGCCTCGATGATCGGCTCCATCAGCGTCGCGGAAGGAGTGTTTGCTGCGTCCTTGAGTTGGGCCAACGCGCCTTTCACGTTTCCCGCGTCCCGTTTCCCGCGCAAATCCGCGACTCTACGCCGCTGTAGCGCCGCCAGCGCCGAGTAGTCGGGGGCCGGGATCGAGGGGATCTCCTGATCGTCCTCATACCGGTTCACCCCCACCACCACCTCGTCCCCCGCCTCGATCGCGCGCTGCTCGGCGTACGCGCTCTTGGCAATCGCCTCCTGAAAGAGACCCTGCTCGATCCCGCGCGCTGCCCCACCCGCCCGCTCGATCTCGTCCAGAAGGGAGCGCGCCTCGCGCTCCAGCCGATCGGTGAGCGCCTCGACGTACCAGCTCCCCCCCACCGGGTCCACGGTCTCGGGGATCCCGGTCTCGTGCGCGAGGATCTGCTGCGTGCGGAGCGCGAGGGTGGCACTCTGCTCCGTCGGGAGCGCCAGCGCTTCGTCGTAGGCGTTGGTGTGCAGCGACTGGGTACCGCCCAGGACCGCGGCGAGCGCCTGAATCGCCACCCGCACGACGTTGTTCTTGGGCTGCTGCGCCGTGAGCGTCGAGCCACCGGTCTGAGTGTGAAAGCGCAAGCGACAGGCGGCGTCGTCGGCCTGGAATTTCTCCTTCATGAGACGCGCCCAGAGCCGGCGTGCGGCGCGAAACTTGGCGACCTCCTCGAAGAGATCGCTGAATGAGGCGAAGAAAAACGAGAGCCGCGACGCGAACGCGCTCACATCGATGCCCATCGTCACCGCCCGCCGCACGTACTCGAGGCCGTTCGCGAACGTGAACGCCAGCTCCTGCGCCGCCGTCGCGCCCGCCTCTCGCATGTGATAACCCGACACCGAAATGGGATTGAAGCTCATCTTGCGCTGGGCCACGAAGCGACAGACGTCGGTCGCGAGCCGGAGCGACGGCTCTATCGGGTAGATGTACGTGCCGCGCGCGATGAATTCCTTGAGGATGTCGTTCTGGACCGTCCCCTGCAGCCTGTCGGCAATCACGCCCTGCTCCTCGCCCACCACGAGATACATCGCGAGGAGAATCGGCGCCGTGGCGTTGATCGTCATCGAGGTCGACACTTTGTCGAGCGGAATCTCGTGGAACAGCCGCTCGAGATCGTCCACCGCGTCGATCGCCACACCCGCCCGCCCCACCTCCCCCTCGGCCATCGGATGGTCGGAGTCGTAGCCCATCTGGGTCGGGAGATCGAACGCGACGGAGAGCCCGGTCTGACCCGCCGCCAGGAGATGGCGGAACCGCGCGTTGGTCTCTTCGGCCGTCCCGAACCCGGCATACTGGCGCATGGTCCAGAGCTTGCCACCATACATCGTGGGATGAACGCCGCGGGTGTACGGGAACGCGCCGGGACGGCCAAGGTCGCGCCCGGGATCGCCCCGCCAATCGTCCGGCCCGTAAATCGGCTTGCGGTCGCTCACTTCACCGCGACCGCTTCGGCCGAGAGGACACGCGCCGCGTACGCCACGTCGTCCTTGCTACCGATCACGAGCGGCGTGTGCTGATGGAGGTCGGTAGGCACGATGTCGAGAATCGAGCGACGGCCGTCCGTCGCGCGGCCACCCGCCTGGTCCACGAGCAGCGCGAGCGGCGCCGCCTCGTACAACAGCCGGAGCTTGCCTTGCGGGTGATTCGTGTCGGCTGGATAAAGGAAGATGCCGCCGGAAATGAGATTGCGATGGAAGTCCGCCACCAATGACCCGATGTAGCGCGCGTTCTTGGGCTGGACGTCCCCTTCCCCATTCTTGAAGGCGGCCACCACGCGCTGCACCGGGTGCGACCAGCGGTTCCAGTTGCTCTCGTTCACGCTGTAATACTTGCCGACGGGCGGGGACGTGATGTTGGGATGCGACAGCAAGAATTCGCCGATCGTGGGATCGAGCGTGAAGCCGTGCACCCCCTGTCCCGTCGTATACACGAGCATCGTGCTCGATCCGTACAGGATGTACCCCGCCGCCACCTGCTTCTTGCCGGCCTGCAAACAGTCCGCGAGCCCCGCGAGTCCGGTTCGTTTGGTGATGCGCTTGTGAATCGAGAAGATCGTCCCGATCGACACGTTGACGTCGATGTTGGTCGAGCCGTCGAGCGGGTCGTACAGCACGACGTACTTGCCGATGGGCTTGCCGGCGGGAACGGGGATCGGCTCCGGATCCTCCTCGGAAGCGGTGACGCACACCCGGCCGGTGTACTGCACGCTGTTGCGCACGGTGTCGTTAGCGAACAGGTCGAGCTTCTGCTGCAAGTCGCCCGACACGTTCACCGCGCCCGCGGCGCCGAGGATGTCGGTGAGGCCGGCGCGACGGACATGGCGGGAGATGATCTTCGCGGCGAGGCAGACGTCGTACAGCAGGTTCGAGAGCTCGCCCGTGGCCTCCGGGTGGAGCCGCTCCTGCTCCATGATGAACCGCTCAATCGTGATGACTTCGGAGCCGCGCATCATGGCCGTCCGTGGAGAAGGTGATGGTGCCGCGCTCATCGGTCCTGAGCACCGTGATGCCGTGCTGCGCGAGCCGCCCCAGTACTTCGGCGGTCGGATGCCCGTACCGGTTGCGTCGTCCCACGCTGATCACCGCTTCGCGCGGCGCCAGCTCGTCGAGCCACGCGTCTGACGTGGCGCTGCGCGAGCCGTGATGCCCCACCTTGAGCAGCTCCACGCGTCCCACGCGACCCGCCAGATACGCCTCGACCGGGAGTCCCGCGTCGGCCTGGAACAGGAGCCGCTCGTCGCCATACGTCACGAGCAACACCACGCCGTGCTCGTTCACGTCGATCGGCAGCCGGAGCCACACCGAATCGGGGCTCAAGACCTGGAGCACCACGCCGTCGAGCTCGATCCGGTCGCCGGCGCGCGCCGCGTGCCAGCGCGCGGCCGACGCCTCGACTGTGGCCAGGAACTCGAGATAGAGCGGCCGGCCCAAGGGCTCGCCTGGCTCGAGCACGACCTCCGGATCGAACGCGTCCACCACCGCCGGCAGCCCACCCAGGTGGTCCGCGTCGCCGTGGGTCGCCACGACGACCGCGAGCCGGTCCACGCCGTGGCGGCGCAAGAACGGGACCACCACCCGCCGCCCCGCGTCGTCCCCGGGGATCCGGGGACCGCCGTCGATCACGATCCAGCGACCGTGCGGTGTGCGCAACGCCGCCGCGTCGCCCTGGCCAACGTCGAGAAAATGTACCGTCAAACAGACGCAATCGTCGAGTGCGAACGCGTCCTTGAGCGACGCCACCACGAGCACCGTGCTCGCGAACGCCACGCGCGCGGCGATGAGCCACGGACGGCGCGGCGAATGCCACAGCCACCAGGCGAGCGCGGCGACACCGGCCCACACGGCGGCCGCCTGCCAGCCCGCCATCATCGTCACGTGACCGCCCGGCACCGCCGCCGCCCCGCGCGCCACGAGGTCGAGCAGCGCGAGACCCAAGCCCGAGCCCGCGGCGACGAGCGTCGCGAGACCCGAGGTGACCCAGGAGAGCGCAAGCGCCAGCACGAGCCCGGGCACGACCACGCCCGAGAGCGGGACGGCGATGAGGTTCGCGAGCACGCCGATCGGCGCCACCGTGCCGAACGCGAGCGCGCTGATCGGCGCCGTGAGAAGCGTGGCGGCGATCGAGGGCGCGACGAGCCGGAGCCACAGGGGTCGGCCGCGGAACGCTCGATCGGCCCAGATCACAGCGCCCATAGCTGCGATGGAGAGCCAGGCGCCGACAGCACGCAGCGCCCAGGGATCGGCGAGGAGCACGAGCAGGGCCGCGACCGCGAGGGTGCCTCTCGGCGCCACGATGCGCTGGCGTACGCGCGCCACGTCGGACAGGACGAGCATCGCCACGGCGCGCAATGCGGGCGCGGGGAATCCGATGAGCCACAGGTAGGCGACGAGCACGACGCCCGCGGTCGCCATCCGCGTGCGCGGCGGGAGCCGCAGCTTGGCGAGGAGGAGCGCGAGCCAGGCGGCGAGAAACCCAACGTGCAGCCCGGAGATGGAGAGGATGTGGGCGAGCCCGGAGCGGGCGTAGCGCTCGCGTACGGCCGGGTCGAGGTCGACGTTGGGTGCGAAGACCAGCGCATCCACGAGCGCTGCCCGGGACCCGAAGAGCAGAGCCGTACGCTGGGAGAGCCGATCGCGCACGGCGCCGCGCCCGCGCGGGACCGGGTCGAGCTGACGCGCTCGGCGCACCACCAACACGCCGCGGGCGCCGAGACCGTTCCATCGGCCCGCGACCACCCACGTGGTGCCGCCACGCGCGGGCGTGCCGTCGGGCCAGCGCAACCGCAGCTCGCCGCCGCAAGGGCCGGGGATTACGTCCGCCTCGACGGGACCGCCCGCGGAATCCACGGGGTCGGCGACCCGCACCATCGCCCCCCGGCTCCCTGTTCCCCGGTCCCTGCTCCATCGTCCCGCGCAACTGGCGCCGCGCTCTCGCGTAGCGGCCGTGCCCCAGAGCGTCCCCGCGACGCCGATGATCCCGATGGCGGCGCCGAGCGGGGCTCGCCGCGCGACGAGGATGCTGGCGAGCAGCACCGGCAACGTCACAATCGGGAACGCCTCACCCGGCAACGCAACGGGGTCGAGTCCGAGCCACAGACCGACCCCGAATCCGAGCGTGACGAAGAGAATCGGCGGCCGCATCCGGGCCGCCTCAGCGGACTAGAGGAGCTGCACCGACTTCGCGCCGCAGCGCGGCGCCAGTCCCACCCGACGGAACCCGTCGAGCAGCGCGACGTCGAGCTTGGCCTTCTCCTGGTCGCTGTCGAGCCGCAGCTCGACCAGCACTTCGCCCTGGGAGGTGGAGACGTAGTTCGGCGACAGCCGGTTGAGCGCGAACACCAGCACGTCGCCGCGGCAGGTATCGCAGCCGCAGAACCGAGGCAGCTGGGGACGGAGCTTCCCGTACTCCCGCTGCAACACCTCGTACGTCACGTTCGTCACCCCACGACGGCGAGCTCCTGACCCCGCCCGAGCGGCTGGGCCGTGAAGGTAGATCCGGTCGTGCCAGTGAGGCGCACCGAGCGATACTCGCCGATCCAGGAATCCGGGCCTGCGAGGAGCGCCACCTTGTTCGTGCGGGTGCGACCCTGCAGGAATCCCCCGCGCTTGGCGCGGCCCTCGACCAGCACTTCGTGCGTCGTCCCCACGAGCCCGACGTTCTTCTGACGCGCGAGCCGGCGCACGAGCGCGATGAGCCGCTCGAGGCGCTCGCCCGCGACGTCGTCGGGCACCGCGTCCTTGAGCCGCGTCGCGGGCGTGCCGTCGCGCGGCGAGTACTTGAACGTGTACGCGTCGTCGAAGCCGACCTGCTCCACGAGCGACAAGGTCTCCGAGAAATCCTCCTCGGTCTCGCCCGGGAAGCCCACGATGATGTCGGTCGTGAGCGCGATGCCGGGCACGGCGGCGCGTAACGCCGCGACGACGCCCAGGTAGCGGTCCCGATCGTAGCGGCGCAGCATGCGCTTGAGCACGCGCGAGCTGCCGCTCTGCACCGGCAGGTGGACGTGCTCACACACCGCGGGCGTCTCGGCCATCGCCCGAACCACACCGTCGGTGAAATCAGTGGGATAGGGGGACGTGAAGCGGACCCGCCGGATGCCTTCCACGGCGCCGACCGCGCGCAACAGCTCGGCGAAGTCGTGCGTGCCGTCGTAGTAACTGTTGACGGTCTGGCCAAGGAGCGTGACCTCCGTGGTGCCGGTGCGGGCGAGGTCGGTCACCTCGCGTACCACGTCGGTCAACTTGCGGCTCCGCTCGGGTCCGCGCGTCATCGGAACGATGCAGAACGTGCACCGATAATCGCAGCCGCGTTGCACGGTGACGTACGCCGATGTGGCGGTCTCCCGCACCGGCGGCACGTCTTCGTAGTGCTCCCAATTCTTGAATGTCGTGTCGGCCGCGCGCTCGCCGCCCCTGGCCCGCGCGATGAGCTCGGGGAGCCCGCGGTAGCCATCCGGACCCACCACCAGATCGACCTGCGGCACGCGCTCGAGGAGCCGGGGACCGAGCCGCTGCGCCATGCAGCCGACGACGCCCAGCACGCTGCCCGGCCGCTTCACTTGCTTCAGCTCGCCCAGGCGGGAGAGCACCTTCTGCTCCGCGTGGTCCCGCACCGCGCACGTGTTCACGAGCACCACGTCGGCCTCGGACGGCTCGGCCGCGGCCGTGTAGCCTTCCCGCGCCAGCACGCCGAGCATGAGCTCGGAGTCCGAGACGTTCATCTGACAGCCGTAGGTTTCGATGTAGACGCGCGGCATGGGGCTAGAAGATAACAGCAGAGCTAGCGTATCGTGATGTCGAAGCGGGCGCTCCCATCCCACTCGTCCACCGGCAGATACACCGAGAGGTAATCTTCCGTGAGGACCTCCACCTTGCCTTCCCCACGCCCGCACACGACGCCGTCGGCCCGACGGTCGAGGCGCGTCAGCCGGTACGCGCGCTCCTTGGCTTCGCCGAGCTCGCGGAGCTCGCGCGCGCGATCGCGCAGGATCGCCGGGGCGACGGGGCCCGGGAGTCGGGTCGCCGCGGCCCCTGGCCGCTCACTGTACGGGAACACGTGCAGGTAAGTGAAGGGCAATGCGTCGACGAGCGCGAGGGTGGCGCGGTGATCGGCATCCGTCTCGCCCGGGAACCCGGCGATGATGTCCGCACCGAGCCCGAACACGGGCATCCGCTCGGCGAGCCACTCGAGGCGCGCGCGGTAGGACGTAGCCGAGTACCAGTGGCGGCCCATCCGCTTTAGGATGCGGTCCGCCCCGGACTGGAGCGGCGCGTGCAGGTGGGCGGCGAGGTGTCGCGGCGCCTCGATGAGCAGCCGCGCGATCGTGTCGTCCACCTCGGTGGCCTCGATGGAGGAGAGCCGGAAGCGGACGGATGGGACGGCCAAGATGAGAGCCTCGAGGAGCACGCCCAAGCGCGGCTGACCCCGGGCCGACGGCCCGGGGTTATGGGAGTCTGGACCCCGGGGCACCGCCCCGGGGTCAGCCGCCCGGTCCTGCCCATAGGTGCCGATATGCACGCCCGTCAGCACGATCTCCGCGTGGTGCTCCGCGAGACCTCGGGCCTCCTCCACCAGCTCCGGAATCGAGCGCGAGCGATTCGCGCCCCGCGCGATCGTCGTCGCGCAGAAGGTGCAGTGCTCGTCGCAGCCGTCCTGGATCTTGAGGAGCCCGCGGGACCGGCCCTGGCCATGTAGGGGCGCAGCATGCTGCGCCCCTACCCCTGCCGCCTGCGCCCCTACCCCTACCGCCACCCCCGCCGCCCGCAGCACCTGCGCCGGCTCCGCACCGCCCACGACGGCGCGCACCGATGGGAGGGCCGCGATGTGACCATTGTCGAGCGCCGCCGCGCAGCCCATCACGACCGTCTGAATGCCGCCGCGCCGGCGCGCGAGGCGGCGCACCAGGCGGCCCAGCTTCGCCTCGCTCTCGTGCGTGACCGTGCAAGAGTTGACCACGGCCAGGTCCGCGGCGGCGGGGTCGTCCACCACCGCGGCGCCGGCGTGCTCGAACGCCCGGCGCACGCGCGCCGTGTCGTACTGGTTCGCCTTACAACCGAACGTGTGGAAGTAGACGTTCACGGCCGCACGGTCAGGCCCACGAGCACGGTCCACACGCGCTCGGTGAGCCCCGTGCCCCGTCGCTCGAGCCGCTCGACCCCCAGGTCGATCGAGGCCCGGCCCTGCGCGAACGAGCGACCGGTGCCCGCCGCGGCCGCGAACTCGGTGGGTGCCGTGGTCCCCGGGCCGAACGGCATCTGGCCGCCTCGCACGCCGAGCCGCAAGGGCATCCGGCTCGATCCGAACTCCGCCCCCCCCGACCAGCTCCAGGTGTTGAACGCACCGGGACCCGAACGCGACCACGACCGCCAGGCGACCGATCCGCCGAATTTCACGCTGGGGCTCGGCGCGAACAATATGCCGCCGCCGACGCCGTGCGGCAGGTCAGTGAGCGCGGTCGTGCTGTCGCCCGTCTTGGCGCGCAAGCGGCTGTCGGACCGCGCCCAGCCCGCGACCGAGAGCCCCGGGGCCACGCCGATCAAAATGCTGCCCGAGACGCCGAAGCCACTGTAGCGCACTTCCGCGAGCTGCTGCACGGTGTGGAACGTGGTGTCGTCGAAACGGCGCTCCGCGGTCTGGCGCGTGGAGCCCGTGAGGAGGTGGATGCCGCCCCCGATCGCGATGCGACGGTTCAGCCGGCTGGCCGCGACGAACCGCACATCCGCCACGCTCCCATCGCTCGTCAGCTCGTCGGTGTAGCGCTGGAGCACGCCGCGCAGCAGAAAGGAGTCACGCTGCGTCACGTCCCACGACTTGTCGAGGTAGGTCGTGAATCCTGCCGCCAGCGCGAGCCTGGGCGCCACGCGTCCCGCCGCGCTCAACAGGGGGAAACGCGTGCTCCGCAGACTCGCCGTCGAACCGCCGAAGTCGGATTCGCGATACGACGTGCCCGACATCGCCGTGGCCGTGAGGATAGAGAGGTCGGCGAGGGGCGCCTCGCTGAGGGGCGACAGCGGGTCGAACGGCGTGAACGCGCCGGCCGTGGACCGGGCGCGCACCGACTCGAACCGCCCGGGCGTGCCGAGCCCCTGGATGCCGAATTGCGAGTCCTGGGAATACAGACGGCTAGACGGGTAGACGGCTAGCAGCAACGTTGCAACGAGAGGTCTAGCCAGGCTCATAGTCACCGCCCTCCGAACGGGTACCGCCGCACGTAGGTAATCCGGAGCGCAGGCCGGAAGGCCGCCGCGATCGTCGGATAGAATCGGATCTCCGCGAACGATTGGGCTTCGTCCCTCGCCGCCAACACGAACGTGGTCGGTTGCGTCGAGTCCGCCGCCCAGGCCTGCAACACGTTGGTGACTTCGACCTGGACGGTGTCCGTTGTCCCGATGTGGATCATGGTCGAGTCGGTATGCGTCACGTCGATGGCAATGGGCGACTTCGCCCCGAGATCGACGAGGACCGCGTGCACTTCCACCGCGAACGAGTCGATGGGCACCCCGGCGGCCGCCACCGCCGGCACCAGGCTGAGCGTCGCCCGAATGATCTGCGACGAGTCACGAATGACGCGCGGAAACGCCACGCGGATGATGCTCCGCGCCGACGGGGCGCCCCCCACCGTGAGGGTGGAGTCGATGCCCGGTGGCGGGGGATTGCGCACGAAGCTCTCGAACGCCGACAGGCCCAGGCCCAGGTTGCGCGACACCGGGACCCCCGACGAATCCACGCGAATGTAGCGGGACAGGAATTGCGGGCCGGAGACCAGGCCACTCGTAATCGCGATACTCACGGGCGAGTCGGCGCTGACGCGGATGCCGTACGCCACGGACCCGGAGTCGGCACCGACGTAGCGCGCCGCCGTCGAATCGAATTTCACGAACAGCGTGATCGTGTGACCGATGGTGTCCACCGCGGCGCTGTCTCCCGTCACCGAGTCCTTGCGGTTCGCTTTGGCGAGCAGCGTATCGATGTTCAGGGTCCGGAGCAGGGAGTCCGTGAACGCGCCGCTCACATCGGCGAACGTCGTGGTCGAGTCGATGGTCTTCGGCAACCGATAGAAGGCGAGCGTCAGGTTGGTCAGCGCGGAGTCGTAGCGGCTGATGACCATCCGGAGCCTGGCCGAATCCGCGCCTTCGATGAGGCCCGTCGTCGTGTCGTTGGCGTTGATCCGGAAGCGGCTCCCGGGGCCGTTGATCCGGAAGATCGCCCGCCCGTCCACGACGCCGGGCACGTTCGCCGCGAGCAGCAGCGCGGACCGATGCGGCAGCACGTACCCGCGGAACGAAGAGTCCCGCGACAGATCGTAGAGCACGGTGTCGGCGATGGTCAGCCCCGCCGTCGGGCAGTAGTTCGGACACACGCCGGGCGCGCTCAAGTCCTCTACGCAGGCCGCGGCGAGCACCGCGGCGCCGATCAGGGCCAGGCGGCGGACCCTCATTTCGTGAGCGTCGCCTTCGCAAACGCGTCGGGCAGAAGATCGCGCAGCACCCAGCGGCGCTCGGTCTTCGGACCCACCGCGATCACCTCGAGGTCGAGCCCGAACTCGGCCAGGAGCTGGCGACAGGCACCGCACGGCGACGCCGGCGGATCCACGTCCGTCGCCACCACGATGCGGCTGAAGCCGCGCGCCCCGTCGGCCACCGCCGCGCCGATCGCCATTCGCTCGGCACAGATCGTGAGCCCATAGGACGCGCTCTCCACGTTCGCGCCCACGTACACCCGCCCGTCCGCCGCCTGGAGCGCCGCACCCACCCGGAACTTGCTGTACGGGCAGTAGGCGTTCTTCTGCACGTCGCGCGCCCGTCGGACCAGATCGGCGCTCATCCCCGCAGCTCCGGCAGGAAGGAGGTTCCGACAGGCGACGCGACGCCGAAATACTCCGCGACCGTCGCGCCCAAGTCGGCGAACGATTGCCGCTCGCCCAGGGCCACGGGCGTCACCCGCGGGCCCAGCGCCAGCACCGGCACCGCCTCCCGGGAGTGATCCGTCGAGGGCGTGGTCGGGTCGTTCCCGTGATCGGCCGTCAGGATGATGAGATCGTCTCCGCTCGCGCGGGCCTCGAGCCGGGGGATCCAGGCGTCGAGCTCCCGCAATCCTTGATAGAACCCCGCCACGTCGTTCCGGTGCCCCCAGGTCTGGTCGAATTCGATGACGTTCACGAAGATGAAGCCCGTCCGCGTCCGCTCGAGCGCCTGCTCGATCAGCCGGTACGCATCGGCATTGGTCGGCGTGTGCTCGCTCGTGATGTTCCGGCCCGCGAACAGGTCGTCGACTTTGCCGATCCCCACGCGGGGGATCCCCGCCGCCGCGAGCCGATCGAGCAGCGTTTCGCCCACCGGCGCGATCGAGAAATCCTTGCGACGCGGCGTGCGCTCGTACGCGCCGGGCTTCCCCGCAAACGGCCGCGCGATCACGCGACTCACGGCCTGCTCGCCCACGAGGAGCTCCCGCGCCACCCCGCACGCCCGGTACAGCTCCTCGAGGGGCACCGTGCCCTCGTGCGCCGCCACCTGAAAGACCGAGTCGGCGGAGGTATAGACGATCCACTTCCCGGTCCGTTGGTGCTCTTCTCCCAGCTCCGCGATGATCTGCGTGCCGGAGGCCGCCTTGTTCCCCAACCACCCCCGACCGGTACGCCGCGCGAACTCGTCCAAGAGCTCGCGCGGGAAGCCGTGAGGATAGGTCCGAAACGGCTTCGACAACAGCACGCCGCAGATTTCCCAATGCCCGGTCGTCGAGTCCTTCCCCGCTGACGCAGGGAGGGCGACGCCATATGCGGCCGCTGCGCTGACCCCGGGCGCAAGCCCGGGGATTCCCCGAGCCTTGCCCAACCCCAACCGCTCCAGGTTCGGCAGCCGGAGCCCCCCCCCCACCGCGCGCGCCACGTTGCCGAGCGTATCGGACCCCGCATCGCCGTAGGCCGCGGTGTCGGGCGCGGGCCCGATCCCGAGTCCGTCGAGGACGATGATCGCCGCGCGCTTCAATCGTAGACGCGGGGCAGCCGGGGACCGAGGGACGTCAGCACCGCACGCTGCAGCTCACCGCTCCAGGCGGAGAACTCCTCCAGCGTGATGCGGTCCTTCCCGCCGTCGCCCTCGCCGATCAGCGTCGCCACGTCCCCCACCCGCGCGAGCCGCTCTCCGGTGTCGATCATCGTCAAGTCCATCGTCACCGCCCCGATGATCGGGCACCGTCGCCCCTCCGCACCGAGGAGCACCGCGCCCTTGCCCGAGAGCCCCACCGCCCGCCGGATCCCGTCCGCGTAGCCGATGCCGAGCGTGGCGACGGTGGTGTCGCGCGTGGCGCGCCACGACGCGTTGTAGCTCACTGTCTCCCCCGCCGTCACGCGCCGCACGGCGAGGACGCGGGCCCGCACACGCACGACCGGCTGGGGCTCCGGGAAGCCTTCGCCCGGTGAGCCACCGTACAGGAACACGCCGGGCCGCACGACATCGAAGGCGAAACGCTTGCCGGAGAGCGCCGCCGCGCTGTTCGCCACGTGCAACACGGTGGGCCGGCGCGCGAGCCGCGCCACCGCGCCCTCGAACCGCTTGAGCTGCTGCTCGGCCGAGCCGTCGCGCCGATCGGCCGAATGGAACTGCGTGTAGCATCCCTCGAGCGCCGGCGTGTCGGCGGCGGCGCGCACCGCCTCGATTTCGTCCCACCGCACGCCGGACCGGCCCATCCCGGTGTCGATCTCCAGGTGGAAGGGACGGGCCCGACCACCCCTGGTCCACGCCGAGATCGTTTCTGCGTCGCCGAGCACCGGTGTCAGCCGGAGCCGGTCGTACTCCCCGAAGAGCGAGGGTTGTCCCGGCATGAAGACCACGACTGGTCGGGTGATGCCGGCGGCGCGGAGCTCCGCACCTTCATCGAGCGTCGCTACGCCGTACCCCCAGGGATCGAGCGCTTCGAGCGCCTTGGACACAGCCACCGCTCCCACGCCGTACGCGTTCGCCTTGACGACCGGGAGCAGTCGCGTGCCGGCAACCCGGGCGACCGTGCGGGCGTTGTCGGCGACGGCGGTGAGGTTCACCTCGACCCACGCACGGGACGGGGAGGGCGGGGAGGGCGCGGTGGGCGCCTGACGCCCGCGGATTGACCCGTTCACAGGCGCGGGTATGATAACGCGGAAACCTAGGACTTAAAAGGGGTTGAGGAGGGTGGGAATGGCTAAACGTAACGTCAAACGGGAGAGGGGAGAGGGGAGAGGTACGCTCCGTGGCCTGCCGCCCCTCGTCGCCGCTTATCGAATCCAGGAGGACGCTGCTCGAGTCGGGTTCGATTGGCCGGACGCGAGGGGACCGATGGAAAAGGTGAAGGAGGAAGTCGCGGAGCTGGAGCGGGAAACGGGACAGGGGACACGGGAAAGGCTAGAGGAGGAGGTAGGCGATCTGTTGTTCGCGGTCGTAAATCTCGCGCGCAAGCTCGACATCGACCCGGAGGCCGTGCTGGCGCGGGCGAACGACAAGTTCACGCGACGATTCGAGGGAGTGGAACGGCTCGCCCGAGAGCGGGGCGTGGAGTTGGGACGAGCGAGCCTGGAGGATCTGGATCGCTTGTGGGAAGAGGTAAAGCGGCGATAGAAGGCGGCACGGCGGCAGGCATGAAGCCATAGCGTCGTGCCGCCTTGCCGCCGTGCCGCCCTGCCGCCGTTGCTCTCTACGGCCACAGTTTATACAACGTCCTCGGAAACGCGATCGCTTCGCGAATGTGCGGGATACCGCAAATCCAGGCGACCGTGCGCTCGACGCCGAGTCCGAATCCCGAGTGCACGAAGGTGCCGTATTTCCGCAGGTCGAGATACCAGCTGTACGCCTCTTCGGGGAGCTTCTCCGCGCGGATCCGCGCGAGCAGCTTGTCGTGGTCGTCTTCGCGCTGGCTGCCGCCGATGATCTCCCCGTACCCTTCCGGCGCCAGCAAGTCGTTGTTCAGCACGGTGCGCGGGTCCGCCGGGTTTTCCTTCATATAGAAGGCCTTCACGGCCTTCGGATAGTTGAACACGAAGACAGGCCGGTCGTACTGCTGCGCGAGCAGCGTCTCCGCCTCCCCTCCCAGATCCTGCCCCCACTCGATATCGCTGCCCAGCGTCTTGAGCTTCGCCACCGCGTCGGTATACGAGATCCGTGGGAAGGGCGGCCGCACGGCGGCCAGCGGCTTCACGTCACGCTCGAGCTCGGTGAGCTCCGCTTTGCGGCGGTCGAGCGCGCGCGCCACGATGGAGGAAACGAACTGCTCCTGCAGCTGCATGTTCGCCTCGGAGTCGTTCCAGGCGACTTCGGGCTCGACCATCCAGAACTCGGTGAGGTGCCGGCGCGTCTTCGATTTCTCGGCACGAAACGTGGGCCCGAAACAGTACACTTTGCCGAGCGCGGCGGCGGCCGCCTCCACGTAGAGCTGTCCGGTCTGCGCCAGGTACGCTTTGCCCAAGTCGAAGTAATCCGTCGCGAACAGCGTGCCCGCGTGCTCGCCGATCGAGCCCGTGAGAATCGGCGTGTCCACCAGCGTGAAGTGCCGCTCGTAGAAGAAGTCACGGATCGCCTGCTCGACTTCGCTGCGAACACGCGCGATCGCCACCTGGAGCCGGCTGCGGAGCCAGAGATGCCGGTGCTCGAACAGGAAGGCGGTGCCGTGCTCCTTGGGCGTAATGGGAAAGTCGGGGCTACGGCCGAGCACCTTCAGGTCCTGCGCCGTGAGCTCCACCCCGCCCGGCGCGCGCGCATCGGCGCGCACGGCGCCCCTCACTTCCACTGAGGTCTCCTGCGTCAGCGTCCCGAATGCCTCCCACGCCGCTTCCGGGACGTCTTTCTTCGAGAGCACCACCTGCAGGTACGCGGTCCCGTCGCGTAGTGTGATGAAGGCGATCTTCCCGGACGAGCGCGTGGTCATGACCCAGCCGCGCGTGACGACAGGCTGGCCGGTGAGGGAGGGAAGCTCTTCGATCCGGTGAAAGTCGGGCATGGGGGCGGGATGTTAGTGGCGGGTCGGGGGCCGTGCAAGGTGTCCGGGGTCCGGTGTCTGGTGTCCGAATGGCGACCCCGGACACCGGACACCAGAAACCGGACACCTATCCTACTCTGAACAGCTCAAACCCCCTCTCGTATCTCGCCACAATCCGCTCCCGATACGCCGCGTGCTCCGATTGGACCAGCGCCGGATCGCGTGCGATGATCTCCCCCGCCGCCCGGCGCGCCGCTTCGAGCAGCGGCAAATCAGTCGCGAAGTTCGCATAGCGGAGCGGCACGCCCCCCGACTGCCGCGCCCCGGTGAGCTCGCCCATGCCGCGCTCCTGCAGATCGAGCTCCGCGATCTTGAAGCCGTCCGTGGTCTCGGCGAACGCTTGCAGGCGGGCCGCGGCTTCGGGAGCATCGGAGAGCAGGATGCAATGGCTCGCCGCCGCCCCGCGTCCCACGCGCCCGCGCAGCTGGTGCAGCTGTGCCAGCCCGAACCGCTCGGCGTGCTCGATCAACATCACCGTCGCGTTCGCCACGTCGATCCCGACTTCGATCACGCTCGTCGCGACGAGGACGTGCACCGCATTGTCCCGAAACGCCCGCATCGTCTCGTCCCGCTCCTCGGGCTTGAGCCGCCCGTGCACGAGACCGACCTCGAGCTCGGGGAACACCTTGGCGAGTCGCCCGGCCATCGTGGTCGCCGCCTTGAGATCCGCCCGCTCGGACTCGTCGATCACCGGATAGATCACATACACCTGTCGCCCCGCCGCACACTCGCTCCTGATGAACTCATAGATCTTGGGACGGGCCGCTTCCGTACGCAGGGCGGTCTTGACCGTCCCGCGCCCGGGGGGGCGCTCGTGCAGCTGGGTGACGTCCAGGTCGCCGTACAACGTCAGGGCGAGCGAGCGCGGAATCGGGGTCGCGGAGAGGAGCAGGACGTCCGGCGCGTCGCCCTTTTCCACCAGGCTCGCCCGCTGCTCCACGCCGAAGCGATGCTGCTCGTCGATCACCGCCAGGCCCAGGCGCCGGAACCGCACCGATTCCTGGATGAGCGCGTGCGTCCCCACCACCAGGCGCGACGCCCCCGCCGCGATCCGCTCGCGCGCGGCGGCTTTCTCGACCGGCGTCAGCCGCCCGATCAAGAGGTCAGGCCGGAGCTCGAGCGGCTCGAGCAGCCGCGTGAGCGTGCCCACGTGCTGCTCCGCCAGGAGCTCGGTGGGCGCCATGATGGCGGCCTGGTAGTCGTTCTCTACGGCGAGGAGCATCGCGAACAGCGCCACCACGGTCTTCCCGGTCCCCACGTCGCCCATGAGCAGTCGGTGCATGCGCAGCGGCGCGGTCATGTCGTCCGCGATCTCCCGCACCGCGCGGCGCTGATCCCCCGTCAGCTCGAAGGGCAGATGCTCCTTGAGCCGGGTGGTGAGCTCCTTCTTGAGGGCGAACCGGATGCCGGCGCGGGCGCGCTTGGCAAGCGCGCGGGCGCGCGCCTGCACGAGCTGCTGATCGAACAGCTCGTCGAACGCGAGCCGGCGGCGGCCCGCTTCGGCTTCGGCGACGCTGGTAGGCCGGTGCACCGCCGCGAGCGCGACGTGCAGCTCGGGCAGTCCGACGGCGGCGCGCAGCTTGGGAGGGTGTGGATCGTGCACGAGCGCAAGCAGCGCGTCGAGGTGCTGGTGCACCAGGGCGCGGATCTGGCGATGCGTGAGACCTTCCGTCGCGGGATACACGGGCAAGACCAACCCGTGATCACCGGCGCTCTCGGCCGAGTCGGCGAGAATCACGAACTCGCGCGGCACCAGCTGGCGACCGTGGTAGTAGCGCACGGGCCCGGTGACGAGCAGGAGCTGATCCTTCTTGATCTGCCGCTCGAGGAAGGGCTGTCCCGGCCAGGCACACTCGAGCGGACCGCTGTCGTCCCGCAGCACCGCGCGGAACACCCGCAGGCCCCGGCGCGTGGGGATGATCCCCGTGCTCACCACGCGCCCGACGCACGTGACCTCCTGGCCCACGTGCGCCTTCGCGAGCGGCGTGACCGACGTCGCGTCGAGATAGCGGTGGGGTGCGTGGTACAACAAGTCGCCCACGCTGCGGATGCCGAGCCGCGCCAGTGCTTCGGCGCGCTTGGGGCCGACGCCCTTCAGGTATTTCACCGACATCGTGAGCGACTGCGTCATTGCGATACGAGCCGACTTGCGTAGCCCGCGGCCTCGAACACCTCTAAATCCTCTATATCCTCTCCCACGCCGATGAACCTGATCGGCACCCGTACCGCCCGTTCGAGCGCCACCACGCTCCCGCCCTTCGCGGTGCCGTCGAGCTTGGTGACGATGAGCCCGGTGAGCGGCACCGCGCCCGCGAATGCGCGTGCCTGATGCACGGCGTTCTGGCCGACCGTAGCGTCGACCACGAGGAGCGACTCATGGGGTGCGCCGGGCTGCTGCTTCGCAACGACGCGCACGACTTTTTTCAGCTCCTCGAGCAGGCGTTCTTCCGTATGCAAGCGACCGGCAGTATCCACGAGTACGGTGTCGGCGCCGCCCCCCCCCCCCGGCCCCCGGGCACGCGCCGCCGCGATCGCGTCGAATGCGACGGCGGCGGGGTCGCCGGTGCCCGTGACGCAGGGCACGCCCAACCGGTCGGCCCAGATCTTGAGCTGCAGGGTCGCACCTGCGCGGAACGTGTCCGCGGCCGCGAACAGGATGCTCCGCCCCTCACGCATCAGGCGCTGGCCGAGCTTCGCCACGGTGGTCGTCTTGCCGACGCCGTTCACGCCGAACACGAGCAGCACCGTGGGTGGTGTCGCGGCCCGGGCGAGTGCGCCGGGATCCGCACCACTCGCGGGCGCAAGCACCGTCGCGACCGCGCGCTCGAGTGCGGCGCGAAAGTCGCCATCCGGCGCGCGCGAGACGTCGGCGAGGATGGCTTCGGTCGCTTCGACGCCGAAATCTGCTTCCAGCAGGATCCGCTCCGCCGCCTTGCGGTCGGCGGCGGTGGACTTGCCGAACACGCGGGCCAGGCGCTCCCACAGTGCGGTGGCCATCAGGGAAGGCCCTGGCGCCGCCGCCATGCCCATTCCGTCGCGAACGCGGCGATCGCGAGCACAAAGAGCCACCACCGATCGCGCAGCGGCACGGGGACGAGTCTTCCCTCTGACGCTCCTGGCTGCGAGGTGAGCACGGGGGTCGCCGGCCGCCATTCATCGGAGTAGTCGTCCACGATGACCAGCCCGTGCTCCAGCCCATCCGCTGCGGCATAGCGATACGCACTGGGCGGGAGCCGCAGCTCGGCCCGGCCCCCGGCATCGAAGCGCAGCGTGTCGACGCGCTGTCGATTGTCGGTCGTGAGCGAGAGCACGACGTCTCGCGCCGCGCCTGACCCGGCCCAGCGCCAGACCGTTGGCATCCCGTTCGGAGTCTCGTACGTCACCGGAACGAACCGCTCCCCTCTCCCTTCTCCCTTTTCCAGTAGCCAATCCGTTAGCCCCGCCACGAGCGCCCGATACGCTTCGGCACTTGCGCCGCCACGGAATGCCCACCGGTACAGCCCGCCCGCCGCGATCACCGCGCGGCGCCGACCGCCGCCCTCTCGCTCCGAGAGCAACAGCACCGGGCGTGGCGGCCCGCGGCGCGCGAGCCGGGCCGTGAGCGCGACCACGGCCGAGCTGTCGGGTTGGGACGCCGCGTCGGCGAGGGACGCGGCCGGGGGAAGCGAGTCCCAGGCGACACCGGCGAGCGCCGTGGCGAGTGGAGAGGGGCCGGGCGGTTGCACGTACCAGTCGCCGTCTTGCCGGCCTCCCCCAGGCGGCCAGAGCAGGGTCGCTGCCTTCGGCGCGAATCCCGTGAACGCCGTCGGATCGCCGGCCTCGATCACGAGCTGCGCGGAGGCCACCGCTCGCGCCACATCGCTCGCGGGCCGGCTCTCGAGCGTCGTCGCGTCGCGCCACCCTTTCCCGGGCCGCTCAGTCTCGACGAAGGTGCGAACAGGCAGGCGCGCTACCTCCGTAAGCGTGCGGGCCAGGAACCGTGTCTCCCAGTCCGGGGGCGATGCGAGCAGCACCACGGAGGGCTGGGGACTCACCTCGATGGCGAATTGCCGCGCATCGTCGCGAGGTTCTCCATCCCCGACCCCCTCCAGCCGCACTTCTACCGCCGCCCAGCCGGGAGAAGGGAAACGGGACACGGGAAACGTGACGTCGCTGGACACAATGCCACTGTCAGGGAGCATCACATTTCGGGATGCGATCCGTCGTCCCCCGAGATTCACCGCCAACGTCGCGTCACGTTTCCCGCTTTCCGTTTCCCGTTTCCCGGCCGTCCCGTAACTCACCTTGATCCGAACCGTATCGCCCGCCCCCGCCCCGACTCTCCGCGGTGCCTCGATATCGGAAACGAACGCGTCGAAGAAGGGCGGGCGCGGCAGGACAACGATCCGCGCGCGGCGGCGCAGATCCGGCGGGATATCGGCGACGTCGCTCACCGCGCCATCGGTGACCACCACGATGGGACCACCGCGCGCCGCGGCTGCCGCGATGGCGGGGGCGAGCCGGCTCACGCCGTCGCTCGGCGGCGACGTGTCGAAAGCGGTGACGCGATCGCCGAACCGCCACACGGTGCCGCCGTGGGCGATCGTTCGTGCCGTGTCGAGCGCCTCGCGCCAACGGCTGCCCCGCCCCGCCATGCTCAACGACGCGTCGAGCAGCACGAGCGGCGCGGTTCCGCTCCCGGATTCGTGTCGCGCGGCGGACGGGTTCCAGGCGAGGAGGGCAACCGCGCCGAGGCCGGTGACGCGGAGCGCGGCCAGTCCGAGCGTCACCCGCCGAGGCACGCCAGCGCCTCCCGCAATGTGAACCGTGCCTCGTGCAACGCTCGGCCGACGATCGCCCCGGCGAGCCTCGCGTCCCGCGCGCGCCGCAGGTCGTCGAGGGATGCGACGCCCCCCGACACGATGACGTCGAAGCCGAGTGCCGCGATGGCCCGGGCGCCTGGGACGTCCGCGCCCGCGAGCGCTCCATCCCGAGCGGCATCGGTGTACACGATCGTGCGCACGCCGGCGGCCAGGAGCTGCTTCGCGAGCTCGAGGGGCGACACGTCCAGCACGGTGGCGGACCCGCGCGGCGCGACCCGCCCGTCGCGCGCGTCGATACCGACGGCGAGCCGGTCGGCGCCGTGCCGCGCGATGAGGCGCGCCACCAGAGGGCCATCCATCGCCGCCGCGCCGCCGATGATCACGCGGCGCGCGCCCAGCGCGAGTGCTTCAGCGATATCCGTCTCCGCTGTGAAGCCCCCGCCCACTTGCACGGGGATGGGCGACTCCGCAAGCATCCGGCGCGCGAGCGCGTGGTTCTCGCCCCGACCCGCCCCAAGGGCGCGATCGAGGTCGACGAAGTGGATCCAGCGCGCCCCGTCGCGGGCATACTGGTGTGCCACGGCGACGGGATCGCGGTCGGACGAGCGCGCGACGCGCCCGCCTTGGACATCGATGGCGGGATAGAGGTCCACAGCTGTGAGGAAAGCTAAGTCACTAGCCGGAATTACGGCCCAACCGTGCGACCGTCTGCCTGTCCGACCTCAGTCGCGCGCGGCGGCGACGGCGGGAGCGACGGGCAGCGACGTCTTTGGCTCGAGTTGCGTCAGCAGCCGGTCGCGCGCCGCCGCGTACTCGGCCTGGAGGCGCTTCGGCACGGGCGTCCCCGCCCCCATGTCCTTGCGCTGCGGGTTGGTCGGCCGGCCGTTCACGAGGAACTCGTAGTGCAGATGCGGTCCGGTCGAGAGGCCCGTGGAGCCGACGTACCCGATCGTCTCCCCCTGCTGCACGCGCTCGCCCGTGTGCAGCCCCTGCGCGAACGCGGAGAGATGCCCGTACCGCGTCCGGATGCCGTTCGCGTGCCGGAGATCGATCACGTTGCCGTAGCCCCCGTCCTCGCGGCCCACGCGCGTCACGATCCCGTCGGCAGTAGCGCGCACGGGTGTGCCGTAGGGCGCCGAGAAGTCGACGCCCTCGTGGGCCCGCCAGCGGTGCAGGATGGGGTGAAAGCGGGCACCGAAGCGGCTCGAGACCCGGCGGAACTGGAGCGGCGCGCGGAGGAACGCCCGGCGCAGCGACCGGCCGCGTTCGTCGTAGAATCCGGTCGCACCCCGGCTATTGGTTTGGTCCGGATCTTCGAAGTAAAAGGCGTAGTCGGGCGTGCGAGCGACGTCCACCCGGGCCGACAGGATTCGCCCGAAGCGCCGTTCGCCCTCGGAGGAGTCCAGCCGCTCGAACAGCACCGTGAAGCGGTCGCCGGGGCGGATGTCGCGCGTGAAGTCCACCTCCCAGTCGTAGACATCGGCAATGGCCCAGGCCAGCTGGCGTCGCTCGACGGGGGGCAGGAAAGAGTCGGCGACGGCTTTGTCGAGCGCGTCGTACAGCGAGGTCTCGATCAGGCCGGTCACCCGAATGCGGGTGATGGTCCACGGGATCGTGTCGACGGTCTCGGTCCACCCGACGGCGGCGCGCGCGATCCCGAGCCGGCGATCGCGGGACAATCGTACGGTGACGCTCGTGGTGACGCTGTCGGCCTTCAAGCGGCGGAAGTGGAACGCCAGCCCGGGCCGGAGCCGCCGCACGGGCAGGCTCTTCGCCGCCGCGAGGAACGCGACGTAGTCGCGCCCGCGCACGCCGCCGCGCGCGAGCACGTCGCCGAGCGTCTCGCGCTTGCCCAGGGTTTCGGTGAAGTCGACGTACGCCGCGTCCACCATCAGGGCGCGCGCGGTGAGCGGCCGTCGCCAGGGCCACGCGTCGGTCGCGGCCCAGACGAGGCCGCCGGCGACGAGGGCGCCGGCGACGACGTAATGGCTCAACCGCCGATTCATCAGTCCATTTGCCGCCGGATGAAGGTGGGGATCTCGAGCTCGTTCATCTCCGATGGGAGCGGCGGCGGCTGGACCGGCGCCGGCCGGCGCGCGGGTTGCTCGGCCGCTCTCGCGAAGCTCCCCCCCCCCACGCCGGCGGGCGGCATCGGCGCGGACCGCGTCGCCCGTTCGCGGAAAGGGAGGACGCCCGGCGCTCCCCGCGCCGGGAGCTCCGCCCCCGCGGGCCTGTCGAATCCGGTCGCGATGACCGTCACGCGGATCTCGCCGTGCATCGCGGGATCGTTCACGGTCCCGAAGATGATCTCGGCTTCCTCCCCGGCCGCGTCCTTCACCACATCCGAGATCTGGGTGACCTCGCCGAGCGTCAGATCTTCGCCGCCGGTGATGTTGATCAGGACGCCGGTGGCGCCGGTGATGGAGATGTTGTCGAGCAGCGGCGAGGAGATGGCCTGCTGCACCGCTTCCATCGCGCGATTCTCGCCCCGCCCCATGCCCGTGCCCATGATCGCCGCGCCGCCGTTCTGCATCACGGTGCGCACGTCGGCGAAATCCACGTTCACGATGCCGGTGACGGTGATGAGCGAGGAGATGCCCTGCGTGGCGTGGAGCAGCACTTCGTCGGCCTTCTTCAAGGCGTCCTGGAACGGGATGCCCTTGCCCACCACGGCGAGTAGCCGCTCGTTCGGCACGACGACCATCGTGTCGACGTGTTTGCGCATCTCGGCGATTCCCATTTCCGCCTGGCGCATGCGCTTGCGGCCCTCGAACAGGAACGGCTTGGTGACGATGCCGATGGTGAGGGCCCCCAGGTCGCGCGCGATCTGCGAGATGATCGGTGCGGCCCCGGTGCCGGTGCCGCCGCCCATGCCGCAGGTGACGAACACGAGGTCCGCGCCCTGCAACCCGTGCAACACCTCGTCACGGTTTTCCTCGATCGCCTGGCGACCGATTTCCGGACGCGCTCCCGCGCCCAGCCCGCGCGTCAGCTTCTTACCGATCTGCACCTTCACGTCGGCCTTGTTGTTGAGCAGGGCCTGCGAGTCCGTGTTCACGGAGATGAACTCGACGCCCTGGAGTCCCTCGTCGACCATGCGGTTCAGGGCGTTGCCGCCACCCCCACCGACGCCGACGACTTTCATCCGCGCGTTCTGCGAGACGGTCTCTTCGAGCTCGAAGATCATGGCTCCCTCGGGTGACCGATCAGAAGAAGTCCTGCAGCCATCGCTTCAGCGGTCCGAACAACTTGTCGACGCCCCCACTTTTCACGAGCACGCCTCCCCCCCCCCCCCCCCACCCCCCCCCCCCCCCC
>Ga0207663_10000155_pt1 | contig 31633 bp, 29 predicted proteins | sample LARL53metaG_FD_184346 | JGI IMG/M metagenome (GOLD analysis project Ga0207663, IMG submission 184346) | Corn, switchgrass and miscanthus rhizosphere microbial communities from Kellogg Biological Station, Michigan, USA - LAR L5-3 metaG... | ecosystem: Host-associated > Plants > Roots >...
CCTAACGGCCCGCTGGGCCTGCGCCCATGTGATCGGCTTGCCGGTGCGCGCGTTGACGGCGATCACGGGGTTCGGCTTGCGCGGCTGCGGTTTCCTCGGCGCCGCCTTCTTCTTCGCGGCGGCCTGCTTGCGGGCGCGCTGGGCCGCCTGCTGCTGCCTGCGGCGTTCGGCCTGCGCGGCCCTCTGCTCGCGGCGCTTGGCGGCCTGGTGCCACTTGCGCCGGTTGCCCTTGTGTGTGACCGTCGTCGCCCGGGTCGGCGCGCGCAGGATCGAGCCGAACGACTGGTGCCTCCCGCCGGAGATGAACCGCGCCGCGACCCGGTCCGGGCGCATCGCCCGCTTCGCCCTGCGCCACTCGCGCGCGAGGTAGCCGCCGCGCCGCCGCGCCATCAGGCTTCCATCCGCAGGCGCCGCTTCACGCCCTCGTCGTCGCGGTAGTACCGGGTGTCGCGGCCCTCCACGCGGAAACCGACGACGCCCATGGTGCGCCATAGCTTCGCCACGTCGCGGGTCCACGCCAGCGAGCAGTTCTCGTGGCCGGCAGCGGCCGCCGCGGCGGCCAGGTCGCTGACGGTCGCGCCGGCGTCGAAGCTGGCAAGCAGGTCCCAGACGGCGCGGTGCTTCTCTTCGATCTCCGTGCCGTCCGGGTACATCGGTACCGAGCGCAGGTGCCGCACCGACGCCGCAGGAACCTCGTCCTCGATGCCTGCGGCCGGCAGGCCACCACCACCGCCGGGCGGGCTGGTGCGCGGCGTCCTGGCCGCGTCGCCCAGCACCCTGGCTGCGGCCGCGGCCGAGCCGGCAGCGTCGTCCAGCGCCGGGCGCGTCTGCGCGAACTGCTCGATGTAGGAGACGATCTCGTCGTTGTCCGACCAGTAGCCCTTGTACTTCACCGGGATCTTGATCTGGGGCGTGCGGAAGAAGCACATCCCCGACACGTACAGGTCCGTGTGGGCCCGGTAGCCGTCGCCGTGCGCGCCCTGACCGAGGATGATGTTGGTCTGCGAGAGCTTCGCGGTCTGCACGCACACCAGGTTCTGGATCTGGTCCAGCCCGTCGCGCCCGTTGCCCGCGGTGATCGCCCCGGACGGGGACTGAGTGGCCATGACGACCTGGATGCCCAGGGCGCGGAAGACCATGGTGATGGTCTCGAAGTTCTCCGCCACGAACTTGATCGCCCGGGTGACGCGCTCGGAGTACTCGCCCCGGCGCACCTTCTTCGCCTGACGGATCAGCTCCGCGTACTCGTCGAAGACGATCACGATGACCGGGCCGTGCTCGGCCGGGTCCCACTTCTCCACGGGCTTGCCGGTCAGCTCGCGCAGCTTGGCCAGGTAGTCGCCGCGCACCTTCGCCACCGCGATCAACGCTTCGAGCATGAGCGCGGCGTCGCCGATATTGCGCGCGGAGCGGTCCGCGATCGGTTCGAAAATACCCAGCTCGATACGGCCCGGCTTAAGGTCCACAAGCCAGATAACCGCGTCCTCGAGAGCGGCGAGGGAAATCACCAGGGTTTTCAGCAGAACCGATTTCCCGCCGTTCGTCGCGCCCCCGATCAGGGTGTGCGTTCCGAGCAGCACGAGCGAGCCGTGCGAGCCGTCGGCGGCCACAGCCAGCGGGATCGGCTCGGCGATCGACTTGGCGACCGGCCCGGGGAACGGCACGACCTCGGCCAGCGGGTCGATCTCCCCGTACCGCACGGTGAGGCGCAACTCGTGTCCGCGCCGCGTCGGCAGCGCGATCACCTGGTTCGCGCCCAAGGCGTTGGTCAGCACGTCGCGGCGTGCGATCACCGACTCCGGGGACACGCTGGCCGCCGGCGCGAGCTGCACGGTGACGGTCCACGAGTCGCCGTCGATCCGGGAGAAGCTGTGGATGTCCGACAGTTCGATGCGCATGCCCTCGAACGCCTTGCGCACCAACTGCTCCTCATGCGAGAGCACCTGCCCGGCAACGAGCTGACCGGCAACGGGGGCGGCAACGCCCGGCATCGGCACCAGTGCCGGGGTGGAAGCGGCCGTGTAGTCCACGACGAACTGCCGCTGCTCGCCGATGCGCGAGTTCCGGCTCTGGAACCAGGCGTAGTAGGCGCCCGCTGCCGGAAGCAGCGTCACACCGGCACTGAGGAACGACAGGCCGGTGATGCACGCGGTGCCGAACGCCGTCAGCGCCACCCCCGCCAGGCCCACGATGTGCGCGCCGATCGACAGTGGCTCGCCGTCGCTGTTCACGGCTCGGATGACGTGGATCGCGCCGTACGCGCCCGCGCCCAGGATGCCCGCGCCCAGGAACACCGACCCGAACCAGGGGTGCATCGGCTCGGTGGCCGCCGCGCCCCAGCCGCACACGTCGCCTGCGATGACGCCCAGGGCCGGGAACAGGTGGCGGTCCTGCATCCACTGGAACAGCGACCAGCCCGTGCGGTCCGCCAGGCCGGGGGTGAGCTGGTCCGCCACGTGCGCCGGCAGGCCCGGGTACGGCGACGCCGGGTCGTAGCTGGGCCGCGTGGCGATCGTTTGCGCGCCGTACGCGGGCGCATATGGGCTGACCTGCGACGGGATGATCGGCGCGGGATCTGACGCCACGCCACGCGGCACGAGATAGGTACCCGGGGCCTCGGAAATCCCGATCGCATCGGCTTCTTCGGTGTCCGTGGCGTGGCGAGTGCGGGTGGCGTGGCGCATCAGCCTGCCTTCTCTCGTTCGGGTTCGTCGGCCTTGGCCAGTGCCTCGGTGGCCGAGCGGATGTTGCGCTCGGACCGGTCGGATTGCGGGACCGGGAGCGCGGGGTGGGCGTGGCGCAGGGCCGTGGCGAGTTCGGGCGCGCTGGGCGTGGTGCCGTGGCGCTGGAGGTGGCGGCGCCACAGCGGCAGCGCGAGCTCGGCCCAGTCGTCCGCCGAGCGGCGCCCGCTGCCGGTGATGAGCACGACGTTGCCGCCGCCGGACTCCCGCTGCCGGTCCGCACCGGCATTGGCCGTTGCCGCTGCCGGGCGCCCGCTGCCGCCCGCTGCCGGGTTCGCTGCCGCCCCGCTGTCGGTGCCGGATGCCGCTGCCGGGGCGGCGACAGGCTCCCGTTGCCGGGCGGCTGCGGGCTTCGCCTCCGGCCCCGTTGCCGCCCCCGTTGCCGGGAGCGCGAGCCGCCCTTGGAGGTGCAGCAGCCGCTCCACGATCAGCGGCGGCCACGCCGAGATGAAGATCAGCACCAAGTCCGTGCCGCCGATCGAGCCGAGCACAAGTCCGTGGTAGACCGCGTTCGCCAGCACCGACATCGCCAGGCCGCCGCGCGCGTTCCACATCGCCGTAGAGCGCGCCGGATGAACCGCGGGCAGTAGCAGCGACGCGAGGGTGGCCGTGGCGGCGTACACGTCGATGGCGGCCGGCAGCAGGTAGCCGGGCGTGATGCCGAGGCGGTCGGCCAGGCGCACCAGGGTCTCGAACGAGATGGCGGCGGCGGCACCGAGGGAGATGGTGCCGCCGACGCCGACGGTCCAGCGCGCCGCGCTCGGCGTGGGGACGCTCGCGGCGGCGGACCTGTTTCGGGTGGCCATTTAGGCGGTATCCGTTTCCGGTTTCAGGCGGCGGCGGGAATCGAGATGCGGGCTTTGGTGATGACGGACAGCGCGGCGGCGGATATCGCGAGCGTGAATGCGAGGCCGGTGATTCCGCCGATATGCGCGGGGCTCGTCCACAGCAGCAGCGCGCCCAGCGCGACCGACCAGCGGCCGGCGGTGGCGAGCCGGCGCGCGTGCGCGAGGTCGGCCGGGCAGGGCGCGCTGGTGGCGACGAGGCAGAACCCGGCCAGTCCGAACGCGGCCAGCATGGTGCCCGCGGTGAGCAGTGCGGCAGCGAGTGCGGTCATGGTCGGCTTCCTCGGTGGTCAGCGCGCGGGGCTGGGCTCGACGGCGGCGGTGTGGCCCTTGGCGGTGGCGATGACCGCGACGAGGGCGGCGTCGCCTGCGGGCATGGGGCCGAAGGTGGCCTGTCGGCCGTCGGGGGCGGTGAGCGTGATGTCGCGGTCGACGCGGCTGTCGTTGCGAGCCATGGTCGGCTCCTTCGGTGGTGGACCGCCCGCGCCCTGGCGGAGGGGTGGCTCGGGGCGCGGGCGGCCGATCGGGGGCGATGCCTTCCGCCCGTGACGGGGCGTCAGGTACTCTCAGAAGCACTGTACGTGATTCACGTACACCTTAGCCAGCCCTACACTGCGGGCTGTGACAGATGGGGAGATCGAGCGCATGGTCGAGGCGGTGCGGTCGATCGCCGACCCCGTGGCACGCTGGCGCGAGCTGGACCGGCTCAAGAAAGACATCGCCGTGTCGCGCCGAGCCCTGTCGCGGCTGCGCAAGGACACCGTCGACGAACTGCGGGGCCTGGTCGACGACGAACACCCCGAGGGCTGGTCGCTCACGCAGATCGGCGACCTGACCGGCGAGACGCGCTCGACGATCCAGTACGTCGCCGACGGGCGAGGGCTCGCCCGCGAGACGGACGGCGAGTAGCGGCTACTCGAAGCCGGCCGGGATCTCGTCCTCGACGATCCCGAACCGCGCGAACACCGCGCCGAGGCCGTCCAGCGTCACGAGAACCCGCCGAGCGCCGACAAGCTGCGGGGGCCCGATGATCCCGGCGCCCTCGATCGCCAGCATCAACCGCTCGGCCGTCGGCGCGTCGATCAGCAGCCGCCGCTGGAGCATCAGCGGCGAGGCGTACTGCGATCCGGCCACCAGGCGAGCAGCCCGCACGAACTGCCGCTGCGGGACCTCGATCAGCTCGGGACGCTCATCCTGCGGCTCCGGCTGCGCGAGCACCACACGGATCTGCGGAAGCGGGCGCACCGTCGGCTCGACCCGGCGCGGCCGAGGCGCGGACCCGGCGGGACGCGAAGCGGCACGGTTCGCAGACGCAACCCGCCGACGGTCTTGCCGGTCCAGCCGGATCATCGTGCGCAGGCCGAGCGCGACCACAGCGCACAGCACCGACAGCGCCGCGCCACCCGAGCCGTCCACCCCACCGCCCCCTACTAGATGACGTGAAGGGTAGCGCTCCGTCACCGCGAGAGCATCGGGGAACGCGAAAAGGCCCCCGCCTCGGGGTAGGCGGGGGCACTTCGTTTCGCGGGGGGGTGCTTTCACGGTAGCAGCAGCGTGAGACGGATGGACGGGAACGGGGGAGCCGCCGGAACCACCAGCGACGCGCGCACCACAGGCAGGCCGGAGCTCGGCGGAACCGCCACGGCTGCCGACACCACGCCCTGCTGGCCGGGCGACCTCTGCGGGCTCGGGGACGGGGATGGGCTCGGCGAGGTCGGCGGCATGGAGCTCGCGGACGGCGATGCGGGGGCGCTAGGCCTTGGGGGCGAAGACGTATGGCCGCCGCCGGGCGCCGTCCGGCCGCTCGATACGGCGATCGGCAGCGAGCGCGGCAGCGCGTTCGACGGCAGCGCGGCCGGCAGAGGCCCCACAACGGACGGGGCCGACGAGACGAACGGCCGCGGAGGCGCGCCACCCTCGACCGGCACCGCAGGCACGCCGTGGTGCAGCAGCTCGACCGCGATCAGCGCGGCGGCGGCGGCACCGATCGAGCCCCACGCCGCATACCAGCCGCGCGGGGGTTTCAGTGGGACGCCGACAGCGCCGCCGCGGCGATGACTCCCGCCGCCGTGATGGACGCCACTATGATCTCCTGCCAACTCCATCGCCGCCGCTCCCGAACCTCGATGGCCTGCTCGTGCTCGTTCGCCTCGTCCACGCCGCGCAGGGCCCTTACGTCGCCTTCGAGCAGCTCCAGGCGCCGATCGGTGGCTCGCTTGTACTGCTCGTCTGCGGTGCGGAACAGCTCGAACTCGTACCTGCGGACTGGCTCACTCATCCCACCCCTTGCGCTTTCGTCTCGCAGGTGAACCGGGGCCGGCTACTGCGCCGGCGTGTCGTTGTGCAGCTCGACCGCGATCGCGTGCGCGAGCGCCTTGAGCGTGGCCGGGTCCTGGATCGCGGCCTTCACCGCAGCAGGGTCCACGGTCACCGCGGGCGCGGCGAGCTTCGCGACCGACGCCGCGAGGCCGTCGAGCTTGGTGTCCAGGTCGGCCTGCCGGGCGTGGGTCTGGGCCACCATCACGCCGAGGCTCAGGGTGTGCCCGGCGCCGATCTGGGTGCCGTCGAGGTTCTGCTCGCCGAGGTAGGTGTTGCGCAGCAGCGCGCTCGTGGCCGTGGCGACCTTGGTCACGTCGTCGTCGGTCAGGGGCATGTCGTCTCCTGTGATGTCGGGCAGCCGTCCGGGCTGCCATTGGCCGAAGTCGGCGACCTGCGCCTCGTTCACATCCACCTGCACGCCGCCGACGGTCGCGCTCCCGGTCTGGCGCACCGTGTCGCGCGGGTCCCATTGACCCCCCGACCAGGCCGAGGTCTGCCAGGTCCACGCGTATCCGGCGTCGCGCGCCGTCTTGATCGGGTAGTAGCCGCCGTACTCGCCGGTCCCGTCGTGACCGACCACCGAGGCGAATCCGGCGAGGTAGTCCAGGACCGCCGCCTCCTGCGCGGGCATCACGTCCCAGTCCACGGAGGCGTAGATCGGGCGCCCCGCTGGCATGCCCGCAGCTTTGGCCTGCGCGAGCGCCAGCGTCGCGTCGGCGATGCCGCCCGCGCGGCCGCGTAAGGCATCCGTCGCGCCGTACTCCCAGTTCGCGACGCACCAGACCCCGTGCGCGGCGAGCGCCTGCGCCTCGGCCAGCGTCAGGTTCTTCGACAGGTCGCGGGACAGGTACCGGCACGCGAACACGTACCCGTCCGGCGCGATCGCGGACGGGTCCGGGTGCTGCCAGGCGTAGTCGATGCCGCGGACGGTCATGGGGTCGTGCCTCCCGGCGGTTGTGCGGCCAGCGCTCGGTCAACGTGCTCCTTGACCTGCTCGTGGTGCTTGGCGAGCCGCTTCTCCAGGTCCTTGGTGATCGCCCGCATGGCCCGCCGGTGCGCCCACACAAAGGCGACCGGCAGGCTGACCGCGCTGGCGGCCAGGTTCGGCCACACCTGCCCGTACCACGCCCACAGCAGCTGCGGGACGGTCACTGCCCGACGTCCTTCGCGGGCACGAACTCCGCGGCCGCCGGTTGGCCAGCGCGGTGCCAGCGCAGCGTCTCCCACAGCGCGGAGGGAATGACGTGCACCCCGTAGTGCGTGCGATGGTGGTTGACGCACAAAACCTCGAGGTTTCCCGGCGACTCAATCCACGCCTGGAACGCCTCGTCGTCGGCGAAGTGCAGCCCGAGCGCCTTTTCGATCCGCGCCGGGTCCACCGCGTTGACCTGCGAGAACTCGACGTGGGAGTGGTGCAGTTCCAGGCCGCCGCCGCACAGGTCGTCGCCGATCGCGCACTTCCACAGGCCCTGCCGCTTCAGCCGGGCCTTGGCCTGCTCGAACAGGTGGTAGTGCGGGTCCTGCTCGCGCGGCGCGTGCTCCGGGACGTGGGCGAGGATGTGGATCGTCTCGCGCTGCTCGTGCGCCGCGGTCACGTGAAGCTCGGCGGGACGGCGGTGTAGTTGGTCGTGTAGTTGGTCGTCGAAGTGTCCTCGCGGGTCAGTTCCTTCTCGACGTTCCACCCCGCCGGGATGAGCGCCACGATGCCGTTGAACAGCGCGAACGCCTCCGCGTCGCCGAACACGGGCGTCGCGGACACGCCGAAGTCGATCGACAGGCCGCCGCCGTGCACCGGGTCGCTCGCCGAGATGCTCACGTTGTAGCCGGTCAACTGCTGGGTCTGGCTCATTGCTCTCCTAGGCGTGAATCCACAGGGCGCTGAGGGATGAGGTCAGGTCTGAGCCCTGCGCGGTGGCTAGGCCTCCGCCGGAGCTCTGGAACCCGAAGGTCTCGACGTAGTCGCCGACGTTCAGGAAGATCGGGATCGAGGCCGTCGCGTTGGTCGGCGGGCTGGACGGCGTGGTCGGCGTCAGCTGGCCGCCTCCGGGCACGTGCGTGCTGTTCTTGCCCGGCAACGCCCCGCGAAGACCAGTGCCGTTCGCGGCGAAGCTGCTCGCGCCGGAGACCAGGTACCAGCCCGCGACCTGGGCGGTGTATCGGCTCGGGTTGGTGGTGTTGCTGTGCCCCCCGTAGGAGTCGACGACGGACACGTCCATGGCCAGCGCAGTCCACACGGCCGTGCTGATGGAGGACGTCGTGAGCTGCGTGACGAAACACACCGGCGGGTTGATCAGGAAGTTGAGGGCGTCGCGCACCGCGTTCAGGTACGCGGCGACCTCGACCTCCTGGACGCCGAACGTCCGCGGTATGGGAACGGGCAGCACCGGCGTCTCCGATCAGGGCTAGTACGCGAGGCGCGCGGTGGGGGGCGTGAGCAGCTGCACGGGCCTGATGCCGTCGGTGACGGCATCGCCGATCGCGTGGCTGTGCACCAGGGGCGTGCCGAGCGTGAGCGCGACCGTGCTGTATCCGGGCACGGACGGGCCGACGGAGAGGATCTCCGGCGTCGGCGCGAACGCGCTCGCCGCTCCGGCCTGCTCCCACTGCAACGCGTCGCCCTGGAAGTTCCAGGCGATACCGGGCGCGGTGGCGTCCAGCGGCACGCCCAGCGCCGCGAACGCGGTGCCTGCCGGCGCGGTCGCGGTGACGGTCACGCGCGTCCAGCCGGCCGACGGGCCGCCGGCCAGCGCCACCGAGCCACCGTTGACGGTGGCCAGGGTGCCGTTGCCGGTCGCGTCCAGGAAGATGATCTGCGCGTGCACGGTCGGGTTCGCGCCCGTGGTCGCGGAGCGCACGTACACCGACCACGTGTGCTGCTGGCCCGCGTAAGCTGGGACGAGGTTGACGCGCAGCAGCCGGAACAGCGACGCGTTCGCGCCGATCGGCACCTGCCAGACCTGCGCGCCCTGGAACGCGGACGCCGACGCGGTGACCGTGGCGGTTCCGAACGCGGAGCCGATGCCGACCGTAGTGCCGTTCGTGCCCGGCGCCAGCGGGAACACGCCGGACTCGCCCGCGGTGGCCTGGTTGGGGGTGAGCAGTTGGCCCTCGGCGTTCGCGGTGCCCAGGCCGATGGCGAGCAGGTCGCCGGTGTTCCAGTTGCTGCCCAGCGCGTTCACGGCGCCATCGGCCAGCGGGCCCACGGTGACCGAGGCGGCGCCGACGCTGGCGGCGGCGGTCAGGGGCGCGCTGGCCGATCCGATAACGGAGTTGGCGTCCCAGGTGGTCGGATCGGTGTATCCCTGCGGCAGCGGCTCGCACACGCCGCTGTTCGCCGCGTGCGTGAACGCGAAGTTCGAGGTGAACGTCAGCACGGCGGTCTGCCAGCCTGGCGACGTGGCGGGGATGCCGGTGGCCGCGAGCGTCATCGTCTCCTGCCGCGGCGTTCCCGGCTCGAACACCAGCTGGTAGCCCTGCGGCAGCGACGAGGCGAGCTGGTTGTACGGGGCGTCCGGCAGCGCGTTGATCGTCGCCGTGTTCGTGCCCGAAGTCGCCTGCGCGTTCAGGCTCGTGTGCAGCGCGCCCAGCGTCCAGTAAGAGTTGAGGTCCGCCGGGGAGGCCTCGACGCGCAGCCACGCCTCGCCCTTGGGGTTCACCGACCACTCGCCGCGTTGCACGAACCCGTCGAATTGGATCGCGTTACTGCGGTACGGCGAGCGCTTCATCACCCGGATGCGGGTGCCGATCTCCAGCTGCGCGCACACCCGGAACAGGCCCGGGATCGCGTTCGCGTGCAACAGCAGGCTGGAGCAGCGCATCCGGTTGACCGAGTACTGCCCCAGCAGGTACGCCGCCGCCGCTTGGGCCTCCGCGTACGAGGACACGTTGACCACGCGCGTGGGCAGCGTGCGCTGCCAGTTCGCGGCCTGCGACGCCTTGCTCTGCGCGGTGGCGACCTGGCCGGTGGAGTACTGCTGGACCGGGATGATGTTCCAGGTGTGGATCGGGTCGGTCGGCAGCAGCACGTCCTCGTAGGGCCACTCGCCGTTCTGCTGCGCCTCGCCGAAGATGAACACGGGCGACGAGTTGTACAGGGCGGCGCGGGACATGAACCGCAGCGCGCCGCGGTTGTTCTGGAAGACGTTGCCGTTCTCGGTGGTCGCGATCGCGAACGCGCCGTCTAGGGCGCTCTGCCCGGTCAGATCCGACGCGGGCCCCATCGACTGCGTGGAGCCGGCGTCGATCTGCGTCGCGCCGACCCAGCCGACCCACGAGAGCAGCCGCTTAAGGCGCGCGTCGGAGGACTCGCCCGACGACGCGGAGCGCCACGAGTTGTACAGGTTCGCGGCCTGCGTCGTGGTCACGGCGAACGGGAACTCGATGGCGTGCGCGAGGTCCCCGGTGAAACCCACCGCGTAGGTGTTGTCCCCGAAGGTGACGAACGCGCCGATCACGTCGGTGACGATGTTCGTCAGGCCCAGCCAGCCCGCGCCGGCGTTGTTGTCGTGGAAGACGCGCACGCCGTCGAGGTACACGTCGAAGAACTCGGTCAGGTTGCCGGTGTACGCGAACGCGACCTGGTGCCAGTTGCCGTCGGCCACGCTGCCCGCGCTCGTGAAGGACGGCCCCAGGCCGTTGGCTCCGGACTCCTGGAAGGTGAGCGTCCCGGTCTGGTTGATGCGCAGGATGAACTGCGACGCGTCGGGGCTGTAGACCGGGGTGGCCGCCATCCACAGCGTCGGCGAGTTCGGCGAGCCGGGGATCGCGGGGCAGCGGAAGGAGATGATGCGCGTCCACGGCGGGTTGCTCGCGGGCAGCGTCGCGCCGGGCGACGGCGGTCCGGGCGCGGTGGTGGTCTCGTGCAGGGCCAGGTAGGTCTGCGCGGACTGGGGGGCGAGCCGGTTGGGGTTGTTCGCGAACGTCGCGACCGGTCCGGCGGTGCCCAGGAACCCGGAGCCGGGGGTGTTGGCGGTGATGCCGTTGCCGAATACCAGGCTGCCCACGCCGTAGGGCGAGTTCTCCACGGGGGCGGCGATCCGGTTGCCGGTCAGGTCCGCGGCGCTGCTCGCCCCGGCCGGGTCGTTCAGGGCGTAGAAGAAATTCGGGCCCAGCGCCAGGCATTCCTCCACGAACGGGTCGCGGATGGTGCGCTGCGCCAGGCCTGCCAGTGCGTCGACGCCGATCGCGTCCAGTTCGCCCCAGGTGCCGGACAGGCGCCAGGACTGCGGGTACTGCTCGAAGGCGCCCCAGTAGGCGAACCAGGTCTGTCCGGGGTCGGTCCATGTGCTCGCCGCGCCGGCCTGCTCCGTCTGCCAGCCGGTGGAGTAGATCGTGTTGGTCGCGGTCGTGGCCGAGGGGGTGGAGATGAAGTACCGCGCCCGGCCCCACACCGCGCCGGCCGGGGCTGTGGCTGTGACGGTGGCGCGCGCCCACGAGCCGACCGGGACGGTGGCCGCCGTGCCGTTGGTCGCGGAGATGACGGCTCCGGTCGCGTCGAACCACCTGATACCGACCTGCACCTGCACGGTCGCGTCCGCCGAGGCGGTGCGCATCAGGTAGGCGGATGCGGTGTACTGCTGCAGCGGTGTGACCTGGATGCAGTCGGCGACCGGGCCGTCCGGCGCGGGCGCGCCGGTGGAGACTACGCCGCAGTAGAACGGGGAGACGTTGGAGGTGCCCGCCGGGCTGGTCCAGGCCACCGCGGTGGTCGCGCCGTTGGGGGCGACCGTCAGGTTCGTGGCCTGCGCCACGGTGCCGGCGAGGGCGGCGAACCAGTTGCCGGCGGAGTCCGTGGTCGGGTCGATGGATGCCGACCCGGTGGCGATCGGCTGCGGCAGCAGGTTCGGGCCGAGCGTGCCGGGCGCCACCCACGGGGTCGCGCTCGCGGACTGCTCCCATTGCAGTCCGTCCACCTGCACGGTCGTCGCCGACACGAGCGTGCCCGAGGCGAGCTGCACCTTCAGCTGCGCCGAGTACGCGCCGGCCGGGGCCATCGCCGTCGACGCGGTCACCTGCACCCAGGTGGCCGAGCCGGTGGTGATGGCCTGCGCGTTGCCAGCGGTCTGCGTGAGGCTGTTGCCCGACGCGTCGGACCACAGGATCGCCGCGTTCAGCGAGACGCTGTCGCCCGAGGGCACCCGCACCTGCGCCTGGAACGCGTAGGGCTTGCGCGGGATCACCGGCACCGACTTGACCAGCAGTGCCGTGCCGAACTGGGTGGCGCCGATCGGCATGACGGCCTGGTAGACCTGCGCGCCGTTGAACGCGCTGCCCGAGGCGACGATGCTCAGCGGGTAGCCGAAGTCGTTGACGACGTTCAGCCGCGCCTGCAGCCCCGCCGACAGGCCCCCTACCAGGCCGCTGGCCTCCCCGGCGCTGGCCTGGTCGGCGGTGAGCTGGTTGACGCCGAACGGCAGGCGGATGCGCACGGCCTTGTACGGCGCCACGTTCGGGTAGTACGGGCCCGCGCTGTTGCCGGGGTCCAGTGCGCCGTCGCGGTTGTCGAGCACCGGGTGCCATTCGCCGGCCTCGTTGCGGTCCATCTCGAACTGGCGCCCGTGCGTCGTCGACCAGGCGCCGAGGGCTCGGGCGGTGATGGAGGTCCACAGCGGCGGCGGGAACGCTTGGAGCGGCGCGGAGTTCCACGCGGCCTCGTAGGCGACGTCTGCGGGCCAGGTCGCGATGCGCCCCACCACGGCCCCCTTTGGGTCAGTTCAGGCCGGTCAGGGAGTTGCGGGTCTTGTACTGCTGGCTGGAGGAGCGCACGCCGGAGGTGACGAGTTTGCCGTCGAGGTACACGTTGACGACCGTCGAGGTGGCCTGCGCGGTCGCCAGCCCCCCGAAGCCGCCCGAGCCGACGGTGCCGGAGGGCGCGACCATGTCCATCGGCGTGATGAACCCTGACGCGCCGGGCACGAACAGCTCCGGCACGCCCATCTCGCCGACCCAGTAGGGCTGGTTCGCCTCGACCGGTCCGCCCGCGGCACGTGCGGGGATCTTCGTCCCGGACACGTGCGGGGTGATGTCGTTGATGCTGTTGATCTCGCTGTTGATGAACCCGGTCAGCGCGGTCATCTGCTGCTGCGCCGGGGTCGGGTCCAGCTTGATCGTGATGTCCTTGATGTCCGGAACCCCGAACAGCTCGTCGTTCAACTGCTTGACCTGGTCCTTGGTCAGACCAGCCTTGCTCGCGGCGGTGTCGAGCTTCCCGGCCATGTCCTGCAACGCCTTGGTCGCCTGGTCGGTGTTGCCGGTCTGCGTGTACAGCTTCTCCGCGTACGACTCGGCGGCAGAGGCCACCGATTGGAACTGCGAGAAGTTCTTCGCGCCGGCCACCGTGTTCAGGTTCACGGCGTCGGTACCGGAGGTGATCTTGCCGTGCAGGCCGTCCAGCGCCGTGGTGAACGCGGCCTGCGCGCCCGAGGTCTGCCCGTACTGCCCGTACAGGGCGTTGATCGCGCCCGTGTACGCGCTGGTCTCGGTGGTCGCCTGCTGGTACGCCAGCGCCGCCTGCACCGCTTCCCCGGACAGCTGCGACTGCGGCGCCAAGCTGTCGTTCAGGGCTGTCGCGTTCAGCTGCGCGTTATGCGCGTTCGCGGCCAGCGCGATCCCCTGGTCGTTCAGCGCCTGCGTGTAGGCCTGCGTGCCGGGGGTGACGGTGAGCAGATACGCGCCCTGCGCGGTCGCGCTCACGTGCGCGGACTCGGCCTGCTGCTGCAACGCCAGATCAGCGGCCTTGACCTGGACGTTGAAGACGCCCACGGCCTGCTCGGCGTTCAGCGTCGCCTGCGCCAGGTCGTTCTGCTGGGTCACGGCGTCGACGACGCTCGACTCAAGCTGCGTGAAAGCCGCCTTGGTCGCCTGCAACTGGGCGAGCTGGTTCTTCTCGGTGTCGATCTCCGCGTTTCCGGCGGCGGCGTGCGCCTCCTGCTCCGCGATCACCGCCTGCAGGTTCTGGATCTGCGCGTCCAGCGACCCGGACACCTCGTCCTGGGCGCCCTTCGCCCCGGCCATCGCGGAGGCGGCGGTGCTCAGCGAGATGCCGTAGCCCTGCAGCGTCTGCGCGGCGCCGGAGGTGGCCAGCTGGTTCGTGATCGTGGTGACGGTGTTCGCGCCGACCATGTCCGAGTCCTGCTGCACCGCCTGCGCCAGCGCCGCCTGGTCCTTGGCGGCTTGCTGCGCCGCCTGGCTCGAACCGGAGAGCAGGCCGGAGAACATCGGCAGGATGCCGACCACGCCGAGCAGGCCCCACATCAGCGGGCCGCCCATGGTGGAGGCCATGCCGCCCACCGCCGCGTCGGCGCCGGTCGCGGCTGCGGCCATCTCGTCGGTCGCGCCCGCCGCGGCTTTCGCCTCGGAGGCGACCGCGAGGCCCGGCACCGAGACCTGCGGGGGAGCGGCACCGTTGATCTCGGTGGGGATGGGCTGGCCGAAGGTGGTCAGGCCCTGCGCCATGAAGTCCATGCCGCTGGTCGCCGCCTGGGAGACCAGGCGCAGCCGCGCGGCCAGGTCCAGGGCCGCCTGCTCGCCCTGCGCTTCGAGGGTGGCGTAGAACTGCTCGTAGATCGCCAGTTCGGACTGGGTGAACCCGGTCGTATCCGCCTCGACGCCGTGAAACGCGTCGGTCATCGCCGAGGCGAGCTGCACGCTCATGCCCTCGCCGCCGCGAAGGATCGCCTCGAACACGGCGTCGAGCTCGGCCTCGAACGCGATCGACCCGGACAGCGCCTGGCTGGCTGCCGCGCCGATCGCGGCCGCGCCCTGCTGGGCGGCCTGCTCGGCCTCCAGCACGTCCTGGCGCACGGTGCGGAACGGGTCGTTCGGGTCCGAGACGAACGGGGAGGCGCCCTGGCCGCCGGTGAGCAGTTCGTCCAGCGACATGCCGCCCAGCGGGACGCCGATCGAGGACAGGCCCTGTTGCAGGCCCTCCACATAGCGCACGCCAGCGGCTTCGCCCTCGGCCGCCAGCTCCGGGGCGACCGCCTGCATCGCCTGCTGAACAGCAGCAGCGCCCGCGTCGGCGCCCGAGGTCACGCCGCCGGGGATACCGGAGCCGATCTCGGCGCCCAGCACGTCGCCAGCGCCGGCCGCGCCCTCGATCAAGGCCTCTTTCAGGGCCTCACCGGCGCGTTCGCCCGCGTCCGCGATCCCCGGGCCCATCTCCTGGGCGACCTGCGCGGAGATCGCGTCGCCGATCCCGGAGGTGCCCTCCACGAGCGCGTCGGACAGGCGCCCGGCCGCGGCTTCGGCACTGGAGGCGATCCCGCCGCGCAGCTCCCCGCCGATCTGGCCCGCCACCTGGTCGCCCGCGCCCGAGGAGCCCTCGACGATGCCCTCGCCCAGGGCCGCGCCGGCCATCAAACCGGCGGCGCGCAGCAGCGCGGGCAACCCCGCGAGGAACCCGGCGCCTGCGGCCGAGGACGCGAGCGTCGAGCCGAGTCCGGAGGCGTTGGCCTGCCCGAGGACGCCCATCGTGGACTGCGCGGCCGCGTCCAGGCCCAGGCGCAACTGGTCGCTGATCTGCCGGGCCAGTTCCTGCCCGACCGTCGCAGTGCTGGCGGCCAGTCCGGCGTCGATGGCCTCGCCGGCGGCGGCGCCTGCTTCGGCTCCGGCCTCGGCCATGCCCGCGGTCAGCGGCGCCGCGATCTCGGAGGCGACCTGGTCGCCGGTCGACGCCGCGGCCTCGGCGATCCCGGCCGCCATCTGCTCGCCTGCGGCCTGCCCGGTCTCGGCGGCGCCGGATACGGACGCCTGCAGCTCCGGGCGCAGGTCCATTCCGGCCGCGCCCTCGGAGATGCCCGCGGCCAGTTCCTCGCCGATGACCTCCCCGGCCGCGGCGACGCCCTCGGCGCCGATCTGCGAGCCGGAGAAGGTGACCCCGCCGATGCCCTCTTCCAGCGCGGCCTGCAGGTCGGCGGCGAAAACTCGCGCGGCCTCGATGTCGCGCTCCAGCATCGCCAGGAACCCGGAGTCGTCCCCGTCCAGGGTCGCGACTACCGGGGGTAGCTCTTCGCCTTCACCGGCCATGTCACCCTCCGGGTTGGGCGGCGCGCCACGCCCTGGTGAACGTGTCGGCGATCTCGGGCACGCTGCTGTCGCGGGCCGGTTTCACGTACGGGCGCGCCGGCAGGAACGAGCGGTGGCCGGCTCCGGCCCAGCCCGAGAGTTCCTGGATGCGGGCGTACACGGTGGAGGGGTAGATGCGGGCCTGCCAGCCGGTCTCGGTGGGCAGGACGCGCACGTACACGTGCTCGTGTAGCCAGCCGGTGCGCCACGCCGGGGGTTCGCCTTCAGGGGATGCGGGCGGGTAGGTGCGCAGCGCCAGGTTCTCCTGGATCGCTCCGCGCACGTGCTCGGCCGCGTCAGTGGCTGCTTTCTGGGTGGCTTCGGTGGTGCGCTCGGCCCACACCTGCAGCGCGGCCGTCCACGGCTCGACGTCTACGGCCATGGCTCACTCCCCGCGCAGGAATCGCTCCCATTCGGTCGCGTACGCGCGGTAGCGGCGGCGCAGCCACAGCGGGATTGCGTCGACCTGCTCGCAGGTCCAGCCGCGCCAGCAGGCGAAGAATCCGTAGTCGGCGGAGTCGTCCCAGTCGGTGTGCAGCTCTACGGCAGGGGCGCGTCCACGGAGTCGGGCTTTGGCCCGCTCCCATCCCTGGTAGGCCCCGTAGGGTCCTGCCACTGCTCCAAGTCCGGCACCACGGAGATGCCGAGGACGAGCTTGTACGCCTCCCACACGTGGCTGTACAGGGCGCGCCAGTCGTCGATGCGCTGCGCCTGCGCGGCCTCGATCGTGCCGTCTAGGGCCGGGGCGCCCCCGGTGCCGGGCTCGATCTCGGTGGCCATGCGCGCGATCAGGGCGTTGTGCATGTCCACGACGCCCTGCGCGCCGCCGGCGGTCTGGGCGGCGATCACGGCGGCGCCGTCGGAGCCGAGCAGGGTGCGGTGCGAGCGCACCTCGACGACCTTGCCGGACGGCAGTGTGTGCCGCGCCGGCGCGTTCGGGTCGGCGGGCGGGGTGGTGGGGTCTTGTTCGTTCACGGGCCGGGTCGCCCTTTCTGCGTCAGGTCTGCGGACAGTCGGAGCTACACGTACGAACCGGAGGTGACGGCGTTCTTCAGGGTCATCGTCATCGGGCCCAGGCCGCCCGAGGCGCCGACGTTCGTGGAGTTGAACACGCCCTTGCCGGAGACCATCCAGCGCACCATCTTCTTGCTGTAGTCGGGGGCGACCTTGGTGAACGCGGCCTGCTGCATGTCCACCTGCACCGCCAGCAGCGAGCCGCCGGTGCCCGCAGTGAACAGGGCCTGCAGCTGCGGCTGCGTGTTGTTGATCATGTCGGTGTAGTAGACGTTGTCCTGCGCGATGAACTGCAGGTCGAACGTGCATCCCAGGCCGCCGCGCGCCACCGAGAGCGGGACCTGGACGCCGTTGCCGGTGTACTCCAACTCCAGTTCCCGGTTGATCGTGATGGTGGCCTTCTCCAGGTTCGTCACCGCGTTCGTGCTCACCGGGCCGCCGACGCCTAGCTGCCCGATCCACGCCGCGAACGGCTTGACCGCCGAGGGGGCGGCGGTGGGCCGGGCGGCCAGCGGCACGGACTTGGAGCCCTGGCCCTTGCCGGACCACATCAGCATCCCGGTGGCGTACTCCCACGTCAGCACCAGCTGCGAGAGGCAGAAGTAGGGCACGTAGATGCCGCCGACGGTGGGCGTCACACCGTTGTAGTGCGTCCACGTGTGCGTGGTGCCCTGCCCGGTCGGCGCGGCGCCGGTGGGGTTCAGCAGCGCCTGGACGTGCGAGAAGGGGGCAGCGGTGCCGGTGGTGACGACGTCGCCGAAGATGTTGCCGCCCATGTACCCGATCGTGTCCGGGTAGACCGGGCCGCCGATCGCGGACACGTCGCAGTACTCGACGAGCTGGATCTCGGCGAACGCGTCGTTGCCCATGACGCCGCGGTACGCCTTGTCCTCGCCCCACGCGGGCTTGTCCTCCCACTTGAACGTGTCCACCGGGACCGTGGCGGTCATGGCGACGGGCGTGCCGGGGGCGGTGGTCAGTTCCTTGGAGACGCCGTTGATCTGCGCGGCGACCGGGTACACGATCGGTGCGGACATGGCCTACGCCTCTCCGGCCGCGTCGGCGGCCTGCTCGTCGGCCTTCGCCAGCACGTCGGCTCGCGCCTTCGTCTGCGCCTGCGCGTTCTTCGCGGCCTGCGCCGGGTCGTTGTCCGGGCCGCGCGTGGGCTTCTTCTTGCTCGGCTGCCAGTTCCCGTCGCTCGGGTCGTACGGCAGCGGGCACACGTCCCCGAACTCGGCGCTCTGCGGGGCGCCCGGGAACAGGTACGTGCGCGGGGTGAGGTCCACGTACTCGTACACGCCCGCCGTGGAGGCGTTGTCCGATGCGGCCGCGGCCGCGGGCGGGGCCTGCTCGGGCGCGGGCGCGTCCGGCGGCGGTGACTGGGTGGCCATCGGCCTGCCTCTCGTGAATGGGCGTGAGGGGGCCACCGGCCGCGCAGACCCGTACGCGGCCGGTGGGAACTAGAAGGGGAGGTCAGGCGGTGATGACCTCGGTGACGTGGAAGTCCAGGACGCCGAAGTTGAGGACCTCGCCGGCGTCCTCGTCGCGCACGGGCAGATCCCCGGCGCTCATGCGCAGATCGCCCTGCGACTGCGCGGCCTGCCAGATGATGCCCTGCTCGCCGGTGCCAAGATTGGGGTCCGCGCGCAGATAGGCCTTGATCGCTTCGACGGTCTCGTCCCAGCCGTCGACCCACTCGTCGCCCTCAAGCGCGGTGGCCTGAGAGTCGGTGGGGATCGCGTACCGGTAGATCAGTGGCAGCGCGACCGTGTACTCGACCATCTTCTGGCCCTGCACGGCCGGGTAGGCGATGCGGTCCTCGTCCACAAGGGCCAGGTGCAGGTAGCCGATCACGCCCGCGCCCAGGTCCGGCGGCAGCACCCACCACTTGGTCGGGTCGATGAACGTCGGCTGCGCCCGGTAGCACTGGTTCAGGCCCGCGAGGTGGCCGGGAATGCCGCCGTTGAGGTAGGCGGCGATCGCGCGGCGCACCGCGCCCATGCTCACCGCGACCTCTTGAGCGTGAGCAGGTCGCGTTCGGCCTGCTTGTAGTCGCTGCTGCCGCCAGGCTCGATGCTCTGCGTCTTCGGGCCGCTGTTACTGGACACGGTGCGCCCGCTGATCGACGGCATCACGATCGCCTTAGTGCCCTTGGTCTTGGCCAGCCACTTGGCGAGGGCGACCACGGCCAGACGCGCGAACGGCGGCAGAGCGCTGACGGTCACGCCGGCGTCGTGCGCGAACCGCAGGGGCGCGGCCAGCGGCACGACCGCGGACCCGACGACGTAGTTCGCCGCCACCTGCGCCGCCTCGGTGCTCTGCCCGTCGTAGACGGTGAACGGCAGGCCGGGCAGGAACCCGAGCACGTTGCCGGGGGTGATCTGCTGCGCGCCGACGGTCGCGGCGGCCGACAGGACGCTGTGCGCCCAGCCGCTCACGCAGCTCACGTCGGCGAACACCCATCCGTGCTGCGCGTAGGCGGCGGGGTTGGGGTTGAACGAGAGGCTCAGCGGCGGATTGAGCGGCGCGGGGATGCGCGCGACGTTCCTGGTCAGCCGGATGCCGGACAGGTCGCCCATCGCCGTCATGCCGTTGGCTGAGAAGCCGATGGACACGGCGTTCACGCTGATCAACGGCGAGTACGGGACCGGCACGCGGATCGTGCCATCGCGCCAGACCCGGTACTCCCCGGACACCACGTCGAGGGTGGCCGCCAGCACCTTCTGGCAGATGCGGTCCGCCTCACTGGACGCGTTGGCGACGAGCCGTTCAAGCGCGGCCTCTTCGGTCAGGCCGCTGCCGGAGGGGATCAGCTGCGAGACGTCCACGCCGGTCGGTTCGGCGAGGAAGTCGGCGCCGGTGATGTAAGGGGTGTAGCTGGCGTAGGTGGGCACGTACGGCGCGACGACGGGCGCGACCATCGGTGCCTCCTACGCCGGGTAGCGGTGATAGTGCCGCACCGGCGGCTCGTGGGGGTGCTGGGTGTAGCCGCGGGCGCGCAGGTGGTCGAGGATGCGCACGTCCAGGCGCTGCCACACGCGCGCCGGAAGGCCGCCGGTCGCGTCCTCGCCGACCGCTTCGAGCAGGTCCGGTTCGGCCTGCTTGAGTTCGGCGCTGAACCTCGTGCAGCCGAGACACACGAGCAGTTGGCGGCCGATGGCGTACGGGTGGCCGCACCACGGTTCGCGGCACGCGGTCAGGCCCTCGACCACGCCGGCGTGCAGGCCGATGTCCTGCTCGACGATCAGCAGATCGCCGGGCTTCCTCCAGGACTCGGCCAGCAGCCGCCAGTACGCCTCGTCGTCGTCCGGGCCGATCCGCACGCGCACGTGGCCGGGTGCGTGCGCGTTGGCCAGCCGCGCGGTGACCGGGTGTAGACGTGTGTAGGGGAGCAGGATCACCCCGTGGGCTTGGGCGTCGCCGCCTTCTTCGCGACGGTCTTGCGCGCCCGCTCGGGCTTCGCGTCGGTGGACGACTCGCCGTCCGACTCCGAGGTCTCGACGGTCTCGTCCTGGGCGGGAGCGTCCTGGACTTCGGTGCCGTCGCCTTGCTCGGCCTCCCGGGACTCGTCGCTCGGCTCCGGCTCCGGCTCCGGCGGTGTGGCGGCCGGCGTCGGCTCGGGGATGACCGTCTCCTTTGTAGCGGACTTGCCGCCCCGCGCCGCCTTCGAGGTCAACCTCACCTCGTGGTCGGCGATCTGCGCGGTGAGCTTGGCGACCTGGTCGCGCAGATCCGCCACGACAGTGGAGAGAACGGTGGGGTTGCGCAGTTCCTCGATCAGGGCCGAGCGCTGCGCCGCCTGGCGCGCGCCCTCGCCTTGCCACATCGACGCGTGCTTGGTCGTCAGCTCCAGGCCGAACGGCTCCGGCAGGTTGAACACGCCGTCGACCTCGGGGACGTATTCCACCGAGGTGTCCGGGTCGGTGACGCTGGTCGCACCCGTCAGGGAGATAACACGCATGGGTCCTCGTCTCGGGTGAACACCCGCGACCCTGGCGAGGGGAACGTCAGGGCCGCGGGCGGTCGGTTACGGAGTCGGCGCGATCGACTGGATGACGGCCTGCGCCACCGGCGCCTTGTTGATGAACGTCGAGAGCGAGCGCACCTCGCCGTCGTCGCGGGGGCCGCCGCTGTTGCGGTCGGAGCCGTAGACGTAGTCGTACATGTCGTCCAGGCACCGCATCTCGAACACGGAGCCGACGTCCGCGTTCGGGAACGGCACCGTGTCGCGCCGGGCGATCAGCGTTCCCGGCGCGGTGTTCGGGTACAGCTTGATCGGGATGCGCTCGCCGGTCAGGCGGTTGACGTACGAGCCGATCCGGCCGCCCGCGACGATCTCGCCGCGGCCCGCCGCGTCGTCCATCGTCAGGTAGGTGACCGCGCCGGGGCTGTTCAGGATCAGCTTGCCGAGGCTGTTGGCCTCCTGCGCGTTGACCATGTACGCCGACGGGCCGAGCTGGATCGAGTTGTACAGGGCGATGTTCAGCGCGTCGAGCTGCGCGATACCGCCGCCCGACACGGTGAACTGGGAGCCCGCCGCGTCCTGGATCACGGCGCCGGACGGAGTGCCCGAGCCGTGCTGGATGATCGGTCCGCCCGCGGTCGTGTAGTCCGCGGTGATCGTCGCCAGCAGCCCGTTGAACTCGTTCGTACCCGCCGAGCCGTTGTCGGCGGCGCTGTTGAACGTCGGCGTCGTGGTGGACAGGCCCGGCAGCGTCGCGGTCGGAACGGTCTGGTTGGCGACGATGACGCTGGTCATGGTCACCGACGGGATCGTGGTGGTCGTGTAGTACCACCAGGTGGCGCCGTCAGCCGACTGGAACCAGTCGTAGGCGACACCGCCGACCACTGAGGTGGTGGACGCCGACACCGAGTGCGTGCCGGCCGCGACGGTGGAGGTGGTGACCTGGCCGACGTTGCCCTGGCTGTTGCCGTGCCCTGCGCCGGTGCCGTCGCCGTCGCAGTAGTGGTAGCCGGAGCCGGTGCGCGCGGCGACGCCGACGTGCACCACGGTGGACGCGGCGATCGAGCCGCCGGTGTCGGACTGGGTGACGGTCGGGGCGACGGGGCGCTGGAGCGCGAAGTTCTGCGAGCCCCACGCCTTCTTGTCCTGGCCGATCTTCCACTGGCTGATCGCGGAGAAAACTCCGCGCGCCTTCGCGTCGGCGTAGCCGCGGGCCCGTGCCCGCGCGTCGCGGGTGACCGTGTAGCCCATCGCGAGCGGGAAGTACGGGGCGGTGACCTTCATCAGCTGGTTCTTGGCCAGCTTGCCGGCCGCGTCGAGCGCGACGGAGGGGTTGGGCTGCTGGTTGTTGATGTTCAGCAGCGCCTCCCACTGCGCGATGTCCGAGCCCTGGTTCGGGCCGGTGCGCGCGAGTTCGTCGCCCCAGGGCGTGACGACCGGGACCAGGGAGATCAGGTCGGAGAGGTCGACGCCGAGGATGCCGGTTGAGCTGGTGATGCCGTTCGTCGCGGCCTTGAAGATCGCGAGGGTTTCCTCGCTGATCTGGTCGAGATCCATGCGAGCCTGCCTTTCGGGCATGCAGACGAGCCCCGTGGCGCTGTGCGCGGGGGCTGCGTGAAGGGAGGTCCGCTAGCTGGGCGAGAACCGGGCCGTGATCGCGGCGATTCCGACGATGCGGCGCGCTTCGTCGCGCGCGGGCCCTTCGGGCATCTCGTCGAGCGCCTTCTGGATGGCCTGGAACTCGGGGCTCTTGGTCGGGCCGCGCTGTGCGAGCGCCGGCCCTCCGGTGGCCCCGTTCAGCAGCGGGGACCTGCGGTCGTCAGGCTTGGCCAACGCCTTCTCCACGCGCTCGCTCTGGCTCTCCACCTTCGTGACCAGCTCTCCGAGCTGCTTCGTCACGGGTGCCATGGCGTCGGCGAACACGGTGGCGAGCTGGGTCGCCGCCTTGGTGACGCTGTCGTCCGGGGCCTGCGGGGGCGCCTGGACGGTCTCGGTGCCCGGGATGACCCGGGCGGTGTCGCCCGGCGCGGTCGCGCCGGTGGTCTCGGTGGCCTTCTCGGCGGCCATCTTGCGCAGGAACTCGCGTCCCAGCTGCGCGTACTCGGCCTCGCTCAGCGCGGGCGCCGTCTCCGACTTGGCGACGGTCTCGGCCGGCGCGCTGGCCGGGGCGGCTGCGGTGGCCTCGACGGCCTGGGTGTCGGTCACGGTGCTCTCCTGGGGTGAGGGTGCCGCGAGCGCGGCGGGAGGGGTGGGCGCCTGCTGCGCCTTGGTGACGTCGGCGCCCGCTTCGGCGCGCTCGACTGCGGCGAATCCGCCGAGGCCGCGGATCGCGCACGTGAGGTTGTCCAGGACGCCTTGCAGTTCGAACACGTCGGCCAGGTCGTCCATGTGGCCGGCCGCGACCTCGGTGCCTTCGCGCACGGCGAGGGCCTGGACTTCGGCGCGCATGCCGACGAGCCGGTCCATGAGCGACTGGGCGCCGTCGGCATCCTGCGCCTCCCACGCGGGCGAACCGGGCTCGCCGGTGCCGTCGGCCTTGGCGACCTGGACGCCGAAGTGCTGCGCGGCGGCCCGGATCTTCGGCATGGCCTTCTCGCCGAACGGGGACTGGGGGGCGCGCGAGAGCGCGTTGCGCACGTGCGCGACGTCGTGCACGGGGAAGTGGCGCTTGGAGCGCGGGGTGGTCTTGCCCTGCGCGTCCTTGCTGCCGCCGGGCTCGATGTACGCGAACGCCGAGTCGGGCAGGTCGTTGATGTCCGAGGTCGACAGGTCGGCCTTGGCCACGTACTTGATCGCGCGGCGGTCGGCGGCCTGCTTCATCAGCGACGCCATGGCGCCGGCGCTGCCAATCAGCGTCAGCGTCTCCGGTGCTGCGGGCGCTTCCTCTTCGGCCTTGGCGATCAGGTCGCGCACGTACTCGCCGTCGAACAACCCTGACGGGGCGCCGTCGGCGCTCTTGGCCATCAGGATCGTCGTCCCGTTCGCCGCCTTGCCGACCACATCGACGCGCGTGATGTCCGGGTCGACCAGTTCGGTGAAGTCGTCGTCCTGGCTCTGGTCGCTCATCCGCTGCTCCTGCGCTTGAGGCGGGTCGCGGTGCCCTGCGGCGAGACGCCGGTGATCAGGCCGCGTTTGTAGAGGTCCCAGGCGGCTGGGCTGAGGTATCCGCCGACCAGCCAGTCCCCGGCCTTAACGACCGTGGTGGCGCCGTCCGGTCCGGTCACGGTCCAGTCGGGGCCGTAGTGGATCCAGGAGCGGGTCGGCTCGAACTCGCCGTCGGTGCCGTCGAGGTGGAATGCGCCGCCGCCGAGGCGGTTGCGGGCGAACGAGTCGGCGGCCTTCTCCAACTGCGCCGGGGTGAAGTAGTCGCGGCCCTGGTCCAGGCCCTTGCCGATGCGCTCGTCGCGACCGGCCTGGTAGGCCAGGGCGACGATGAACCGCTGTTCGTCGGCCATGTGCGCCTCCTGGTCAGCCGGGGATGGTGGCGCAGCGGCAGCCGCCGGGGTGCGCGGGCGGCCACAGGTCGCCGGACTCGAACGGGACGCCGAGCGGGATCGGGCCCTGTGCGGCGTTGTCGTCGCAGATGACACAGACCTTGGTGTCCTCGGCGGTGATCCACCGGTGTGTCGCGACGCCGTGCCGCTGGTACACGGCGTTGGCGCCACCGCCTGACGCGCGCGTGAGCTCGGCCAGGGCGAGCCGGCCGGTGCGGCCCGGGTCGGCGAGCACCATGCGCAGCGCGTCGCCCAGTTCGCTGGTCGTGCGGTCTTCCAGGACCGCGTCGGCCAAGGCGCGGGCCATGGCCACGGTGCGCGAGTCCGCCATCAGGCCGATGGACACCTGCGCTGCCTCGAACAGCGCACGCAGACCCGCGCCGTCGGTGGCGTCCAGGATCAGACGCTCCGCTGCGCGGATCTCGCCCGGCTCCCAGCCGCCCATGTCGACCGGGTTGCGGGTGACCAGCGCGGTGGCAGCGGCGGTGCCGATCGCGTAGCCGTCGGTGTACAGCTCGGCGACCAGCGGGCGCAGCGCCTCGGCGAGACGGGTCCGGTAGGCGCCCAGCCAGCCGATCGCGGTCACGATCAGCGCGTCTCGGGCCTCCTTGCGCTGCCGGTCGCCCTGTTCGTGCTGACCGGCGAGCCAGGCGTGCGCGATCTGCTCGACATCGACGGCGGCGAGGAGGGCCGCGCCGATGCGGGGCGCCCAGTAGGCGGCTGCGGCGAGGTCGTACTGCCAGCCCGGCCAGGTCTCAGCTGGCCGGGCTGAGGCTTTTGGGCCCGCGTCCGCCTTGGCGACGGGCGTGCTGCCGAGCGGGAACGAGACGACCTCGGGCCCTCGGTGCACGCTCAGGTGCGTGAAGGTGACCGGCGTCGGCGGCACGGGCGCCGGCAGCGGATCACCCTCGTCGAGGTATGCGAGGGTGACGTGCGGCCGGTAGTCCTTGTGCTCGCTGGCGCTCAGGTCGCCCAGGTGCGTGCGCAGCTTCTGCGCGCCGGGCAGCGTCACCTGCGCGAAAGCGGGCGTCTTGCCGTCGCTGCCCGCGGAGGGCTCGAAGCTGTCGACACCGCCGACCGCGCCGGATAGCGGCCCGTCCATCAACGCGGCGGCCTGCTGGGCGCGCGAGCACGCCTCGGCGAACGCGGCGTCGTCCACGTCGCTGCCGAGGTACACGACCGTGATGTGGTGGTTGTCCACGCCGCCGGGTACCGGGGTGATGGCCCCGTCGGGCAGGTCGAGGGAGATCATGCCGGAGCGCTTGGTCAGGCCGGGCGTGCCCTTGGCCTTCGCGACCGCGCCGACCTCGGCGCGTCCGCCGCGGTTCAGTTCGGCCGCGACGACGGGGGAGACGGTCTTGAACACGAAGTCCCGCCACTTGCCGCGCCGCTTGCTGCCGGTCACGAACTCGCGGAACGCGGACAGCTCCGCTGCCTCGGCGCCGGTCAGCGACTTCGCGACCTGCCTACCAGCGGCAGCCTCGGCCTGCGTGTCGGCCTGCGTGTCGGCCTGCTTAGGGGCGCGCGCGTTGCGGTCCGCCTCGGTCTCGCGGCCGGGCTTGCCGCCCTCCTGCTGGTCAAGCTGGCGCCGCTCGGAGACCTGCGCCTCGTCGATCGCCTGCTGCGACTGCATGTCGTCCGTAGTGCCCGGGTGCGGGATGACCCCGATCGGGGGCACGAACGGCTGGTCCAGGGCCTTCTGGCTCTTGTCCGGGCCGTACGTGTCCGGGTCCGTCTTGCCCGCCACGGCCTCGATCGCGAGCAGCGGCACCGGGCCGATGCGCTGCGTCGAGTAGAACCGCGGAGTCGGGCGCTGCTTGTCCACGGGCTTGCCCAGCACGTCCACGCGCACCTCGTCGGGGGACTCGGCGCCCATGTCCACGTACAGCTGGTGCGCCTGCGCCTCGGCGAGCCGGTCCTCCTTGTCGCGGCCGGTGTCCAGGGAAACCTTCACCGGTAGGCCGATGTCGTGCTGCAGGTACCGGGTCAGGATGCCCTCGACGTACCGCACCCAAGGCAGCGTGTTGACCCTGAATTGGATGTCGACCTGCGTCTCGCCGTTCGCCCGGTTCACGTCCGAGACCAAGCCGAGGTCCTGCGGCACGACGCCGTACGCGGCGCACGTGCGCTTCATCAGCCACTCGGGGAACTTCGGGTCGAACGCCTTCGGCTTGGTCTCGGTGAACTTCGAGCCGCCGGGCACGGCGAGTAGCTGGTGCAGCTTCGCCTGGTCGCCCATGACCGTGGCGTCCCAGTAGTCCTGCCACTCGGCGACCTGGTCCGGGTTGGAGATGTCCGGGGGCAGTTCCATGAACCCGGCAGGCACGGAGCCGTCGGTGAACATCTGCAGGAAGTGCCACTGGAAACGCAGGTCCGTGTTGGCCGTCAGGAGGATGGACTCGATCGGGGCGAGCCCGAACGGGCTGTCGTCCTGCGGCCGGTACGGCACGTAGATCAGGTCTTGCCGGGTGAACCAGCCCGCGACCATGCCGTGCACGATCTGGTTCCACGCCGGCGCGGGCGCTTCGGGGCGCCGGCCGTTCTCGTCGATGTACGGGTACACCGTGGTGCCGTCGACGACTTCCAGGGCGATGATGTCGCCGTTGAAGTCGCGGCGCTTGTATAGGGGCGCGGCGTCGAACTTCTGGGCGCCCTCAAGCCACTTGGACAGCCACGACTCGTAGGGCAGTTCGCGGTCGGGGTAGGCGAGCGCGGCCTTCGCGGCGGTGATGGCGTCTTCGACGTCGTCGTCCACACGGTCGGCGGGCTGGAACATCAGCTCCATTGACCGCAGCTCGTCGATCTTGTGGTTGACGCACATGCGCGACACGTCGTAGGCGCCGATGACGGCGCGCAGCGTCTCGAACGGCACCCGGCCCCACTGGCTGCGGGACTTGGTGGAGATGTTGACGCTGGTCGGGTAGTCCGTGGCGCGCGGGCGCGTGGAGTACCCGAACGAGGGGGTCAGCGGGCGGCCGGGGCCGAGGTTCGTGGACGAGTCCATGCCGTGCTGGTGCAGCGACGTGGCGATCGCGGGCGGCGTGTGCGCGGGGGCGAGTTGCTTCGCGCCCCGGTCAGCGACGGCGCCTGATCCCGCCATCTGGCGCAGCGAGCGCGCGGCCGCCGTTTTGAGCGAGGGGGACGCTGTCGGTGCCACGCCGGCTCCCCCGCTCGTCTCGTAGGTCACGCCAGGAACGGGCGCCGGTGGGCACGTCTACGCCGGCATCGGCGGCGCGCTGCTTCATCGCGTCCAGGTACGCCTGGCCTTGGCCGGCGCGCAGCACGAGCCGCTGGAGGGCCTGGCTGGTCTGGTCGACCTGGTCGTCGTGGGCTGCGCGCGGGAACGCGGCGGCCTCGTCGACGAACGCGTCGACGTCGAACAGCGCGATTTCCGCCTCGGGCAGGAACACGTTGCCGGCCTCGATAAACGGGGCCACGGCGGAGGCGCGCGCGTACTTGGACTCTTTCGGGTTGACCGGGATGATCCCCGGGATCTTCTTGCGCAGCGAGTCGATGACCGCGGTGCCGTTGGCCTTGTCCTCGACCAACTTCGCCGCGACCTGCGGCCACTTCGCGCACAAGCCCGCGAACGCTGTCAGGGTCTCGGTGAACGAGAGGCGCTTGCGGATCTGGTCGACCAGGAACACCTGCGCGCCGCGCCGAACCCACACGCCGATGGCGACGTAGTCGCTGCCCTTGGTGTCCTTGAACGTCATGTCGGCGCTGATCAGGACTTCGTCGCACTCTTGGACGATCCACGCGCCGGGGATGTCCGGGTGCTGCGACCACAGCGGCACCGAGTAGCGGCGCCACCACTGTCGTAGCCACACGTTGCCCTTGTCTGGCGACGGACGGCCCTGGTAGAGCGAGGTGAACACGCGGCTGCCGGCCTGGACGCGGATGTCGCGCCACTCGGCGTCGGTGCGTCCGCGCGCCGATTGCAGCCACTGGCCCGGGTCGCGGCCGAGCGGGTCGGACTGGCCCTTGGCCGGGTCGTGGTCGGCGAGCGCCGGGATGTTGATGACCCGCCACCGGGCGCCGTCCTCAGCGGCGAGCAGCCGCCCGGCGAGGTCGTCCTCGTGCCAGCGGGTAAGCACCAGCACCACCGGAGCGGCCGGGGCCAGGCGCGTACCGCCAACGGTGCGCCACCAGGACCACACCCGATCGCGCCACACCTCGGACTCGGCGTCGTCCGCGCCCTTGATCGGGTCGTCGATGAACAGGAAGTCCACCGGCCGACCGGTCAGACCGGAGCTCAGACCCACCGAGCGAACACCGCCGCGGTGCCCGTCCAGCTTCCAGCTGCGCGCCGCCCCGTTGTCCGGCGCGATGCGCAGACCCAGGTCGAGCGTGCCGTCGACGCCGCTGTTGCCGGTGATCAGGTCACGGATGCCCTGCCCGAAGTCCTTGGCGAGGTCCTGCCCGTAGGAGGCGATCGCCACGCGCTTGTCCGGGTCGCGCAGCAGCAGCCACAGCGGCGTCGTGGTCGTGACCCGGGTGGACTTGCCCTCCTGCGGCGGCATGCTGACGATCAGCCGGTCGTTGCGGCCCTCGGCCACGTCCACCAGCGCCGCGTCGATCAGGTCGAGCGCCGGGGTCTGCACCGTGGTGCGGTCGATCGCCGCCGCGAGCAGGCCCGGCGTCGCGTACTGGCGCCGGGCGCGCGCGCGGCTGACTTCAAGCTGTCGGCGGCGCAGTTCACGCAGCGTCTGGAGCTTCTGCAGCCTCAGTTCGAGCAAGCTGTTCGGCGGCGTCTCGGATCTGAGCGTCGAGGTAGTCAAGGGTGGTCACCTCGTGCCGCGTGGGGGCGTCCAGGCCCATGAGCTTGGCGCGGCGTTCGGCGAGCCGGATGAGCCGGTCGATCGCGTGCAGCACCGGCATGTCGTCGATCAGCGGCTGGCCGTCCGGCGCGCGCACCAGCTCGCCGTGCTGGGTGTGTGCGAAGTGCGTCGACTCCAGCACCTCGTACGCCTTGGCCGTCAGCGCGTCGATCTGTTCCGATTGCAGGCGCCGCAACTCGTCCACTGACTCGGCCGGGACGGCCACCAGGGCTCGCTGCACGGCCTTGTAGGCGCCGGTGTGATCGGCATAACCGAGGTTGCGCGCGATCTGCGCATAGGACTGCCCGCGAGACTTCAGACGTGCGGCTTCGGCATCCCGCTCGGCGCCCTCGATCGTGCGGGTGAACCGGCCGTTCGTGCCATGGTCACGGTTGGCCATGGTCAACTCCCGTCGTCACAGCAGCGCCGCGAACGGCACGAGCGCGTTCGTGGCGGTCATGGTCGTGCCGCTGATGGTGAAGCTGGCCGGCAGCCCGGTCTGGCCGGTGCCGAAGACCGAGAACCGCAGGAACGGCGCCGCGGTGTTGCTCAGCCCCAGGTTCAGGAACGAGACCTGCGTCGCGGTGTCGCTGGTGACGCCCTGCAGGTGAACGGGCGTGGTCGCGTTCGACATCAGCAGCAGCGCCACGGTCGTGCCGACGGCCGGGCTCTGCGCGCCGATCGAGTAGGACTGCAGACCGGCCGCGCCCCAGCTCGCGAGGTCGGCGGTGACGCCCTTCTGCGTGGCGAGCGTTCCCGCGATCTCGTAGTACCCGATCAGGTTCTGTCCGGCGACCGGGCTGGACGCCGAGGACAGGACCTGGACGGCGACTTTGCTGAACGGGTTGCCGCTCAGGGCCTTGAACAGCAGGCAGTAGGCGGTGCCGGTGGCGAGGTTCTGGCTGACGGCGACCTGCGGCAGGATCGGGTAGTTCCACTCGACCCAGCCGCGTTCGGCCGGGGAGTCCTGGACGTACAGGCCGAGGTTGCCTCGCGCGGTGCCGACGTTGCTGACGTCGCCGAGGTTGTTCGCCGCCTGCAGCGCGCCGGTGATGCGCGTGTCGTTGCCGGCCGCGTAGTTGCCGGCGCCGGTTCCCGCGACGGGGATCTGCCCGAACGCGGCGGCGTCCGTGGCGACCGTGCCGTTGGCGAGCGCCGTGATCTTCTGCGCGTTCAGGCCCACCGCGGCGGTCGGGGCCGCGATCTGGTCGAGCCGCGCCGTGAGGCTGATCGTGTTGCCGGTCTTGGACAGGCCTGCGCCGACCTGAATCTCGCCCGCGCCGGAGAACTGCGTCCAGACGATCGGCGTGGTGCCGATGACGTACGGGCCATTGCCCGCGACCACGAACCCCGCGCCGGTGTTGACGGCGCCGGCTTCGGTGAACACGAACGCGCCGGGCACGTGGACGGGCAGGTCCATGTCGAGCGTGCGCGTGAGCACGTACGCGACGCCGACGGCTCCGGCCGTGGTGCACTGGTAGATGCCGTTGTTCGCCGTCGCGGCCTCGTTCTGCACGAGCACGCGGTCGCCGAGCGCCACCGCCGAGCCGTCGACCGTGAGCACGCCGGTGGCGTTGCCGGTCAGCGTCGCGCCCAGGCCGCTCGCGCCGTTCGAGTACGTGTTCGCGGGCAGCGCGGCCGCGGTGGCGAGCCGCACGGAGGTCTTGGCCGACAGGCCCGCGGCGATCGAGTCCGCGTACTGCTTCGTCGCCAGCTGCGTCGCGGCGGTCGGGTCGGGGGCGGTCGGCGAGCTGGTGAACGCCTTGACGCCGCCGATGTTCTGGCTGCTCGTGGTGTCCACGGCGCCGATGGACGCGGGTGTGACCGGGTCGCTCCCGGCCGAGGCGTGGCTCGCGGCGTGCGCGGTCGGGGTGCGCGCGTTCGTCGTGGTCGGGTCGGTCGAGACCAGCGCGATGGCCGAGCCCGAACCGGCCGGGCCGATGTTCGCCGGCGAGAGGGCGCCGATGTCGCCCGGCACGAGTTCGACGTTGCCCGCGACAGGGCTGACGTTGTTGACCGAGGTGACGGTGCCGCTTCCGCTGCCGCCGCTCGCTGTGAACGTGACATCGACGGCGCCGGATCCGGGGTCGTCCACGGCGTTGATGGCCGTGTTCGCGCCGGCGATCAGGTTCACGGCCTGGCGCGTGCCCGCCGTCGCGCCGTTGACCGCGACGCGCAGTCCGGTCATGCCGGGCGCTGCCGGAGTCGGCGGGTCGGTGACCAGCACCTGCGAGAGGATGTACGGGCCGCCGGAGTCCGGCACGACGATGGGGCTTACCGCGCCGCCTTCGGTGACCTCGTAGTGCGTGTTCGCCGGGGTGAGCTGCGAGTTCGGCGTCAGGGTCGCGGACCAGTTGCCGGACGCGTCGGT
>Ga0207663_10000157_pt1 | contig 31596 bp, 13 predicted proteins | sample LARL53metaG_FD_184346 | JGI IMG/M metagenome (GOLD analysis project Ga0207663, IMG submission 184346) | Corn, switchgrass and miscanthus rhizosphere microbial communities from Kellogg Biological Station, Michigan, USA - LAR L5-3 metaG... | ecosystem: Host-associated > Plants > Roots >...
CAAATGCGGCTGTACTCCATGTAGCTGTTACTACGAGAAAGAAAGATGCCACAAATGCGGCTGTACTCCATGTAGCTGTTACTACGAGAAAGAAAGATGCCACAAATGCGGACATACAACTAACTCATGCAGCTGTGATTACTGTCATTATTATTCTCCCGAATAACAATAAGAATAAATAACAACCGCACATTACCAGCGATTCCTCACGCTACTACAGGATATACAAGGTTGCCAAGTCAAGAATTGATTTTGCTCATTTAGATTTTGATGTATACTCATTAACATAAATTCGTCAAGTCAATCAACCCATCTGCTCTCTGTTTAAACACTTTTGTAGTTACACGAAATTATGTTAGGCAGTATATATTAAAATTAAAATTGCGTTCACCATCACAAAGGTGGATCGCAAAAACATCAATTGAAGAATAAGGGTGTTTGTAAACTTTGTTTTGACTAAACGCTCTCCATTATCATATAGAACTCGCGTTAAAATTCAATTAGTGATTTTAAATTACACATATATTGGAAAGTCGTATATACCGCTTCTATTTAGTATACACTATGGAGCCTGCCAAAAAAGGTAGTAAGCCATCAAACAGTCCGAAGAAAAGTCACACTTGCACTAGCCGCATAATAAATAATTAATATAGAGTTGGTATAGGAAATTAAATAATGAATCTTACATGTTGTATATGATATTGTCCTAGATCAGTTCATAAACGGTATATAGTAGCCCGAGCTATCAATAAATAGTATAAATATGGTACCCAGCAAAAAACAAGGCAAAACACAATCGCATTCAAGAAAGAGGAACAAAACAGGGATTCGGAGCACTGATTTACAATCATCAGTAAAAGAAAGTATTGAATATAAAGTAGCTTTGTACTTGAATGATGCATTAGCATTTGAAAATGCAGTCCTTGAAAGACTGCAATTAAGAGTTACGCATACAACATTACAGGGTGCAAAAACACAGCTCCAAAACCATTTACGAGAAACTACTGGTCAGCAAGATAGGTTAAAACAATTGATATCCAGTCTTGGTGGAACGCCAACAAAAGGCAATGCGCAACTACCTGTACTAAGTACTTCGGAATCTACCATGGGTCTTCTGAAGAAAGATATGAATGACGTAGAGCTTGAGCTGAACGAAACAAAGGAGGATGCGATAATAGTATATGCGGAAATCGCACTTTATGATACACTACGCCAAATCATAGAAAAAGCTAAAATAGATAGTGTGGTTCGAGTTCTTACACAGAATATAAATGAAGAAGCGTCCATGGCATACCAGTTAAAAGTGAAAACGGCCGATCTAATCGGAAAGCTATGGGCATCCATTGATAGTACTAGTACAAGAACGGTAAGCGAAGCGGGGCCATTGGCACGATGATAGGAATATTTACAGTATTTCAGATACCACCATATTTGAGATTGACAATGTGCTAAGTTAGTTTCCTTATATAACAATTAGTGATACTAAGACGAAGAATGCATTATTGAACACTAATCGAGAAAAATAGCTATAAGACTGTAAACCTCACACAACGACACGTTATTTGGTTTTTCAACGGAACAGGTATTAAACTCTCAATTTATCGCTTTTCATAAACTAAGCATATTTTCACCTAATGATATGACTTTAGACAATTTTATAGAAAAAGGTATAAGTTAGTAAATGTTCTCGGACTTATGAGAAATGGATTAACAACGGCTGTTACAAGAAAAGAAAATGCTCAAGACATTTCAAGATCGCACAACTTAGACATTTCATTTAAGGTCAGAATTTGTTCTTCTGTATATCTTTCATAACTAGGAGATTGTATATTCATGCCTGACTTAATTGTTCTTCGGCTTCATCCTGACAAACCCGCAAAAGGTATTGATTTTATGAACTATTTGCAGAATCTTACTATCACGGCATTCGATCGTACTGTCGATACGAACCTGGACCATAACGGCAAAGGAAGCCAGATAGGTACCGCCAGCGGTCTGGCCAATTCACAGGCTGGGCTTATCATTGGGCCTACCAACAATTTTGTAGATATAACTACTACGTCAATCATGCAGCATTACATAGACATAGTAGTCGTTAACGGTCCTCCTATTCAGGTGACTTTACGTATATTGGAGGCCGCCGCCACTGCTGTGATTGTAATACCTGATGCCTTTATTGCAGCACATCATGACTATCCTAGTCCGGACTCCCTTGATATAAGGATGGTGCTCAAGCAAACAGTTGGAGGCCAAAGCCAAGATGTTGTTGTTTCCACCACTGACTACAATGTAAATGTCGTTTCGGTACCCCCAAATTTTAATACTCTTCCTCCCTGGAATGATCAGACATATTACTTTGGTAGTATGCCTACCGTAGCTCCTCCAATAGCTGCTTACATTTCTTTGGTGAATCCTGACCCAAAGCTTGCATATGTAGAACTCCCATCCAATGGCCAGCCACCTAACTTCGAACACTTAAAGGATGCTATCAAGGTAGTGCTACAGAATGATCTGGGTGATCCTGCTGCGGATCTTGATCACGTGTCGACACTAACTGCTGTACAGAGCCGCCATATTGCAGCTGAAATTGTATGGAATCGCAAGGCCTTTCCGCCACCAGAGCCTAGCCACCAACCCTACTGGACAACGACAGCAGCTACACCACCACCTCCACCGCCCACATTGGGTCAGATGTATACCAATCCACCCGCAGATGGCGCTTCAGACCAAGAAATGGATCAGCGCGAAAGTGCCCGTAAACAGTTCGAGGGAGAGCTCAGCGGCTATCATGCCACGCACGATGCTGAGGCAGAACGCCTAGCAGGGTTTGTCTTTGCTGCCTCAGCTGCCGTGAAATGTGAACAGCTTGCTTCCATAGCCACTAGCGCAGGGTTGTCGTTCCCAGTCATCACAAACACGTCACCGTCCACGGCTATTCATGAGGCGACTGTCATGCTTAATCATCTTCCTTCCGATTTCACGGTCTCAGCTGCATATTTCTATGCTCTTGGAGCCAGACTGCCAACCCAAGTGACTCCGGACCAACGATACAATATGGCCCTGCTTGAGTCCGAAGACAGGCTACTGAGTGATTTCCAGACAGCTATAGATGCAGACACAATATCAGAGCCACCTGGGTTGACTAAGGAACAGGCAGCAAGGAGGCTGCATAGCCTAGGCTTAACAAGCAACTCTTATCCTGACGTAAATGTTGCAACATCTCATTTGGTGCGTGCACTGCTAGCAACATGGCTAGCTTTTACTGGAACCACCCAAGACATTGATAACAACTTCTGGAAGAATCAAATTGTAAATGGAGCTGATAATCTGAAAGCCGCATATCTGGAACTAATATTACGTGTCGTGACTAGGAATCACGAGTCCCTTATCGATGCCATAAAATCCACTCCATTCGTCGACTCTGCTGGTGTGCAGTTTAATGTCGTGACTGTCGCAGGCCTCATAAAGATCAATAAGCAGCAGTGGCGTGATTTCTTCCTTGCCACATTTCCTCCGGCTCAGCCGCCGCCGGGCCCTCGTGATCCTAATAATTTTAATTCTCCAATCCCTCCACCACGAATCGGACTTCTGCCTCCCTTTACTATGCCAGGGACGCCCGCTGAACGTGTTGAGGCATTTATTCGTAATTTAGAGAAGTTCTTTACGGTAATGCCTAAGCTGACAGTACAGAAGCCATCGAACGCTAGCGCTGTGCCAGCATTTGACTTGTCCATTGGTGACGTATTCAATTCGTTTATTACCACATACAATGGCCGGCCAGGTATAGCAGCTTTTGTTTTCGGTACTGGTTGGAATACTAGCGCGCCACAGAAGGCAGCGGTTCAGCTAGCACTTGCAACCGTCTTCCCAGGGGATTCCGAGGCTCAGGCATGGCTACTGCAGGCACTTGGGACCATTGACTCTCTCTTTGTTGTAACTAGCATAGGTTTACCGCATCTACAGTTCTCGCTTATAGAGGCGCTCTTTGCACGGGGATTCACGGACTCAGCAAGTATACAAGCTCTATCACAGGCTGACTTCCAAGAGGCTCTAACTGGTACCGTTGCCTATCCTCATGCGGCTGCTATATATACTAAAGCCGGCGGAACTGGAGTTCCTCCGGGGCCAGGTAAGGGTCAGTTCAAACCAATTAACCCAGATGGATTGTTGACTGATTGCATTCCACCTATACACCTTTCGCCATTTGGTCCTGTGCAATATCTCCATGAGCTCTTGAAAGTGTCGCAATTTTCGACATGCGACGACCCTATGCCAGAAAAGGATACGAATGGAAATCCTGTACAAGATCTGCAAGACTTGCTTTCAAAACGCCGGAGCCCTTTGGGAGATTTACATGCAACACAGGCTAACCTGCAAACGCCACTGCCCCTTATTGATCTTGTGAATGAGAGCCTCGAAGCACTTGCTGCTGCTATTGCTACTGCAGGACTGCCGGCCGCAACTGGTGGTGCCGTCTACGATACTGCCAGTGACGAAATCGCAGGTCATAAACTTAAAACCGATTGCTCACATCCCATCACTACAAGTATTGGTAGCAATACTAGTAATAACACTAGCAGTACTACCATTACTAGTAGTAATGACCAGGCCTCATTTCTTCATGATCCAGCTACAATGTTTGCAGCCTTGCCTCAATACTCATCTCCGGCTACTCCAGTAGCACAACCGAATGCTTATGTGCAGCTCAGAACTGACTTTACATCACCTCTTCTACCATACTCACAACCCTTGGATATATGCAGGTCCTATCTGTGCCGGCTTTACACTAGCCGCTATGATGTAATGAGAAGGTTCAGAAAAGACATTACTGAATTCGTACTGGATTCTGCCAGTGAGCCTGATGCATTTCAGCGCCATATTTGGCGCTATCCTGTACGGATTGATATTGCCAGAGAGTATCTATGCATATCTCCTGAGGAATATGATTTGATATTTACCCATGATATAGTGACTGCATCAAATGAAGGAAAACAAGTATTACTTTGGGAGCTGTACGGCTTTACAGCAGATACTGTAGCAGGTACACCTTGGACTCAGATTATCAACAAGGTATCTGAATTTCTCAAACGAACAGGACTTAATTATTGTGAGTTCATTGATCTGTGGCATTCTGGGTTTGTACAATTCAAACGTGTAGGTGAAGAACTGGACTTTCCGGACTGCGAACCATGCTGCCTAGAGAGATTGTTAATTGAATTTGTTGAACCTTCTGATCCAATCGAGGCTCTCAAGCGCCTAGCAATATTTATCCGGTTGTGGCGAAAAATGCAGCTGACGCATTGCTGCAACTACACGTTTACACAGTTTCAAGACATTTGCGAAGTACTACAACTATTCCTAGCAGACGGCTCGATCAATCCAGACTTTGTCCGGCAGCTTGCGGCATTCCAAATGTTAAGAGACAATTGGAGTTTGGCTCTAACCGATAGATCTGACATCCAATCCGGTGGCACTGGAGCTGACAGAACTCATCTGCTGGCACTTTGGGTTGGGAGCGGTGCTCGTAAATGGGTTTGGGCTGTTGACCATTTACTTGACCAGATTGAGGATTATGCTGAACGCAGACATCACTGTAGGCGTAAATCTCCTGAAGTGGTAAAGCTACTTGCACAAAACCTAGATCCTTTATCTAGGCTGGCTGGCTTTGATCCCAGTATTACTACTGATACGTGGCATACAACTCCTACTCATACACTGCGCTTTGCAGAGGTGCTCACTAAAATATATGTATCAGATTTTGAAATAGGAGAAATTCTGTTTCTTTTTACTGCCAATGACCATCTCGGTGGCAATGATCCATTTCCTTTACCTGACGAAAATGAGGCGGTTGATTCGCCACTTCACTTGCCAGATGATCAGGAAGAGCATTCGTTATGGGCATTGCGAAGAAAGCTGCTAAATGTACGTATTACTGAACAGGAGCAAGCATCCTGGAGCTGGACATGTATTGAAGCCTGCCTGAGAAGAGAATTTGGTTACTCTTCTCCTTTTCCTTCTTCTTCAGAAGGTGAACCTGATGCATTGCAGTCACTAGGCGAGCATTTCTTCCCATGTGTTCTGGAGATCTGTTGCTGCAGTAAAGTTGATCCAAAGAAGCGACAATATCGTACCGATCTATCTGATACGTCTCCTTTGATGTGGAATACTCCACCTTTTGAGGGTCCATTCCGATATGATAATGCCACCCAAGAACTTTGGACTCAACTTCCGCTAGAAGATGAAGAGGTAAACGAGAAACTAAGCCATATTCGCCAGCTCAAACCAGCTGAACAAAATGCAGTAAGAGAGCTCTATTTTATGCCACGTTATGATCTTGCTCCTTTTGCATTTATCTTCTCCAACTTTACTGAGGCTTACGAATATCTAATTCAAGAATCTGACGAATCTAAACGATGGTCTTTTTTTCAGAGGGAATTTGCACAATTTTATGCTCGATGTTGCATTATTGCTGAGCATCTGGCCAGTCATGTAGGAGCTGTTACGGACCAGAAAATCCCTGAGGCTGTCACTCTATCTTGGAGACTATTGCGCCATCTTCTAGCCGACGAGAATATGGCACTTACTCCTTGGGAGACAGATTCCGGACAAGTTCCCGACGTTACTTGGGGTCCGCAACCAAACGGAGGAGCATTTGCAGCATTGCTTGGACTGATCGGTACGGGACTATTGGGCGAGTTTACCCCCCATGGTAGTGGACTTTTGTGGCGTGAAGTTCGTGGACCTCTAAGCGCCTTTAGCCATGAAAAGAATAAGTGGAATACTCCTATACCAACCGTTTTGCCATCGATGAACCTTACTTTACTGCCACCTGACGTAGAACGCTTTGCAGTATTGCGAAACGGCTTTGCTTTAAATGATGCTAATGGTGCAGTATTGGGTGGAGCTCAAGGATTTATTGTTCGGTGGAGCGGCGTGTTACTTGTTGAAAAGGGGGGATCATATGAATTCTGGGCTGGGGACCCTACGCAGGATGGAACCGTGCCTAACTTTGGGTCTGCAGAGAATCGTCATTGGCGGCTAACACTCAAGAGAGGTCAGCAAACTTGGGTCTTACTTAACAATCGTTGGGGTCAAGGACAAGAAGGAGAAGAAGCACCACCGTCTCATTCACCTCCTATCACGCTAAGGCAGGGTGCCTATCAGCTGATTGTGGAGTTCAGACAACCACAGCCTAGCTTCGTTCAACGACAAGAAGCAAGCCATCCCCAACATACGGGATTTCAGATAAAATATTGCGGACCAGATAGTGAAAACCGGATTGTCGCCATTCCGCTTGAACAGCTTTTCCGAGATGTTAAGGAGGGAACGCTGAGTCAACACATAGAGTTAGCCGGTGTAGCCAAACACTTCCTAGATTCACAATATACTAGTACTTTAAGAGATATAAGGCGGACGTATCAGCGAGCCTTCAAGGCTCTACTGTTTTCGTTTCGTTTCTGTTTATCTGCCAAGCCTATTGAGGGAGATTTTCAGTCAGAGATCGGCTATATGTTAGACCACAGTGATGAATTCCTTGGAACATCTTATTATAGAGTAGATGCTAGTGGTGGTGGAAGTAACGACGGTAACAGCAGCGGCAGTAGCAGCAGCAGCCCCGGTAGTAGCAGTAGCACAGGCATTTTTGGCGTACACAATGCTTACTTTAATTTCAACTTATTACCACTAAAGGATCCATATTATTCTCCATCTCCTAGTAACGATCTGCGAGTGCAACCTACTATGAAAAGACAGCAAGCCCTCTTTGACTGGTGGGAACGTGTTTTTGATTATGTAATTATGCGGATGGAAGCAAAATCAGCTCGAGAGCCTCCAGCCTGGTTGCTTTTTTATGAAGCTGCTCAAAAACAACCTGACGATCCTGCTCAGCTACTACGTCACCTTGGTATAGACATTCGTCATGCTCCACTGGTTTTGAGATACTATCCAAACTATAATATCACAATGCCTGACCTAGAAGATGAACGCTGGGCAGTTAGAGCATGGCATGCAGAGAAGTGGATCAGAGCAATGCTGCGGCACTTTGTTCCCAAAACGATAGGTCAAGCTCGACCAGATTTGTGGGCATCCGATGACCCCGGCCTTGTCGAGGTTGCAGTGGGCGAGACGCAATCTGGCAACCAAAACCTCACAAAGTTCTTCCGAGATGGTTGCATTGAAAATGGAGAGCCACGACGCTATAATGAGATCAAAGTACTCAATGATGGTCTGCGCCAGCGTGCACGGGACGCTCTATTAGCGTATCTGTGTGGCATGAATAGAGTTTCACTAGATCCAATAAGAGCTGGAGAGCTTGCACAAGAGCCAAATGACTTGACAGATTTGCTGCTACAGGATGTGAAAGTTGGTATTTGCGAGAGAGTAAGCAGAATAGAAGAGGCGATTAGCTGCATCCAGACTTTTATCCAGCGCTGTCGACTTTCCGGTTTGGAGCCAAGCTTCACAGTCTCTGAAGCATTAGTACACATTTGGGATAGACGGTTTGCTACTTTTCGTGTATGGGAGGCCTGTAAGCGCCGAGAGGTCTACTGTGAGAACTGGATTGATTGGGACGAACTATACAAGGCAAGAAAGGTCGACTCATTTAGGTTTTTGGAAAGTGAACTACGTCGTTCAACTCTGACTGTCCCAGTACCTGGTGGCCTAGAATGGTGGCCAGACCAACTACCTCCAGCCTATCCTTCGCTGTTTACTATTCAAGCCCGAGAGCAGGCAAAGATGCAACTTTTCAAACAGGATCCTGTATTTGAGGGCCTTGGTTTGCTTGGAACGCCTGAACGAGATGCCAGACCATCGTGGATCGCACCAATTGTTTACCAGCCATTTGGTCCACCTGATACTTCCCGGCCAATTATAGACGATAATCATAATCATGATCATAGTCATAATAATAAAGAAACCAGTAGCACCATATCTAAGACACACAACAGCACCAGCGCTATGGCCACAACCAATAATACGCAGTCTCCGCAGATACCCCTATGGATACAGGCCGCAATCAGGCTTGGAACGCGCTTTATTCGTGTTGCGGCGGCAGGCATTCCGCCTGGATCGACAGCATTTATACCTAGAAGACCCTCACAGGAAAAGGGCTGCTGTGCAGATTGTGGAAAAGTACATCCACCTCTTATTGACGAATACTATTTCTGGTTACAGGATTCCCGATACTTTGATGAAGTGGGCGCCTCATATATTGACCAAGCCGGTAAAGAACATTTCAATGCAGTCAAGCAGGATGCAAATCTTGGAGTCGAGTCGCCGAATGACCCTGTAAATCCTACTAATGACACCGATACATCAGATTGGGATCGTCCAGATAAGCTTCCTAGTCTGCTGAACTGGGAATCATGGCCAATGGTTCATTTATACTGGTGTAGATTTCACAATGGAGAATTTAAGCAGCCGCGCAGATCTGATGAAGGTCTACGCATCAAACCAGATGGGAATCCAGAACTTGATTTTAAAGGACGAACTGCTGATTCACTTTTATTTGAAGTGAGCGACGTTGTAGTACCTGAAGGCTATGATACCAATCCAAGTGCTGGCTTTTGGCCAAATGCTGCTGGCTTTCGATACGATCTAGATGAAGACGCGGCAGTAGCATTACCATTGGTTAATCGTCTACCACTTCCCGATACAACTATGTTTCCACCTCCATTGAATGCCTATCCGTTTTTCGCTTATTTTGCTCCGGGGGCCCATCTCGAACCACCATCTCTGTTCTCTGTTGCGGTAACAGTTGCCGGTACTATGCGGGCGCACTGTCGCTTTGAGGCGGCCTTAAAATGGTATGAGCTAGTGTTCAACCCGCTACAGCAGGATAACTCATGGGCTCAATGTCCCATTAGTAATAATGATAATGGTCAAGATAATTCACGGGATATTAGTAGCAAAAATAACGTTGTCAGCGTCATTCCAAAATCAACCAGTATAGTACTTGGCGGCACTGATGATGAACCGTGTTGTCCCACCGTATTGCCCTCTTGCTGCAACAACTACAACAACAGCAGTAACAATAACAGCAACGACATGGAGCTAGCCAAATATAGATCTATTTTGCTCCAATATTTAGAGACATTGCTACAGTGGGCTGACGCTCTAATGTGTAGGAATTCCCCTGAGGCATTTCAACAGGCTACGGTAATTTTGGACACTTTCAAGAAAATCATCGGTCCTCGTCCTGTAATGGTATTTACTAAGGACGACAGCAAAAACCCAATGACTGTAGGAGACGATCCCAGCAAGAATCCGTTTGTCGCACGTCCACCACCATTGAATCCAAGGCTAATGACACTCTATGAACGCCAAGAGGATCGGATTACGCTTATCCATTACTGCCTTAATGCGCGTCGTCTACGTAACGGTCGACCCACTATCGATATGGCTTATTGGGGTAATACCACCTTGCGTGATGACTGGCAAACTACAGCACAGGCCTGCCGTGACGAAGACGATTGGTGTATGTGGTGCTGTAGCCCATATCGCTTTGTATTTCTAGTTCAAAAGGCGTTGGATCTAGCCAGTGAGGTACGCGCTTTAGGGGCTGAGCTGCTCGCTGCGTACGAGAAAGGTGACGCCGATTACCTTGAATCGCTACGGGCCACACATGAACGACAGCTACAGGAGCTGACATTAGAGGTTCGCCAGAACCAGTGGCGCGAAGCTGACTGGCAGCTACAGGCATTGGGCAAAACTAGAGAGGGTGCCCAGACTCGCAGGCGAGAATTTGAGAGGCTGATCATCCCACCACCACTTGGACTGAATGCAGGTGAGACTCAGTACCAAACACTCACAGGTACTTCAATGGATTCTCGCAGCTCAGGCATAATCTCAGAGACTACTTCGCAGGCTATGGGGTTGATACCGGATATCTGGATTGGTGTAAATGGAATATTTGGTACGCCACTCAATTATTTAGACTTCCCTCTTGGTACCAAGCTGGCTGAAGTGTTTGCTACTGTTGCACGAATCATGAATGGACAAGCTGACATTGCCAGCACAAACGCCTCACTTAATCTCACTCAGGCTGGATGGGTCCGTCGTGAAGAGGAGTGGCGCCATCAGATAGAGGTTATTGGAATAGAAATAGAGCAGATCAATCGCCAAATACTGGCCTCAGAACGCGCACGCGATATTGCACTACGCGAACTAAATAATCAGCAGCGGCAAATAGAGCATTCCGTCGAAGTTCAGAACTTTCTGCGCGACAAGTTTACCAGCCATGAGCTGTATCTATTTTTACAACAGGAGACTGCAGCGCTACACTATCAAGCATATCAGTTGGCGCTATTTACGGCCAGGCAGGCTGAGCGCGCTTTCAATTATGAGCGCGGTTATACTACACGTACTTTTCTTCCGGATTACGTGTGGGATAATCTCCATGAGGGTCTAATGGTGGGAGATAGATTGCAGCTTGCATTGCGACAAATGGAAAAGGCGTATCTTGATGCCAACTGTCGAGAGTATGAACTTACAAAGCATATTTCACTGCGGCTCAATTTTCCGCTAGATTTTTTGCATTTGCAGGTCGCCGGATATTGCGAAATCGAAATTCCAGAATGGCTGTTTGATTTAGACTATCCGGGTCAATATATGCGGCGTATCAAGAATGTGACTCTGACCATTCCGTGTGTAGTAGGACCGTATACTGGGGTGCACTGCCGCTTAACTTTACTTAGTAGTACAACACGTATAGATCCCCGGCTAAGGAATCCTCCAGCTCAGTGCTGCAGCTGCTGCTGTGGTGATACCGAACCTCCTCCATCTCCCTTCTGCGGTTCGCATTCTTGCTGCTGCATCATTTGCAAGCCGAAGAAAGCATATAATGCTCTTCCTGACGATCCACGTATCGTCAAACAATATTCGGCTACTGAGGCGATTGCTACTTCAAGTGGCCAGAATGATTCTGGAATGTTTGAGCTCAGCTTCCGCGATGAGCGCTATTTGCCATTTGAATTTGCTGGCGCCGTCAGCCGCTGGCGGATTGAGATACCGCAGGAGAACAACCAGTTCGACTTGGACACGCTTAGTGACGTGGTTCTACATCTAAATTATACTTCACGAGAAGGTGGGGAGGTGCTACGAAAAGCTGCCAACGCGGTTGCCCAGCAATATCTGCCGGGAAGTGGCCTCAGGTTCTTTGACATCAGACACGAATTTCCAGATGCATGGCAACTCTTCCGCCGAGGTACATCAGGAGAAAATAAAAGATCAGCGAGAGAACTTAGCCTGCGGCTTGGTCGCAATATGTTCCCATTTCTTCCATGTCATGAGGATCTAAAGATTACCAGACTGGAGCTGTTCTTTGAAGCCGCGGGAGCTAAGCCAAGTGCCCACAAAGTTGTCGATTTTCTGATTGGTCATAGAATTGGTCATGCAAAGGATGATGGGGAGAGGTGCGAATGTGAGGTAAAGTATATGACTTGCATAGCAAGTTCAGAGTGGCCATGTCTTTATCATGGTGTTCTGGATGTTTGTTTAGGACCTCTTGACGGGAGCGGATACAATGATCTTGGTACATTCAAATTTCCTGATGACATTGAGGACATTACTCGCGCTTTTTTGGTCTGTGGCTATACTGCGTGAGTTAGATGTTATACTCGGTATTGCCTCAATTAGATCTATTGCATGAGATATCTGTTCCTCAGTATGCATCAAAGCCCTTGTTAAATATCGTTGAGGAGGCAGAATAGTCTTGGTCGAGGCCGGTGGGCTACAGCAAAGTACTGACAAGACTAAGGAAGATAACAGTCATGTCAATACTAATGGAAAAGGCGTTGTTGTCACTCCATCAATATCGCTTCCTAAAGGCGGAGGAGCGATCAGTGGCATTGGCGAAAAATTTGTAGCTAATCCTGTAACAGGCACAGCATCCCTCAATGTACCTATCTTTACATCACCAGGACGCTCTGGTTTTGGCCCGCAGCTTCCGCTGTCATACGACTCTGGTTCAGGTAATGGCCCATTTGGCTTAGGCTGGAATCTCTCATTACCTTCAATAACTCGTAAAACCGATAAAGGGCTACCCAAATATCAAGATGGTAATGAATCAGATGTGTTCATCCTCTCTGGAGCCGAGGATCTAGTACCAGTTTTTAAGAAGGATGAACATGGAAATTGGATACGTGATGGAAATGGGAACTTTATCTTTGATGAGCAAATAGGAGATGGCTATATTGTTTGCCGCTACAGGCCTCGCGTTGAGGGCTTGTTTGCTCGCATAGATAGATAGTCTAAATGTTACCATAAGTGTTAAAAGTCGTAACGTGGTATGACTTTAGATTTGCAAAGAAAATTAAAAGAAACGGTGCCAGCATCAGCTTGGAGACCGCTAAAGGTTGAGACAGAAGATTTTCATTTACCTGTGATACAAACTTGCAGCGGAATGTCAGCTGATGATGCATAGTATTGATTTTGTAATAATAAGGATGTAACATCATTGCCAGATCTGTCTGATATAAAGGAAGCGGGAAACAACAATGCAAGTACTAGCAAGCGTACTGTTACTAATATTAATAATACTGACATGGGGCAAAAATCCCGCTTCACACCGCCATCAGTGTCTCTTCCAAAAGGAGGCGGCGCTATACATGGCATTGGCGAAAAGTTTTCTGCTAATCCTGTGACTGGCACAGGATCGTTCAATGTTCCGATCTTCACTAGTCCTGGCCGTTCTGGTTTTGGACCACAACTTTCCATTTCTTATGATTCGGGCTCTGGTAACGGACCATTTGGCTTAGGCTGGAATCTCTCATTACCTTCAATAACTCGTAAAACCGATAAAGGGCTACCCAAATATCAAGATGGTAATGAATCAGATGTGTTCATCCTCTCCGGAGCGGAAGACCTAGTCCCAGTTTTCAAGAGGGATGAGAAAGGAAAGTGGATGCATGATGCAAAAGGAAAATTATTCTTCGATGAAAAGGAGCTAAACGGGTATGTCATTCGTCGTTACCGACCTCGCGTTGAGGGTCTATATGCACGTATTGAGCGATGGACTCGCAAAAAAGATGGAGATATGCATTGGAAGTCGATTTCAAAAGATAATATTGTTACCGTATATGGCAGAGATGATGAATCTCGAATCGCCAATCCCTTAGATAAAAATCTAGTGTTTAGCTGGTTGATTTGCGAAAGTTATGATGACAAGGGAAATGCTATTGTGTATGAATATGCAGATGAGATTGATAGTAAGGCCTTAGATCTGTCACAAGCCAATGAAAGAAATCGAGTACGAAATGCTAATCGATATTTAAAGCGTATATTCTATGGTAACCGGCAGCCCCTTCTGCTGGATCCATCTAAACATAGCTTTCGTCAGTCTCATACGGAAGAACCAGATTTTTCCTCTGCAGCTTGGATGTTTGAAGTGGTCTTTGATTATGGAGGCGAAGGGCATTACAAAGTACTACCACTAGACAGTTCTCGTCCAGAGAATGAGCAGCATGAACGGGTTCAAGCTACAGCATCGCTAGGGTCATGGTCATCTCGCCCAGATCCTTTCTCTACATATAGGGCGGGTTTCGAAGTACGAACTTATTACCGTTGTCAGCGGATATTAATATTTCATCGATTTCCTGAGCTTGGGCTTGATAATGAGCCTTACTTAGTACGCTCCACAGAATTTGAGTATTCTGACTTTGATTACTCTCAGCTTGCGTCTTTTCTGGAAGTCAAAACTGAACTCGAACACAAGGGTAGTACACGGTTTGCGTCATTTATCATATCTATCACACAATCTGGATATACGAATGATGATACTCAGCCAATCATCACAAAAGATGGGATCAAGTATTTTTCGTACATCAAAAAATCTCTTCCTCCGCTTGAGTTTGACTATAGCAAGGGATTGATACAGGAAGAGATAACTGAGATTGACTCGGAGAGCTTGGAAAATATTCCTTATGGGTTAGATGGCGCGCGCTATCATTTAGTAGACCTTGATGGAGAAGGTCTTTCAGGCATTCTTACACAACAGGGCAATGCCTGGTTTTATAAACCAAACTTGGGAGAGGGTAAATTTGGTCCTGTCGAGTTTATTAATAAAATACCCTCTTTTGCTGCATTGGACAGTGGCAGACAACAACTCCTCGACTTGGCAGGGGATGGTAATCTGGACCTTGTGCAGTTCGACGATTCCACTCCCGGGTTTTATGAGCGCACCCTCGAAGATAAAAGCTGGCATAATTTTAGGACCTTCAAGTCACTTCCTAATCTCATCTGGAAAGATCCAAATCTTAGATTCGTAGACCTTACAGGTGATGGTCATGCTGATATCTTGATCACAGAAAATGAAGTGCTGATCTGGTATCCCTCGCTAGCTGAGGATGGTTTCGGTCAGAGTGAAACGATCCGTCAAGACCTAGATGAGGAAAAGGGACCTAGGCTAGTATTTGACGATGGTACGGAGTCCATATATCTAGCTGATATGTCGGGTGATGGGCTTGCTGATCTGGTGCGTATCAGGAATGGAGAAGTTTGCTACTGGCCTAACCAAGGCTACGGGCGCTTTGGTGCCAAAGTTGCTATGGATCATGCACCATGGTTTGATGTCTTTGATTTATTCAATCCAAAATATCTACGCTTAGCTGACATTGACGGATCCGGTACAACCGATATTATCTACTTTGGGGAGAATTGCGCTCAAATCTACTTTAACCAATCGGGCAACCGATGGAGCGACGTCTATACGCTTTCCAAATTTCCGAATATTGATGACCTCTCTTCAATACAGGTAGTAGATCTACTCGGAAACGGGACTGCTTGCATCGTATGGTCCTCTTTACTTAGTAGCGACTCGTCCCGTTCAATGCGCTACATAGACTTAATGGGCGGAAAGAAACCGCATTTGCTGGTTAGATCGAAGAACAATCTAGGTGCAGAGACTTGGATTCACTATGCGTCGTCCACCAAATTCTACTTAGCCGATAAGACTGCAGGAAAACCCTGGATAACTAGGCTGCCTTTCGTTGTCAATGTGGTGGAGCGAGTAGATACCTATGATCGAATAGGTCAGAACCGCTTCATGACTAAGTATTGTTACCACCATGGCTACTACGACGGACTCGAACGTGAGTTTCGAGGTTTTGGAATGGTCGAACAACAGGATACCGACGAGATTGGGGCCGTCGAACCAGAAATAGCAAAAAGAGATGCGAGGAATTGGGGCATTGAATCCTTTGTCCCACCAGTTCTCACGCGCACTTGGTTCCACACAGGAGCTTACTTTGAAGGCGGTCCTGTGTCGAAACATTTTGCAGCGGAGTATTATAGAGAACAGGACCGAACTTTGGGCCAGGAGGAGCTCGACCAAAAGCAATTTGAAACCATGCTTTTATCAGACACGATACTTCCTCTTGGCCTAAATGCTGACGAAGCTCATGAGGCCTGCCGCGCGCTTAGCGGCTCGATCCTACGTCAAGAAATCTATTCGCTCGACAAACAATCGGATGGAATGCCCACTGAGGAATCTCGCAGACCATATACAGTTTCGGAACGCAACTACACCGTCAAACTATTGCAGCTACACGGCGAGAACAAGCATGCAGTATTCTTCGTCCATCCACGTGAAACACTTGACTTTCACTATGAGCGGAAGCTCTACGATATTGCTACTAACTCCACAGGTCAGAGTCAACGCGCCGATCCACGGATCAGACACAGTTTCATACTTGAAGTAGACGAATATGGCAATGTCATGAGAACCGCGGAGATTGGATACGGTCGCCGCTACCCAGATTCGAACCTCTCCGTGCAAGATCAACGGAAACAGACTCAAAAGCTTGTCACCTACACGGAGAATCACTACACTCATCCTCTCATTTGCTATGATGATGCTTATCGGGCACCTCTTCCATGTGAGACGCGCACTTTTGAGGTCCTGAACATTGACCTGTTAGATCACGCAGGAATGCGCACAACAGTCCCTTTTTCCTTTGAAAAATTAGATGATCTTTTCCGTGGTGCAGGCTTCTCTCAAGGTAACTGGGACATTCCGTATCACGATGTGACATATGCAAGCGCGACGGCCGATCATCCCTATCGTCGTCTCATCGAACACGTGCGTACACAATATCGGAGCAATAAACTCGATTCGCTACTGCCGCTAGGTTGTGTCGATTGCCTTGCATTACCAGGGGAGGTGTATAAGCTAGCATTCACTCAAAGTTTGCTTACCGCTGTATACCAACGGGAACAGATTGGGCAGCCTAGGGAAAAGCTCCTTCCTGAAAATCACTCTCAAGTTTTAGCGAGTAAGGATCCCGATGGTGGAGGGTATGTTGACCTTGATGGAAATGGTAACTGGTGGGTTCCATCTGGAAGAATTTTTTACTCGCCAGAAGTAGACGACAACTCGTCTCAAGAACTGGTCTTTGCCAGCAAACACTTCTTCTTGCCTTACCGTTTCCTTGATCCATTCGGCAGAAACACTATTGTTGCTTATGACAGCAGTGAGTTTGACTCTCAGAGAAATCACAGTCTTCTGCTAATCGAAACACATGATCCTCTGGACAACATTGTTGCAGTGCAGAATAATTATCGAACGCTTCAACCTGCCCTTGTAACAGATCCAAACGGAGCAGTCAGCGAGTTCCTATTCGATGCTCTCAACCTCGTTGTCGTGACAGCTATTCACAAGGGCGGTTTGGGCGATTCTTTGCGAGGTGGGGCTATTCAAACAGATCTGACTCGAAAACAGCTGGACGATTTCCTCTCAGATCCCCTCGAACAGGGTGTGACATGGCTAGACACGGCGACTACTTGCTTCATCTACGATATGAATCGCTACTACTTAACTGGCAACCCAGTCAAGCCGGCCTATGCTGCTTCGATCGTACGTGAGACTCATCGGAGTGACCCTCTTCTTATGGGAGGGTTGAAGATCCAGGTCAGTTTTATTTATTCCGATGGATTTGGGCGGGATATTCAGAAGAAAATCCAGGCTGAACCGGGACTTGTGAACGAACTTGATACAGATCATCGGTGGGTCGGAAGCGGCTGGACGATTTTCAATAACAAGGTTAAGCCTGTCAAGAAGTACGAGCCCTTCTTTGACGATACCCATGAGTTTAAGTTCGAAATGAAGGCGGGTGTAAGCTCTACCCTGTTTTACGATCCTGTCGAGCGGACCGTAGCCACTCTTCATCCGAATAACACGTATGATAAGATGGTTTTTGATCCGTGGCTACAAAAAAGTTATGACGTGAACGATACAGTCATGCTGGATCCTCGGACCGATGAAGATATCCGCAGGTATGTTGATAAATACTTTGGAACTAATCCAGATCCCACTTGGCAAACTTGGTATCAGCTCCGCAATAGTGGCACGTATAATGGTGAGGAAAGGAAAGCTGCACAAAAAACTGAGGTCCATAGAGAGACTCCTAGCATCGCATATTTTGATACTTTGGGACGTACTTTCCTGACTGTTGCCAACAATGGGAAAAACGAAAATGGTGACGATGTTCTTTATAGAGACCGAGTTATAATGGATATCGAAGGCAACCAACGAGAAGTAATCGACGCCAAGGAACGCATTGTCATGCGCTACGACTACGACATGCTGGGGAACCGCATCAAGCAGGCAAGTTTAGAGGCCGGAACCCGTTGGGTATTGAACAATGTCGATGGAAAACCCATTCGTGCCTGGGACAGCCGAGGTTTCAAACAGCGCATTAACTATGACTCGTTAGGACGACCTATAGAGTTGTTTGTAAAGGGCGATGAGCTGAAGGTAGATAGTGAGTTTCTTGCTGAAAAAACAACATATGGCGAGTCCAAGTCAAATCCGGAGATTACCAATCATCGATTGAAAGTGTGGGAAGTTAGAGATCGAGCAGGAATTTTGATTTATGACAGTTACGACTTTAAAGGTAACGTTGTAATTGGCAAGCGCCAGTTACTATCGGATTATAAAACTGATGTTGTTGACTGGGCACAGTGCCCCAAACTGGAGGACGAAACATTCACAAGCCGCACCTCTTACGATGCTCTTAACCGTCCTACTCAGATTATTGCTCCGTACAGCAACAGACCTGGAACGAAGCTTAACGTAACACAGCCGGTCTACAACGTAGCTAACCTTCTGGAACATATTGACACTTGGGTGGGGCAAGATGCAGATCCGAATGGGCTTCTGCTGCCAATGACATCCTCTGGTCATGTGGTGAATAACATTGACTATAATGAGAAGGGCCAGCGCGTGCTAATCGAATACGGCAATGGTGTTAGAACATACTACCAATATGATCGCTTTACCTTCCGCCTGAAGCACCTTCAGACGCTACGCGGCACTGAAAAGTTGCAGGATCTTTCTTACACTTATGACCCCATTGGTAATATAGTGCACATAGATGACGGGGCCCAACAGAAATTATTTGTCAAGGGAAAATGGGTTGAAGCAAGTACCGATTATATCTATGATGCAATCTATAGGTTAAAGGGGGCGACGGGACGCGAACACCTCGGAGCCAACATTGCTAATCCCCATGAACCTATTAGCAACACCGATGACCCGCGAGTAGGTCTCAATGTAAATGACCCAAACTTCTTGGGTACCTATTATGAGGGATATAAGTACGATTCTATCGGCAATGTTGAAAATGTCAAACACATAGGGACTGATCCTTCAAAACCTGGATGGAGTCGGTACTACAACTATAATGAAGGTAGCCTCTTAGAGGCAGACAAAAAAAGTAATAGATTGAGTTCCACTATGCTCAATGGGATCATATATTCCTACAAATACGATATGCATGGGAACATTATAAGGATGCCGCATCTGCAAAATAACCCCGATCCAAATGAGCCAAATATTTATTGGAACTTCAAAGACCAGCTCATGCAGTTGGATTTGGGTGGAGGTGGCACTGCTTACTATGTCTATGACGCCGGGGGCCAGCGAGTGCGTAAAGTGCATGAGCATATTGGCGCGCTTACCGAAGAGCGAATCTATCTTGGTAATTTTGAGATTTATCGTAAGCACATCCGTAGCGACCTAAGATTACAGCGTGAGACTTTACATATTATGAGTGATAAGCAGCGAATAGCCTTAATCGAAACTCGTACTATTGACTCACAAAACTTCGACAAGTCACCACGCCAGATAATTCGGTACCAACATAGCAACCACCTTGATTCTGCCGTACTGGAATTAGATGAAGATGCAAAGATCATTTGTTACGAAGAGTATTACCCCTATGGTAGCACGTCATATCAGCTGGTAAGCAGTCAAACCGAGTTGCCTAAGCGCTATCGATATACGGGAAAGGAACGTGATGAGGAAAGCGGATTCTACTACTACGGTGCAAGGTACTATATCTCATGGCTAGGTCGTTGGCTCAACACCGACCCTGCAGGCCTGGTGGATGGACCAAACCTTTATGGCTACGTTCGCGACAACCCGATTAAGCTAATGGATCTGGATGGTCATCAAAGCGACGAAGATATTCTGGGGCAAGGCTTTGCTGAGATGGGTACTGGATTCGCCGGTCTAATTGAGATGCTTTTTGGGGGGCATGCTCAGGCTATCAGTGCCAACGAAATACATCACACTCCGGCCGAAGGTACAATTGTAGGAGGAGTGACAGGAGGCATTGTTAGGGCTGTCACCTTGCGTGCTGTTCCAATCGAACAACATCCCTCCGTTCTAAGCTTATATGGCATGGAGACTGGTGCTGGGTTGGTGCCTATCCTCGATCCAGGAACTCGGCTTATAATGGGAACAACAGTTACAGGTCATGAAACGAGCCGCGTATGGGCCGGGATCCAGTTTGGCTTGGACACCCTACCATTTGCTCTAGAAGCGCGGGCCGCAAGTATTGAATCTAGAATGGCAAGTATACCAGCACAGGAAACTGGTTCATCCGTGAGCCTTGCCTATCGTCCTGGGTACCGCGGAGATCCACCTGGCCCGATCGGACACAACATGGTCGGTGTCAACACGGGAGAAGGCACTGTATGGTCACATCTAGTAGTTGATAATCGGAAAGGATTGGGCCCAATCATCACTGGTGGAGATGCTTTAGTAGTTCCAACACAAGGTCCTGATGCTCGATATGTAACCATCACCGTACCGGTTTCGGAAGCGGATGCCGCTCGTGCGGCGGCAGTTGCACAATCGCAGCTCGAGGTCAAGCAAGTAGGTAAATATAGCTTGGGTTGTACTGATTGCACGACTTACGCAAGCGATGTTTTGGGTGCAGCGGATGTTTCGACACCCCCCATTTCTACTCCAGCGATCAACGCTCTTGCGGTTGGCTTGCAATCCCCTGCAGCGGTTGGACCGATGAGAGTTATAGCTACAGCGGCTGCGTCATCTTCCGTGGGAGTACGTACAACAGAATTGGAAGAACGGCTTCAGATGTCGATTCCGTCAGAGCACCTCGTATCAGAGTAATCTTGCTAGGCACATGTGTGTAATTGATCGAATTTGATTTACGTCCCCTGTGGTCAGGGGTAAGAGCGAACCACTTATATGGCCACTTCCAGAATGAGTTTGGAAAATAAAGATGGATCTCGGATTTTGGTCAGCGTAAATTATGACTTAACAAAATCTTATTCAAAGAAGTAGTCAATTGCTATCAGATTACGAAAATCAAGTTAACTGGTCGACGATTCCTAAGCTGGATCAAGAAACTTTTGTCACTATTACTACCTATGACATACTGCAGAACACACTGTTGGGAATCAGGTATGGAAGTGAATTGGTTAATACGACTTCTCTATTTCCTGTTTTTCCATTTACTACCAGACTTGCATACTGTTTTCCATTTGCAACTGTCTTGAAGTTAAGTTCAGAGATGCGAGTGTTAAGCAGCTCGGATGGTCTGCATGCAGTGTCTCTAGAGACCATATGATAGCATCTATCTCTAGCATTGTTAACATATTTCAAAAACAGCATGTCGTCTTCTTCTGTCCATAAATCGTTAGGCGTATAGATTGACTCTTCTTTACGCTTGTATCGTTTTATACCTGCTATAATGGTAGGAGCTCTTCTACTTCAAGTTATAAGATCCAATCCACTTATGATACGGATCGGCATGTTCATCTTTCCTATAACGATCCAAGAACATCTGTATATCATTTTTGGATATGTCGGGAGATTCCTTTGTGAGTATCTTGCTATTTCCTAGAAATTTAGATAGGTTAACAGTATGTGTATCTTTATCTGTATGATATAGGAACCAACATTATTTTCACGTTTGTTGGCTAGAAGATAATCGCATATTATGTAGCATTTTATCGTGGTATCTTCTCTTTCAGCATTTTGCTGTAAAATGGCTTGATGCCTTCAGTTATAAGATTTATTTTTTCTTGTACTTGATCTATGGATTCTTTACCGATAGATATCTTTGAGTTCCCGTTATTACCATTTTTGTATGAACCTAAAGCTTTTCTTCTTGAAGAATGAAGTAACAGTACCATGTTCCACAAGGATAATCATTGTAATGCAATATTTAAGTATAGTACTAGTAAACCATAGTACTACTAATAGTTACTGTGCTGGTTTGTCTGGGGCTGATTTGTCTAACGCTTATTTGTCTAGGGCTAAGTTGTCAGATACAGATTTTTCTAACGCAATAATAGACAATCCAGATTTTCTGAAACATCTGCATGAAAAAGGATCTCAGAATATCCCAAACGAAATCAAGAATAAACAAGAACTAAGAAGAGAATTGCTGAAAAAGGATCTCGACCCGAAGTTTATGAGTTTATCACAATTGCCTGAGGGTTGAAACTACTACAATAACAGATTCTTTAGAATAAGAAGAACTTGTGTCCACATTTTATCAACATATAGTAACAATCATTTACATACTACTACAAGGATAAGACGAGTATCAAAAAGGAATATTCATACGTTTTCTGCATTATGATAAACAGAACATAAGACGTGATTAGCTGACTGATCAGCTCACGATAATGATTAACTAGTTCAGTTAGGTTATCTATTGTCGACGCACCAGACACACTTTTGTCTGTTTTAGCAGTACTTTTATTATTTTTTGTTGGATTTTGGGTCTATTTCCCTCGTGAATTTACCTTATTATTTTTTGTAAACATGTTATATACTCCCTAAAGTGCGTCTAGTGCGTCGATGCGTCGAATTTTGTTTTTATGCTTTTTCCAATAATACTACGATATACAGCAAATTATATTAGAACTAAACTAAAAAGCAATAAATCAGCATCTCTATAAGAATAACTCAGACGTTGTAATGGAAGCAGGAGAAGAAGGACAAGGACCAGAAGATCAACAGGATGAACAACATGAAGATCGAGAACAAGGACAGAAAAGAAACTACAAAACAAAGTATCAGGTTCAAAGTATGCACTGTTGCACATTGCAATCTGTTAAGCACTTCTAGGTTCCAGCCTATTGATTTAATTAGTCCAAATCTTTTCTGATTGTTCTTTAATCTGAACCTGCAATAAAGCTGGTGATGTCTGGTTTCTTCAGCTCCAAATATTCCTTCTATCAACCCTCTATAATGATATATTGATGCGTTGAATAGCTCTGCGGCCTTCTTTCTGTTCTTACCCTTCTTAGCATTTATTCTCTGCTTGATATTTGGAAGCACGTATATACTAAATAATGATTCAAAGTTGCTTTCTGCATCGTATCCTTTATCACCGTTGAATATTGAACCAGCAAGGTCAACTCCATATTTCTTCAACCTGTTTAGCATTGTTCGAAGTACCAGAGAATCATGCGTCTTCTTACTTGTGAGTCGTGTGCTGAGTATTATTAGATGATCAAGTACAGCTGTGATATGCCATTTCAGATACTGTTTTACCATTATCTTTTCAAATTTCCTCTTACTTTTGACAGATCTTATTTCATACTCGTACCTGTCTGTTTCTATACCTGTGCTATCTGATGCAAGAATTCCTTTCCTCCAATTTGATGCTTTCAAACACAGATAAGCTGAGTATATTAGCACCACATTCAAGGTATATCACCGGTATCTTCTTAAATGTACGTGATATCCATGTATGATCTGGATATGGTTCATTATTCCATGGCAAATTAAGTGAGGGTACAACAATCTGAATATCTCTGTATGTTGAACCGAAAACAACCATCAGTATACAAATGCAGACAAGTTTCTCCCATGAATGAACTGGTTTCTTGCCACTATTATTTTTCTTCTTTGGACGACAAGGAGGATTTTCTTTGACCAGCGAGACTATTTCTATAAGCATATCTCGTTCCAGGGTATGTGCTAGGTGGTAACATGGCCAATAACCGTCTCTTCTCTTATGATTGGAAGTCAATAAGTGGATGGGGATGCATACCCCTTCTAAGCTAAATCGAAAAGCGTGAAATCCTATTTACATTTGATTAAAACGAATTAGGCAACAATCCCAAGATAACCAAAACCCTCTTAAGCAAGTATTTGTGCCAAAGCCCATTGCAACGCTTCTATTCTAATCCATAATCTATCTGTCTCGATTCTTTGGTTTGTCTTTTTCATCTTGTATTTGAGTTCTTGAATTCTATGGTTTATTTTGTTCTCTATATTGGATGAATCACTCATAGAGTTGCAGATAAGCTGATGATGTGGAAGCTAAAAAAGGTGGCGAGTTATCCAATCGTTATGGGAATATGTCTGTGTTATGGTTGTCATAAAAATTTAGAAAAGCTAAGGAATATTTTTGTATAACATATCCAGATAATTGCGGCAGCAGCATGTGTTAAGTTTTATGCCTGACATTAAGCATCTTATGACCAATATTTTTATAATGTATTTTGATTACTTTTGTTATGTATTGCAAATGAATAATAACAGAGCTATATGTCCTATTTGTAAGAACAAATTGACGGAACATTCAGAATTGCAAGACAAAATATGTAATATGATAATAATAAAACAGTTTGCAAATAACTGTCCAGGTTTTGATGTTCAGTTTAGACCTTTCTTTGAAAAAGAAGAAAGCTAGATATTAATTCTCTTGACATGGGGACAAAAGTATCATTATCATTATCATCAAATTCGTTTAGTATTATTATATAACTTGTCTGATGAGTTTCCCAAAAGTAGATGAACCCTTCTACCAGCAAAGCTCAAATCCCTCCGAGCCCGCTACGATATCAGTGCTTTTTAGTGGGTTTTACTAAAAATATGGTGAAATAAAAACAATTGGTAGAATCAACAGAATTAGAGGAGTTGGATCCTTGGTCATTGTATATTTATGCTATGAAAGCACCTATGACAAGGGATAGGTATCAAACAAGACTAGCCAAGTTTCTTGACTTTATTGAAATGCTCCCAGGTGCAAGTGCGACAACCCTAGAAGGACGAGCCAGAGCCTTCGCTAAAAAGGGAAAAGAGGACAGCATTTGGGCGTTAAATAATATTTTGAAGTTTGTCCAGTTTCAGAAGGATCGCGTAGATAAAAAAGAGATAACTGGAGCCACTCTGAGGAACTACGTAAAAAGTATCAAACTGTTTTGTGAGATGGCAGACATGACTATTCCGTGGAAGAAAATAACTCGTGGACTTCCAAAAGGCAAAAAATATGCAGATGATAGAATTCCTACAGTTGAAGAGATAAGGAAGGTAGTGGACTATCCTGACAGAAGAATTAAAGCAATTGTTTGTACAATGGCATCCTCGGGAATCCGTATAGGAGCATGGGATTATCTGCAATGGGGGCATATAAGACCAATACAGAAGAGTAATGAGATAGTTGCCGCAAAGATGATTGTTTATTCTGGCGATGATGAGGAATATTACACATTCATTTCCAAAGAGGCTTATATGGCATTATTTGAATGGATGAGATATAGGGAATCTTCTGGAGAACTAATAAAAGATGACAGTTGGGTTATGCGGGATTTATGGGATACCCGTGTAGCGCAGGGAAGAGGACTTGTTACAAAGCCAAAGAAACTATCTTGTCTTGGAGTAAAAAGATTAATGGAAAGAGCAATTTGGGCACAGGGTTTGAGGAAGAAACTAGAACCTGGGAAAAAGAGACATCCCTATCAGGCTAATCACTCTTTGCGCAAGTGGTTTAAAACCCGATGTGAGATTGCCGGTATGAAGCCAATTAACGTAGAGAAATTAATGAACCACTCAGTTGGAATTTCTGACTCCTATTATAGAGCTACTGAGAATGAAATTTTAGATGATTACCTCAAGGCCATGGATCTGTTAACGATAAACGACGACAAACTGACATTGCAAAAGCAAGTTGCGGAACTTACAGAAAAGAGTAAAGAAGAAAATTATATCATTAAGGGGAAATTATCTGAGAAGGAAAATGAGATACAGATACTAAGAGATCATGATTCTGAGAATTCAGATGCTATATCTACGCTGTCAGATCAAGTTATGAAACTTATGGCAGAAGTACAGGAGTTAAAGAAGAAAAATTAATTACTATGATTTTATTTGGAACAGACTCTTCTTATACTTAGTGCCATGACATTTATGGCAATGCAAAATTCTATTATTACTTTTAACCACTAATTCGTTGTTTAAAGGTGGTTTATATTCATGTTTACAATTTTTTTGTAGTCTGGAGCGATAAGAGCGGTACTCCCAATGACTTATTTCCTCAACAACTAGTCTGGGTAATTGAGATCTAATATTCTCTAATCTATTCGTTATACTCGGATATGATTTAGATAATGCCATTAGCAATTCAGAGATGGATTTTTCCTTGAGAGTATATCGTGGCCTATCGTAGTCATAACTCAGGACATTTAACCCCAATCTCTCGTAATTAATAGAGCCATCACTGTTAATAACATCATCATAAAGACTTGTCACAAAAGTGCCTATCAATTCCTTAAAAAGTGGCAATAAAACAGATCTTAGAGACGAGATTGCATCATCGATCCACCTTTGAACATTTAGATCCTTTTCCTCATCATTTTTTGTATCGCCCATAATTTTATTAGACGGATTCATTGATTGGATTAGAAAATAAGTGATAATAGCTCCTATTTTGTTAGAGAACTTAAACACGGCATCCTCAAGTGTGCTGTCAGTAACTATATTTCTGAGAAATGGGCTATCTACAGGAAAATCTTCGTTTGCTAAAATCATACCAGCGGCAGCTTTACTAAAAATATCTGCAGTTATACTTGTACCCCTATTGCCTTTTGTAGTTGGATAATATTTGCCCTGCTTGCCCTTTTCCCTTTTGACTAATCCTTTACTTGTCAATCTTTTCATATAAGGTGTAAGGTTTTTTCTATTGATCTTTACTATGTGTGCCAACTGCAGATGAGCAATTCCACTATCACGGTTAGCACTGATTACTTCCATAATCCTGCCTTCCGTTTTTCTCACGTATTCTTGACGTGGGAGGTCAGACAAATTCTCCTCATCGTATTCTATCTTCTTTTTACCTTCAAACCAATCATCATAAACCAAATGGTACGCAATATGGGGTGGTTCACCCCGTTTTATATAGTATGTTATAACAAGGCTAACGAGAAATGAGTGAAGGAATAGAAATACGTAGAGTACAGGCATATCAGGGAGAACGAAGTCTTACTATTGTTCTTCCAAAGGTTTTCTCGGAAAAGATGAGGATTGAGAAGGGTGATTTTTTAAAAGTACATCTTGAAAATAGTAAACTCATACTGGAGAAGGCCTACATATGATGAGGGATTATGGACGCGAGCACAGCGGGTTAGATAGAGAGGATAGGACCATGAGATACGATTACCTATTAGAAGAGGCTACAGCAAAAGCAAACGCCTTCAGGGTAAGTGCTAAGCAGTATGTGAGAAATATGTATGTGGCACTCCGTAACGAAAATCCCAATATTACATCTGAAGACGCACAAGAAAGGATTGAAAAGGACCTAGTCGGTATATGGGAAAAAAGGACCATAGTAGATGCTTTACCTGATGAGGCCAAAGATCCAATAAAGCAAAAATCGGCTCGAGCAGATGCTGCCTTGAACTCTGATTCTAATCCAAATTCAACGCCATTATATAGTGAGGGTGAGGGAAAAAATACTCAGAGTCGACGCAAACGAAAATCTCGTGATAAGCTTGCTGGATGGTTAATCGATCACGTTTTCACCGACTTAATCAACATACGCATTGAAGTTAAAACTCCAGATGGTGGCTCTATGATAGTCCCTAAATACTATCAGCAGGCCTGGGAAGTATTGCGTGACTTATACGTTGGGGAGGTTCAATATCAATATCCTTTTTCAATTTTTGAGTCTGACATAAGTCAAGAACTAAGGATCTTGTTATTTAACAGCCCTAGTGAAGACTACATAGTATCTCGAGTGATTGAAAGAATCTTCGAGAATGCTAGTTTAAGACTTTATGAAGAGAGCAAGAAAAACAGAAGAGGTTTGAAATATAATTGGATGTTTCTTTAGTCTTGTTCATGATGGAAGCAGTAGATACAGCGCTCATGCTCTACTGCTGCCAGCAAATGAAAATGGTGATCATTTCTTTCAGAATCGACATAGCGAGAGAAAATGATGAACGGCTGGTGTACGATAAGATTGATAATCTGTCTTGTTCACACATCCACCCATCCTGCGGAAGAAGTACATGGAGATCTGTGATGAATAATGACTTCTGTCAATGCGGATGATGTTAATAACAACGGCAGCGATCTCACGCTGTCGCAATCGATGGAGCGAGAAGGAATCAGATATGACATAAGTAAAAAGCACCGCGAAGGAAATCATTATAATTGCTCAGGCGTAAATAATCGACAAGATGTCATAGTTCCGATAAAATGTACTTGTCTCGACTGTAAGAAAACGGGCAGGGTCGTGTAAGCAATTATGGCAAGTAATGATGAAACAAACGAAGCAGAAATCTCTTTGCTTTTTGAAGATGCAAAAGCTAAACTTGACAAAATAGATGCCCTAACACAAAAAGAAAAGAAACAAATTGTTAAAGATCTGGCAAAAGATCTTGAAGGACAGATTCCAACAGATACTATATCCATAGAGATAGTTACCCAATTACGCAGTAGAGTATCTGAGCGATTCATACATGAGTGTCTTGACGAGAAATACAAACAACAGCGTAGGGTAGAAAATGCAAAAAAACAAAAGAGGCGACAAGAAGGCGATGAAAATCTAGCGGCGTTACCGCCGCTAAATCAGGAAGAACAACAAGCTAAAAACAAGGAAGTTATTATCCAGGATGTTGATGGAAGATCTATAGAAGAAGAGGAAGAGAATCCCAAACTGTCGCCAACCATTGATAATGCATTTACAGATAGTAGCAGCGTTGGTGGCACTAAAGCAGATTCCCTATCACCAGAATCAAAAGATCAATCCAACATGGATTTAAAAGAATGCTCCAATTGCAAAGAGCTGTATGTTGAGAATCGTGAACTTAAGGAGGCCCTTGAAAAGTCAATCCAATTAATTACTGCAGACAATGTATCCGCTTCCACCTTTTCAGATACTAACTCTGCAGACATTTTAGAAAATGATGGGCATACAACCTATCAAATACCTAAAGAGAAACAGGATTTGCTTATAGCGGCTATCAGGAAGAGCCACCAGTTTTGTTCTGTAATATTTGACAAAAATGGAATATTGGTGCAAGCAAAGCCAGACGTTCCAATGGAAATGGAAAATGACTAATACTGCTATCAAAAATGTACCAGTTCAGATAGATGAAAATGTACCAGTTAGTGAACTAGGACATGGTGTACTAGCCCGGAGTTACATTTCAGCACACAAGATCAAAGATATTGCTATTGAAAAATACAGATCCGGCGGGAATGGTATTACTTTTCAAGATGTGATAGAAAGATTTCCCGTTAAAAAAGCCCAGGCTCAACGAAGCTTGAAGCATTTCCATGCGAGAGGCATTCTTTTTACAGCTGAAGATCTTATTAGTCAAGGAATAGATCTTGTGGAAAACAAAAGCCCTCAGCAGTACTTTCCCACTTGCATTAAAGCCGACATTATAGAAAATCTCAAAAAGAGAAAGAATGTACTAGTTGACCCCACGGAGGTAACCTCTTCTAATGCACCTCTATCAAATGTACTTGCACAACAGCTGTCTCAAAATATCCTGGATTTATTAACTAACCTTCCCTTTGCTCCATTATGTATTCATAAACTGCAATTACAGCTATCTGTTAGTTCAACAGCCTATGACGACTTTAAACTATTTTTTGACAAGAACAAGAGGAATCGCTTTATACACACCGAAAGAATTGGTAAAGCAATTCATATACCTAATGTTACGTATATTATTTATCCAAAAGGCAAGATCATGGTGTATATTGCATGTAGTGATAAACCATTCAAGGTTGAAACTGATAATGATGCAAGTTCTTTGTTTGCTTTTTTTGGACGGGTAAGAGATAGGCTGTTATATTTGTTAAGTGATGTAAGGGAGAAGATTGTTCCTGATATAATGGAATGGCACCTGATTCAATGCGATGTGAATAGGGATATTGAGATAGGGGATAATTGTCAGATAACATTGCCTGACATACAGCTAAAATATGCTGATAGAGTGTTTCGACTATATCTCAAGTCACTACAAGGTAAAGCAGTATATAGAGCAGAAGAATCTCTTAAATTAAATCAAATACTACCGGAAGCTTTAGACAATGTGACACGTCCATACAAATCTATAGAAAATAAGGTAGATAAATTATCTGAACAGCTTAATCAATTCAAGGATTCATTTCAAAAGTGCAATTGCAATTGCAATCAATGTCAGGATCACAGCAATTGTAACGGAGTTGTTAAGAATTTACTTTTGCCTGCTGATGAGGAGAGGGAGTAGAATTGGTTACTAGACGTGCTTCATTATATTTACGCTGACCTAAACTGCAGAGGATTATAATTGTGTTACACATGAGGAACTAGTTCCTCATCCTCCCCCAGAAGATTGTCCTTAACCAAAAATCGTGGTATAACCATGTAATTGTTTATCATACGCCATCATGAGTGTTTTGATATCTGCATCCCAGCTACCTAATCCCCATGAATGTATCTTGTGTTTTTGTCTGATATAATCAAGAAGGACGGCTCTACGGTATTTCAGCGTATTCACTCAAAATCTTATTTATATCTTTTTTTCTATATTTTATTATTGTCAGAAAATCTGTAAGGACGTTTACAAATGAATTCTTCATTTTTGGTGGTAACAGTACATTATCTTTGGTAGCAGCTAAAAAAATGCATTTTTTCATTTCGGCGTAACTTGCATATATCTATATATCCAGATGAGGATCTGGATCCTCATCCCTCCGTTTGCTAAAGGACCAGGGTATGGCTTGGTCCACTTCCAACATTTCATACAATCTCTAATATTCTGCATCATACGGCGCTACCAAAGTTGTTTGAAAAATAATATAGTTCCAACTATATTCAGCATAAGGGGAAAAGAATGAAGTGCAGAACAACTACGAGTAACACTGTTGTGGTCGCATTAGAAATAGCAGTGGGTTTTATTTCACTTGGCTTAATATCATATACAGCAGCTGCACAAACAACACATGAAAATAATGTCACAATTCCGGCAGGCGCCTCCATGAAGCCTGAAAACGGATTTGAACCAAAAACAATTAATGTAAAGGCCGGACAAATTGTAACATGGAAGAAT
>Ga0207663_10000160_pt1 | contig 31140 bp, 28 predicted proteins | sample LARL53metaG_FD_184346 | JGI IMG/M metagenome (GOLD analysis project Ga0207663, IMG submission 184346) | Corn, switchgrass and miscanthus rhizosphere microbial communities from Kellogg Biological Station, Michigan, USA - LAR L5-3 metaG... | ecosystem: Host-associated > Plants > Roots >...
AATCGACAACTCCGCGCCTGAGAGTCTGGTTCGTGACGACGAGAACAATGTGATGGATGAGATTTATATCTATGCAAAAAAAAGTGGAAGTGTTGTAGCGCTTGCAGGAAGGGAGCTATACGACTCCCTCCTCGAACTGCGAACCTTTGTTCCAGGGAGTTCACTTGATTCCATTAGGACAGAGTTCTTGCGGGATGACACGCTGAGCACCCTACTGGGGGAAAAGCAAATTGAGAGACCGGTCGGACACGAAGCGTTGGAGTAGCGGCGCTCTCGTTTAGCGCAACTCCAGTCTGCCTGCGGCGATAGAGGTGATCAAAAGCGGAAGTGCGACTGGCCTTCGCGTGACCATTAGAAATGGTGGACCGCTCCACTCAGAATGAGAACCCAAAAATTTTTTCTAGATATTTCCGAGGCTGAATTCATACGCGAAGGTGCCGGGGTAACCCCCACACATACCCCTTTGTCACAACTCTGTCACAGCGACACATAAAAAGCGGGCGGTTGGCTTATTCAACAAAAGATCGTAAGCTGCGCAAGCAGCTGATTTGACGATCTTTTGTGAGGAGCCGTTAGGCGACGGGCTGGTAGAGCACTGTGTTCACATCGCAGGGGTCACTGGTTCGAGTCCAGTACCGCCCACCACCCTGCGCCTCTCGGGTGGCGCAACCACCAAAACCGACGTCCGGCGCAGAAGTGTCCCCGCAGATCCAAGCTCGGGGTGACTCCTCTCATAAGTTAGCGCTCGAGCTTAACGGCATTGCTGAACAGCGTGTCGCCCCACGCATAAAGTGGCCGCTGGAAGTCAGACTCGGTGTGGATGCCCTTGCCTTTGCGCTCCGTCCATTTCCGCCCGTAAGTGTCGAACGGGAAATGGTTGATGTAGTAGTCGCAAGTCTCCTCCCAATGGTCGAGCGAGAGCGACTTGCCGTAATGCTGGCAGTAAAGATCGGTTCGGATGTTCTTTAGGCCGCCCGGTTCTCGCGCGTGATGCGCGGCGAAATGGATCTCGGGCCGGTTCCGCCACAGCATGAGGATGTCTCTCCGCTCAGGGCCAAAATAGCGCCGGAAGTCCAGGAGCTCCCGGTCGGAGCGGTAAGGCGCGTAGTCGTCGGGAGTCATGTAGGCGTCGAACAGCTGCACGCGAATGCCGTCGCACGTCTCATCGTCAAGTGCTTGCAGAGAACCCCGAAGATCGCCGGTCACGCGCTCGTCGGGATCGAAGCAAAGCATCCATTGATAGCCAAGCTCGGCGCGGGCGACCTGCAAAAGAAGTCCGCGGTGACGGCCCTCGGCAAGCTTTCGCGCCTTGACGTCCTGCTCCCAGGCGCCGTTGGCGATGACGAGCGCGACCTTCGGGTGACTGCGCAGCATTTCCACGCTCTCGTCGGTGCTTGCATCATCATAGGCGATGATAGCGTCGACATGGTTGCCGAGATAGTCGAGCGTGTCGGGGAGGATTAGCGACTCATTGCGGATGCGCGTCATGCCGATGATGAAGTGCTCGCCGCCGACCAAGGCTCTGTTTCCGGGAACGATGTGCTCAGAGTCGCGGAGCTGCCAGTAGTCGGTCCCGCTCATGGAGAGATTCCTCAAGCCGAGCGAGGAGCGAACTCCCGCGCCGTCGAAACGGCGAGGTCGTCAGGCCCTCGCCGTTTTGAAGGTAACGAGCGGCTGCTCCTCTTGGCCCGCATACATCGACAGCATGGGCTCGTCCGTCAGCATTACTTCATCGTACTCGCCGAACCCATTGAAACGATTAGCAAGCACTCGGCCATAGGCGCCGATCTGCCCGATCTCGACATAGTCCCCTTCACGCACGCATTCCGGCAAACGGAAGGGACCAGGTAGAAAGTCCGAGCTGTCGCAAGTCGGACCATAGAGGGCGAACTCAGTCTCACGCCCTGTCTCGCGGCCGGTAATCGTGATTAGCCACGCCGGGAAGCGGAAGCCTGAATAGGCGGCATCGAACAAGGTGCCGAACGCCCCGTCATTGACGTAAAGCGCGTTGCCGCGCCGCGCATCGACACGTACGATGACTGACTCGGCCTCAGCCACGAGTGCCCGTCCCGGCTCGCATAGGAGCTCGCAGGAATGCTTGACGGCAAGCTCGTCGGCGGCGCGCACGATCTCCTCCATGAAGCTTTGAAGATCGGGCGGATCGGAATGCGGGTAGCGGCTCGGGAAGCCGCCGCCGATATCGATGGCATCGACCAGAACGCCCGACTCCACGATCAATTGACCGATCTGCCGCAGGGCCTCGCCGAATGCCGCGGGGACGACGGCCTGAGAGCCGACGTGGAACGTGATGCCGAGCCGGCGCGCGACCTGCCGCGCACGCAACAGGAGCGCCGGAGCGTCGGCGCTCGACACGCCGAACTTGCCCTCAAGCGGGATGAGGCTGTGCGTGTTGGGACAGGCCACGCGCAGGAAGAGGTTCAGATCCGTGGCCCCGCCGGTCTCGGCCACGACCTTGTCGAGCTCCTCCTCGCTATCGAAGGCAAAGCTCCTGATGCCGAAATCGCGATAGGCGCGCGCGATCGCCTCGCGCGACTTGATCGGATTCATAAAGTAAAGCTCGGCGCCTTCGACCGGCGCGAGGCGCTCGATTTCGACGAGCGAGGCCACGTCGAACGACCTGATGCCCGCATTGACCAACGCGTCGACGATCTCCGGCGCGTCATTGGCCTTCGCGGCATAGAGCACGCGGCCGGGAAAGTTGGCGAGGAACCAAGTCGCCGCGCGATGGGCGGCGTGAGGCCGTAACGCTAGGACCGGCCGCTCCGGGCGGCGATGACGCAGAAACTCTGCGGCAGAAGTGAAAACGTCCATCCCATGTCTACTCCCACACGAGATTGCCGATGTCAGTGCTGCCCTTGAGCGAGATGCCTACGAGCGTTCTGGTCCCGTATGAAATCCGCAGTGCCTTGTAAAGCGATTTTCGCGTGGTCCCCCAACAATTTGTCGCACCCAGCCGGAGACTTGATGAGATTGGGGCGAACTCATTCGGAGCTCGAAGGGACTGGCCCCGTGCTGGTGAGCACAGGCGTCGTGGCGCTGGAGTAGACGGGATTCTGCAACAATCCGAAGGTCTTGCGAGCTGCGAGCTCGACCATCGCGGCGGTGTAGGCATAGATCTCGGCACTGTCGAGGGAGCCATCGCCGTTACCGATCGGGCGAAGGTCGGCTTTGCCGGCGAGCCCTTCGATCAGATAGCGAGTGAAAAGACCTACATCATAAGTCGAGTCCATGAGCGTTCGCTGCCCGCGATCGGAAGCAACCATGACGGTGAGGTTTGGCAGCGGCGCTCGCGGCAGCGCCTGATTACTCGTCTCGGGCAGATTGGGCGGCAGGACATAGGCGCCGTGATCGTCGCCAAACTCGGTCTCGAGCAGCACGAGCACCGATTTGGCATCGAGCTTTGCGAGATTGGCATAAAGCGTGGAGAGCTTATAGCCGCTCAGCTCCTCGCGATAAGGCTCGGCATCGACCGGCAAAAGGTAGGTCTCAGTCTCAGCGTTGTTGGTAGCGCCATGGCCAGAATAATAGACGAGCACTCTTGCGCCCGGATTTGAACGGATAAGGCGGGAGAGATCGCCTTCGACTCCCGGGGCCGGCCCAAACAGCCTCTCGAGATCAGCCTTGTTGGTATCGCGCATGTCGATGATGTTGTCCGGTCGAACCCCCATATGCTCGGTAAGGAAAGCGTACATCGCGCCGGCATCGTTCTGGGAGGTCTCGCTCGGCGGGAGCTTGGCGTAGTCGCGATTGCCGATGATCACGGCCACTGTGTCGCTAGGCTCCAGCGCCGGCGGCAACGCCCGATAAAGCTCGCGGACCTTAGTATAAGACTTGACCGGCTCGCCAACTGGCAGGCCCCGCCGTAGGAGCTGCCGCGACGGCGTTGCGCAAAGCTCGATATTGCCCGCCCGCTCGATGCGCTTGACTTCGTCGAGCGCGAGATGACCTGAGAAAGATACGCAAGAACGACACCACGCGATGCTGAATTTGGACTGAAGCTCGTCGAGATAGGATTGGGGGAGCCCATTCGGCGGCGGCAAGCAGGCTTTTTCACATTGCTGGACAGAGACGCCAGGGCCATGAGCACGGCGGAGAACCGCGATCAGATCCTCCGGCAGGCAGCCAATCGGAAGACTTGCGGCTTGAGGGCGCGGTGCGGCTTTCTCCGCGCCCGGCGCTACACCGGGCGCCGCATTACCCTCCGGCGTCACGTCGGTTTGCGGCGCCGTAGCCGGTTGAAGCTCGCTCTGAAGCGCCGCAGTCGTTTCGAGCCCTTTGCAGAGCGAGGCAAATTTCTGCTGCACGGCATCGGACAAGAGATCACTGTAGCCCGACAGGTCGTGGTCGTGCTTGAAGTGCCAATAGGCCGTCCAAGTCTCCTTGCCCCGCTTACCGTCAATCGCGCCTTTGTAATAGCCCAGCTCGGTCAGGCAGCTCTGGGCGCGTGAAATTGCCTTGACCTGCGCGGGCGAAAGTGCGGGTTCCTGTCCATCCTCGATCTTGGCAGCGGTTTCGACCGGCGCGGACACGTCGGCGGGCGGAGCGATAACATCCGGAGGAGCAACCGGGAACACAACATCGAGAGACGCTGCGGATTCAGGAGCCGGGGGCTCAGGCGGCGGGGTGACCACAATCTGAACAGGCTCGGCGACCACGCAGATATTGCCTTGCCGCTTGAGCCCCTCGCCGCAAACGCAAGCGCCGCGCTTCGGCGACCATTGCTCATCGTCGCGACACGTCGTTGTGCTTGCGTCGCGCACACAATTTCCGCTTTGCAGCGTGTAGCCGTCCTGGATGCAGATGCAATGGCGCAAGGCCCGCGAATAGCTCCACGGGAAGCTGCATGTGATTTTCGGCTCGCTGACGGCCTTAGCCTTGGCGCGCTTTTTGTCTTTTGGCGCGGCGACAGCTTTCGTTTTTTGCCGCTTCTTGTCTTGTGGAGCGGTAGCAGCCTTCGCTTTTTGCTGCTTCTTGTCTTGTGGAGCGGCAACAGCCTTCGATTTGGAGTTCCGCTTCTCTTTCGCAGCGATAACTTGCGGGGCTTCAGGGATGGCGCGCTCGAAATGCCACCTTGGCTCGGCCACAGACAATGTCGACAGAGCCGCTACGGCAGCAACGGCAAGCGCGAGGCCTGTCGACAGGCCTTGCGCGGCTCCCAATTTCCCCGCCATGGGGTACCTCGATGCTCCCAGCGCGCCCTCTCTCGCAGAAGCGCGCGTACTCTAACAGACCCGTCGCGCCCGGGCGACCTAACCAGACTCCGACACTCTCCCCCTCCATCACTCAGACTTGCTTTGATCGATTTTGACGTCCTCCGGCGCGCGCGGGCTTCAGCCCCCGGGGTGGGTCATGGGATTGGAAACGCGAGCGTCAGGCTGTGGTCCGATCAGGCGACCGGCGGCACGAATTTTCATTCGACTATCCTCCCGTCTTCGCCGCCTCGCTCCGGCGTCCTCGCGGCATGGCCACATTCTGCCACAGCTCAAGCTTGGGCGGCTAGCCAGCTTCAACTCGGTTCAAGGTATTGGGATCGCGCGTCCTTCTTTCAGCACATCCCACCCGCGCTTGACTGCCGGCCGCTCGGCAATCGCCATGTACCAACGCTTGATGTTGGAATGTTCGGCGAAGTCAACAGTCTGCCAGGCAAAACGTGAGATCCATGGCCAAATGGCGATGTCGGCGATCGAGTAATCGCCGGCAACGTACTCGACCTCGGCGAGCCGCCGGTCGAGAACGCCCCAGAGCCGCTTCGCTTCCTTGGCGTAGCGCTCCTCGGCATAGGCGCTCTTGCCTGGATTGAACTTCACGAAGTGATGGACCTGGCCAAGAAAGGGCCCCGGTCCTCCCATCTGCCACATCAGCCACTCGACCACGCGCCACTTGGTGGGAAAGTCCTGCGGCCACAGTTTGCTGGTCTTCTCGGCGAGATAGAGCAGGATCGCTCCAGACTCCATGAGATGGAGTCCATTGTCGCTGTCGACGATGGCCGGGATCTTGTTGTTGGGCGAGACCTTGAGAAAGTCGGGCTGGAACTGTTCGCCTTTGGTGATGTCGATTGGGTGAGCCCGATAGGGCAGCCCGACCTCCTCGAGCATGATTGAGACCTTCTGCCCGTTCGGTGTGGTCCACGTATAAAGCTCGATCATCATCCCCTCACTGCTGCGACGCAGCAACGCATGCCCGCGAAAGCGCGGACTGTCAAAGGCGGACCGTGCTCTTCGCGCCTGCGAAAGAGTCGGATTTACCAACTGTTCATCGCTCGGCCTCTCTATCGCCAAGAACCTGTCGCGCCCGCGCCACAGCCAAATGTTAGCCTCACCCATATGAGCGCCGTCAATCAAGGCGAGCGCCTAGGGAGGATTCGATGTTCAATTGTGCCCCTCTCGAAAAGCGAAGGACGGGCGCGGCAGCCAGCCCTGCGGACCTCGCCCGTTATGCGATCTATTATACGCCTCAGCCTGGGACCGCTCTTGCAGCGTTCGGCCGCTCGTGGTTCGGCCGCGCCAACGGCGGCATGACGCTGCAGGCCTTCTCCGATTCAGGTCTTGCTGGAACGAGCTTCGCCAAGATCGCCGCTGCGCCCGGGAGCTACGCTGGTCTGCATGCGCTGTTAAGGGCACCCTTCACGCTGCGCGATGGTGTGGGTGTCGATGCGGTGAAATCGCGGATCATCAATTTTGCAGCGAGGCGCAAGCCTATCGAGACCGGACCCTTGACGCTATCGCGCGCCGGCCGATCCCTCGTGTTGCGTCCCGTCGAGGCGAAGCCTGCGCTCGAGTGGCTTGCCGCTCAGTGCGTGGCCGCATTCGAGGATTTCGCCGCCCCGCCGAGCGACGTCGAGCGAACGGAGTATGCAGTCCCGGATCTCAACGACTATCAGCGCGTGCTGCTCGAGAGCTTCGGCGATCCATATGTGCTTAGCGAGTATCGCTTTGCCATCACGCTTACCGGACCGCTCGATGCCGCGCATCTTGAGCGCGTGGCGCAGGCGCTTTGGCCGGTGCTCGAGGAGATCTGTGCGATCGGCGTCAGCGTGGACGCATTATCGCTCTTCGGCGACATCGGTGGGCGCTCGCCGATGCGCTTGATCGGCCGCTATCGGCTCGCAGCTTGACCTAAAGCGTTGGCGGCTCGCCGAGATAGGCCCAAGTTTTGACACACAGGCTCGTCACCCTTGTTTCCGCCAGGGGGTACGGGGTTGCCGATGCCTGATTATGGGGAAATCCTCGCGTTCCTCGCCGCGAATCCGCCTCAACTCGCCACCGAGCGTGAGCTGCACGCGTCGTTGCTGGAGCTCCTCGCCAAATGCTTGCGCTCGGAGGAGACCGACGAAGATGCCGGCGATCTGCTGGAGGACTTGAAGCCGCTGCGCATTCCGCAGGCGGAGTTCAACTGAGCTTTGGTCCGCGGCTGAGGTTTCATGCCGGTCAACGCCGGTTCTTGCATTTGCGCGGAAGTCCCCCTGATGCTATTGGAGCTTTTGATGGGGCCGCCTGGGCGCTGGATGGCCAGCATTCGTGCCTTTAGAGGGAGTTAGCGGCATCATGAGGGAAAACGTCGCGGTCAAGCGTTCGACTGAACCTGCGCGGAAGAGTTCGGCGGACGACGTCGTTCGGAGCTTCGTCAAAAGCGTCAATACGGGCAAACGGTTCGAAAAGCCGTATCGTCACTGGTTGGTCAGGGACTGCCTTCCCTCGGATACCGTCGACGATGTCATAGCTCTCCCGTTTGAGGCGCCTTCCCTCGACGGAATTTCGGGCAAGCGCGAGCTGCATAACAACACGCGCAAATATTTCGACGTCGACAACCGCACGCGCTTCCCGGTGTGCGAGGCGGTGGCGCAAGCCTTTCAGGACAAGCACGCCACGAGTCATATCGAGAAGGTGTTCGGCACCAATCTCAATGGCACCTATCTCCGCATCGAGTTCGCGCAAGACATCGATGGCTTCTGGCTCGAGCCGCACACTGATCTCGGTGTCAAGGCCTTCACCCTGCTGCTTTACCTCTCCAAGGACCCAAGCCACCACCAGCTTGGTACGGACATCTACCACGGCGACAAGCGGCATTTTGGCCGCTCGCCCTTCGCCTCGAACGCCGCGATGATCTTCGTTCCGTCGAACAACACCTATCACGGCTTCGAGAAGCGCCCGATCAAGGGGGTGCGTATCTCGCTCATCATCAACTACGTCACCAATGAGTGGTGCGCGCGCGAGCAGCTGTCGTTCCCCGAAGCGCCCATCGTCTAGCGACGTTTCCCTCATCTCAGGCGTGATGCCCAGCCTTGTGCCGGGCATCAACGTTTTGGCACAAGGAAAGACGTGGATGGCCGGGACGAACTCGGCCAAGACCGACTGGGGTGAGCGAAGCCATGAGCAAAGTCGCTTGGATCGGGCTCGGCACCATGGGTTATCCCATTGCTGGGCACCTCAAGGCACGGGGAAAACACGACGTGACGGTCTTCAACCGCACCCGAGCCAAGGCCGAAACTTGGGTCGAGCAATTCGGCGGAAGTCTCGCCGCGAGTCCTGCTGAGGCAGTGGATCGTTCAGAATTCGTCTTCACCTGCGTCGGCAACGACGACGATCTCCGGGCCGTGACTCTGGGGTCCGATGGCGCGTTTAGATCGCTCGGAAAGGGCGCGATCTTCGTCGATCACACCACTGCGTCGGCCACCATCGCGCGCGAGCTTTACGAAGCAGCGCGCGCACGAGGCGCCGGAGCGCTCGACGCTCCGGTGTCGGGCGGGCAGTCTGGCGCAGAGGGCGGAACGCTGACTGTAATGGTGGGCGGAGATGCGGAGGATTTCGGCAAAGCCAAGCCAGTGATCGAGGCCTACGCGCGTGCGGTCAACCTGATCGGCCCCGCAGGCTCAGGCCAGCTCACGAAGATGGTCAATCAGATCTGCATCGGCGGACTGATCGAGGCACTGGCGGAGGCGCTTCACTTCGCAAAAGCGGCAAAGCTGGACGTGGCGAAGGTGATCGACACGATCTCTAAGGGTGCGGCGCAATCCTGGCAGATGGACAACCGCTGGAGGACCATGATCGAAGGCAAGTTCGATTTCGGCTTTGCCGTCGACTGGGTGCGGAAGGACTTTGCCATTGTGCTCGAGGAGGCGCGCATAAACGGCGCCAGCCTACCCGTCACGACGCTGGTCGACCAATTCTATGCCGAGATCCAGGGAATGGGCGGCGGGAGATGGGACACGTCGAGCCTGATCGCGCTACTCGAGCGACGGGGCTAACGTGCGATGCCTTAAAGCCTTTTATCTTCCGCCGCGTATTCGAGCGGCAGCGCCGTCGTATATTTGATTTGCTCCATCGCGAAGGATGAGCTCACGTCGGAAAGCTCGATCTTGCTGATGAGCTTTTTGTAGAAGGTGTCGTAGCGCTCGATGTCCGGCACCACCACGCGGAGCAGATAGTCGACCTGCCCGCTCATGCGGTAGAACTCGACCACCTCGGGAAGATCCTTGAGCGCCTCGTGGAAACGCTCGAGCCATTCCTGCGTGTGACGGCTCGTGGTGATGGACACGAACACCGTGACCCCGACATTGACTTTCTTGGGGTCGAGCACCGCAACACGGCGCTGGATCACACCAGCCTCCTCGAGCTTCTGGATGCGCCGCCAGCACGGCGTGGTGGAAAGTCCAATTTGCTTGCCGATCTCGGCAACGGGAAGCGTGCAGTCCTTCTGCAAAACATCCAGAATTTTGCGGTCCATACGGTCAAGCATGGGTGTCCTGATGATATTTTTGCGCGATTCTAGCAAAACCGGGAACCTCTTTCCATTCTCCTTAATCTCGATCTGATTAGTAGATTATTTGCTTCCTGAAGACAAGGGCTATTTTTAGAGAAGGGCCCTCACCCTCCGCCGCAGGACCGGCAACAGCTCGGTCTCGAACCACGGGTTTTGTTTCAGCCACGCATTGTTGCGCCACGACGGATGCGGCAGAGGCAGCACACGTGGGCGCCGCTTTCGCCTCAGGTGTTGTCGCCACGCAAGCATCGTCTCGTGCAGCGACGCTCCCACCTCATCACCGAGATGAAAGCGTTGTGCGTAAGAGCCGATCGCGAGCACGAGTTCGATCTGAGGCAATGCTGCGAAAAGTTTCCGGTGCCAGAGCGGCGCGCATTCACGCCGCGGCGGAAGATCGGCGCCTTTCTCGTCCTGGCCCGGGAAACAGAATCCCATGGGGACGATGGCGACGCGGGCTTCGTCATAGAATTCCTGCGGCCAGACTGCCATCCAATCGCGCAAGCGGTCGCCGGAGGCATCGGTGAAAGGCGTACCGGATAGATGCACTTTCGTGCCTGGCGCCTGGCTGCAGATGACGAGTCGCGCGGTGCTGCTTGCCCTAAGCACCGGACGCGGCTCATGTCTTAGAGGCTGGCCTTGCGGGGTTTCCACGCAATAGCGGCAAGAACGAATGGCGGCGAGAAGGCGGTCGAGCTCGCCGGCTTGAGCGGTCATAGGTCGAGCGTCATGCCGTCCTCGGCGACAAGATAGCGCGACCGGTCGACTTTTCCGACATGAGACAGCATGGCTTCACCCATATGGGTGAGAAGCACGCGTTTTGCAGCGAGCTTCTGGTAATTGGCATCAATGGTCTTGTAATCGAGATGAATGGGAAGGGTCACATCGTATTGAAAGCACTCGCTGATGAAGAGATCGGCGCCGTGCGCAACCTTGTCCAGTCTATCGATCCAACCCGTGTCTCCGGTGAACGCCACGACCTTCCCATCAATACTGAATCTGAGCGCGTAAGGCGGCGCGCCAGACGGATGTTTCACCTCGAAGGGCGTGACGGTAATGCCTCCCACCTCGAGAGGCTTCTGCTCCTCATATTCTACGAAGGTGAACTTGAAGCTTTTGGCTGTGGTGGAATTGGGATAGAGCGCCTCGGCAGCCTTGACGAAGCGCGCCTCGATTCCCTTGGGCCCGGTCACAATCATAGGCCGTGTGCGCTTGCTCGCGAATTGCGCATCGAGCAGGAGCCACGGCAGACCGCCGAAGTGATCGCCGTGCAGATGCGTCACGAACACAGCATCGATGTCCTTCGGATCGAGCCCAAGCCGCCGCATGCCGATAAGCGTCGAGGCTCCGCAATCGATCAAAAAGGTCGAAGCGGAAGACCGCACATGAAATGAGGTGTGGAGGTTGCCCCCGGCGCCGAACGCATCCCCGCAGCCGATAATTGTCAGTCGCATCGGGCCGGCATCTTAATGCCTCGTATCAGCACGGGGCGAGAGTAAACGCGCCGTTAGGGATTTCCGCAGATAGTTCTGGATCGAGCCTTCAGGGGGACCAGCGAAAGGCTCCCCTCAACTTATGTCTCTGGCCAATTTCGCCTTTTCGTCAGTCGGGTCGTCGCGGGTTCTATGAGCAGGTCAGTTGGCGCGTCAACCGAGGCGGGAAAATCCGCTTCGGCGGCGATTGACTTCAGGCGCGGCCCAGCTCCGAGCGCGCCAGAAACGCACGGGAGTTCTCCCAGCAAGCCCTGTACCAAGCAAGAGCTCCAATACGAGCTTTTGTTGATGTTTGCCAAGAACGAGTTGTCGGCGGCGGTGACCGCATCGCTGCTTGCGGTCGTTGTGGCGATTGGCGCAATGTTCTGGGCGCCGCCGCGCGATCTCCTGCTCTGGCTCGCGGCCGTTCTCATCGCTAAAGCCATCCAGATCGTCCTCTGCGCCCAATTCATCAAGGCGCGGCGCGACGAGGTCACGGCCTCGGCGTGGCAAACCAGGATCACTGCGGCAGAGCTCCTTTACGGCGTGACCTGGGCCGCGGTCACATTCATCAGCCCCGACACGCAAGGGGAGGCGGCGCATACTTTCATCTTCGCCTCGTTCCTCATTGTCATTGCCATGCGCATGCTATTCGCGTCCGCGCTCATGCCTATAGTCTATGCCGGCACCTTGCCGATGACCGCAGCCATCGTCATTTGCTTCGCCCTGCTCGACAATCCGTTCTATTGGGCGATGGCAGCCATGGCCGTCGGCGTGCACATCTACTTCATTTGGCTGACGAGCGGATTCAATTCGACTGTGGTCGACATGCTCGAATTCCGCGCCGAGAAGGACGCGCTGATCGCAGAGCTCGAGCGCGCCAAGGCAATCTCGGAGGAAGCACGTGCCCGCGCCGAGGAAGCGAACCTCGCCAAGTCGCGCTTCCTTGCCACGATGAGCCACGAACTGCGCACGCCGTTGAACGCCATCATCGGCTTCTCGGAGATCATGCAGGGTGAGATCCTGGGACCTCACAGCACGCCGACCTACAAAGAGTATGCGAACGACATCAACCAAAGCGGACAGCACCTGCTCAATCTCATCAACGAGATTCTCGACATCAGCCGCATCGAAGCTGGTCGTTATGAGCTGAACGAGAGCGCCGTGGATATTGCCAAGGTGGTCGCAGACTGCTATCGGCTGATGCGGCTTCGCGCAGAGGCTAAGGGGCTGAAGATCGTCGAGTTGTTCGAGCCAGGTTTGCCCGAGCTTTGGGCCGACGAGCGCGCAATGAGGCAGATCTGCCTCAACCTCCTGTCAAACGCCGTCAAGTTCACGCCGACCGAAGGCACCGTCACGTTATCGGTCGGCAGCACGAGCCTTGGCGGACAATTCCTGAGCGTCCACGACACCGGCCCTGGCATTCCCGAAGATGAAATCCCGAGCGTGCTAAGAAGCTTCGGCCAAGGCTCGCTCGCGCAACAGGCGGCCGAAGGCGGCACAGGCCTCGGGCTCGCGATCACCAAGGGCCTGGCCGAGCTTCATGACGGGACTCTCGAGCTCAAGAGCAAGTTAGGCTATGGTACGGAGGTCATCATCAGCTTTCCGCGCAAGCGGGTGATAGAGCCCACGACAATTGTCTCAGAAATTGCCGAAACCAAGGCTGAAAAGCCGCGCCTTGCTTGGCGCGCGCGGGCTCCACGCCATATGACGAACGGCCCGATCACGGATAGACTACCCTTTGGACGCGACAATCGGACGTAGATTAGGCTTGTCGCGTAGGGGTTAGACGGGGGTTTACAGGGATGAAGCGCCTTAGGCTTATTGCCCTGACGTTGCTCGGGTTGAGCCTCGCTTGCGCGGCAAGCAAGCCAGCCTTTGCCAATATTCTCATCCGGATCGACAAGCCTAGCCAAACCATGACCGTGTCGGTCAATGGCGCTCCGGTTTATGGCTGGCGGGTATCGACCGGTGCTACCGGCTTCTCGACACCAGCCGGCTCCTACACGCCTTTCCGCATGGAGGTCATGCACTACTCCCAGGAGTGGGACAACGCCGGCATGCCGCATGCGATCTTCTTCACCAAGCGAGGTCACAGCATCCATGGCACCGATCATGCCGGTCTCGGCACGCCGGTGTCCCACGGATGCGTGCGGCTCTCGCTGTCGAACGCCACCGCGCTTTATCAGCTCGTGGCAGCAGAGGGCATGGCAAACACCAAGGTCGTCGTGATTGGGCCCGATCCTCCGGGGGTCTTCGCGCCAAGCCAGCCGCAGCCGCAGCAGCGAAGGCCGTTCTTGCCCTTCGGTGGACTGTTCCGCTTCTAACGCTGGCCTCTGGCTGCCCCAATCCCTACATAATCGGCGGGATAATCGGCCGGCACTTCCTTGGAAACGCCTTGCGTCAACGTTTGTCTGCTCGACGCCGGGACAGGGCTGTGCATCGGCTGCGGCCGCATCATCGATGAGATCGCCCGCTGGTCGACGATGAGCGATCGCGAGCGGCGCGCCATCATGGCGGCGTTGCCTAAGAGAATGGAGCGCTCCGAGCGAGCGAAAGGTTAGACGTGACGACTTGGGCTGCTCTATTCATCCTCGCGCTCGGAGCCATGCTTCTGGTCTCGAACCAGTCGGGCATGATCGCCGGGCTCGACAGCACGACGTTCGGGTATGTGGCCGTCTTTCTCGCGCTCGTCATCTATCTCGGCGGAGGCATGCTGGGGAGCTATAGCGGGCGTGTCGGCGCCATGCTGCGCGACGCCGTCACCTGGCTGGCGCTCGGGCTCGGCATGGTGACGCTCTATGCCTACAAGGACGATCTTGCGCCAATCGCGGCGCGCGTCGTGGGCGAGCTTCTGCCTGGCAGCGCCATGACGGTCGAAGAGAGCGCCAATGGGTTGACCGAGGTCAAACTCAGGCGCCGCCTCGACGGACATTTCACCGCCAATGTCGAAGTGAACGGGAAGACGATCTCGATGATCGTCGATACCGGCGCCTCGACCATCGTGCTTAGGCCTGAGGATGCAAAAAGAGCCGGTGTCGATATCTCGAATCTCAATTATCGCGTGCCAGTGCTTACCGCCAACGGCCGGACGGTGGCGGCGCGTGTGTACCTCGACAAAGTCGCCATCGGCCCGCTCGACCGGCAAAGGGTGGAAGCCTTGGTGGCGCAGCCTGGGGCCATGACCCAAAGCCTGCTTGGCATGAGCTTCCTGAGCCGGCTTCGGTCCTACGAATTTACCGGCGATTTCCTGACGCTGCGCGGCTGAGTTCGGCGCGCTTTCAGTGAGCGCGCCTCTACTGTTCACACCACCGGCACGCCACCCGGATGTTTTGCCTTGTGCTCCGGTTCGACATGGATGGTGATGATTGCGTCAGGGATGTCCGACTTTAGCGCCTCCTCGACCCTGTCGCAGATGGTATGCGAGTCCGCCACGCTCATCGTCCCGGGCACTACCAAGTGGAACTCGATGAAGGTCACGCGTCCTGCATGCCGCGTGCGCAGATCGTGCGCCTCGAGCGCACCTTCGGCTTCCGTCGAGATTGCTTGGCGGATTTTCTCTAGCAGCTCCTTGGATACTGCCTCATCCATCAACCCCCCGAAGGACCTCATCATCAACACCCAACCCCACCACAGAATATGCAACGCGACCAGCCCGGCGATGATCGAATCGAGCACCAGCCATCCGGTGACGGCCACAAGAGCGACGCCAACCAAGACGCCGAGCGAGGTGACGACGTCCGTCCAAAGATGGTGCGCGTCGGCGACCAAAGCCGGTGAGCGGCGGCGGCGCCCGACGCGGAACAGGAGGAAGCACCAGGCACCGTTGATTGCGGTGGCAAGACCGTTAATAACAAGCCCGAGGGTGGGAGCGTCGAGCGGCTGCGGATTGAGAAAGCCGAGATAGGCTTTGCGCATGATCGCGAGCGCGGCCACGACGATCAGCACACCTTCCAGCACAGCAGAGAGATATTCGGCCTTGTAATGGCCATAGGGATGGTTCGCGTCCGGCGGCACCGCGCTCCATCGCACGGCGAAGAAGGCGGCAACAGCGGTCGCGACATTGACGATGCTCTCGGCCGCGTCCGAGAAAAGTGCGACGCTGCCGGTGACATAATAGGCTGCGTATTTCAGAACCAGCACCAGCACGCCGACGACGATGCCGCCAATAGCCAGCCTGAGGACCTGGTTCATAGGTGCTAGCTCACGCTACCCGGGTGCGACATTGGGGTCGCACCTAGAGATGTTGCCCGGCCTGTGCAAGTCTCATTTTTTCGATTGCAACTGGCTTGCATTAGGAATGACGTTCCTCACTGCTCTGCCGACAGCACTAGACGGAACTTCACAGGGTCGCTCGTTGTTGGTGAGGCGGGAGAAATCGCCTATCAATCCCTCATGTTCCCACGCCCCCGTCAGGACCTCATTCCCAATACTGCCGAGTTCGAACGCGGGCCCTTCGTGAAAGCGACAGGGTTTCGCGAATACGATGCGCGATGGCTCTATCCGGAAGAGATCAATCTTCTCGGTCTGGAGGCTGTCGGGCTCGGGCTTGCCACGCTCATGCGCGAGCGGGGCGTTCCGGTCAGGGTAGTGACCGGCCATGATTACCGGTCCTACTCGGCTGCCGTCAAAGCAGCGGTAACCACCGGCTTGCTCGCCGGCGGGGCCGAGGTGCACGACATCGGCCTCGCACTATCGCCAATGGCCTATTTCGCCCAGTTCGAGCTCGGGGTTGAGGGCGTCGCCATGATCACCGCAAGCCACAACGACAATGGCTGGACCGGCATCAAGATGGGCATGGAGCGGCCGCTCACCTTTTCGCAGGAAGACATGAGCGCGCTGAAGGACACCGTGATGAATGGGCGCTTCGCTTCTGCGAATGAGGGCGGCCGCTACATCTTCGTGCGGGACCTTCCAGAACGTTACATGGCCGATCTCCTCAAGCGGCCGAAGTTCCTGCGCCCTTTGAAGGTCGTCGTTTCCTGCGGCAACGGCACCGCCGGCGCGTTCGCGCCGCGCGTGCTTTCCGAGCTTGGTGTCACCGTCGTGCCGCTCAATTGCGAACTCGATTACACCTTCCCGACCCACAATCCGAACCCCGAGGATCTCGGAATGCTCAACGCCACGCGCGACGCGGTGCTGGAGCACAAGGCCGATCTCGGCCTCGCCTTCGACGGCGATGGGGACCGCTGCGGCGTGGTCGATAACGACGGCGAAGCGATCTTCGCCGACAAGATCGGCGTGATGCTTGCGCGCGATATCGCCGCGCGTAACAAAGGCGCGCTGTTCGTCGCCGACGTGAAGTCGACTGGGCTCTTTCTCACCGATCCCGTGCTCAAGGAGCACGGCGCCAAGACCAAGTTCTGGAAGACAGGCCACTCCTACATCAAGCGCTACAGCCACGAGACTGGCGCGCTGGTCGGCTTCGAGAAGTCAGGCCACTTTTTCTTCAATCCGCCGCTCGGACGCGGCTATGACGACGGGCTCGTAGCGGCACTTGCCGTGCTCGACATGCTCGACCGCAATCCGGACAAGACTCTGGCCGAGCTCAAGAACGAGCTACCGCGTACCTGGCAATCTCCCACCATGTCGCCGCATTGCGATGACGAGGTGAAGTACGACGTGGTGGACCGCGTGGTGAAGCATTATCAGAAGGTCGCCGCTAATGGCGGCGAGCTCGCGGGACAAAAGATCCGCGAGCTCATTACCGTCAACGGCATCCGGATCGTGCTCGACGACGGGACCTGGGGTCTCGTGCGCGCGTCTTCGAACAAGCCCGAGCTTGTGGTCGTGGTGGAGAGTCCGACGTCGGAGGCGAACATGCGCGCGATCTTCGCCGAGATCGATGCGGAACTTTCCAAGCAGCCCGAGGTCGGCGCCTACAATCAGAAGATCTAGGAGGGACCGCAGTATTTTAGCGCCACAGAACCTTCAGCGCTCTGTCGCAAATTTGCAAAACGAATCTGTTTCCTTGCCCGCGCGCCATGATCGATGTGAGCTTCACCAGCCTCGTTTTCGCAGTAGGTCTCCTCGCGGGCACAGCGCTCGATCTCCTGCTGGTTCGCACATATCTTGTTCCGCCCTTTCGCATTTGGCCTACGCCAGAACCCGGAAGTTGGCAGAGTCTTACTTTTTGGGGATTGTTTCGCGGCGGCATAGTAGCGGCATTTGTCGTCGCCATATTGGATTGGAATAGCGCGGGCCTGCTCGATGCGAGCCGTTACCTGATCGGCCTGCCGTTGTTCCTTGTTGGCTTCGGTATCACCGTGTTCGGCTATTTCAATCTCGGCCTCGGCAACACTTATTGTGGGGCCGAAGGCCTGGTGAGCCATGGCCTCTATGGCTTCAGCCGCAACCCGCAATATGCCTCGTCGATCGCAGGGCTCATCGGCCTTGCGATTTGCGCGAACTCCTGGCTCGTCATCCCTCTCGCTGCGCTGATGGGCGGAGCCTATGTGCTGATGGCGCTGGTCGAGGAAGCTTGGCTCGAGCAGCATTATGGCACGTCCTACCGCGAGTACTGCTCGCGCACCGCGCGCTTCCTCGACGTGACCGAGCTCGCGCACGCGGTCAATGCTCTGATTGAGCGCAAGAAGCCCTCGCGGCAAACGAGCTAATTTTGGCTCAGTACATTGTTGTCACTCGGCGGCGACGGCGCGGTAGGTCCCGCCCGCGGCGATCCGGCGGGCGACTTGAAGCACTTCAATATCGGCGCCGTCGAGATGCGCATTCTCGGCGAGATGACGGCGAAAGGCGCGCGCACGCGGCTGGCCATGGAACAGCCCGAGTATGTGGCGCGTCATCTGATTGAGCCGAGCGCCGCTCGCAAGCTCCGTCTCGACATACCGCATGAAGGCGTCGAGCACATCGAGCCGCGACGGCGGGATCTCATTCGAGCCGAATAATGTGCGGTCCACCTCGGCGAGAAGATAGGGATCGGCATAGGCGGCGCGGCCGAGCATCACGCCATCGACATGAGGCAATTGCGCCTTGGCCGCTACTAGCGACTCGATGCCACCGTTGAGAAGGATCTCAAGCTCCGACCGGCGCGCCTTCAGGCGATGCACCCGGCCGTAATCGAGCGGCGGCACGTCACGGTTCTCCTTAGGGCTGAGGCCCTTGAGCCAGGCTTTGCGCGCATGGACGATGAAGGTGCGGCAACCAGGTTCAGCAACTGTCGCGACGAAGCGATCGAGGCTTTCCTCGGCGTTCTGATCGTCGATGCCGATGCGGCATTTCACCGTCACTGGAACCGAGACAGCCGCGCACATCGCGGCGACACACTCAGCAACAAGCTCAGGCTCGGCCATGAGGCAGGCGCCGAAACGTCCCGACTGCACGCGATCAGACGGGCACCCGACGTTGAGATTGATCTCGTCATAGCCGAATCCGGCGCCGATCCGTGCGGCCTCGTCAAGTTTCCGAGGATCGCTTCCTCCGAGCTGAAGACCGACCGGATGCTCGGCGGGATTAAACCTAAGCACGCGTTCCCGGTCGCCATAGAGTACCGCGTCCGCCGTCACCATCTCGGTGTAGAGGAACGTCCGCCGCGACAGCAGCCGCAAGAAGTAGCGGCAGTGGCGGTCGGTCCACTCCATCATCGGCGCCACGCAGAAACGGTGCGAGTCGGATTTCACGGATTACGCTCTCGATGAATCGCTTGCCGAGGCCCTGGACGGCGCTTAGCCAAATTGCTCGCCCCAATTGTGCAGCGCCCTAAGCACCGGGCCAAGCGACTTTCCCTTCTCCGTCAGAAAATATTCGTAGCGAGGCGGATGCTTCTCGTAGAGCCGCGTGCCGACCACGCCCTTGGCCTCAAGCGCCTTGAGCCGCGCCGAGAGCGTGTTGGGAGCAACACCATCCAGTCCCGCCTCTAGCTGCTGAAAGCGCAAAGGACCCTTGCGGAAAAGGTCACGCAGGATGAGCAGCGACCATTTCTCGCCGATCGCATCAAGTGCCCGTGCCACCGGGCAATCGCTCTGTCCATAGGGATTCGCCATGAAGCACACATAGACAAGGTGCTTTATGAAATCAAGTTACTTGCTATTGACAAGTTACTTGCTAGATAATAGCTACATGACAGACGCTAGCAAGGAGGTTGCCATGTCAGTTCCAACCTATCTCCCCTATGTGATTCTGATCGGAAATGGCCTCACGCTGTTCGCGATCTTCTATGGCCTGAACCGAGCTTTGGCCGAGGCATCCTGGCCACGGACCGAGCGACTAAGGGCGCTCACGATTTCCGCCGTGATCCTGCTCGGCTGGCTCGCGATTGCCCTCGGTCTCTCCGGCGCCGGTTTTTATCATGTAGCACAGAGCGGAATCCCGACCATTCAATACGGACTGTTTCCACCCATCCTGATCGGCGCCTTCCTTATCTTTCGATCAGAGCTCGCCGGACGCCTCCTCGACGCGGTGCCGCAACCATGGATCGTCGGCGTCCAGCTCTATCGGGCACTCGGCGTCGTATTCCTGACCCTCTATGCAGCCAGCCAATTGCCTGCCCTGTTCGCATGGCCTGCCGGAGTGGGCGATATCATGGTGGGGCTGTCGGCCCCCCTGGTTGCCTACGCCTATGCGCGAGCGCCGCGCCAGTTCGCGGGCCGCGTCAAGGCTTGGAACGTGCTCGGCATTCTCGACCTCACCGTCGCGGTGACACTGGGCTTCCTCACCTCACCGTCCGCGATCACGCCAATTGCGGTTCATCCCTCGAGCGAACTGGTGACGATGCTCCCCATGGTGATGATCCCGGTCTATATGGTGCCGCTCTCGATCCTGCTGCACATCACCTCGCTCGTGAAATTGCACCGCGAGCAGTCTCGCGCGGCAGACTTCAGGAAAACGGCCCTCGCCGCAGCTTGATCACGGCGCAGAAATACTCCCTTCCGGCCCTCGCATCCTCAATGAGTGCGGGGGCCGTGTCCTCAGCTAGTGACGCTGTCCATCCTCCCAAGCGGTCATAGCGAGAATATGCCTCTCGGCGGATTTGCGTAATTCGTCTCCCAAGGCCCTGTCGTCGATGCCTCGCGCCAGGACCATGCCGCCGACACAAAGTGCGACAAAGACGAGGGCCTGCTCGCGCGCTTCTGGCCCGGAGAGATTGGCCTCAAACAGCCGTATCATCGACTCGGTCACCTGGCGATAGGCGGTCTTGACGGCTTCGCCGCCGCGCGCGGCATCCGATGGGAGCCCGATGAGCGGGCACGAGCCGTCCACGTCGTCGAGGTGCTCGCGAGACAGATAGGCATCGACGACGTAGCGCGCAAAAGGTTGACCCGGCGCGCATCTCTCCGCGGGCTTTTGCAGCCAAGGCGCCGCCGGCCGGCACAGGAATTGGCTGATCACCTCCGAATAGAGCTCGTCCTTGCTCTTGAAGTGTCGGTAGAAACCGCCATGCGTCAGCCCGGCAGCGGTCATGATCTCGCTGATGGTGACTTCTGCGAATCCCTTGCGGTTGAACAAGCGGGCCGCGCTGGTGACGATCCGCTGCCGGGTGCCTTCTTTATGCTCTGCTGAATACGGCATGGCCCTGCCTCCTTGGCCCAAAGATAGGCCCGAGCAAAAGATGATCTTGAACATCTTTTATCGCCCAGCACTCTGGCCCGATGCAACCTGAAGATCAACCAACGGTGAAGCGCTTGGGGGGCAAGGCCCAGGCGGCCGGTGACTCTTCACAGGCGCTTGACGCGGCCGAGTTGCGGCAGCTTGCGCTCGAATGCGGCGCTGATGATGCCGGGCTTGTCGAGATCTCCCGCCCCGGCCTCGACCCGCAGCGTGATGAGCTCCTTCGCTACTTCCCCTGGACCAAAACGCTGGTGAGCTTCGTCGTGCGCATGGCGCGCGAGCCGGTGCGCGGTGCGCCGAGATCGGTGGCGAACCTCGAATTCCACCGCGCGGGGCACGAGATCGACCATATCGGCGCCGAGATCGTTTCCGTCCTTGAGGCGCGCGGCATTCGCGCCGTCAATCCCTCAATGGGCTTCCCGATGGAGATGTATCACACGCCCTCCTACGCGCCCTGGGTCGTGTCGCACAAGCCGATCACTGTTGAGGCCGGCCTCGGCCATATGGGCATTCACCGCAATCTCATCCACCCGAAGTTCGGCAACTTCGTGCTCCTCGGCACGGTGCTCACCGAGCTCGATGTGGAGACTTACGATCACCCGATCGAGTACAACCCGTGCCTCGAATGCAAGCTGTGCGTCGCAGCGTGCCCGGTCGGCGCTATCGGACCCGACGGCTCATTCAACTTCTCGTCTTGTCTCACCCACAACTATCGTGAATTTCTCGGCGGCTTCTCGGACTGGGTTGAGCAGATTGCCGATGCGCGGGACGCCCTCGATTATCGTCGGCGCGTTAATGAGGGTGAGACGGCGTCGATGTGGCAGAGCTTGGGGTTCGGGCCAAACTACAAATCGGCCTATTGCATGGCGGTGTGTCCTGCTGGCGAGGACGTGATCGGTCCTTACTTGCAAGACAAGCAGAGACACCTGAAAGAGGTGGTGCGGCCGCTGCAGGAGCGCGCGGAGCCCGTTTATGTGGTGAAAGGCTCAGATGCCGAGGATGTCGCTCGCCGCAAGTTCAAGAACAAGACGGTGAAGCCGATTTCGAGCGGTCTCAGGCCGCGCACCATCGGCGGCCTTCTCGCCTTCATGCCATTCGTATTCCAGCCAAACCAGTCCAAGGGTCTCGATGCCGTCTTCCATTTCAAATTCACCGGCATGGAGGAGCGCGAGGCGACCATCACAAATCAGGAACCGTACCTTCGACATCAAGGACGGTCTGCTCGGCAAGCCTGACCTTCGCGTCACGGCAGATGCTAAGACCTGGCTCGGCTTCCTCGCGCATGAGAAGAGTCTTCCTCTGGCTCTCATCCGCCGAAAGATCAAGATCAAGGGCGACCCGCGCCTGCTGCTGAAATTCGGCAAATGCTTCCCGTCGGCCGGACCGCGCCAAAAGCAGGTCGAGATCCTGCCAGAGCCGTCGCTGTTGAAGCGCGGCCCGTCGCGCTACCTCAAGAACGACCAAGCCACCGGTAAATTGAGATGGTTCGGCAAGCTCGTGCTCGCCGAGAAGGAGGACGTGACCCACAACGTCAAGACATTCCGCTTCAGGCCAGCCAACGGTGCCGAGATCCCCTTCGACTATTTGCCCGGACAATTCCTGACGCTCCACATCGCGCCGGGAGGCATCGCCACCAAGCGCTCTTACACCATTGCCTCCACGCCGACGTGGCGCGATCGCATCGAAATCACGGTGAAGCGCGAGGACAATGGCTTGGTGTCGCGCTGGCTGCATGACGAGCTCAAGCAAGGTGACGAGGTCGAGATCGAAGCGCCGAACGGCACCTTCTATTTCACAGGCCAGGACGCCGAGAGCGTCATTCTGATCGGCGGCGGGGTCGGCATCACCCCGATGATGAGCGCCGCCCGTTATCTGACCGAAACGGGCTGGACCGGCATCATTCACCTCATCCTCGGATTCCGGACTCCCGGCGATTTCATCTTCCAGGACGAGATTGCAAAGCTCGAAGCCCGTAACCCTGATCTTCGCGTCACCGTGACGATGAGCCGGCCAGATGGCGCCGCGTGGAACGGTCGCAACGGGCAAATTGATGCGGCATTGCTTGCCGCGGCGGTTCCTGAGATTGCCTCCCATCGCGCACATATCTGCGGGCCACCGGCAATGATGGATGCAGTGAAGTCAGCGCTGATCGGACTCGGCGTGGCCGAGGAGCAAATCAAGACCGAGGCCTTTGGCACCATCAAGCGCGACCCAACCGCGAAGGGCGGCCCTTCGACAGCAATTGCTGGGAACGTGTTTTTTCAGGCTTCGAACACGTCGGCGCCCGTGTTTGCCGGCGCGACCATCCTCGATGCTGCCGACGAGGCCGGAATTTTCATCGATAATGCCTGCCGCTCGGGGACGTGCGGTTCCTGCCGTGTCAGGCTCGCCTTGGGCAGCGTCCGCATGCCGGTCGAGGATGCACTCACTAAGGAAGATAAGGCTGGCGGCTATATCCTCGCGTGCCAGGCGGAGATCAGTGGAGATGTGGTGGTAGACGCCTAGGGTGCGGTCATGAATACGATCCTGCTTGCGCTGCTCATCTTTGTTGCCGTCGGAGTCGGGCTGTGGCTCGTCTCGCTTGTCATGGAGGCGCTGAGGCGAAAGCCTAGGCCGCCCGCTACATTGCGCTGGTCGCCTGACATTCCGATCCAAACCATCGACATTGGCGGCGCCAAGCTCCGCTATATGAAGTCAGGCAAGGGTCCCGTTCTCATTCTCTTGCACACGCTCAGAACACAGCTCGATCTGTTCGAAAAGGTCGTGCCGGAGCTTTCCAAGCACTTCACCGTCTATGCGCTCGACTATCCAGGGCACGGCTATTCGGACATTCCTCAGGCCCGCTACAATGCGGCTTTCTTCACCAAGGCCGTCGAAGGCTTCCTTGACAAGCTCGACCTGCGCGACGTCACGCTCGCGGGCGTCTCGATCGGCGGAGCAATCGCCCTCATCATCGCCGCGCGTCGCAACCCTCGGGTGGCGCGCGTTGTCTCCATCAACCCCTATGACTATGCCAAGGGCCGCGGCATGGGTAGGGCTGGGTTGTTCGGCGCATTCGTGACCTATGCTTCGCTGGTCCCCGTGGTCGGCGAGACGGTGATGCGGCTCAGGAACTCACTCATCATGAACGCGGTGCTTCGCGGCGGCGTCGCCGATGCGAACAGCATTCCCCCCGCGCTTCTGAAGGAAATGTATCTCGTCGGAAATCGCCCCGGGCACTACCGCGGATTCTTGAGCCTGCTCCGAAATGCCGAGAGCTGGGAGGCAGCGACCAAGGACTATGGGCGCATCGAAATCCCCGTCCTTCTCATTTGGGGCGACCAGGATTGGGCGCGGCCAGTCGAGCGCGAGCACGATCGCATGCTGATCCCCGGCGTCGAGATGACGACGGTTAAGGGAGGAGGACATTTCCTCCCGCTCGACCGCCCGCGCGAGCTCACCGAGGCAATCATTCGCTTCGCCGCGCGCAGCCCTATTCGAGCTTAGAGGCGGTCGCCGACGTCGCCACCGGGTGCGGCTTCGAAATCATGAAGGCGGCCACATCCCAAGCCTGCTGCACGCTCAGCATTGGGTCCTGGTAGGTGACGCCGAACGGCATGTTGTCGTGGATGTAGGACGCGGCATAGGCGGTCTTGGCCATGCCGGCGCCCGCATTGAAGCTCGCGTCGCCCCACAGCGGGGGAATTGAATAGCCGATGCTGCCCTGGCGAAGTTCCCCCTGCCCGTCCTCCTTGTGACAGTTGGCGCAAAGCTTGGCATAGACCTCCTGCCCGCGCCGCGAGTCCGGAGGTTGTTGCGGAGGCGCGATCGATCTCAGACCCATTCCGGCAACCCGCATGCCTTCGGGCGTGCCCTTGCCCACGAATTTGATATAGGTGATCAGCGCTTCCATCTCCCGGCTGTCGGGTGGCAGGTCCTTGCCATTCATGCTCCGCCGCATGCAGCCGTTGATGCGGTCGGTCAGCGTCAGCACCTGGTCGTCGACCAGCATGGGAAAGGTCGCGAAGGTCGAGACGAATGGCGCCGCGAACGGCTGGAGCCCGGCGTTCAGGTGGCAATTCTGGCAGGCGAGATCGTTGCCGGCATAGCGCATGGCGGGATCGGTCGCGCTCTTGCCGATATGCTGCGGCGTATTGATGACGAGGTCGCGTCCGTACCGGATGAGGTCGGCCTCGGGCCCCTGCCCCAGCCTGGTGACATCGACGGCGTACCAGTTGGGTTGCCGGCCCCAGAGCAGATAGCTGATCCCGAGCCCGGCGGCCGTGGCAACGATAAGAGCTATGAAGGCAAGCAGAAGAGAGCCGAGCTGCTTCATTCCCTCCCCCGAGAATCAGACTTTTGGCTTGAGCCATAATAAGCGCTGAGGGACGCGAGCGCAGCATCGCCTCTGCAACATCTCGCTACGAATTGAGATCCAGTTCTTCAGCGAGCGGCGCGGCTCAGCACGTCCATGAGTTCGGCCACCTTGCGGCGCTGCTCCGCCTTGTTGCCGCTGGCAATGGCGTGCTCGACGCAATTCGCCACGTGATCGGAAAGGATTTCCACCTCCACTGCGCGCAGCGCCGCCCGCACCGCGGAAATCTGGGTGACGATGTCGATGCAGTAGCGGTCCGTCTCGACCATTCGAGCGAGACCGCGGACTTGGCCCTCGATGCGCTTCAGGCGCTTAAGCGCCGAGGTCTTGGCTTTAACTTGCATACCGGCTATATACCCCCAGGGGGTAAAGGCTTCAAGGAATATCGGAGCATGAACCGGAGCGAACTCGGCCAGACCCACATGGCCACTGACCCTGTGTGCGGGATGATGGTCGACGAGCACGCCGGCAAGCCGACCTACGAATACAAGGGCGAGACTCATTACTTCTGCTCCCAGGGCTGCCGCACAAAGTTCGCCAAAGAACCCGAGCGCTTCCTCGACAAGAAAGGCGAGCCCGGACCTCTACCCAAGGGCACGGTCTACACCTGCCCTATGCACCCGGAGATCGTGCAGGAGGGCCCAGGCCACTGCCCGAAATGCGGCATGGCGCTCGAGCCCATGGGCGTGCCAGCCGAGCACGATCACGGCGGCCACTCTGAGCTTGTGGATTTCACCCGCCGGCTCGAAGTCGCGGTGCCCTTGTCACTCGCGCTTGTCGCGCTCGACATGGGGCAGCACGTTTTCGGCATCGATCTTCTGCCCTTCCTGTCGCCCCAAGCCCAGCAGTGGTTGAAGCTCGCCCTCTCCATCCCAGCGGTGCTGTGGTGCGGCTGGCCCTTCTTCGTGCGCGGCTTCGAGTCGATCAGGTCAGGCTGGCTCAACATGTTCACCCTGATCGCGCTCGGCACGGGAGCGGCCTTCCTCTACAGCGTGGTCGCCACCGTCGCGCCTGATCTCTTCCCGGCGGCTATGAAGGATGAACACGGCTTGGTTCCCGTCTATTTCGAAGCAGCCGCGGTCATCGTGGCACTCGTGCTGCTCGGCCAGGTTCTCGAGCTCCGTGCCCGCGAGAAGACCGGCGGCGCCATCCGTGCGCTGCTCGACCTCGCCCCCAAGACTGCGCTCAAGGTTGATGCGAGCGACAAGACCGAGACGATCCCGCTCGCCGAGGTGAAAGTCGGCGATGTTCTGCGCGTGCGGCCCGGCGACAAGGTCCCCATTGACGGCACGGTTATCGCTGGCCGGAGCGCAATCGATGAATCGATGCTGACCGGCGAGCCGATCCCGGTCGAAAAGAACATTGGCGATCGCGTCACCGGCGGTACGCTGAACGGCAGGGGCACCTTCGACATGCGCGTCGATCGCACCGGCGCCGAGACCACCCTCGCGCAAATCGTCGAGATGGTCGCCTCGGCGCAGCGTTCTCGCGCGCCCATTCAGGCGCTTGCCGACAAAGTGTCGGGCTACTTCGTGCCAGCCGTGATCGCGGTTTCGGTGATTGCGTTCATTGCTTGGTACATATTCGGACCGGAGCCGCGATTAGCCTACGCCCTCGTCGCTGCGGTCGCTGTACTCATCATTGCCTGCCCCTGCGCGCTCGGGCTCGCTACACCGATCTCCATCATGGTCGCCACCGGGCGCGGCGCTCAGGCTGGGGTGCTCGTGCGCAACGCCGCGGCGCTCGAGCGTCTTGCCACAGTCGATACCCTGATCGCCGACAAGACCGGGACCTTGACCGAAGGGAAGCCAGCGCTGACCGGCGTCGAGGCGTTCTCGGGCTTTGCGCCTGACGAGGTGCTGCGCCTCGCCGCTTCGCTCGAGGCAGGCAGCGAGCATCCGCTTGCCACAGCGATCTTGCGCGGCGCCGAGCAGAAGAGTCTCAAGCCTGCCAAGGTCGAGGATTTCGAGGCCGTCACAGGCCAGGGCGTCAAAGGACGTATTGACGGGCGGATCGCTAGGCTCGGCAATGCGCGTCTCATGCAAAGCTTCGGCATCCAGGTCAGCCCACTTGCCAAGGCCGCCGACGCGCGTCGCGAGCAAGGCGAGACCGTCATGTATGTGGCTGTCGGCGGCAAGCTTGCCGGGCTCGTCGCCGCCGCCGATCCCGTCAAGCCGTCGGCCGCCGAGGCCATTGCCAAACTCCACAGCCTGGGACTCAAGATCATCATGGCCACCGGCGACAATGAGGCGACTGCCAAGGCTGTGGCCGCTCGGCTTGACATTGATGAAGTCAGGGCGGGCCTAAGGCCTGAAGACAAGCTCACTCTTATCGCAGAGGAGCAGCAGAAAGGCCGCATCGTGGCCATGGCTGGCGACGGCATCAACGATGCGCCGGCGCTCGCCAAAGCCGATGTGGGTATCGCCATGGGCACCGGAGCCGACGTCGCCATGGAGAGCGCAGGACTTACGCTGTTGAAAGGCGATCTCCGCGGCGTGGTGCGCGGCGTCGAGCTCGCCCGCGCCACCATGCACAACATCAAGCAGAATCTGTTCTTCGCCTTCGTCTACAACGCGCTCGGCGTGCCTATCGCGGCGGGCGTGCTCTATCCCTTCTTCGGGATCTTGCTGTCGCCAATCATCGCGGCCACAGCGATGAGCCTGTCGTCGGTCTCGGTGGTCGGCAACGCTCTTCGCCTTCGCAACGCGCAGCTCGATTGAGCTTCAATCACTAACCGTTATTCAACCATTTGGTTGATAATTTTTACAGCTCGTATATATTCAACCCTATGGTTGAACATCACGCCGAACGGCTGGACGCCGTATTCCACGCTCTAGCCGATCCTACCCGGCGGGCGATGCTGCACAGCCTGACGCTTGCAGAGCGCAGCATTGGCGAGCTTGCGAGCCCGTTCCGCATGTCTTTTGCGGCGGCTTCGAAACACGTCAAAGCCCTGGAGAAAGCGGGACTGGTACGGCGCAGGATCGAGGGTCGCACCCATATGTGCCAGCTGGAGGCTCATCGTCTGGCCGAGGCCCACGATTGGCTCAGCTTCTACGAGCGATTTTGGACCATGCGGCTCGACGATTTGGAGCGCGAACTTCGTCGACCCGAAAAACGGAAGAAGAGGAGCAAGCCATGAACGAGTATGGCGTCGTGACCGAAGCAAGAACTATTCGGATGGAGCGTCTCTTGCCCGGGCCCATTGAGCGCGTTTGGGATTACCTGACCGATTCCACCAAGCGCGGAAAATGGTTCGCGACCGGCAAAATGGATCTTCGTCCTGGCGGGAGCGTCGAATTTTTCTTCAATCACGCCGATCTTTCGGCGGAAAAAACGCCTCCCGGAAAGCACAAGGACAAAGCCAAAGGAGTAAGCGTCAAGGGCACGATTACGGCATGCAAGCCTCCGCGCCTCTTGAGCTTCAATTTCGGCAACGCCGGCGAAGTGACTTTCGAGCTGACGCCCAAGGGCAAGGATGTGTTCTTGGTGCTGACGCATCGCGAGCTCAAGGATCGCGGCATGATGGTGAGCGTTGCGAGCGGTTGGCACAGCCATCTCGCGATTCTGACCGACGTTCTCAAGGGAGATGAGCCCCGTCCGTTCTGGACCACTGTCACCAAGATGGAAGCCGAATATGAGAGACGGATTCCGGCTGCCTAGGCCAAAGTCAAGCGGGTCCTTGCCGCTTAGGGCAGGATGCCGATGCCATCGCCGGCCGGCGGCCCCGCAGTGGAAGCCGGCCCGCGCGGCAGGCGCGGCAGATAGGGAAGCGTGGCGAGCCTCCGCCAAGTGGCCGCGGCGTTGAGCGGGGAGCGCTCGATCAAAGCGATGCCAACCGCCGCTAGGAACGGAAGGCTCTGCACGAGAAGGACCGCGCTGAAGATTGAGATCTCGTGCACCCGCTGATCGTTAGTGACGTGAAGGATCAGCGAGCCGAGCAGCAGCGCCCCGCCCAGCACGGCTTCCCAGATTGCCGGGAAGCGAAGCGACCAGCGCGCGGCCGCTCCCTTGGCCGTTCGCACGAAGGGCAACTCGTCACGCATCACGCCATCTGCTACGGCCCGGCCCACGGTGAACTGCAATGCCATCGCCGAGAGTGCCGCGCCGAGCGAGGCGAAGATCGGCGCCTGCACGCGCGTGTGGTAAAGTACCATGAAGTGAAGCAGCATCACCGCGAAGGTGGCGAGCACCGGAAGGGTCAAAACAGCCTCCGGCACGGCAATTCCGAAAAAGGCGACGAGCGGCATCCAGATCAAGTTGAGGATCGCAATCAGCACACCGAGGCTCTCCGCCCCGAGCCAAGTGAGCCAGCCGAACAGATATTGCGCCCGCTGTTGCGGGGTGAGCAGGCTGCGTCCAGGCAGGAACGCCCGCCAATGCTTCTTGATGAGCTGCATGCCGCCATAAGCCCAGCGGTGGCGCTGCCGCTTATAGGCCGCGAAATTGGACGGCAGCAGACCCCAGCCGTAACGGCGCTGCGTGTAATGCGCCCGCCATCCGCGCTCGAGCATGCTGAGGCCAAGGTCCGTATCCTCGACGATGGTGTCGCTCGACCAGCCGCCGGCATCGATCAGCGCCTCGCGCCGGATCAGGCACATCGTGCCATGCGCCACGATGGCGTTGACCTCGTTTCGTTGCACCATGCCGATGTCGAAGAATCCGGCGTATTCGCGGTTCATGACCATCTGCGTGATGTGGCGATCGGCGTCGCGATGATCCTGTGGCGCTTGGACGAAGCCCACCCGCGGGTCGGCAAAGGCCGGCACCAGATCCTTGAGCCAATCGGTACGCACTACATAGTCGGCGTCGAGCACGCCGATGATTTCTGCCTCAGGAGCTGTGTGTTCCAGCGCGAGTCTGAGCGCGCCAGCCTTGAAGCCCTGCAGCCGATCGACTCGCAGGAATTTGAAGCGCGGCCCAAGCAGTCGGCAATGATCCTCGATCGGCACCCAGAAGGCAGGATCGGGCGTATTGTTGATCACCACCACGCATTCGAGATTGGGCCAGTCGAGCTGCGCAACGCTGTCGAGCGTCTGACGGAGCATATCAGGCGGCTCGCGGCAGGCCGGGATGTGAATCGAGACGAGCGGCGGCTTCTCCGGGAGACCGCTCCCCTGCGCTAACAATCGCGCAGGCTTGTCGCCGAAGATAATGGCGGCAAGCTCCTCTACCCGGCGCTTCATGATCATAATGAGAGGGACGAGCAGCCCAGCCCCGATGAACATGGCAACCTGCGAACCGAGCACGAAATAATGAGTGACCCAGTAGTCCACGACATTGGCGAACCAGGCGCCGATGGCATTGCCGGTAAGCGCGATCATGGTGGCTTGGGCCGAGGTAACGCGCGGGATGGCGAAGATCGGAATCGATAGCAGAACGCCGATAGCGAGCGCTGCGATCACCTTCAACATGAAGTTCGGTTCTTCAACCGTGCCGGCGAATGAGAATTTCGGATGGCGGTCGGCATTGAAGATGCCCCAATAGGGCCCGACGCTTCCCTCGTTGGTCTTCCACGGCTGATCGAAGGCCTCGACGATCGAGTAGTCGATGCCCATGGCGTCGGCGCGGGTGATGAAGTCGCGCACCACCTCGGCCTGGATAAGCGGGCTCGGCACGGCGTCCTTGCGATTGAGTCCCGCGCTCGGCCAGCCGAATTCGGCGATCACGATGCGCTTGCCGGGATAAGTCTGCCGAAGTTTCTCATAGGCATGCAGGGCATGGTCAACCGCGACCGATCCCGGCAAGCCCTCCCAATAGGGAAGGATATGCACGGCGATATAGTCGACCGAGGAGGCGAGTTCGGGATATTCGAGCCAAACCGTTGGCACCTCGGCGGTGGTGACTGGGACCGATACTTCGCGCTTCACCCGCTGAATTTTGCCAATGAGATCGCGCACCGTATCGTTGGCGTTGTAGTTCGGATTGTCGCGGTGCTCCGCTTGCGCGCGGAAGATCGTCTCGTTGCCGACG